>Ga0193723_1000439_pt1 | contig 16310 bp, 13 predicted proteins | sample H2m2metaG_FD_143042 | JGI IMG/M metagenome (GOLD analysis project Ga0193723, IMG submission 143042) | Soil microbial communities from a riparian zone of the East river system, Colorado, United States - H2m2 | ecosystem: Environmental > Terrestrial > Soil > Riparian zone | place: USA: East River...
ACGAGGTTATGGAGGTTGGTGGAGGGTGGTGCAGGTTGGTGGAGGTGGTGCAGGGAAATGCTACGCAGGAATGCCTAATGGTACGGTCCCCAAGCAGTTATCTCGTAGTTTCGCGTTGTGGCTCCCCCCTACGAACGACTGCAGGCATGGCGCGAATGCCACGAACTCGCGCTGGCGGTCTATCGTGTCACAAAGAGCTTTCCGGCCGAAGGACGATACGGCTTAACATCCCAAATGCGGCGCGCCTCCACCAACCCTCGACCGCCCTCCACCACGACTTGACATCCCCGGGCCCACAGGGAGATTACACCCGGCACATGACCATCACGTTCGCGCTGTTGCTTACTCTCGTCCTGCTGCTGAGCCTTACACTCAGCAGGGGGGTCGCGGCGCGCGCGGAGGCAAGAGTCTAGAAGTCGCTCGAGAGCAGGACGAAGCAACACCGGCGCCGCGAACCCCAAAGGTTGGCGGTCTTTTTTTTCCTACCGCGGAGGAGAGCCATGGCCAGGGATGTCATCATCTTCGATACCACGCTGCGCGACGGCGAACAGGCGCCCGGGAATGCGATGTCACCCGAGGGCAAACTGCGACTGGCACGCCAACTCGATGCGCTCGGCGTAGACGTCATCGAAGCCGGCTTCCCCGCCGCGTCGCAAGGCGATCTGCGCGGTGTCCAGCAAGTCGCCGAGACCGTTCGGCGTCCCATCATCGCGGCGCTGGCGCGTTGCCACGACCGCGACATCGCCGCCGCCGCCGAAGCGCTGCAACACGCGCAACGCAAGCGCATCCATGTCTTCATCGCGACGTCGGATCTCCACCTCGAGCAGAAGCTGCGCATCGATCGAGCGGCCTGCATCGAGCGGGTCCGCGCCGCCGTGCGGCAGGCCAAGGGGTTCACGCCCGACGTCGAGTTTTCGGCGGAAGACGCGACGCGCAGCGACCTCGACTTCCTCGCCCGCGTGGTCCTGGTGGCGATCACCGAGGGGGCGACGACCATCAACCTGCCCGATACCGTCGGATACACGACGCCCGCGGAGTACGCGGCGCTGTTCCAGACGATCCGCGAGCGCGTGCCTGAGGCAGGGAACGTGGTGCTGAGCGCGCACTGCCACGACGACCTCGGCCTGGCGGTCGCCAATTCACTCGCGGCGATCGAGGCCGGCGCCGGGCAGGTGGAGTGCACGATCAACGGCATCGGCGAGCGGGCCGGCAATGCGGCGCTCGAGGAAATCGTGATGGCGGGCCGCACGCGGCCCCAAGTCCTCGCCTTCCAGTGTCAGATCAATCCGCGCGAAATCATGCGAACGAGCCGGATGCTGTCGCTCGAAATCGGGGTCTTCCCGCAGCCCAACAAGGCGATCGTCGGCCGCAACGCATTCGCGCACGAAGCGGGCATCCACCAGCACGGCATGCTGCAGAACGGCCTGACCTACGAGATCATCTCCCCCGAGACGGTCGGGGCCGGCGGGTCGAGCATCGTGCTCGGCAAACACTCCGGCCGACATGCGCTCGAGCGCCGCTATCGCGAGCTGGGCTACGAACCCGATGCGACGACGCTCGAGCAGCTGTACGAAGCGTTCACGGCGCTCGCCGACAAGAAGCGGCAGATCCTGGACGAGGACCTGCTGACCCTGCTGCACGAAGGGTTCCATCAAGCGCCCGAGGTCTACAACCTCACCAGCCTCCGCGTGACCTGCGGTACCGAGACTGCGACGGCCGAGGTGCGCCTCGCCGGGCCCGGATTCCACGAGCGCACCGCGACCGCGAGCGGCAACGGTCCGATCGCCGCGGCGTTTGCGGCTATCGGCGACGCGATCGGACGGACGATCGAAGTTCTCGATCTGTCGGTGCAGTCGGTCACACCGGGACGCGACAGTCTCGGCAGAGTGGTGCTGCAGGTACGGATCGATGGAAAGTCGCTCAGCGGTCACGGCGCTTCGACCGACATCGTCGAGGCGGGCGCCCGCGCGTTGGTGCATGCGCTGAACAAGGCGGATCACGCCGACGGCCTGGAAACGATGGCACTGAGCAGCAGCTACTACTGGGGAGTGTAGCCTATGAGCGAGCTCCTGACAGGCGCGCAGATCATTTGTCGCACACTGGTGGATGCGGGAGTCGAGGTGATGTTCGGCTATCCCGGCGGCGCCATCATGCCGTTTTACGACGCCCTCCACGGCCACGCCGGGCTGCGCCACATCCTCGTGCGCCACGAGCAGGCGGCTGCGCATGCCGCGGACGGGTATGCGCGCGCGAGCAACCGCGTGGGCGTGTGCGTCGCGACGTCGGGTCCGGGCGCCACCAATCTCGTCACCGGACTGGCCACGGCGCACATGGACGGGTCGCCGGTACTCGCGATCACCGGTCAGGTGGGGCGGCCGATGCTGGGGCGCGACGCGTTTCAGGAGACCGACGTCGTCGGTGTGACGCTGCCCGTCACCAAGCACAACGTGCTCGTGCGCGACATCGAAGATCTCGCCGACGATGTGCGCGAAGCGATGGCGATTGCGATGGAGGGACGGCCCGGTCCCGTGCTGGTGGACGTTCCCAAGGACGTACAGAACCAGAAGGCTGAATACTCGGGGTTGGGGACTGGGGGTCAGGGGTTGGGGAAGCCCAGACACCAGGCCCCAGACACCCAGGACATCGGCGACGCCATCAAGCAAGCGGCACAACTCATCGCCCAGGCTGAGCGACCCCTCCTCATGATCGGCCACGGCGTGATTGTGAGCGGCGCGTACGCGGAGGTGCGGGAGCTCGCGGAGCGCACCGGCACGCCGGTGATCACCACGCTACTCGGCATCAGCGCGTTCCCGCAGGCCCACGACCTCCATCTCGGCATGCCCGGAATGCATGGCGAGGTGCACATCAACAAGGCCATCCAGGCGGCCGATCTCATCGTCGGCATCGGGATGCGGTTCGACGATCGCGTGACCGGTAACACCGCGACGTTCGCGCCACGCGCGAAGATCGTGCACATCGACGTGAATCCGGCCGCCATCGGGCTCAACGTCCCCGTCGCTATTGGCATCGTGGGAGACGCGCGCCGCGTGGTCGAGCAGCTCCTGCAATTCGTGACGCCGCGCAACTGCCTGCCGTGGCGCGAGGAGATCCAAGGGTTAAAACACGCTCGCGCAGAGCTGTTCTCCGGTGGCCTGTCGCCCGAGGTGATTCTGTCGGCGCTTGCCGATGTCACGGGTGGGCGCTGCACCGTCGTGTCGGACGTGGGACAGCATCAGATGTGGGTGGCGCAGCGGTATCCGTTCCAGCGGCCGAACACGCACATTACGTCGGGTGGCCTCGGCGCGATGGGCTTCGCGGTTCCCGCCGCGATGGGCGTGCGGATGGCGCGGCCCGACGAGCCGGTGTGGGCGATCTCCGGCGACGGCGGCTTTCAAATGAACATGGCAGAGATCGCGACGATGGTGCAGGAAGGGATCGAGGTGAAGCTCGCCGTCTTCAACAACGGCTACCTCGGCATGGTCCGGCAGTGGCAGCAGTTCTTCCACGGCGGCCGGTATTCGAGCACGCCGATCCTGAGTCCCGACTACGTCAAGCTGGCCGAGGCGTATGGCATTCCCGGGTGGCGCGTCAAACAGGCGAGCGAGGTGACCGACGCGCTGCGGCAGGCGAATGCCGCGCCTGGGCCGGCGCTGGTCGAGCTGGTGATCGAGCAGGAGGCCAATGTCTTCCCGATGATCGTGCCGGGTGGCTCCTTGTCCGAGCCGCTCGAGGCGGCACCGGTATGAAAGCCCCTCGCCGGGTGGTCGTGCTGATGACGAGCGACCTTCTGACGCTCGGCCGCGCGAGCGGCGCGCTGCGGCGTCGCAACCTGCCGATCCGCGGGTTTTCGGTCGAGTCGAATGGCCCGCCCGGTATCTGGCGGCTGTCGTGCGAGATCGACGCGGACGACGCCACCATCGAGAGCCTGCTGCTGCAAATCAAAAATGTGGTCGGTGTCCGCGAGGCTACCTCACATGATGTAGGGGCACAGCATGCTGCGCCCCTACACCAATCCTCACCTTCTGGAGATCCCATGGCATCATCGGTGCGCGTGTACTACGAGGCGGACACCGAGCGCGCGCGGCTGCGCGATCGCGTGTTCACCGTGATCGGATACGGCAGTCAGGGACATGCCCACGCGCAGAACCTCCGCGACTCGGGCGCCAAAGTCATCGTCGGGCTCCGGCCGGGCGGTGCATCCTGGAAGCAGGCGACCGCTGATGGACTGGACGTGCGCCCCGTCGCCGAGGCCGCGAAAGCGGGCGATGTGATCATGATGCTCGTGCCGGACCAAGAGCAGCGCGCAGTCTACGAGGCGGCCGTCGCCCCCGCGCTCGGTGGGGGTGGGGGTCCCGGCAAGACCCTGATGTTCGCGCACGGCTTCAACATTCACTTTGGCGAGATTGTGCCGCCGGCGGGCGTGGACGTTTCCTTGATCGCTCCAAAGTCTCCGGGGCATCTCGTGCGCAGCGAGTACCAGGCGGGACGCGGCGTGCCCGGGCTCGTCGCGATCCATCAGGACGCGAGCGGGAACGCGCTCCAGAACGCGCTCGCGTATGCCACGGGGATCGGGTGTTCGCGTGCCGGCGTCATCGCCACGACATTCGCGGAGGAAACCGAGACCGATCTATTCGGCGAGCAGGCGGTGCTGTGCGGCGGCGTCACTGCGCTCATCCAGGCCGGCTTCGAGACGCTGACCGAAGCGGGTTATTCACCGGAGATGGCGTACTTCGAGTGTCTGCACGAGCTGAAGCTCATCGTCGATCTGATCTATCGCGGCGGCCTCGGCTTCATGCGGCACTCGATCAGCGATACGGCCGAGTACGGGGACCTCACGCGCGGCGGGCGGGTGATCAGTCCGGCGGTGCGCGAAGAGATGCGGAAGCTGCTCGCCGACATTCGCAGCGGCGCGTTCGCCAAGGAATGGATTGCGGAATCCCGCGCCGGCGCTCCCCGCTTCAACGAGCTGCGCCGCGCCGCGCAGAACTCTCAGATCGAGCAAGTTGGTGCGAAGCTGCGCGCGATGATGCCGTGGACCGAAGAGGGCAAGAAAGCAGGAGCAGGGCAGGCGAAGCAGAAAGCGCAGCGCCAACCTGAACCCACGCCCGCGCGGACGTGAGCCGAACGCTCTTCGATCGGATCTGGGATGGGCACGTCGTCCGCGAGCTCGCGGATGGCGTCGCGCTGCTCTATGTCGATCTGCATCTCGTTCACGAGGTGACCTCGCCGCAGGCGTTTGCGGGCTTGAAGCGCGAGAAACGGTCCGTCCGCCGGCCCGAGCGGACCCTCGCCACGGTCGATCACAACGTCCCCACCGGTGACCGGTCCTTGCCGATCGCCGACGCCATCTCGGCGCGGCAGGTGGACGCGCTCGGCACGAACGCCCGGGAGTTCGGGATCGAGCTGTTCGATCTGCGCTCTCCGGATCAGGGCATCGTTCACGTGATTGGTCCGGAGCTGGGCGCGACGCAGCCCGGCATGCTGATCGTCTGCGGCGACTCGCACACATCGACGCACGGTGCGTTCGGTGCCTTCGCGCTCGGCATCGGCACCAGCGAGGTCGAGCACGTCCTCGCCACCCAGTGCATCGTGCTGAACAAGCCACGCAACCTGGAAGCGCGGATCACCGGAGACCGCGCTCCCGGGGTCTCGGCTAAAGACCTGATTCTCGCATTGATCGGCAAGATCGGGACGGCGGGTGCGAGCGGGCACGTCATCGAATACACGGGCGAAGCCATCCGCGCGCTGTCGATGGAAGAGCGCATGACGGTGTGCAACATGTCGATCGAGGCGGGCGCCCGTGCCGGAATGATCGCGCCCGACGAAATCACGTTTGACTACCTCAAAGGGCGGCCCCGCGCGCCGGCGGGAGAATCGTGGAGCAGAAACGTCGAGCAGTGGCGTACATTGCGCACCGATCCGGGTGCTCCCTATGACCGCAGCGTAACGCTCGATGCCTCGAAGGTCGGTCCTCAGGTGACGTGGGGGACGACCCCGGGCATGGTCGCCGACATTACGGCGCGCGTTCCCGATCCCGCCGAGCTCCCGGCCGAGGGCGACCGCGAGGCAGCCACGCGGGCGCTGGCATACATGGGGCTCGTGCCGGGTACGCCGCTCGAGGGCATTCCCATCGATCGCGTGTTCCTGGGATCGTGTACCAACGCCCGCATCGAAGACCTGCGCGCCGCCGCGAGCGTCGTGCGTGGCCGTCACGTTGCCGCCCGCGTGCGCGCGATGGTGGTGCCGGGCTCGCAGCGCGTCAAAGCGCAGGCGGAGCGGGAAGGGTTGGATCGCGTATTTCGCGACGCTGGGTTCGAGTGGCGCAACGCCGGCTGTTCCATGTGCCTCGGCATGAATGCCGACGTGCTCGGCGCCGGCGAACGGTGTGCGGCGACGTCCAACCGCAATTTCGAGGGCCGGCAGGGCCGCGGCGGGCGCACGCACCTCATGAGCCCGGCGATGGCTGCTGCCGCCGCCATCGAAGGCCGCCTCGTGGATGTGCGCGGCTGGTGACCCCATGACTCCATTCGTCCGTCACAAGGGAAAGGCGACGGCGTTGCCACGCCGCGACGTAGACACCGATCAGATCATCCCAAAGCAGTTCTTGAAGGGTGTGGACCGCACGGGATTTGGCGACGGTCTGTTCTTCGACTGGCGTGCCGATCCCAACTTCGAGCTCAACCGTCCGGAGGCGCGCGGCGCCACGATCCTCGTCACGGGTCCGAACTTCGGCTGCGGGTCGTCGCGCGAGCACGCGGTCTGGGCGCTGGCGCAGTACGGCTTCCGGGCCATCATCGCGCCCTCGTTCGCCGACATCTTTCTGGCCAACTGCTATCGCAACGGGGTCCTGCCCGTGCGGCTCCCCGCGCCCCAGGTTGACACGTTGATCGAGCGCGCGGCCGGCGATTCGTATGAGATCGCCGTGGATCTGGAGCAATGTGTGGTCTCCGATGATCTCGGTTTCTCCGCGCGCTTCACGGCCGATCCGTACGGTCGTGAGCTGCTGCTGCGCGGGCTCGACGAGATCGGCCGCACCTTGCTCGAAGAGCCGAGCATCGCCGCCTACGAGCGGAGCCACGCATGAAGCCGTATCGCATCGCCGTCCTGCCTGGAGACGGCATCGGACCTGAGGTGATCGCCCAGGCGGTGCGGGTGCTCGAGGCCGTCGGCGAGCGCTTCGACCTGCAGTTTGCGCTCGAGACGTTGCCGATCGGAGCTGCCGGAGTCGCCGTGGCCAAGAATCCCTTGCCGCCGGAGACCCGTGCCGCGGTCGTAAAGAGCGATGCGGTGCTGCTGGGCGCGGTCGGCGATCCGTCGTTGGACGGCGCGCCGCGCGAGTTGCGTCCCGAGCGGGGACTGCTCGAGCTGCGCAAACTGCTAGGCGTCTTCGCCAACCTGCGGCCGGTCACGGTGCACCCGGCGCTGCTCGGTTGCTCGCCGCTCAAGCCGGAGCGGTTGCGCGGCGTCGATGTGCTCGTAGTCCGCGAGCTGACCGGCGGGCTCTATTATGGAGAGCCACGGGGCCGGAACGGGACCAGTGCGGTAAACACACTGGTGTACAGCGCATCCGAGATCGACCGTGTTGCGCAGGTAGCGTTCGAAGCGGCACGCGGACGCCGCCGGCTCGTCACATCGGTCGACAAGGCGAACGTGCTGGAGGTGTCGCAGCTGTGGCGCGAAACCGTGACCCGGGTCGCGCGCGACTATCCCGAAGTGCGGCTCGAGCACTGCTACGTCGATACCGCCGCGATGCGCCTGGTGTCTGATCCCGCGACTTTCGACGTTCTACTGACCGAGAACATGTTCGGAGACATCCTCAGCGATGAAGCCGCCGTGCTCGCCGGCTCGCTCGGCCTGCTGCCCTCGGCGTCGCTCGGACTGGGTCCGGGGCTGTTCGAGCCGGTGCACGGATCGGCTCCGCCGCTCGCCGGCCGCGACGTCGCCAACCCACTCGGTGCCATCGCCACGGTTGCGCTGCTGCTGCGCCACGGCCTCAAACAATCGGAAGCGGCCGATGCGGTGGACGAGGCGATCACGGCCGCGCTGGACACGGGTGCACGCACCCAGGATCTCGCCCAGCGCGGCGAGCCGTGGATCGGAACGGCGGAAATGGGCGCACGGGTCGCCGAGCTGGTCGGCGCCGAAGCGCTGGAGGGGCTGTCGTGAGCGACAACTTTCGCAGCCGCGCGATCACCGAGGGACTGGAGCGCGCACCGAATCGCGCGATGCTGCGCGCCGTGGGATTCAAGGACGGCGACTTCGCGAAGCCGATCGTCGGGATTGCCAGCGCGTACAGCACCATCACCCCCTGCAACGCCGGGCTCGATGGGCTCGCGCGCCGGGCGGAGCAGATGCTGCGCCAGGCCGGCGCGATGCCCCAGATCTTCGGGACGATCACCGTCTCGGACGGCATCTCGATGGGCACGGAAGGGATGCGCTACTCGCTCGTCTCGCGCGAGGTGATCGCCGATTCGATCGAGACGGCGTGCGGCGCGCAGCGCATGGACGGGCTGCTCGCGATCGGCGGCTGCGACAAGAACATGCCCGGCGCGCTGATCGCGATGGCGCGGCTCGATATTCCCGCGATTTTCGTGTACGGCGGCACGATCAAGCCGGGCCACTACCAGGGACGCGATCTCACCGTCGTGAGCGTGTTCGAGGCGGTAGGGGCAGCCGGGGCGGGGCGCATGCCACAGGACGAGCTGCTCGAGATCGAGCGCCGCGCCTGTCCCGGCGCGGGCTCGTGCGGCGGCATGTTCACCGCGAACACGATGTCCGCGGCCATCGAGGCGATGGGGATGAGCCTGCCGGGATCCTCCACGATGGCGGCGGTCGATCAAGAGACGGCCGACAGCGCGGCGCGCTCGGCCGAAGTTCTGTTCCAGGCAGTCCACGCACGGCGCTTGCCGCGCACGATCCTCACGCGAAAGGCGTTCGAGAACGCGATTGCGGTGGTCATGGCGATCGGCGGATCCACCAACGCCGTGCTGCACCTGCTCGCCATCTCGCACGCGGCGGGCGTGCCGCTGGCGCTCGATGATTTCGAGAAGATGCGCGCGCGCGTGCCGGTGTTGTGCGACCTCAAGCCGTCGGGCCGCTATGTCGCCACGGACCTGCATCGTGCGGGCGGGATTCCGCAGGTGATGCGCATCCTGTACGCGAACGGGGTGCTGCATGGTGACGCGCTCACGATCGACGGCCGCACGGTCGCCGAGGTGCTCAAAGACGTGCCGGCGCGGCCGTCGGCGGATCAGGACGTGGTCCGGCCGTGGGATCGGCCAATGGCGCCTCAGGGGCATATCGTGATCCTGCGTGGCAACCTCGCTCCCGAGGGCGCCGTCGCTAAAGTCAGCGGCCACGGTTCGCATGAGATCACGGGCCCGGCGCGGGTGTTCGACTCCGAGGAGTCGTGTCTGGCCGCCATTCTCGCGGGGAAGATCAAGGCGGGCGACGTGATCGTGATCCGCTACGAGGGCCCGAAAGGTGGGCCGGGGATGCGCGAGATGCTGGCGCCGACCGCCGCGCTGATCGGGGCGGGGCTCGGTGGGACGGTAGGGTTGATCACCGATGGCCGCTTCTCCGGCGGCACGCACGGGCTCGTCGTCGGGCACGTGGCGCCCGAGGCGGCGCTGGGTGGCCCGCTCGCGCTGGTGCAGGAAGGCGATTCGATCACGATCGATGCGGACCGCGGCGAGCTCCGCATCAACGTTGGCGATGACCGCGTACTCGCCGCGCGACGCGCCAAATGGAAAGCGCCCGCGCCCCGCTACACGACCGGTGTGCTGGCCAAATACGCGCGACTCGTCTCGAGCAGCAGTCACGGAGCGGTGACGGATGCGTGACGGGGGGGCGGTCGCGATCCAGGGCGAAGCGGGATCATTCAGTCACGCCGCGGCGCTCGAGACCCACGGCGCGGTGATCCGTCTGGTGCCCTGTGTGACGTTCGTGGATCTGTTTCGCGCGGTCGAACGCGGCGACGCGACGAGCGGCGTCGTGCCGATCGAGAACACCCTCGCCGGGTCGGTGCACGAGAATTACGACCTGCTCAGCGCGCACGCGCTGCATGTCGTGGGTGAGACCGAGCTGCGCATCCGGCACTGTCTCATCGCGCCGCCGCGCACTCGGCTGCCCGACGTCCGTCGCGTCGCGTCACACCCGGTCGCGCTGGCGCAGTGCCGCCGTTTCTTCACCACGCACCCCGATCTCGTGGCCGTGCCGGCGTACGACACGGCGGGCAGTGTGCGCGATCTGATGGCGGGGAAGGTGGATGCGGAAGCCGCGATCGCGTCGAAGCTGGCGGCGGAGCTGTACGGCGCCGCGGTGCTCGAGGAAGGCCTGGAGGATCACGCCGAGAACTACACGCGATTTCTGCTCGTCGCACGCGATCCCGCGTCGCGTGAAGCGGCGAACAAAACGTCGCTGATTCTGTCGCTCGGAAACACTCCCGGCACGCTGCATCGCGCGTTGGGCGTGTTCGCCGCCCAAGGCTTGAATCTGACGAAGATCGAGTCCCGGCCGCTGCCGGGGCGGCCGTGGGAATACCTGTTTTATCTCGATGTGGTCGATACGGGGCAGGGGATCGCCGCGGCGCTCGAGGAATTGCGGGCGTTCACGTCGGGGATTCGAGTCCTTGGTACCTATCCAGCGCGATAGCCGAAGGCGGATTCTCGGGCCATAATTGGCGGCTCACCCCCGCATTTCAGGGAGAACCGCCATGAAGAAATCCAACTGGTCCCGCCGTGAATTCCTGGAAGCAAGCGCCGCAGCCGCGGGCGTCTCGTTCGTCGCACAACCATTCACATTTCGTACACTCGCGCCCAGCGACACCGTCCGGTTCGGCATGGTGGGCGTCGGGATGCAAGGCAACGGGCTGCTCGGGACAGCGATTTCGCTGCCGGGCGTGGTCTGTGCCGGCGCGGCCGACCTCTATGATGGCCGCCACACCCTGGCGAAAGAAATCGCCGGGGCGAATCTGCCCACCACCCGTGAGTACCGCCGGCTCCTCGACGACAAGACCATCGATTGCATCGTCGCCGCGGTCCCCGATCACTGGCACAAGCGCATGGTGGTCGAAGCGGTGAGCGCCGGGAAGGACATTTACATCGAGAAGCCGATGTCGCATACCGCCGCCGACGGCGTCGCGATGGTGGACGCCGTGAAGAAGAGCGGGCGCATCCTGCAGGTCGGCTCGCAGCGGGTCAGCTCGCAGATCTGTGCCAAGGCGAAAGAGATGCTCGCGCAAGGCGTGCTGGGTGAGATGACGCTGATCGAAGGCTGGCTCGGCCGCAACGATCCGACGGGGGCGTGGGAATATCCGCCGCCGCCCGACCTCTCGCTGCGCACGCTCGACTGGGACACGTGGCAGAACGACGTCCCCAAGCGGCCGCTCGACGGAAACATCTTCGCCCGCTGGCGCTGCTGGAAGGAATACGGCACCGGAGTCGCGGGCGATCTGCTCGTGCACTTGATCAGCGGCATGATGTTCATGACGGGAATGAACGAGCCGCCGCGCCAGGCCGCGTCGGTCGGCGGCATCCGGCGCTGGAAGGACGGGCGCAACATGCCCGACGTGCACGCCACGATCTACTACTACGGTGCCGACAATCTGCCGGTCTACATGCGCCTGAACCTCGGGACGGAAATGCCGGAGCAGTACCGCTTCCAGGGATCGAAGGGCGTGCTCGAGGTGTCGGGCAACCGGCTGACGTTCACGCCGCAGAGCGGTGAGGACAACTGGCCGAGCTATTACACCGGCAGCTATCCGCGCGCGCTGCGCGATGTGTACCAGCAGCAGTGGCACAAAGAGCACGATTGGAAGGTTGGTCAGCCTGTTCAGCTCACGGAGAGCGTCACGTTCTCGAGTCCGGACTTCGACGACACGCAGCCGCACCTGTGGAATTACTTCGAAGCGGTGCGCACGCGGAAACCGGTGGTGGAGGATGTGGTGTTCGGGCACAACGCGGCGCTCGCGTGCCACATGGCCAACGAGGCGTATTTCCGGCGGACGATGGTGAGCTGGGACGAAGCGACGAAGACGATTAAGGGCTGACCTCGACCAGCGGCACGGGCGCGCGTCGGTTGACGCGCGCCCGTGGCCGTTCAGAACGTCGTCAGCGGTCCGAGCTCCTGCTCGACGTTTGCGATCGGGCTGTACACGAATTGCGTGCCGGCCCCATTTCCGCCCCACAACACGCCGAGCAGCCGGACCCCTGCGCCGGTATCCAGGAACACGTCGGAGCCGGAATCGCCGCCGCCCACGCCGGCGCTCACGAAGTTCTGGCACAGCTGAACGATGTTCGAGCCCGACACGCCGGTGTTGACGCACGTGTTGGTGATGACACCCTGCGTCCAGCCGGTTGTGCGGCCGACCTTGTTCGCGACGTCGCCGACGATCTCACCACCCTCGCCCACGATCGTGAACGTTCCCGTAATAACGAGCGAGCCGTTGTTTGGCCCGCTGGTCTGCGCGATGCCACCGAGGGTGAACGGCACGCCGGCCGCATACGCAGCGCGCGAGGCGTCGCTCATCCGGCACCGCCGGCCCTTGGGACAGGGCGAGTTCTTGCCCTTGCCCCGGACGTAGGCGGGATCGGCCACCTCGGTCCCAATGAAGCTGTTCGGCTGACTGGACAGCGACTGAAAGTACTGTGTTCCCTCGACGCCACCTTGTGTGGTGGTGCAATGCGATGCCGTCACGAACGAGTTCTGGCCGCCACTCACGGCGTTGAACCCGAGCGAGCAGAGGAACCCGGGGAAGTTGATCTGCAGACCCGCCACGACCGGCCGAACCTGATCCTGCAGCGATGCCAGCTGGTGGATCGGCTCAACGTCGCGCACCGTCAGCGCCTCGGCGGGAACGCCGAGCCGCGCGGCCAGAGCGCGGATGTTGGCGTGCGCTGCGCCGCGTTCGACGCCGACGAGCACGCGATTGGCGGCCTCGTCGAGATCGACGAAGACCACGTTGCCCTGCGCAAATCCTTCGTTCGATACCTGCTGAAACCACGTGTCCAGATCACGATAGGCAAAGCGTGCCGCGAGGACACGGATTCCCGCGGCGCCGCGCGCGCGAGCAAAGCCAGCAAGCAGTTGTTCGGCGAGGCCGCGCTGCCCAGGATCGGTGAGATAGACGGTGGGCACCCCGTGATCGACGAAGAGTCCGCCGAAACCCGGCAGGGCGCGGGACAGGGAGGCCATATCGAGCGGCTGCTGCGGCCGGATGAGCGGTGTGGGCTCAGGTCCCGTGGTGGGGCCGGTGTCGCTGCACGCCGCGACGGCGGCGAGAATCGCAAACCCGGTGATGCGGACGGCCATGCGGCGAAATCGCATACGCACCCTCCAAACGAAAGAAGTACTCAACCTTCTGCGATCAACGTCACCTTGAGGCCTTTGGCTTTGAGACTCGCGACGAGGCCGGCCTTCTCGACTGAGCGCATGTACGCCTCGTCGGGCTCGATCACCTTCTTCTCGACGAGCTCGAGGAGCGCATCGTTCAGCGTCAGCATGCCGAGCTTCTTGCTGGTCTGAATGATCGAAGGAATCTGGAATACCTTGGCCTCGCGGATGAGGTTGGAGATGGCCGGCGTCGTGAGCAGGATCTCACGTGCCGCGACCCGGCCGCCTCCGACCTTCTTGCAGAGCGTTTGCGAGATCACGCCTTTCAGCGACTCCGACAACATCACGCGGATCTGCGCCTGGCGATCGGCCGGGAACTGATCGATGATGCGGTCGACCGTGGACGAGGCGGTCGTCGTGTGCAGCGTCCCGAACACCAGGTGACCCGTCTCCGCTGTTTCGATCGCGATCGCGATCGTCTCGAGGTCGCGCATCTCGCCGACCAGCACGATATCGGGATCCTCACGCAGCGCCGCGCGCAGCGCCGACTTGAAGCTCTCCGTGTGCACGTGGACCTGACGCTGCGTGATGAGGCACTTCTTGTTCTCGTGTACGAACTCGATCGGATCTTCGATCGTGATGATGTGATCGCTGCGGGTGCGGTTGACGAGGTCGATGAGCGCGCACAGCGTCGTCGACTTGCCCGAGCCGGTCGGGCCGGTGACCAGCACCAGCCCTTTCTTGAGGTAGCAGAGCTTCTGCACCTCGTCCGAGAGCCCCATTTCTTCGACCGTCACGACTTTGGCGGGGATCACGCGGAAGACGGCCACCGGGCCTTTGCGATCGCGGGCCGCGTTGACGCGGAAGCGTGCCAGCCCGGAGATCTCGTAGGCGAAGTCCGAGTCGCCCGTTTCCTTCCATTCGCCCCGGTTGCGCTCCGGCATGATGGACAGCACCAACAGCTCGAGGTCGTTCACGCTGAGCGCCGTGCCCGACTGGCGCTGGATCTCGCCGTGGGTGCGGAACAGCGGGGGCTCGCCGACGCGCAAGTGCAGATCCGAGCTGCTCGATTGCACCAGGGCGCGCAGCAGCTTGCCAAGCTTCTGCTCGGCGGCCTGGAACTCCGACGACGCGAACTCGCCCGGAAGCTCACCCGGCGTGGACACGGGACTGTCGACCATCGGCGCGGCCGCGATGACGGATGCCCGCGGCGCTTTCGCCGGCGCAGGCGCTTTCGCGGGCTGCGGTGGGGGAGCGGGGGGCGCCGGCTGCGCGGCGGGGCGCTTGGCGGTGGTGTCCGCCCCCACTGACTGCACGACCGGCGCGGCTATTTCCTCGGATCCCCGGCGAATTGCCGAGATCACCGCCGTCAGGCGACCGCCCTCTGGGACGATGCGCACGCGTACCAGGCCGTTCGCGCCCGCGTAATCGAACTCCGTCTCCGACTGGTGGTCGATCTTGTCCGCCGCTTCCGGCGGAGCGACTTCCACCATCAGGGCGTAGATGTGCTGATCGGTGAGCGGCTGCTTGGAGACTTTGCGCGGCTTGCCGTCTTTCACCAGCGTGACCGGCTCGTCCGGCAGCAAATACAGCTGGTCGGCGCGCTCGCGCAGCATCACATCGACAAATGGATCGAGCCGTGCCATCCCTCAATCCTCCGGGCGCGCGTACAGGACGTGCGCGCGGTTGATGAGATGCACCCCATCGCCGGTTGCGATGGCGAAGAACGGCTCGGCCATGGCATTGAGATAGTCGAGGACGCGCGAGTGGTGCTGTGGCAGCTCGAGGGCCGCCCATCCGTTCAATGTGGACCCGTCCGCCAGCGTGATTTCCATGGTGGCTTTCTTGGCGGCGGAGAGTCGTGCAGAGTCCTCCCCCTGGGGGCGCGGGACCGTCAAGGTCACAGTCCGTGCCTTGGCAACCAGCAAGACGCGCTCACTGCCCTTCTTGGGGCGAAACGGAAAGAACGCCTCCGGGCGATTCAGCATATCGAGCGGCGTCTCGGGGCCGGCGTGCTGGGGCACACGCTCCATAACGTAGACTTCACCCTCGCGCTGGCCTCCGCCCGCCAGTAACAAAGTCGCCGGAACGGCGACGCGGGGCATCGAAAAATCGGCCACCTACCGGCGCCGGCCGCACTGCACGGATACTGGAGCCCGGTTACCGCACGCGATGGTTTCGTTCATGCCGTGGGCGACAGGGCCACACGCCGTGCTGTGGGCCGTTTGCGTGGCCTCGGCGACTGTGGCTCCCGCTGCCGTGGCGCAGTTGGAGCTTCCCTGAAACTCCACGCACACCCGGCATTCCTGGTTGGCGCGGGCCGTGGACATATAGAAGAACAGCGCTATCACCGCCGCGATGACCGCCATCGTAATCCAGCTGGAGCGCTTCATGGGCCTTTTGTGATCGGTGAGCCGACAAGGTTATATAGCGGCCGAATTCGCGCCAGAGGCAAGTGATACTTAACGTGTAGGGTATGACTGGCATTGTGCGACTGGTCATGGTCGCGTTCACGCTCCTCGCCGTGGCGTTGATCTACGTCTCGGCATCGGCGTGGCGGAACCGCCGCCGTCTGGGATCCTTCGTGGGGTTTCTCGCGGCGGCGTTATTCCTCACGTCGAGCATGCTGCTCGGCGCGATTACGGTCGGGATTCATGGGTATCGGGCGTTCACCCAGGAGGCGCTCGCCGCGACGATCAAGACCGAGCCGGTCGGCCCGCACCGGTTCCGCGCGACGGTGACGTTGCCCGACAGCAGCCTGCACATGTTCGATCTCGCGGGCGACGCCGTCTATGTGGACGCACACGTCCTGAAATGGCGGCCTATCGGCACGCTGCTTGGTCTCGAGACCGTCTACGAGCTCGATCGGATCGCGGGCCGTTACCAAACGCTCAGCGACGAGCAGCAGCAGGAGCGCACGGTCTACTCGCTCGCCACCAAGAAACCCTTCGATGCGTTCGACCTGGCGCGCAGCTACT
>Ga0193723_1000441_pt1 | contig 16262 bp, 6 predicted proteins | sample H2m2metaG_FD_143042 | JGI IMG/M metagenome (GOLD analysis project Ga0193723, IMG submission 143042) | Soil microbial communities from a riparian zone of the East river system, Colorado, United States - H2m2 | ecosystem: Environmental > Terrestrial > Soil > Riparian zone | place: USA: East River...
GAAGGGCGGTGGCGAGCTGGTGGACCACTCGAGCGACGTCGCCTGCCAGGGATTGTCGGGCGCCTTGGGCCCGCGGAGCCGGCTCCAGATCAGGTTGTAGAGAAAGATGAGCTGCGCGGCACCGGTAAACAGGGCAGCAATCGTGATGAAGCGGTGCAGCGGCAGCGATCCTTTCATGTAGTCGTCGGTGAACGCGGAGTACCGGCGCACGTTGCCGGCCAGCCCCAGGTAGTGCATCGGCATGAAGATGCAGTACACCCCGATCAAGGTCAGCCCAAAATGCAGCTTCCCCAGACGCTCGTTCATCATCCGGCCGTACATCTTGGGGAACCAGAAGTAGGTGCCGGCCAGGATGCCGAACATGGCGGCGACACCCATCACGAAGTGGAAATGCCCTACCACGAAGTACGTGCCGTGGAGGTACGTATCGATGGACGGCTGGGCTAGGAAGAAGCCGCTGATCCCGCCTGTCACGAACACCGATATGAATCCAAGACAGAACAGCGCCGCGGTGGTGAAGCGCAGCCGCGCCCCGTACACGGTCCCGATCCACAGGAGCGTCACGATCGTCGCCGGGATGGTGATGATCAGCGTGGGCACCGAGAAGAGCGTGGCCGAAACCGGATTCATGCCACTGAGGAACATGTGGTGGCCCCAGACCGTGTAGCTCAGGAAGCCGATGGCAATCAGGCACACCAGGAAGACTTTGGGTCCCAGCAAGGGTTTCCGCGCGAACACCGGGAGGATGTGAGAGATGATTCCGAATCCCGGCAGGATGGCGATGTAGACCTCAGGATGGCCAAAGAACCAGAACAGGTGCTGCCACAGCAGCGGGGAGCCGCCGGCGTGAGGCTGCAGCCTGTCGCTCACCACCAGGCCGGCCGGAATGAAGAAGCTGGTGCCGGCCACCCGGTCGAGCAGGAGCAGGACACACGCCGGCAATAGCACCGAAAACGCGATGAGGGCCATCACGGCGGTGATGAACCAGGCCCAGGTGGAGAAAGGCATGCGGGAGAGGGTCATGCCCCTGGTCCGGAGGTCGAGCGTGGTGGCGATAAAGTTGAGTGAGCCCAGCAGCTGACCGACGCAGAATAGCGCGATGGACACCACCCAGAGCGTCTGGCCCATGCCCTGCCCCGGGCCGGCGTCCTTGCCGAGCGCACTGAGCGGGGCGTACGCGGTCCAGCCCGACAGTGGTGGGCCCTGGGGGACGAAGAAGGCGGCGATCAACACCAGGAATGCGAGGAACGTTACCCAGAAGGACATCATGTTGAAGCGGGGGAACGCCATGTCTTCCGCGCCAACCTGAAGGGGCAGCACAAAGTTGCCAAACCCGGCAAAGGGGGCCGTCGTCAGCACGAAGAAGACCATGAGCGTGCCGTGCATCGTCATCAACGACAGATACAGCTCCGGGGTCATGATTCCGCCTGCTGCCGCGTTAGGCGCCAGCTTGCCGAGCCCCGGTATGGCCGCATTGGGGAACCCGAGGTGGAAGCGCATGAGCCAGGAAAGGACCATTCCGGTCACCACTGAGGCCAGCGCCAGATCGAGGTATTGCTTCCCGATGACCTTGTGGTCGAGGCTGAAGACATACTTCCGGAGAAATCCCTCCGGCGGAGTATGCTTCAGGAGGGCGACTTTCTCCGAGGTTTCTCGGCGATAGGCGGCGGATTGCGCCGAACGATCAGGCATGTACCTGGCCTCTTAGGGGAAAGCGATGGCTGGGCCGATCTACTGTTGTGCCGCCTGGTCCGCCATCCACTGCGCGAACTGTTTCTCCGGCATCACGTCCATATAGGCCCGCATGTTGTAGTGGCCCAGCCCGCAGAGCTGGGTACACACGATCTCCTTCTTCACGACCTTGGTCGCAGTGAAGTGGAGGGGAATGACCAGGCCAGGAATGAAGTCCTGCTGCAGCCGCAGCTCGGGCACGTAGAACGCGTGACCCACGTCCTTGGCGTGCAGGCTCAGCAGGATCGGCCGGTTGACGGGTAGGACCAGCGAGGCAGAAACGATGTCGTCCCGCGCCGTCGTATCGTTCGCCGGATCCAAGCCGAAGAAGTTGTTGTTGCCGTCGTCGATCAGGTCCGGGTGCATCGTGCCGAAGGTGCCGTCCCGCCCCGGATAGCGGAAGTAAAAGGCGAACTGTTCCGCCTGGACGTCGATCCTGAGGGCCTTCGGATCGGGAGCGGATAGGAAGATCCCGGCCCAGACCTTGGTCCCCACCAACGACAGCACCACGATTTCCGCGCCCACCAGGAGGGTGGCGCCCAGCACCATCGGGGTAGCCCCACCCGGGAAGATCTTGATGGACCGGCCGTCCCCCTTATCCCCGTACTGCCAGACAAAGAGGGCCAGGACGAACTGGGAGACCACGAACAGCACGCCCGCGGAGATCATCGTCTCCGCCATTTGACGATCGATGCCGACGCCGAGCACCGAAACGTCGGCGGGCAACCACCAGATGCGGCTGATGAAAATGGCGGATGAGACAACCGTGACCACGACCACGATCACGGCGAAGAGTTTGCCCATCAGTAGGGCGTCGCCTTCATGACGAAATCCGCCGTGGCGGGCTTGGCACCGCCCACGGTCACATCCTGAGTCTGGGTGCCGAAGCGCTCATGCCATGCCGTGACGGTGTACTTGCCGGGCGGCAACCCATCGAGGCTGAATGTCCCGTCCTGGCCCGTCAGCGCGTGGTGGGGCGTCGTGAGCACCGCGAAGTTGCCATGCATCCAGGGATGGACGTTGCACTTGACCGCGATGAACTCGGGCTTGGTGTAGCTCGCCTTGATCGGCGGCGCTCCCGGCGGCTGGGACTTGTTCCACTCCGGGTTCACCTTGGCCAGCGGATGAATGTTGTGGGAGGTCTGATCGTTGTTGTAGATCTCCAGCGGCTGGCCGACCTGCAGGACGGCCACGTGGGGGACGTATTCGCACCCCTTCTGATCGTACCGGACCGCCTCGGTGGCTGGCCCGGCGGATTTGTCCCCCGCCGAGATGTACACCACCACGTTCGCCAGGGCGTTGTCGGGACCGGCGACTACGCTCTCGGTCATGATGGGGGTCGCGTGCTGCTTGGCGCAGGACGGCTCCTTTGCCATATCAATCGGGCGCATCTTGGGCGGCGTGCCGGTAAAGGTGACGTGGCCGCTGATGGCGCCGGCGTTCTTCGCCGGGTGTCCCAGCGCAATGGTAGCGGACGTGCCTGCTGCCAAGAGGGCAAGGGAGGAAACTAACTTCCTGGACATAGGTGCACCGTTTCTCAGAGTGTGATCGAGTGAATCATTGCCCCTCAACCGGACCCAGCGGCTTGAGCTGGCCGGCATGAGCCGGAAGCCAGGCATTCCAGACCGCAAGCTCGTGCGTAGGGAGGGGCTGCATGGTGCGGAGGAAGTGCACCAGGTCCCACGCGTCTCCCGGCCGGATTTGATCGGAGAAGGAAGGCATCGGGGTGCCGTCCAAACCGGTCATGAAGATGCGGTAGAGATCCTGGTTGGTCTCACCGCACTTGAAGCGCGAGCCAGACGCGAAATTGTACGGCCGGATGGGGTTGTCCTTGCTGTCGGTCAGGGTCGAGGCGGACGGGCCGTCGCCATGACCGGCTGCCCCATGACACTTCCAGCACTCCATCTTCTGGAAGAGCTGACGCCCGTGGAGAATGCTCTCCGGCGTCGCGGGTGTCTCCGCTGGAATCGCGATCGGGGTTCCCGGCCTCTCGGTCTGCCACTTGGGGGAGAACGTCTTGATGTAGGCCACCAGGTCCACCCGGGTCTGCCGGGTCAGCGCCAGCCAGGGCGGCATATTGGTGGTGACGAAGCCGCGCGACACAGACTGATACAGATCGTCGTCGGTGGGCAAGGATCCGGTGGGCGTCGAACGGCACTTGAACACCGCGGCGGTGAAATCCCGGGGCTTGGGGTCGATCCACGGCGCGTTCTCCCCGGTGCCGTCGCCTGCCGGGCCGTGACAGCCCACACAGTAACGACGGTAGTCCTGTTTGCCCGCCGCTGCGTTGCCGGTGAGGTTCCCGACGCGGGTCACGGTCTGGCCCTGGGCGGCGAGGACCTCGACGCCCGACAACAGCAGGGCAAACCCGGCGACCCAGGCCCCCAACAGAATGCGACTCATTCGAGGCCTCCTGATCAGAAGTCGAAGTCGAGCGCGAGGAGCAGGCTGGTGCTCTTTACCGGTGTATCGGGCGAGAGGGGATCGACTCCCACCCCATCGCCGCTCAGTGGTACCGTACCGATCGTCTTGGTGAAGGACAGCTCACCGAGAACGGCCAGGCCGGCCCGGCTGAACATGATGGGATACCAGCGAGTGCCGAAGGTGAAGGCGTCGATGTTGCCCAGGTTCTTCGGAGTCGCGGGCAGCGCCTGCTTCGACATCCTAATGATCTCGCTCCGCTGGGTCAGGATCAGCTGCGGACTGATGTAGTAGTGCAGCTCGAGCAGCCCACTGTTCCAGACCGGGTCCTGAGTGCCACCGGCGAGATCCTTGTCGTCCGAGCCATGCATGAACAGCGGCAGCAGCTCGAAATTCCCGATGAAGAAGTCCCCCACCGCACCGAGCCGATAGAAGCTCCTGTTCTCGGTGCCCGTGCCGGCGACCGGTTCTCCGGCGACGGTCTCGAATACTGTCGGGCGCCGGCCGCTGTAGCCATACAGCCCCACCCGCTGAAGACCGAGCTTGCCGGCGTCGAAGGCCTGGCTCAGCGTAACCGCTCCATCATAGCTCTTGCCGCTGGGGAGGCCTGGTACGCCGTCGGTGCCGCCCAGTATGGCGGCACTGAAGCGGGTATAGCTATTCGGCGAATGGCCCAGCCATTCGGCACCGATCTGGTTATCGCCCAGGCCGAAGTCGGTTGCGTCGCCGGCCGGCACGAAATGGTAGCTCTGGTAAAACGTGCCGTTACTGGACAGCATGATCGAGCGCTTCTCGGACAGCATGTTATCCAGCTCGAACTTGCCGAACTTCAGGTTGGCCCAGGGCGTGCGGAACAAATTGTCGAACCGGACGAACGCTGCCTCGATTCCTACTCCCTCTCCGTCCGCAACCGTGGGCACGAACCCGAAGGTGACGTTCTTGTAGAGGGTTCCCAGCATCAGGAGATCGGCTCCCGAGATGTCGAAGCCCGACTGGGTGATGGTCCGCTCCGCGGTCCCGCTGGCGGCATCGCCCGGGACGGCGTCTACCGGCTGGTTGGTGGTGCGCTCCAGGCGCCACTGCGGGGTGGTGCGGACTCCGAACGGGATATAGGCGGGGTTGAGCCAGATAGGAGAGTCACGATCGTTGCCAATTTGATAGCCATTGTCCTTGAACCTTTGACCGAACGCATTCAGCTCGGGCCACGCGGTGTGACAGGCCGAACACGGTAGGCCGTACTTTCTGGCGAAGGGAGGGATCGAGGCGGTCTCATGGATGGCAAGAGCGTAGTGGCTGAGCCCGGGCAGCACCCCGCCTCGACTCACGACGTACGCTGCATAATCAGGGCGGTCCCGATCTCCCGGTCCATACGAGGAAGCCAGGGCCGCCAGGCGTGAGACTGATCCAACCGACAGACACCCGCAGAGCATGACGGCGCTTCGTCGAGCCCACCTGCAACTGCTTTTGCGACCCACAGACCAGTCGACCATACCGCCTCCTGGGTCCAGTGGTACCGAATGTATGAATCAGCTGCCGACTAAAACGGGTGCCTCGAGAGCGTCTCCTTCGATTGAGTAGCAACGCCTAGGTAGACCCGAGCTAATGCGTTCAGTAAGCCTTGTCAATATGGACAGATTGTCCGGGCATGGCTTCGTCGAATGTTCGGCGTGGCGCTGGGTCAACGAAGTAGGGATTCACTGGCAGCTCGCTTGTACGGGGTTGCTTCCCCGAATGGGGAATTGCGTGAAGTGCGTCTTCGAGTCGATCGCGGTGGCCCTGGTCGCCTTGCTCCCCCACCCATCATTATACTGACTGATTCCAGACCCAGAGGCTCTAGGCAGTAACCCTGACAGCGCTCCACCCGAGGTTCCCGCCATTCCGCTGAGCACGCGCCGCTCCTTCACCTTCCTCACTCCCCTGCTCCGGACGGATGCCCGCGAGGATCGGCTCGCCGGGCCTATCCGGGGCGAGCTGCTTGGCGCCGAGCGCCTGGCCGAGCGGGCCCGAGAGGTCGCGGCCAGTCAGCGCCTGGCGATCGGAAGACGGGCTCGGCGGAGGACCCCACTGCTCGCGCGGCTCAACGGAACCCGCCGAGTGCTCGAGGAAGCCCAGAGCCGGCTCACCGCCTCGGACGGGACCCTGGACGTCGGCCCCGCCGGTGAATGGCTGCTCGACAACTACCACGTGGTGCAGGAGCACATCGGCGAGGTGCGGGAGAGCCTGCCGGGCGGCTACTACCGGGAGCTGCCGGAGCTGGCCCACGGCCCGCTCGCCGGTTACCCCCGGGTCTACGAGCTGGCCATCACCCTGATCTCCCATACCGAAGGGCGAGTCGACCTCGACAACGTCACCGGCTTTGTCGAGGCCTTCCAGGAGGTCTCGCCCCTCACCATCGGCGAGCTGTGGGCGGTACCAGCCATGCTCCGCCTGGGTCTGATCGAGAACGTCCGCCGGATGGCGCTCCGCACCGTGAACCGCCTCGACGAGCTGGAGGCGGCGGACGCCGCGGCTGCCCGCATCGCCGCCGCCGCCGACCAGGGACAGCGAGCACTCGATGCGGAGCTCGACAAGTTCGCCTCCGACCCCCCACCGCTCACCCCCAACTTCGTCTCCCGCTTCCTCCAGCAGCTCCGGGTCGAGGGTGGCGCCCTTCCCGCCGTTGTCCGGCTGGAGCAGTGGATCGCCGAGGAGGCCCTGGGCTCGGAGGAAGCCACCGCCCGGGCCACCCAGCGGCTCGCGCTCACCCAGGTGGTGATGGCCAACAGCATCACCAGCCTCCGCGCCATCGGCCTGATGGAGTGGAACAGCTTCGTGGAGGGGCTGAGCCGGATCGAGCTGGTGCTGCGCGACGACCCGTCGGGCTTCTATGCCAGCATGACCTTCAAGACCCGGGACCGTTACCGGCACGTGGTGGAGCGGATCGCCCGGCGGACCCGCCGGTCGGAAGAAACCGTCGCCCGGCACGCCATCGACTTCGCGCGGGCCGGGGTCGCAGAGAGTGCCCGGGATCCGCGGCGCGCGCACGTCGGCTACTACCTGATCGACTCGGGCCTGGAGGAGCTGGAGCGGGCGACTCGCTACCGACCATCACTGGGAGAAGCGGTGGACCGCTGGGTCCGTTGCCACCCCAACCTGGTGTTCGTGGGAGGCGTGCTCGTCGCGACGGCGGCCGCCCTCGCCGCGGTGCTGTGGCTGGGCAGCCCATCGGCCCGAGCGGCCTGGATCGCCGTCCTGCTGCTGGCGCTGATTCTGGCCAACGACATCGCCGTCAATGTGGTGAACCAGCTGGTCACCGCGTTCCTCACGCCCCGGCCGCTCCCCAAGCTGGATCTGCACGAGCACGGCGTGCCGCCCGAGTACCGCACCGCCGTGGTCGTTCCCACGCTCTTCGGCAGCGTCGACGCCGTCGCCGAAGCGCTGGAGAATCTGGAGGTCCAGTTCCTGGCCAACCGGGAGGCGCACCTCCACTTCGCGGTGCTGAGCGACTTCACCGACTCGCCCACCGAGACCCGGGAGAATGATGCGGCGATCGTAGCGGCCGCGGTCGAGGGAGTGAAGGCGCTCAACGCCCGCTACGCCGAGGGCCGCGAGGATGCCTTCTATCTCTTCCACCGGCCCCGTCGCTGGAACCCGCAGGAGGGCGTCTGGATGGGGTGGGAGCGGAAACGGGGCAAGCTCGCCGAGTTCAACCGGTTCGTCCTCGGCGGGGGAGATGAGGCCTTTTCCGTGATCGTGGGAGACGTGAATCCGATCAGGCAGGTGCGCTACGTCATCACCCTCGACTCCGACACGGTGCTCCCGCCCGACGCGGCTCCCCTACTCGTCGGGGCCCTGGCCCACCCGCTCAATCGCGCGGTGTACGACTCGGCGCTGGGCCGGGTGGTGCGCGGCTATGGGATCCTCCAGCCCCGGGTCGGCGTCTCCCTCCCCAGCGCGAACCGCTCGATCTTCGCCGCCATTCACTCGGGTCATCCCGGCGTAGATCCGTACACCACGGCAGTATCTGACGTCTATCAGGACCTCTATGGCGAGGGCAGCTTCACCGGCAAGGGGGTGTACGATGTCGCCGCCTTCGAGGAGGCCACCCACGGCCGGTTCCCCGAGAACACGCTGCTCTCCCACGACCTGATCGAGGGGAACTACGCCCGGGCCGGCCTCGCGACCGACGTGATCGTCTACGACGATTACCCGACCCACTACCTGACCTACACCCGCCGTAAGCACCGCTGGATCCGGGGCGACTGGCAGCTCCTGCCCTGGCTGAGGGCTCGCGTGCCCGGGCCCGGCGGCTCCGAGCCCAACCGGCTCTCGCTGCTCTCCCGCTGGAAGATCGTGGACAACCTCCGCCGCAGCACCGTCGAGCTGGCCCAGCTTGCCTTCCTGGTCGGCGGTTGGATGCTGCTTCCCGGCTCCCCGATCCGCTGGACCCTGCTCGGCATCGGCGCCATCTCCGCACCCTGGATCGTCTCCTTCCTGCTCGCGCTGGTCCGGCCGCCGCTCGACAAGTCCTGGCGCGCCTACTACGCGGCCGTGGGTCATGACGCTGCCACCAGCATCCAGCAGGTGGCGCTCGCGATCGTCTTCCTCCCCCACCAGGCCTGGGTCTCCGCCGACGCGATCGTCCGCACCCTATGGCGGACGGTGGTGTCTCACCGCCACCTGCTCGAGTGGCGGACCGCGTCCCAGACCGAGCGCGCCATGGAGAGCTCGTTCCGCTCCGTCTGGCGTGGCATGTCGCCGGCCGTAGGGCTCGCGATTGCCCTTGCCGCGGGAGTGGTCTGGCGCGAGGTCGCCGAGCCGAGCCGCGGAGTCCCTCTCTGGCAGCTCGCGGTGGCGGTCCTGCCGTTGATGGTGGCCTGGATCGCCTCGCCGGCCGTCGCCTACGGCCTCGGCATGCCCGCCGTGCGCCGGGAGCACCGGCTCCCTCCGGACAGTCGGCGCCAGGCGCTCCGCTACGCCCTGCTGCATTGGCTCTTCTTCGATCGCTTCGTTACCGCGGAGAGCCACTGGCTCGCGCCGGACAACTATCAGACCGATCCCAAGCCGGTCGTCGCCATGCGCACCTCGCCCACCAACATCGGCCTCCAGCTGCTGGCCACGGCGAGCGCCTGGGACCTGGGCTTCATCACCCTCAACGAGATGACCCGGCGGCTGGAGCTGGCCTTCCGCGCGCTGGAGCGGATGCGCCGCTTCCACGGGCACTTCTACAACTGGTACGAGCTGGAAAACCTCTCTGTGATGGAGCCGGCCTACATCTCCACGGTGGACAGCGGCAATCTGGCCGGCCACCTCATCGCCCTCAGACAGGCGTGCCTTTCGCTGGTCGACGAACCGGTGTTCGACGCCCGGATCTGGCGGGCGCTTGATTCCGCGCTTGCCCTCGCCGACGAGCGTCTGCGGCAGCTAGCACCGGGCCACCCGGCGCTGGAGTACCTCAAGGCCGCGCGCGCGGCGCTGGTCGCATCGCGTCGGGAGCCTGCCTCCAGCGCCGCTCTCCTGCGCGTCGCTGAGCCGCTCAGACGAGCAGAGGCTGCGCTGGCGGGTGCCGGACTCGCGGCCGAGACGGCAGATGCGGCGACGGAATGGATCTCGTGGAGCCTCCGGCTCATTGCCGGGCACCGCGAGTGGTATGAGGAGCTGAGCGGCGGCGCAGTCATCGCGGGCAGCCAACAACCGCGGGGCAATCCAGCGGCGCCGCAGGTGACCCCGTTCGCTACCCTCCGGCAGTTGGCGGCGCAATCACCGGCAGCGGCGAAGCTGATGAAGCGACTCGAGGCGATCGCCGACCGGGCCTACGACTATGCCATGGAGATGGACTTCAAGTTCCTCTACGACGCTGACCGGAAGCTGTTCGCCATTGGCTTCCAGCAGGGCACGCACTCGCTGGACGGGTCGTACTACGACCTCCTCGCCTCCGAGGCGCGGCTGGCGAGCTTCGTGGCGGTGGCCAAGAACGACATCCCGGTGGACCACTGGTTCCGCCTGGGCCGTACGCTGACCTACGCAGCGGGAGCGCCGGCGCTGGTGTCGTGGAGCGGGAGCATGTTCGAGTATTTGATGCCGATGCTGGTGATGCGGTCGTATCCCCATACGGTGCTGTCGCAGACCTATGACGGTGCCCTGGCCCGGCACCGGGCCTACGGCGTCGAGCGGGGCGTGCCCTGGGGCGTAAGCGAGAGCGCGTACAACATTCGCGACCGCCATCTCACCTACCAGTACCGACCGTTCGGGGTGCCCGACCTCGCGCTCAAGCGCGGGCTGGGCCGAGAGCTGGTGATCGCGCCCTATGCCTCGGTCCTGGCCACCATGGTAGATCCCGCGCGCGCCCTGGCGAACCTGCAGTTGATGGAGGACCTGGGCTCACTGGGACGCTACGGCTTCCGGGATGCCATCGACTATACCCGTCCCGACCCGGAGAAGGAGTATTCCATAGTCCAGAGCTACTTCGCGCATCACATGGGTATGGGCCTGGTCGCCCTGACCAACGCGCTGACCTCTCAGGTGTGGCAACGCCGCTTCCACACCGATCCGGTGGTCCGCTCGGCCGAGCTGCTGCTGCACGAGCGGATCCCGCGCCGGGTGGTGCCGCAGGAGGCGCAGGGAGCCCGAGTCGATGAGGCGCTGCCCGAGGCGGAGCTGGATCGCCCGTCGGTGCGCGAGCTCGACACTCCCCATACCGCCCAGCCGCACGTCGCCCTCCTGGGTCACCTGCCCTACACCATCATGGTGAGCCAAAGCGGCGGGGGATACAGTCGCTACGAGACGCTCGCGGTCACCCGCTGGCACTCGGACGGGACCCGTGATGCCACCGGGCAGTTCTGCTACGTGAAGGACCTGTCGACCGGGCGGGTCTGGTCGGCAGCGCACCAGCCGGTGTGCGCGGCCGCGGATTGGTACAGCTCCTTCCTGGCCACCGACCGGATCACGTTCCATCGGGCCGATGGAGACATCGAGACCCGCACCGAGATCGCCGTGGTGCCGGAGGATTCGGCCGAGGTGCGGCGGATCACCCTCACCAACAACAGCGACGAGACCCGCGAGATCGAGCTCACCAGCTACGGCGAGATCGTGCTGGCCCCGCCCGAGGCCGACCGCGCTCACCCGGCGTTCGGCAACCTGTTCGTGGAGACCGAGTGGCACGAGTGGGCTCATGCCATCACCGCCACTCGTCGCCCCCGATCGTCCAAGGAGCAGCCGCTCTGGTGCGTGCATGTGGTCGATACCGGCAAGGAGCGAGTGGGATCGGTGAGCCATGAGACCGACCGGTCCCGCTTCCTCGGCCGGGGCCGCTCGACCCGCGACCCGGTGGTGCTCGAGTCGGACGAAGCGCTCTCCGGTACGACCGGCGCGGTGCTGGACCCGATCTTTGCCCTCCGCACCCGCGTGCGGCTGAAGCCGGGACATTCCGCTTCGGTGGGGTTCACCACCCTGGTGGCTACCAGCCGCGACCGCGCCTTCGAGCTCGCCGACCGGTACCGGGACGCCCATGCCGCGCAGCGGGCACTCGATCTCGCCTGGACCTCGAGCCAGGTGGAGCTGCGCGAGTTCCACCTCACGCCGGGCGATGCGGCCGTCTTCCAGGAGCTGGCCGGCCACCTTCTCTATGGAAGCGAAGCGTTGCGGGCGCCGCAGGCCGAGATGCGCCGGAACCGCGGCTCCCTGCCGCTGCTGTGGGCCAACAGCATCTCCGGCGACTGGCCCATTCTCCTGGCCACGATCGACTCCGCGGACGGGCTGCCCACCCTTCGCCAGATCCTGACGGCGCATCGCTACTGGCGTCGCCGGGGCATGATGGTCGACGTGGTCGTGCTCATCGCGCGCACGGAGACCTACTACCAGGATCTGGCCGACCGGGTCAGCTCCGCGGTGCATGCCTTGAGCGACATCACCTCGATCGACAAGCCGGGTGGCGTGTTCGTCCGGCGGCGGGACCTGTTGAAGGAGGAAGAGCTGCTCATGCTGCGCGCCACCGCCCGGGTGCACATCTCCTGCGACGGCCGGAGTCTGGGTCGCATCCTCGCGACGGCAATGCCGGAGGAGTCGCCTCCCGAAGACGAGCTCGAGGGAGTCCCGGCCTTCCCCCGCCCACCGGCGCGAAGCGACACGCGGCTGGGACGAGTGGCCCGACAGCTGAAAATCCATCTGCCCACAGTGCCGGCGCTGATCGCGGCAGCCTCATCCGCCCTGCGGCCGGCACATGCTCCGGCTCGCCCAGAGCCCTCGCATCCGGCGCTCGCTAACGGCTTCGGCGGCCTCACCGACCATGGCGACTACGAGATCCTGGTCTCGGGCGATCGGGTGCCCCCGGCGCCGTGGGCGAACGTCGTCGCCAACCCGCACGGCGGTTTCCTGGTTACCGAGCGGGGCGGCCAGTGCACCTGGGCCGGAAGCAGCCAATTCTTCCGGCTGACGCCCTGGCACAACGATCCGGTGAGTGACCCCGCGAGCGAGGTGGTGTATCTCCAGGACGATGAGACCGGGGAGCTGTGGTGTGCCACGCCCGGGCCGATCCTCCAGCACACACCGTACACCGTCCGCCATGGCGCGGGGAGCTCGTCGTTCGAGCACGAGTTGGACGGCATCAGCACTCACCTCACCCTCGGCATGGCGGGAGACTCGCCGGTCAAGATCGCGCTGCTCCGGGTGACCAACAACGGCACCCATGCCCGCCGCCTGACGCTGACGACCTACATGGAATGGACTCTGGGCTCACTGCGCGAGCACACCCAGCATCAGGTGCAAACGAAGTTCGATCGCGAGCGGGCCACGATTTTCGCGCAGAACTACTTCGACCCGCAGTTCGCCGGCTGGACCGTGTTCCACGCCATCAGCGAGCCGGTCATTGGTTATACCGGGAGCCGGCGCGATTTCCTCGGCCGGAACGGCGCGGCCGACGCGCCGGCGGCGCTCCAGACCGGCGGCACACTCGAGGGCATCACCGGAGCGGGTATCGATCCCTGCGCCGCGCTCCAGTGCGGGCTCGAGTTGGAGCCGGGCGAGACCCGGGAGATCGCCATCCTGCTCGGCGCGGCCGACAGTGAGATCGGAGCGCGGCAAGCCGTCGACCAGTACCGCGACGTGGCCCGCGCCCGGGCCGAGGTAGAGGGCGCCGTCGCCGGCTGGGCCCAGCGGCTCTCCGCGATCACGGTACGTACACCTGAGCCTACCTTCGACGCGATGCTCAACCGGTGGACCCTCTACCAGGCACTGTCCTGCCGGATGTGGGGCCGCACGGCGCTGTACCAGAGCAGCGGCGCGTACGGTTTCCGCGATCAGCTCCAGGACGTGATGGCGTTTCTCTATGCCGAGCCGGCTCTGGCGCGGGAGCATATCCTCCGCGCCGCGTCACGCCAGTTCGTCGAGGGCGACGTGCAACACTGGTGGCACCCGCATAACGGGCGCGGGGTGCGCACCCGGTTCTCCGACGATCTAGCCTGGCTCCCCTACGTGGTCGATCACTACGTCCGGGTCACCGGGGACAGCTCGGTGCTCGACGAGTCGGTGCCCTATTTGACCATGCGACAACTCCAGCCCGAGGAGCAGGAGATATACGACCTGCCCCAGGTGACCCTCGACCACGGGAGCGTGTACGAGCACTGCCTGCGCGCACTCCGCCGGGCGTGCACCTCGGGCGCGCACGGCCTGCCGCTGATCGGCATCGGCGACTGGAACGACGGGATGAATCGGGTCGGGGTGGAGGGCAAGGGCGAGAGCGTGTGGCTGGCGTGGTTCCTCATCACCACGCTCCGGGCCTTTGCGGAGCAGGTGCAGGCGCGAGGCGATACCACGGTGGCGGACGAATTCCGCCGCCAGGCCGACGCGTACGTAACCGCGGTCGAGACGCAGGGGTGGGACGGCGAGTGGTATCGCCGGGCCTACTTCGACGACGGCACGCCGCTCGGCTCGCGCGAGAGCGACGAGTGCCGGATCGACTCCATCGCCCAGAGCTGGAGCGTGATCTCCGAGAGCGGACGGGCGGAGAGGCGGACGATCGCCATGAGATCTTTGGAAGAGCATCTGGTGAATGAGGACGCGCGGCTGATCATGCTGCTCACCCCACCGTTCGACAAGACGCCAAAGGACCCCGGCTACATCAAGGGATACCTGCCGGGTGTGCGAGAGAACGGCGCCCAATACACTCACGCGGCACTATGGGCCGTGCTCGCCACCGCGCTCCGGGGCGACGGCGACCGGGCGTTCGAGCTGTATCAGATGCTCAACCCGCTCACTCACGCCCGCACCCCGGAAGAGGTCGCGACCTACAAGGTCGAGCCCTACGTCGTCGCCGCCGACGTCTACACCGCAAAGGGACAGCTTGGCCGCGGTGGCTGGACCTGGTACACCGGCTCGGCAAGTTGGATGTATCGGGTCGGGCTGGAGGGGATCCTGGGCTTCAGGAAGCGGGGCGATAAGCTTTTCATCGAGCCGAGAACCCCGGCGTCCTGGCCGGAGTACACGATCGAATATCGCTATGGCAAGAGTCTGTACGTCATCGTCGTACGAAACGATGGCGACGGAGCAGGTGAGGCGCTCGAGGTGACGATAGACGGGCGGGTCTCTCTGGGGCCGGGCATCCCGCTGGTGGACGACGGCGAGCGGCACACGGTGGTGGTGCGGCCTGTCATCCTGAGCGAAGCGAAGGATCTCTCTGATCGCGCGAGCAGAGATCCTTCGCTTCACTCAGGATGACAACGCTGTGCGCAGGATTACACTGTCGGAGCGAGTTCCGGAATCGGCTCGAGCTCGTGGACGCCGCACCAGTTGAGCAACCCGGCGACGTCGACTGCATGCTCCGCGGTGTCGACCATGACTTCTGTGTGCTCGTTGGTAACCACCGGGATGTTGTGGAGACTGTTACGTCCCGGTCGGCTGAGCTCGCGCGCGTCGGCCCGCCAGGGTCCCTCTGCCTCTGCCTGCTCCAGGTCCACCCCGTTCGCCTTCACCTGCTCGGCCAGCTGATACACCACAACGGGCTCGTAGCGCGACCGCTGACTGGGTCGCTGCTGATTCCGAATGGTGTTCTCCAGTAACGGTGCAGACAGGGTCGAGACGTGCTCCTTGGATTTCATCCTGGGACCTCCCCCATAAAGCAGCCCGTAAACCACTGGGCTGATCTGCCTACGGGGAGTTTAGGGGAGCCGACAGGCAGAGACTGTGAGATAGGTCACCGCACGACCACAAGCCGCTAGGGTGGCGGGAGTTGCGGCTCGTAACAATCAGCCTGGTTCAGCCCGTCTGGAGTCATTGCGAGGGCGAAGCCCGAAGCAATCCGGTGGCATACGTACGAACCCGCTGGATCGCCGCCCCTGCCTACGGCCGGCTCGCAATGACTGCTCAGTCTGACAAGCTTCCGAGTCTCTCGAGAAACGAGACAATCTCCGGCAGGGGGAGCATGCATTCCACTGCTCCCCGCATCTCGGCGGCCCGCGGCATCCCGTAGACCACGCACGTCGCCTCGCTCTCGCCGATGGTGAAGCCGCCGCTCGCGCGGATGGTCGCCATCCCCTCCGCACCATCCTGGCCCATCCCGGTCAGTAGGATCCCCAGCACCCGACCAGGCCGGGCCCGGTCGGCCGACATCATAGTCACATCCACACTCGGGATGTGTTTCGCATCCGCGGGCTCTGGCTCCAGCGCCACCGTGAGTCGAGAGGTGATTCGGAGGTGCCGTCCGGCGGGAGCCACCAGCACCCGGCCCGAACGAAGCCGGTCCCCTTCGACCGCTTCGCTCACCTCGAGTCGGCTGAGGCGGCTGAGCCGCTCGGCAAAGGGCCCGGTGAACCCCGCCGGCATGTGCTGCACGATGGCGACCGGCATGGGAAATCCGGCCGGGATACGCTCCAGAATCTGGTGCAGGGCGATTGGCCCACCGGTGGAGGCGCCGATCACGCAGAGCTCGCAGCGCGCGGCGGCAATCAGCTTGGCGGCACCATTGCCGGCCGCCGGCCCGACTCCCTTGGGCGCAACCGGCTTGGAGTCTCCCAATCCGAGGACCTTCAACTTCTCGATCACCTCTCGCCGGAGAGTGTCGAAGTCCATGACGTTGAAGCTGGTCTTGTCGATGAAGTCCACCGCGCCGGCGGCCAGCGCCTCGATCGTCGCCTCCGCTC
>Ga0193723_1000442_pt1 | contig 16258 bp, 12 predicted proteins | sample H2m2metaG_FD_143042 | JGI IMG/M metagenome (GOLD analysis project Ga0193723, IMG submission 143042) | Soil microbial communities from a riparian zone of the East river system, Colorado, United States - H2m2 | ecosystem: Environmental > Terrestrial > Soil > Riparian zone | place: USA: East River...
GTTTGCGCGCGCTCGAGATCGGGCGGCCCGGGTGGGTGACGGGCGCGACCCTCGCCGACGACCGCCTGACGAGCGACTCGCCCGAAGACCTGCGCGTCGCGCTGCACACGCCCACACCCGAGCGGATCTTCCAGGTCAAGCGCGCGCTCCTCGCCGGCCTGTCGGTCGACGACATCGCGAAAGCCTCGGGCATCGACCCGTGGTTCCTCTATCAGCTGGACGAGCTGGTCGAGGCCGAGCGGTGGTTCGCGGGACTCAAGCAGCCCGCAGCCGCCGACCTGCGCCGCATGAAGCGCCTCGGGTTCTCGGACACGCAGCTCGGGACTCTGCGCGGCACGACCGAAACAGCGATTCGCGAGCAGCGCTGGAGCCTCGGTATCCACCCGGCGTACAAGACGGTGGACACCTGCGCCGGCGAGTTTCCGTCGTCCACGCCGTACCTCTACTCCTCGTACGACGACGAGAACGAGTCCGAGCCCCTGGGCGAGCGCGGCATTGTGATTCTGGGCAGCGGCCCGAACCGGATCGGGCAGGGCGTGGAGTTCGACTACTGTTGCGTTCGCACCGGCCTCGCGTTCCGGGAGCTCGGGTTCCAAACGATCATGATCAACTCGAATCCCGAGACCGTCTCGACAGACTTCGATATTTCCGACAAGCTGTACTTCGAGCCGCTGACCTTCGAAGACGTCATCGAGATCGTGCGCTGGGAGCGGCCCAAGGGCGTCGTCGTCCAGCTCGGCGGCCAGACACCGCTGCAGCTGACCAAGCCGTTGGAAGCAGCCGGCGTTCACATTCTCGGCACGTCCCCCGACGCGATCGACATCGCCGAAGACCGCGAGCGCTTCGAGGCGCTCGGCCGGCGTCTGGGTGTGCGCCAGCCGCCCAACGGCATGGCGCGCTCGGTCGACGAGGCCGTGGCGGTCGCCCAGCGCATCGGCTACCCGGTGCTCGTCCGGCCCTCGTACGTGCTCGGGGGCCGCGCGATGGAGATCGTGTACGACGACGGATCGTTGCGCGACTATTTCGTGAAGGCCGCGCGGGTCGCCCCGGAGCACCCGGTCCTGATCGATCGGTTCCTGGAGGATGCCTTCGAGGCCGACGTGGACGCGATCGCCGACGGCACGCGCTGTGTCATCGGCGGCGTGATGCAGCATATCGAGGACGCCGGTGTACATTCGGGCGACTCGGCGTGCGTCCTGCCCCCCTACCTGATCGGGGACAGCCAGGTGGAGGAGATGCGCCGGCACACCCAGGCCTTCGCCCGCGCGCTGGGGGTGGTCGGGCTGATCAACGTCCAGTATGCCATCAAGGACGGCGTCGTTTTCGTACTGGAAGTCAACCCCCGGGCCTCTCGGACCGTCCCCTTCGTGAGTAAGGCCACGGGGGTCCCCTTGGCCAAGCTCGCGGCGGCGGTCATGGTGGGGCGGACCCTGGACGAGTTGGGTGTTCCCGATGAGCTTCCCGTCGCCGGGGTCGCGGTGAAGGAGGCCGTCTTCCCCTTCACCAAACTGCCCGGCGTGGATACCGTGTTGGGTCCGGAAATGCGCTCCACGGGGGAGGCGATGGGCCTGGCCGACAGCTTCGGGATGGCGTTCGCCAAGGCGCAGATCGCGGCCGACGGCAGCCTGCCGCTCGAAGGTACGGTGTTCGTGACCGTGAATGACTCGGACAAGCCGACGGTGGTGCCGATCGTGCGGCGCTTCCACGAGCTCGGCTTCCGGATCCTCGCGACCGAGGGCACCCAGCGCTATCTGCGCGCGCGCGGCGTGCCGGCGGAGCGGGTGATGAAGGTGCACGAGGGGCGTCCCAATGCGATCGATCTGATCGTGTCGGGAGAGGTGCAGCTGTTGATCAACACGCCGTTGGGAAAGTTTACGCAGGCTGACGACTACGCCATCCGGCGCGCCGCGTTGATGCACCGGGTGCCTTACACGACGACCATGTCCGCGGCGAGCGCCGCGGGTGATGCGATCATTGCGCTCCGCAGTCGAACCGGGAGCGTCAGGAGCCTTCAGGAATGGCACGAAAAAGCGAAGGTCGAAAGGGAAGTGGCCGTAAGGGCGTAGCGAAGGCTGCCGCGAAACCGGTGCCAAAGGCGAAGGCGCCGCCTCCGCCGCCGCCGCCGCCCAAGGTCAAGTTCCGCGGCAAGGTTCTCGAGCAGGAGCCGCTCGCGCGCCACACCACGTGGCGCCTGGGCGGTCCTGCGCGCTATCTCGTGCTCCCCGCCGACAGCGATGACGTCGTCAAGGCGCTCGAGCTGGCGCAGGAACGCGGCCTGCCCTGGGTAGTGCTCGGCCTGGGCTCGAACGTCCTCGTCAAGGACGGCGGATTCCCCGGTGTCGTGATCCGGCTGGGGAAGGGCCTCGACCGGTTCGAGATGAAGGGGGCGACCGCGATCGTCGGCGGCGGCATGCCGACGCCGATTCTCGCGCGTCGCACCGCTGAGTTGGGGCTCGCCGGCGTGGAGCGGTTCATCGGGATTCCCGGCACCGTGGGCGGCGGCATCTACATGAATGCCGGCTGTCACGGCGCCGAGTTCGCCGAGGTCGTCACCGAAGTCACGGTGATGGACGCGAAGGGGAAGGTGAAGCAGCTGTCACGCAAGCAGATCTCGTTCAAGTATCGCTCCAGCAACATCGACGGGATCGTGCTCGAGGCGAAGCTCGGCCTCGGCGAGGAGGCGCCCGCGAAGTTGAAGGAGCTGCAGGGGAAGCTGCTCCGCTGGCGCAAGGCGGGCACGCCGTTCGACCAGCCCTGCTGCGGGTCGACCTTCACCAACCCCGGCGGGCCGAAGACGGCGGGGATGCTGATCGATGAATGTGCGCTGAAGGGCTTCACCATCGGCGGTGCGCAGGTCTCGACGCTGCACGCCAACTACTTCATCAACAAAGGCAACGCCACCGCGACCGACATGCTCAAGCTCATCGAGCACGTCCGCAAGACCGTCGCGAAGAAAACCGGCGTCGAGCTCGCACTCGAGTGCAAGGTGATCGGCGTTTAGATGTCCGACTACTTTGCGCACGAATCGAGCTACGTCGATGACGGAGCCGTCATCGGCGCCGGCACCAAGATCTGGCACTTCGCGCACGTGATGCCGGGGGCGGTGATCGGCGCACGCTGCAGCCTCGGCCAGAACGTCGTCGTGATGCCCGGAACCCGGATCGGAGACAACGTCAAGATCCAGAACAATGTCTCCATCTACGAGGGCGTCGAGCTCGAAAGCGACGTCTTCTGCGGGCCGTCGTGCGTGTTCACCAACGTGCTGAACCCCCGGGCGCATGTGTCGCGCAAGCACGAGTACCAGCGGACCCTCGTCAAGCGCGGCGGCTCGATCGGCGCCAACGCGACGATCGTATGCGGCGTCACGCTCGGTGAGTACGCGTTCATCGGCGCCGGCGCCGTCGTCACCGCCGACGTCCCCCCCTACGGCCTCATGGTCGGCGTCCCCGCCCGGCGCGTGGGATGGATGTGCCAGTGTGGCGAGCGACTGCACCCGGCCGGTGGTCGCGCCGCGTGCGCGATCTGCGGTGCCGGCTACGAAGAGCACGGCGGCGCGCTGCGCCAGACCACTTCCCCCCGCACACCATGAACGTGCCGCTGCTGGATCTCGTGGCGCAATACGCCGCGATCAAGGACGACGTCATGCCCGCGCTGCTGCGCGTAATCGAGGCCCAGCAATTCATCATGGGGCCCGCCGTCGCGCAGCTCGAGGCGGGGATCGCGGCGCTGTCGCACGCCAAACACGGCATCGGGTGCGCGAGTGGGACGGACGCGTTGCTCCTGCCCCTGAAAGCCCTGAACCTCGCGCCCGGCGACGAGGTCATCACGACGCCGTTTACCTTCTTCGCCACCGCGGGGACGATTCACAACGCGGGCGGCAAGCCCGTGTTCGTGGACGTCGAGGAGGGCAGCTTCAACATCGATCCTGGGACCGTCGAGCGGGCGCTGACGCCACGCACTCGCGCGATCGTGCCGGTGCACCTGTACGGACAGATGGCCGCGATGGAGCGGCTGCTGCAGATCGCCGGGCGGCGCCGCATCCCCATCATCGAGGACGCCTGCCAAGCGATCGGCGCGCGCCGCATGATCGACGGCGAATGGCGCGTGGCCGGGGAGCTGGGGTGGGCCACCGCGTATTCGTTCTTCCCCAGTAAGAACCTGGGCGCGTGGGGCGACGCCGGAATGATCGTCACCTCGGACGACGCGGCGGCGGAGCGTCTGCGCAAGCTGCGCCTGCACGGCGGCGCCAAGCAGTACCATCACGACGAGGTCGGCACCAACTCGCGGCTCGACACCCTGCAGGCCGCGGTGCTGGTCGCCAAGCTGCCCCATCTGGCCGCCTGGTCGGCCAAGCGGCGCGAGCACGCCGCCTACTACACGGAGGCGCTGGCCGGCGTGACTGGGGTCCGGACGCCCCCCACGGACGCGGCGAACGAGCACATCTTCCACCAGTTCACGCTGCGCGCCGAGCGACGCGATGCGCTGCAAGCGCATCTCAAGAAGGAGGGGATCGGGAACGCGGTCTACTATCCGATCCCGTTGCATCGCCAGCCGTGCTTCGCGCATCTGGGCTACCGTGACGGTAGCCTGCCGCAGGCGGAGCGCGCCGCGCGCGAGGCGATCTCCCTCCCCATTTATCCAGAGCTCACCCGCCCGCAGCTCGATCGCGTGATCGACGCGATCCGCGGGTTCTATCGGTGACGCGGCTCAAGCTCGGCGTCATCGGCGCCGGCGCCTGGGGCCGAAACCACGTGCGCACCGCGGCGGGGCTCGCCGACGCGGAGCTCGCCGCGGTGTGCGACATCGATCCCAAGACCCGCGAGCGGGTCGCGCGCCAGTACCCGGGGGTATTCGTCACGGGCGAGGTGGCCGCGCTGCTCGAGCGCGCGGATGCCGTGATCGTCGCCTCGCCGGCGGGCACCCACGTGGCGATCGCGCGCCGCTGTATCGAGGCGGGGAAACCGTGCCTCGTGGAGAAGCCGTTTGCCCTGAGCGTCCGCGATGCCGAAGGCGTCGCGGCCCTCGCGGTGGAGCGCAACGTTCCCGTCCTGGCCGGACACCTCTTGGTGTACCACGCCGCGGTGGAACGGCTGCGGACGCTCATCCAGGACGGGGAGCTGGGCAGGATCTTCTACTTGTACGGCCTGCGCGTGAACCTCGGACAGGTGCGCCAGGACGAGAATGCGTTGTGGAGCTTCGGCCCCCACGACGTGTCGGTCGCCCTCCACCTGCTCGGCGAATCGCCGCTGCGGGTCGCCGCCCACGGGAAGAGCTACCTCCAGCCCAAGATCGAGGACGTGGTCTTTTTGACCATGGAGTTCGCGAGCGGCGTGCTCGCCCACGTCCAACTGTCCTGGCTCGACCCCCACAAAGAACGCAAACTTACCGTCGTGGGAGCTAAGCAAATGGTCGTGTTCGATGACATGGAGCCGCGCGAGAAGTTGCGCATCTACGACAAAGGGGTGGATCGCCCGCCCGAGTACGGATCCTTCGGCGAGAGCCTGGCGATCCGCGAAGGGGACATCTTCATCCCCCGCATTCCGACGGTCGAGCCGCTCGCCGCTGAGCTCGCGCATTTCGTGCGTGTGGCGCGGGGCGTGGAGCCGCCCCGCCCCGGAGCCGGGGCGGAGGACGGGGTGCGCGTCGTGCGCGTCCTCGAAGCCGCCTCGCGCTCCCTCGCGCGCGGCGGCGCGCCGGAGACGCTGTGACGACGCCTGCCGCCACGCTCCTGGCGAAGGCGAAGGATCGCTCGATCCTCTGCGGCGTCGTGGGGCTGGGCTACGTCGGCCTGCCGCTCGTGATGGAATTCGTGCGCGCGGGCTATCGCGTGCTGGGCTTCGACGTGAACCAGGCGGTCGTGGACGCGCTGAATGCCGGCCGCTCCCACATCAAGGACGTAGCGGCCGCCGCCGTGGCGGAGGCGGTGCGCTCCGGGAAGTTCGTGGCGACGACGGACCTCGCGCGCCTTCGTGAGCCGGACGCGATCTCGATCTGCGTCCCGACGCCCCTGTCCAAGACCAAAGATCCCGACGTCAGCTACGTGCTCGCGGCCACCGACGCCGTGAAGCGGTCGCTGCGCCGAGGCCAGCTCGTGATTCTCGAATCGACGACCTATCCGGGCACGACGCGCGAGCTCTTGCTCCCGGCGCTCGAGGCCACGGGACTCAAGGTGGGAGACGATTTCTTCCTCGCGTTCTCCCCCGAGCGCGTGGACCCCGGCAACACGAAGTGGAACACGCGGAACACCCCCAAAGTCGTCGGCGGCATCACGCCCACCTGCCTGCGGGTGGCGGAGGCGCTGTACCAGCCTGCCATCGAGCAGCTCGTGCCGGTCTCGTCGACGGAGGCCGCGGAGCTCGTGAAGATCCTCGAGAATACGTTTCGCAGCGTGAATATCGGGCTGGTCAACGAGATGGCGATTGTGTGTGACAAGCTCGGCGTGGACGTGTGGGAGGTGATCGAGGCCGCGGCGACGAAGCCGTTCGGCTTCATGAAGTTCATGCCGGGGCCGGGTGTCGGCGGTCACTGCATTCCGCTCGACCCGCATTACCTCGCGTGGAAGATGCGCACGCTCAACTACAAGACCCGCTTCATCGAGTTGGCGGGCGAGCTGAACGCGGCGATGCCCGAGTACTGGATCGGCAAGGTCGCGGAGCGCCTGAACGACGCCGGCAAGGCGGTGCGCGGCAGCACGGTACTGGTGCTGGGCGTCGCCTATAAGAAGGATATCGACGATATCCGCGAGAGTCCGGCCCTCGACGTGATCCGCCTCCTGCATCAACGCGGCGCCACCGTGTGCTACCACGATCCGTTCGTCGCGAAGGTGAAGGAGGACGGGCTGGACCTCGCCTCGGTCTCGCTCACCGCGGCGACCCTCGAGCGCGTCGACTGCGTGATCGTCGTGACGGATCACACGACCGTCGACTACCGGCTGGTGGCGCGCCACGCCCGCGCCGTCGTCGATACGCGGCACGTCCTGCCGCCGGTCGGAGCGGCCCCGTGAGGGTCGCCGTCGTCGGGACGGGATACGTCGGATTGGTGGTGGGCGCCTGCCTCGCCGAAACGGGGAACGACATCGCCTGCGCGGATGTCGACGCTCGGAAGATCGACGGCCTGAAGCAGAACCGGCTCCCCATCTACGAGCCGGGGCTCGAGCCGCTGGTCGCCCGCAATCAGCGCGAGGGGCGCCTGCAGTTCACGACGGATGTGGGGGCCGCGATCGAGCGCTCCGACATCGTGATCATCGCCGTCGGCACGCCGCCCGATGAGGACGGCTCCGCCGACCTGCAGCACGTCTTGGCCGTCGCCCGGACCATCGGCCAGCACATGAACGAGCCGAAGACGATCATCACCAAGAGTACCGTCCCTGTGGGCACCGCGGAGAAGGTCCGGGCCGAGGTGGCCAGGCACACCAAGACGCCGTTCCACGTCTGCTCGAACCCCGAGTTCCTGAAGGAAGGCGCGGCGGTCGAGGACTTCATGAAGCCCGATCGCGTGATCCTGGGGGTGGACTCGGGCGAGTCGGCGAAGGTGCTCGAGGAGCTGTACGCGCCGTTCGTCCGCACCGGGAATCCCCTCATCTTCATGGATCTGCCGTCGGCGGAGATGACCAAGTACGCCGCCAACGCGATGCTGGCGACGCGCATCTCGTTCATGAACCAGATGGCTCGTCTGTGCGAGGCCGTCGGCGCCGACGTCACCCTGGTACGCAAGGGCATCGGCACCGACCGCCGCATCGGTCCGGCGTTTCTCTTCCCCGGGCCAGGCTACGGCGGCTCGTGCTTCCCCAAGGACGTGCAGGCGCTCCTGCGGATGGGACAGGAGCGAGCCGTACCGCTCGACATCCTCGCGGCGGTCGAGGCGGCCAACGAGCGCCAGAAACGGCTGCTGTTCGAGAAGCTGGAGCGGCATTTCGAGGGCAAGCTGAAGGGCCGCGTCGTCGGCGTGTGGGGCCTCGCCTTCAAGGCGGAGACGGACGACGTACGCGAGAGCCCCGCCCTGGTGCTGGTCGAGGCGCTGCTCGGCGCGGGCGCGACGGTGCGCGTGCACGACCCCGCGGCGCTCGAGACCGCACGGCCGCACCTCGGCGACCGCGTGACGTACGCGGGGCACGCCGTCGATGTGCTCGCGGCCGCCGACGCCCTAGTCATCGTCACGGAGTGGCTCGAGTACCGCAATCCCGACTTCCCCAGGATGCGCCAGCTGATGCGGCGGCCGCTCATCGTGGACGGCCGCAACCTGTACGACCCGGACCGCCTCGCCAAGCTCGGGTTCACCTACGACAGCATCGGCCGCCGCTTGGCATGCGCCTCCTCGTAACGGGCGCTGCCGGATTTCTTGGCTCGCACCTGTGTGATCGGTTGCTCGCGCTCGATCACACGGTCATCGGAATGGACAACCTCATCACGGGCAACCCCGCGAACCTCGCCCACCTCGAGCGTCACCGGGGGTTCCAGTTCGTCCGCCATGACGTCAGCACCTTCATCGACGTCCCGGGTCCGGTGGATGGCATCCTCCACTTCGCCAGCCCCGCGAGCCCGATCGATTACCTGGAGTATCCGATCCCGACCCTCAAGGTGGGCGCGCTCGGCACGCACAACGCACTGGGGCTCGCGAAGACCAAGAACGCGCGCTTCCTGCTCGCCTCGACGTCCGAGGTGTACGGCGACCCACTGGTCCATCCCCAGCCCGAGACCTACTGGGGCAACGTGAACCCGGTCGGGCCGCGCGGCGTGTACGACGAGGCCAAGCGCTTCGCGGAAGCGATGACGATGGCGTACCATCGCTACCATGACCTCGATACGCGCATTGTGCGGATCTTCAATACGTACGGACCGCGCATGCGCCCCAACGACGGCCGCGTGGTGTCGAACTTCATCGCGCAGGCGCTCCGGGGGGAGTCGCTCACCGTGTACGGCGACGGCTCGCAGACGCGATCGTTCTGCTACGTGGACGATCTCATCGAGGGCGTCGTGCGGATGTTCGAGCGCGGCACGGCCGAGCCCACGAACCTCGGCAACCCCCACGAGTTCACCGTGCGCCAGCTCGCGGAGCGAGTGCTGGCGTTGACGGGGAGCCGGAGTCCGATCGTCCAGCGTCCTCTTCCGGTGGATGATCCGCGCGTGCGGCAGCCGGATATTGCCCGCGCCCGCGAGACCATCGGCTGGGAGCCGCGGGTAGGGCTCGACGCCGGTCTCAGTCGCACGATCGAGTACCTGCGCGGCGTGGTCGCCCCGTGAGCGCGCCCGTGAAGGTCCTCGTAACGGGAGCCGCCGGATTCATCGGCTCCCACGTGGGCGAGGCGCTCGTCGCGCGCGGGCACGCGGTGGTCGGCGTCGACAACTTCGACCCCTTCTATGCGCGCGCCGTCAAGGAGCGCAACCTGGAGCTGCTGCGCGCGAACCGAGCCTTCCGCTTCGTCGAAGCCGACGTGGCGCATGACCCCTTGCCGTTGGACGGGATCGGGGCGGTGCTGCACCTTGCCGCCAAGCCGGGAGTGCGTCCGTCGCTCGAGGATCCGGCCGCCTACGTGGAAGCGAACGTCACCGCCACGGCGCGCGTCTTCGACGCGGCGCGCCGCGCCGGGATCGCGCGGGTCGTGTTCGGCTCGTCGTCGTCGGTCTACGGGAACTCGACGCCGGCGCCGTTCGCCGAGGGGGCTCCGGCCCTGGAGCCGATCTCGCCCTACGCGGCAACCAAGCGGGCCGGCGAGCTGCTCGCCTACGCCTTCGCGCACCTCTACCCGCTGCGAATCATTTGTCTGCGGTTCTTCACCGTGTACGGGCCGCGCCAACGGCCCGACCTGGCGATCCATCGCTTTACGGACCTGATCGCGCGTGGGCAGCCGGTGCGCATGCACGGCGACGGTTCGAGTGAGCGCGACTATACCTATATTAGCGATTGCGTGGACGGTGTCCTGGCCGCGCTGGCGCGAACGGAGGGCCCCGCGGCGGCGGGCTCGGTCGAGATGCTGAACATCGGCGGCGGGGAGCGCGTCCGTCTGGATCGGCTGATCGCGCTCATCGCCGCGACCCTGGGACGCGAGCCGCGCATCGAGCGGCATCCCGACCAACCGGGCGATGTGCGGCTGACCGACGCCGACCTGCACCGCGCCGAGCGCGCGCTGAGCTACCGGCCGAAGGTGGGGATCGAGGATGGCATCCGGAACTTTGTACGCTGGTATGAGGAGACCCATGGACGTCAGTCCTGAGCGCCTGGTCGAGCAGGCGCGCGAGCGGTTCGAGCTGCAGGACTATTACGGAGCGATTCACCTCCTCGAGGAGGTCATCGAGAGCGGGCGTGCGTTCGCCGATGCCCATCACTTGCTCGGCCTCTCCTATTCACTCGCGGGGCAGGCGGAGAAAGCCCTGGAGCAGCTGGACCGGGCGCTGGCCCTGAACCCGCATTACGTCGAGGCGCTGATTCACCGCGCGCTGGTGCTGAACGAGCTGGGCCGCGAGGAGGAAGCGACTGCCACGCTGCGGCGGGCGCACCGCATCGACACGGGCGAGCGGGCGGGCTTCCCGACCCACATCGCCGCGAAGCTGGCCAACCAGCACGCCGCGATGGGCGAAGCCTATCTCGAGGCGGGAGGCCTGGCGCAGGCGATCGACCAGTACCAGGAGGCACTCGAGCTGGGACCCGCCTTCCACGATCTACGGTATAAGCTGGGCCGGCTGCTGCTCGAGGCGGGGCGAGCCCTCGATGCCCGTGACCAGTTCGAGACCATCGTGCGCGAGCGCCCGGGTTTCCTCGATGCGGCGGCGATGCTGGGACTCGCGTGCTATCTGTCGGGCGACGGGCTCGCGGCGCGCGATGTCTGGGAAGCGTGCCGCGCCCGACGGCCCGAGGACCCCCGTGTGGAGGCGTATCTGGCAATGCTGTCGCGCAACGAGGCTCCACCTCCGCCGCCGCCCTCAAAGGCCCCCCCTCGGGCCGGCAGGAAGAAGAAGGCGTGAGGCAGTTGGCAGCCGCGCTGCTCGCGCTCACCGTCGCATGTACGCGGAGCGCGGCCGAACACGAGGAGCTCGGGGATCGGGCGTACGCCGCCGCGGATTACCGCAGCGCCCTGGCGGAGTACCAGCTGGGCATCAAGGCGCATCCGGGGAGCGGATCGCTCGACGCGAAGCTCGGGGCCGCGGCCCTGCACACCGAGGACTACGCGCTCGCCGCGGACGCGTACCGCGCTTTGGCGCAGGACGACCGCTCGCGCGTCGATGAAGCTGCGGATGCGTTGGAGCGGGTCGTCCGCGCGGCGCTCGTCGCCAACGACCGCGGCGCCCTGGCGAGCGCGCTCACCGGACTGCGCGAGATCGCGCCCGCGCGGCCCCTGGGGCGCTACGCGACACTGGCTGCGCTCGACGCCGTGGACCGTGGCGACACGGCGACGGCCCTGGCGCTGCTGCCCGTGGCCTCTGCCGCGAGCGGCGATCCGGGGCGCGCGGACTCACTGCTGTATGTGTACGGGATGACGCTGGTGCGGGTGCGGGATTGCAGTACCGCGGTGCCGGTATTCGAGGGCGTGATCCGGCGCAACCGCGCTCCCGTCGTGGCGGAGCCGGCGCGGGAGGGACTGGGGCTCTGCGCGCTGGTCGAGGGGCAACTCGCCCTGGAGCGCGGGCGGCCCGCGGACGCGGAAGCGTGGTTCCGCCGCGCCACGGCGCCGGGAGCTTCGCCCGACGTGGTGCGGGCGGCGTTCCTGGGGCTCGGCGACGTGCGCCTCGCGCAGGGGGACATCGCGGCCGCGCTCGAGAGTTATCGGCAGGCATTGGTCGGCGGCACGCCGGGCGACACGATCGCCCAGCGGGCCCAGGAGAAGATCAACTCGTTGGGGAAAGCTGAGCCGCAATGATGCGACGGATGGTGTGGATGCTTGGTCTGGCGACGCTCGCCGCTGCCTGTCATCACGGGCCCAAGGTCCAGGCACCCGCGCCCCGGGCGGAGCTGCAGCTCGATCAGGCGATGGCGCTTTACCGGCGCGGCGACTACCACCGCGCCTTGCTCGTGCTGCAGCGTCTGACCTTTGAGTTCGGACCGAACCAGCCCGAGGCGGTGGCGGCCCGCTATTACACGGCGGAGTGCTACTTCCAGACCGGCGACCGGGTGCAGGCGGCGCACGAGTTCCGCAAAGTGGCCGACGAATTCCCGACCAGCGAATACGCGCCACTCGCGCTGCTCCGCGCGGGCGACTCGAATCTCCGCCTGTGGCGGCGCGCCGAGCTGGACCCGACCTACGGAGAGACGGCCCTCTCGATCTATCAGGAGCTGGCCGGCCGCTACCCCGACAGCGACGCGGCGGCCCGAGCGCGGCCCCACGTGCGGCGGCTGCAGAATCAGTTCGCCGAAAAGACCTATAGGAACGGCATGTTCTACCTGCGTCGGAAAGCGTACGACTCGGCGATCATCTACTTCAAGGACGTGATCGCCAACTATCCGGAGGCCAAGCTCGCGCCCGACGCGCTGCTGCGCCTGGTCGACAGCTACCGGGCCATCAGGTACACCGACGAGTTGAAAGAGACCTGCGACCACCTGCGCCGGTTTTATCCGCAGGCGACCGGTCTCGCCAAAAGCTGCCCGGCCCCGGCCGACACGACCGGCACCTCGTCCTGACCCCCGTGGACGCCCTGTTCGGGGGCTCGTTTGACCCCGTGCACTTGGGGCACCTGGTCGTCGCCGAAACGGCGGCCGAGGTGCTCGGGGGAGGGGGGGGGAGGCGACCGTCCGGTTCATGCCCGCCCGCGAACAGCCCTTCAAGCGCGCGGCCCACCAGGCGACGCCCGAACAGCGGGCCGACATGCTGAGCCTCGCGGCCCGGGGCAATCCGCGGCTGCGGGTGGAGCCGGTCGAGCTGGGTCTGCCGCTGCCGTCCTACACCGTCCGGACGCTGCGGGCGCTGGGCGAGCGCGAGCCGGGGAACCGCTTCACGTTATTGCTGGGGGCGGATGCGGCGCAGGACCTCGCGGGCTGGTGGGAGGTCGAAGCCCTGCCGCGGCTCGCCGACGTCGTTGTGTTCGCAAGGCCCGGCGCGCCGGTACCGCGTCACCCGTTGATCAGCCGCGTGATCGAGGTGCCCGCCATCGACCTCTCGGCGACGGACGTACGCGAGCGCGTGCGCGCAGGCCGGTCCATTCGTTATCTGGTGCCCGAGGCGGTGCGCGAGTACATCGCCGCTCACGGGCTGTATCGATAGGGGAGTCATGGCCAATCGTTGGTTCACCAAGCTCTTCGGCACGCGGTTCGACCGCGAGCTGAAGCGTGTCCAGCCGACCGTCGACGCGATCAAAACGCACGAAGCCCGCCTCAAGGATCTGTCCGAGAGCGAGCTGAAGGCGCAGACCGTCAAGTTCCGAGCGGCGATCGCGGAGCGCACCGGCGCACTCGGCGCGGAAGTCGAGCGCCTCAAGCAGGCGAAACACGACTGCCCCGACCCTGTGGAGCGCGCCGACCTGGGCGACCAGCTGGCGCGGGCCGAGAAGGCGTTCGTGGGCGAGCTGCAGCGCACGCTCAACGACCTGCTCCCCGAAGCGTTCGCCACGGTGCGGGAGGCGAGCCGCCGCCTGGTCGGATCCAAAGTCATGGTGACCGGGCACGAGCAGTCGTGGGACATGGTCCCGTACGACGTGCAGCTGATCGGCGGCCTCGTGCTGCACCAGGGGAAGATCGCCGAGATGGCGACGGGGGAAGGGAAGACCCTCGTGGCCACTCTGCCGCTGTATCTCAACGCGCTGGCCGGCCGCGGCGCCCATCTCGTCACCGTCAACAACTATCTCGCGCGGCGCGACTCACAGTGGATGGGCCACCTGTTCACGTGGCTCGGCCTGACGGTCGGCTGCATCGACGATACGCAACCGTCGACGCCCGAGCGGCGTGCGGCGTACCTGTGCGACATCACGTACGGGACGAACAACGAGTTCGGGTTCGACTACCTGCGCGACAACATGGTGTTCTCGCTGGAGCACCGGGTCCAGCGGCGCCACGTGTACGCGATCATCGACGAGGTGGACTCGATCCTCATCGACGAGGCCCGGACCCCGCTCATCATTTCGGGCGCCGTCGGCGCCGAGTCGGACGAAAAGTACGCTGAGTTCAACAGCCAGGTGGTGCAGCTGGTCCGGAAACAGACCGCGATCGCGAACGACCTGATCGCCAAGGGCGAACCGCTGCTCGCGGACGAGAAGACCGCGTACGACGGCGCCGTACTGCTCTACCAGGCGCAGCTCGGAATGCCGAAGAACAAGAAGCTGCTGAAGCTCCTCAACGAGACGGGCGTGAAGCAGCTGGTGCAACGGGTCGAGCTCGACCGCCTCGCCGACCGGAAGCTGCCCGCGCGCGAGCAGAAGATGCGGCAGCTCGAGGACGACCTGTACTTTGTGATGGACGAGCGGGGCCGCTCGGTCCACCTGACCGACAAGGGCGTCGAGACGATGTCGCCGCAGGATCCGACCCTGTTCCTGGTGCCGGACATCTCGCATGCGGTGCACGAGATCGATCGCGACGAGCACCTCTCCGCCGCGGAGAAGCTCGAGCGGCGCCGCGCCGTGGAAGCGGAGTATGCCGAGAAGAGCGAGATCCTCCGCATCATCCACAAGCTGCTGCAGGCGCACGCGCTATACGAGAAGGACGTGGAGTACGTCGTCCAGGACGGGCAGGTCTTCATCGTCGACGAGTTCACCGGCCGCCTCATGCCCGGGCGCCGCTGGTCGGACGGCCTGCACCAGGCCGTCGAGGCCAAGGAAGGCGTGCAGGTGCGCGAGGAGAGCCAGACCCTCGCCACGATCACGATTCAGAACTACTTCCGGATGTACGAGAAGCTCTCCGGGATGACGGGCACCGCCGAGACCGAAGAGACGGAGTTCCACGACATCTACAAGCTCGCGGTGGTGGTGATCCCGACCAACCGGCCGGTGCGGCGGGTGGACAAGCACGACCTCGTGTACAAGACGCGGCGCGAGAAGTACAACGCGATCGTGGACGAGGTCGAGCGCGAGCACAAGCGCGGCCTGCCCGTCCTGGTCGGCACCGTCAACGTGGAGGTCTCCGAGACCCTGGCCCGGATGCTGAAGCGGCGGGGCCTCAGGCACGAGGTGTTGAACGCGAAGTTCCACCAGCGCGAGGCGGAAATCGTCGCGCTGGCGGGTCAGTCAGGCTCGATCACCATCGCGACGAACATGGCGGGCCGCGGCACCGACATCAAACTCGGCGCCGGCGTGAAGAAGTGCCAGGTGTGCGGGATCAAGGCGCGTGAGGCGCCGTTCGGCCAGCTGGTGGAAAAGGCCGACCTGACCGCCGAGCAGATCAAGGAGCTGAAGTGCAACGAGGATCCGCCCTGCGGGCTCGTGATCGTCGGGACCGAGCGGCACGAGGCGCGGCGCATCGACCGCCAGCTGCGCGGACGCTCCGGCCGTCAGGGCGATCCGGGCCAGAGCGTCTTCTACATGTCCCTGGAAGACGACCTGATGCGGCTGTTCGGCTCCGACCGGATCGCGCGCATCATGGACCGCACCGGCGCCGAGGAGGGCGAGGTCATCACCCACCCCTGGGTGACGGCCGCGATCGGCCAGGCGCAGAAGCGCGTCGAGCTGCAGAACTTCCAGGCCCGGAAGAAACTGCTCCAGTTCGACGACGTGATGAACAAGCAGCGCGACGTGATCTACTCACGGCGCCTGTACGCGCTGGAAGGCGGGGAAGAGCTCAAGGCCGAAGCGCAGCACATGATCGACCAGGCGGTGGAGCGCCTGGCCGACGGCATCGTCGCCGAGTACGACGACCCGGGGCAGTGGGATCGCGCCCTGATCGAGACCGAGTTTCTCCAGAAGTTTCTGATCACGATTCCCAGCGTGACCGATGCGGCCGTCGTCAAGGATCGCGACGATCTGGTGCGCGCCGCGCTGGACGCGGGACGGGCCGCGTTCGAGGCCAAGATCAAGCAGCTCAAGGACGTCGAGGCCAAGGTCAGCGCCCAGAACCTGCCCGAGCAGGCGCTGTCGCACATCACCCTGGGCGTCATCGACGAGAAGTGGAAGGATCACCTCTACGATCTGGACCAGCTGCGCGAGGGGATCTACTACCGCGCCTGGGGCCAGAAGGACCCGCTCGTCGAGTACAAGCAGGAAGCCTACGAGATGTTCGTCGGCCTGATGCACGACCTGAACGCCACGTTCACGGAGCGGTGGCTCAAGCTGCAGATCGAGATCGGGCCCCCGCGGGGGCCCGGCCCGACGCAGACGACGGGTTCGTTGGGTGCCCCAAGAAGGCGCCG
>Ga0193723_1000443_pt1 | contig 16236 bp, 13 predicted proteins | sample H2m2metaG_FD_143042 | JGI IMG/M metagenome (GOLD analysis project Ga0193723, IMG submission 143042) | Soil microbial communities from a riparian zone of the East river system, Colorado, United States - H2m2 | ecosystem: Environmental > Terrestrial > Soil > Riparian zone | place: USA: East River...
CCCGCCCCGCGAGGTGCTGCTGGGCCAGTTCATCGGCGGTCTGCGCTCGCCCATGCAGGGTTTCGTGGGCGTGCTCTCGGGCTCGCTACGGCAAATGGTGGGCGTGATCGACGCCATCGGGAAGAAGAAGCAGGGGTAGACCCCGCGGCCAACCCCCGCGGCGTCGCCCGGGGAATATTCGGAGGAGGACCAAATCGTGGAAGCAGCGACCAAGGACCAGCAGATCATCTCCCTTCTGGAAGGCATGACGATGCTCGAGGTCTCGGGCCTCGTGAAGAGGCTCGAGGACCATTTCGGCGTCACGGCGGCTATGCCGATGATGGCCGCGATGCCGGGCATGGGTGGGGCGGCGGCGGCGGTAGTCGAGGAGAAGACCGAGTTCGACGTCGTGCTCATGGCGGCCGGCGACAAGAAGATCCAGGTCATCAAGGTGGTCCGCGAGGTCACCGGTCTCGGTCTCAAGGAGGCCAAGGACTTGGTCGACGGCGCCCCCAAGGCGGTGAAGGAGAAGGTTTCCAAGGAAGAGTCGCAGACGATCAAGCAAAAGTTGGAGGAAAACGGGGCCTCAGTCGAGATTCGGTAATCCGTAGCCGGCGCGCGGAGGTTCGGCGGCCGGCAGCCAGAGCACTGGGCCATACCGAAAGGGTGCGAACGACGTGAAAGCAATCCGCAGCAAGGAGCGACGCAGCTTCAGCAAGATCGAACGGGATTGGGACATTCAGATCCCCAACCTGCTCGACGTGCAGCTGGATTCGTTCCGCGGCTTTTTGCAGGCAGAGATCGATCCCATGAAGCGCAAGAACGAAGGCCTCCAGGAAGTATTCCAGAGCGTCTTCCCCATCAGCGATCCGCGGGAATTCTTCTCGCTTGAGTTCGTCCGATACGACCTGGGCGAACCGAAATATTCGATGGATGAGTGCCAGGAGCGCGATCTGACCTACTCGGTCCCGCTCAAGGCGACCCTGCGCCTCCGGATCCGCGAGGACACGGAGGAGGGACGGAAAGACAAGAGCATCATCGAGCAGGAGGTCTACCTAGGCGAGCTTCCGATCATCACCGACAAGGGGACCTTCATCATCAACGGCGCCGAGCGCGTGATCGTCAGCCAGCTTCACCGCTCTCCCGGCGTGTTCTTCGACGAGTCCGTCCACCCGAGCGGGAAGAAGCTCTACACGGCCCGCATCATCCCCTACCGGGGATCGTGGGTGGAGTTCAGCCTCGATGTGAACGACATCATGTACGTCCACATCGACCGAAAGCGGAAGCTGCCGGTCACGGTGCTTCTGAAGGCACTGAGCTACGTCTCCGATCGGGAAATCCTCCAGCTCTTCTACGAGACCGAGGAGGAGGAAATCGGGGGCCCGCGCTCCAAGAAGGAGCCGGACGCGCTGGGCAAGGTGGCGGCCGAGGACGTCGTTGACGAGAAGACCGGCGAAGTCCTGCTCGAGGCGAACGAGATCATCACGATGGAGCGGATCGAGGGCCTCCGCAAGGCTGCTTTCTCGACCGTCCGCACCTTCGTCATTCCGCACAGCGACGAAGCGGACATCCTCCGGAACACGTTGAAGAAGGATTCGACGAAGACGGAGGAGGAAGCCCTCACCCGCATCTATAATTTGTTAAGACCGGGCGAGCCGCCCCGCGCGGACACCGCGCGGGACATCTTGAAGAAGCTCTTCTTCAACCCGAAGCGCTACGACCTGGCGAAGGTCGGACGCTACAAGCTGAACCGGAAGCTTCCGCACGAGCACCTCTTGGGCGGCAAGGAGCGGCGCAAGCGGCTCGCGCTCGAGGTGCCCGACGATACCCAGACGACCCTCTGTCCGGAGGACTTCCTGGTCATCATCACCTACCTGGTCCACCTGCGGCTGGGCGGAGAGGTGCCGGGCGTCGTCGTGACGACGGACGATATCGACCATCTCGGCAACCGGCGCGTCCGCGCTGTGGGCGAGCTCCTCGCGAACCAGTTCAATGTCGGACTCGCGCGGATGGCGCGGATCATCCGGGAGCGCATGACGCTCCAGGACGCGGACCAGGTCACGCCGTACGACCTGATCAACGCGCGCACGATCTCGGCCGTGATCCAGAGCTTCTTCGGGTCCAGCCAGCTCTCGCAGTTCATGGACCAGACCAATCCGCTGGCGGAGCTGACGCACAAGCGGCGGCTCTCGGCGCTCGGGCCGGGCGGGCTCACGCGCGATCGCGCGGGGTTCGAGGTGCGCGACGTGCATTACACGCACTACGGCCGGATGTGCCCCATCGAGACGCCGGAGGGCCCGAACATCGGGCTCATCACGTCGCTCGCCTGTTACGCGCGCGTCAACGACCTCGGCTTCGTCGAGACGCCCTACCGGAAGGTCCAGAACGGTCTGGTCGACCGGAAGCAGGTCCAATTCCTCTCGGCCGACGTGGAGGACCACTTCAAGATCGCCCAGGCGAACGCCGCGGTCGATCCGAACGGAAAGCTGCACGGACCACAGAACGTCCGGGAGCGAGGCGAGTTCCCGTTCGTCGAGCCGGCGAACGTCGACTACATGGATATCTCACCGATTCAGCTGGTCAGCCCCGCGGCCGCGCTCATCCCGTTCCTCGAGCACGACGACGCGAACCGAGCGCTGATGGGCTCGAACATGCAGCGCCAGGCGGTTCCGCTCCTCTTTACCGAGGCGCCCCTGGTCGGCACCGGCCTGGAAGGGAAGGTGGCGGAGGATTCGGGCGCGCTCGTCATCGCGAGGCGCGGCGGCGTGGTGGAGGCCGTGTCGGGCGATTCCATCCTGGTGCGATACGACCAGGCCGAAGGGAAATCCCGCACCGTCGATTACTCGGAGATGGCGGGCATCGATACCTACCGCCTGACCAAGTTCCGCCGGTCGAACCAGGACACCTGCATCAATCAGAGGCCGCTCGTGAGCGAGGGCGACCGCGTGAAGAAGGGGCAGCTCCTGGCCGACGGCGCCGCGACGCGAAACGGCGAGCTGGCGCTCGGGGCGAACGTGCTGGTCGCGTTCATGCCTTGGGGCGGCTACAACTTCGAGGACGCGATCCTCGTGTCGGAGCGGTTGATCAAGGATGACCGCTTCACCTCGATCCATATCGAGGAATTCGAGCTTCAAGTACGCGACACGAAGCGCGGCGCCGAGGAAATCACCCGCGAGATCCCGAACGTGAGCGAGGAAGCGGTCAAGAACCTCGACGAGGAAGGGATCGTCCGGATCGGCGCGCGCGTCAAGGCAGGCGACATTCTGGTCGGGAAGGTCACGCCGAAGGGCGAGACCGATCTGACGCCCGAGGAGCGCCTGCTGCGCGCGATCTTCGGAGAGAAGGCGGGAGACGTTCGGGATGCATCGCTCAAGGCGCCCCCGGGAATGGACGGCGTCGTGATCGACACCAAGGTCTTCAGCCGCCGCGAGAAGGACGAATCGACCAAGAAGCAGGAGAAGCGGAAGATCGACCGGCTCCGCCGTCAGGCGAAGAAGGAGAAGGATCGGATCTTGGAGACGCGGGCGGCGGAAGTCGCTCGGGCCGTCGTCGGCGAATTCGTCAACAAGTGGATCGAGGGAGAGAACGACAAGTCGGTGGCCCGCTCGGGCAAGAAGATCGACGAGGAGTTCCTTTCGAAGGCCGATCTGGACGCCGTTCCGTACCGGACCGCCATCACGCGCGACGAGGCGGTGAACGACCGCTTCTGGAGCATTCTCGAAGGCGCCGCGCGGGCGATGGACCGGGTCGAGAAAAATCTAGAGAAGGAGATCGAGAAGGTCACGCGCGGGGACGAGCTTCCGCCCGGCGTGGTCAAGCTCGTGAAGGTGTACGTCGCCAAGAAGCGGAAGCTCTCCGTGGGCGACAAGATGGCCGGACGCCACGGCAACAAGGGCGTCGTCGCGAAGATCCTCGCCGAGGAGGACTTGCCGTACCTCCCGGACGGAACGCCGGTGGACATGGTTTTGAACCCGCTCGGCGTGCCTTCGCGTATGAACATCGGCCAGATTTTGGAGACCCACCTCGGGTGGGCTGCTCATGAGGTCGGCATTACCGCGGCGACCCCGGTGTTCGCGGGCGCCACGGTGGACGAGATCAAGGCCTGTCTCCGGGATGCGAACATGCCCGAGGACGGCAAATCGGTTCTATTCGACGGGCGCACGGGCGAGTCGTTCGATCAACGGGTCACGGTGGGCTACATCTACATGATGAAGCTCTCCCACTTGGTCGACGACAAGATCCACGCCCGGTCGATCGGGCCGTACTCCCTGGTCACCCAGCAGCCGCTGGGCGGCAAGGCGCAATTCGGAGGACAGCGATTCGGCGAAATGGAGGTGTGGGCGCTCGAGGCGTACGGCGCGGCGTTCACGCTCCAGGAGCTTCTCACCGTGAAGTCGGACGACGTCACGGGGCGGTCACGCATCTACGAGGCGATCGTCAAGGGAGAGAATCCTCCCTCGCCCAGCACGCCCGAGTCGTTCAACGTGCTGGTCAAGGAGCTCCAGAGCCTTTGCATGGACGTCCAACTTCGGGACGAGCCCTAAGCCGAGGAGGCGCGAGACAATGCAGGAACTTTTTGGAATCAAGTCCCCACTCGCCACAGAGCGCCAGCGCTTCTCGCTGACGCGGCCGGACGAGCGGGATGTGCGCACCCGCCGGCTTTCATTCAACTCGATTCGCATCATGCTGGCCTCCCCGGAGACGATCCGGAGCTGGTCGCACGGCGAGGTTACGAAGCCCGAGACCATCAATTACCGGTCCTTCAAGCCGGAACGGGACGGACTGTTCTGCGAGAAGATCTTCGGACCGGTGAAGGACTGGGAGTGCAATTGCGGCAAGTACAAGCGGATCCGCTACCGCGGGGTCATCTGCGACCGGTGCGGCGTCGAGGTCACGCAGGCCAAGGTCCGCCGGGAGCGGCTCGGCCACATCAACCTCGCGGTCCCGGTCTCCCACATCTGGTATTTCAAGGCGGTCCCCAGCCGCATCGGGCACCTCCTGGACATGTCGATCCGCGATCTGGAGCGGGTCCTCTACTACGAGTCGTACGTCGTCATCGAGCCGGGAACCAGCGGCCTGAAGAAGAAGCAGCTGATCTCGGAGGACGAGTACTACGAGCTGACGCAGGACGAGACGATCACGCTCACGGCCAAGATGGGCGCCGAGGCGATCCGGGATCTCTTACAAGAGATTGATCTCGACGAGCTGTCGGCCGAGCTTCGCGCCATCGCCAAGATCGAGAACTCGGTGCAGCGGAAGAAGGAGACGCTGAAGCGGCTCCGCATCGTGGAGGCGTTCCGCCAGAGCGGAAACCGTCCGGAGTGGATGATCCTCGGCGTGATCCCGGTGCTGCCGCCGGATCTTCGGCCATTGGTCCCGCTCGAGGGCGGGCGGTTCGCGACGTCGGATCTGAACGATCTCTACCGCCGCGTCATCAATCGGAATAACCGGCTCAAGAAGCTCATCGACATCCGGGCGCCGGAGGTCATTCTCCGGAACGAGAAGCGGATGCTCCAGGAAGCGGTCGACGCGCTCTTCGACAACGGCCGCCGCAGCAGGGCCGTGCGCGGTCAGGGCAACCGGCCGCTCAAGTCGCTCTCCGACATGCTCAAGGGCAAGCAGGGGCGCTTCCGCCAGAACCTGCTTGGAAAGCGGGTGGATTACTCGGGCCGCTCGGTCATCGTCGTCGGCCCCGAGCTCAAGCTCCACCAGTGCGGCATTCCGAAGAACATGGCGCTGGAGCTCTTCAAGCCGTTCATCATCCGGAAGCTCGAGGACAAGGGATTCGTCCAGACCGTGAAGAGCGCGAAGCGGCTCGTCGAGCGCGAACGCCCGGAGGTCTGGGACATCCTCGGCGACATCATCACGGGCCACCCCGTCCTCTTGAACCGCGCGCCGACACTCCACCGCCTTGGAATCCAGGCGTTCGAGCCGGTGCTGGTCGAGGGGAAGGCGATCCGCATCCACCCGATGGTCTGCGGGGCGTTCAACGCGGACTTCGACGGCGATCAGATGGCGGTGCACGTGCCGCTCTCCTTCGAGGCGCAGATCGAGACGCGGATGCTCATGCTCTCGACGAACAACATCCTGCTCCCCTCGAACGGCCGGCCGGTCGCGTCGCCCAGCCAGGACATCGTGCTCGGGTGTAACTACATGACGAAGGCGCGGCCTCTGCCCGAGGGCAAGAGGGCGAAGATGTACGGGAGCATGGAAGAGGTTCGATCGGCCTACGATCACGCGCAGGCGGGACTCCACGACCAAATCGTCTGCCGCATCAACGGCGAGCGGATCGAGACCACCGTCGGCCGGGTCCTCTTCAACGAGGCGCTCGTTCCGTGGGGGATCGCGTTCAACAACGATGAGATGGACAAGAAGGCGCTGGAGCAGCTGGTGAGCGACTGCCACCGGGCGCTCGGCGACAGGACCACCGCGCTGCTTCTCGACTCGCTCAAGAGCCTCGGGTTCACGTACGCGACCCAGGCCGGCATCACGGTGGGGATCGACGACATCATGATCCCGCCCCGGAAGCCGGAGATCATCGCGCGCGCCCAGCAGGACGTGGCGCACATCAACCGCCAGTACCAGCAGCGGGTAATCACGGACGGCGAGCGGTACAACCAGGTCATCAATACCTGGACGCTCGTCACCACCGAGGTCGAGGAGGAGACGTTCCAGGGTCTCGCGAAGGACCGGGACGGGTTCAATCCGATCTACATGATGGCGTATTCGGGATCGCGCGGTACGAAGGAGCAGATCCGCCAGCTCGCCGGCATGCGCGGGCTGATGGCGAAGCCTCAGAAGAAGATCACGGGCGGTCTCGGCGAGATCATCGAGACGCCGGTTATCCATAATTTCAAGGAAGGCCTCACGGTGTTGGAGTACTTCGTCTCGACCCACGGCGCCCGCAAGGGTCTGGCCGACACCGCGCTCAAGACCGCGGACGCCGGATATCTCACGCGCCGTCTCGTGGACGTGGCCCAGGACGTCATCATCAACATCGACGACTGCGGCACCGTGAACGGATTGGAAGTGGGAGCGCTCAAGGAAGGCGAGGAAATCATCGAGCCGCTGGGTGACCGCGTGCTCGGGCGGGTCGCGATCGAGGACATCGTGGATCCGAACACCAGCGACGTCCTCGTGCGGGCCGGCGGGGAAATCGACGAGGTCGCGGCCGCTGCGATCGAGGAAAGCGGGCGCATCGAGAAGGTGGCGATCCGCTCGGTTCTGAAGTGCGAGGCGCCGCGCGGCGCGTGCGCGAAGTGCTACGGACGCAACCTCGCGACGGGTCGGATGGTCGATCTGGGCGAGGCGGTCGGCGTCATCGCGGCGCAGTCGATCGGGGAACCGGGAACGCAGCTCACGCTCCGGACGTTCCACATCGGAGGCGTGGCGGGCCGCATCGTCGAGCAGTCGAAGATCAAGGCCAAGACGGTCGGCAAGGTCACGTTCCGCGACCTCGAGACCGTCGAGCGGTCGAACGGGTCGCTTGTGGTCGTCGGGCACAAGGGGCAGATCGAGCTCCATGGCACCGACGGGAAGATCCGCCACCGCTACTCGCCGCCCTACGGCGCCACCGTGCACCTCCGGGACGGCTCCGACGTGGCGTTGGGCGACGACCTCTTCGAATGGGACACGTTCAATACGCCGATTCTCACCGAGAAGCCCGGAACGGTGCGCTTCGTTGATATCAAGGAGAAGGTCACGGTCCGGGACGAGGTGGACGAGAACACGGGGCTTCGGCTCATGGTCATCATCGACGACCGCGAGAAGGTGCTCCATCCGCACGTCGACATCGTGGGCAAGAACGATCGGCGGGTGGCGAGCTATCCGCTCCCGACCGGCGCGCGGCTTTTGGTGCGCGACGGGCAGGAGGTCACCGCCGGTGAGGCGGTGGTGAAGATCCGCCGCGAGATCACGAAGACGCGCGACATCACGGGCGGTCTGCCGCGCGTGAGCGAGCTGTTCGAGGCGCGGAAGCCGAAGGACGCCGCGACGGTCTCGGAGATCGACGGGCGCGTGGAGTTCGGCGGCGTCAGCCGCGGGATGAAGAAGCTCGTCGTCACCGCGGACTCGGGCGAGCAGAAGGAATACCTGATCCCGCAAGGGAAGCACCTCCACGTCCAGGAGGGCGACTACGTCCATGCCGGCGACCGGCTGACGGAAGGGCCCGTGAACCCGCACGACACCCTCAAGATCAAGGGGATCCAGGCGGTGCAGGAGTACCTCGTGAACGAGATTCAGGAGGTCTACCGCCTGCAGGGCGTGCGGATCGACGACAAGCACATCGAGGTCATCGTCCGGCAGATGCTCCAAAAGGTCAGAATCGAGGATCCGGGCGACACCAACTTCCTGGAGGGGGAGCAGGTCGACAAGAGCCTGCTCAAGGTCGAGCAGATTCGCGTGGAGGCGGAAGGCGGCCAGCCGGCCACCTATCAGCCGCTATTGCTTGGGATTACGAAGGCGTCGCTCTCCACGCAGAGCTTCATCTCGTCGGCCTCGTTCCAGGAGACAACTCGTGTGTTGACTGAGGCTTCGGTGCTCGGGATGACCGACCACCTGCGTGGGCTCAAGGAGAACGTGATCATCGGTCACCTGATCCCGGCCGGGACCGGAATCTCGCGCTATCGCGGGATCGAAGTCGTTGAAGATGATGAAGATGAGGTGGAAAAGCCGTCCCCGGTCGAGGAAGAGGTAAAAAGTGCTTGACCCGATCGGCGGAACTCCTTAGTATGCCGAGTCTTTGCGCCTGAAACCAACAGTGGGAGAAATTTAGTGCCGACCCTGAACCAGCTCGTGCGACAAGGCCGAAAGATGCAGCTCTCGAAGACCGCATCGCCGGCCTTGAAAGGGGCTCCGCAGAAACGCGGCGTCTGCACGCGCGTCTATACATCCACGCCGAAGAAGCCGAACTCGGCGCTCCGCAAGGTGGCCCGCGTTCGCCTCACGAACGGGATGGAAGTGACGTGCTACATCCCGGGCGAGGGGCATAACTTGCAAGAGCACTCCATCGTTTTGATCCGGGGGGGCCGCGTCAAGGACCTCCCCGGCGTGCGTTACCACGTGATCCGCGGAACGCTGGACGCCTCCGGCGTCGAGGGTCGCCAGCAGAGCCGCTCCAAGTACGGCACGAAGAGAAAGAAGGCCCAGTAGCCTATGCGTCGCGCAGCGAAGATCCATCGAATCGAGCTTCAGCCGGATGCGCGCTACAACAACGTGCTCGTCACCCGCTTCGTCAACTGTCTGATGATGGCGGGAAAGAAGAGCACGGCGGAGCGCATCTTCTACGGCGCGATGGACATCATCGAGAAGAAGATCAGTCAGGACGGCTTGACCACGCTCAAGGCGGCCATGACCAACGTGAAGCCGGTTCTCGAGGTGAAGTCACGGCGCGTCGGCGGCGCCACGTATCAGGTTCCAGTCGAGGTTCGCCAGGACCGCCGGACGGCGCTCGCGCTGCGGTGGCTCATCCAGTACTCCCGCAGCCGGCCCGATCACACGATGGCCGAACGGCTCGCCGCCGAGGTCATCGCAGCGTCGAAGAATGAAGGCGGAGCTGTAAAGAAGCGGGAAGATACGCACAAGATGGCGGAGGCCAACAAGGCGTTCGCTCACTATCGCTGGTAAGCGGTTAAGGACGGTTTCGGAGTGCCCAGGCAGTTCGATCTTTCTCATATGCGCAACATCGGCATCATGGCCCACATCGATGCCGGCAAGACGACCCTGACGGAGCGCATCCTCTATTACACGGGGAAGGTGCATCGGATGGGTGAAGTCCATGACGGCGCCGCGACCATGGACTGGATGGAGCAAGAGCGCGAGCGGGGCATCACCATCACATCGGCGGCCACGACCTGCTTCTGGAAGGATCACCAGGTCAACATCATCGACACGCCCGGCCACGTCGACTTCACGGTCGAAGTGGAGCGTTCGCTGCGCGTGCTGGACGGCGCCGTCGCCGTGTTTTGCGGCGTGGGCGGCGTTGAGCCGCAGTCTGAGACGGTCTGGCGGCAGGCGGACAAGTACAACGTTCCGCGCATCGCGTTCGTCAACAAGCTGGATCGCGTCGGCGCGGACTTCAATTTCGTGGTGGGCATGATGAGGGATCGACTGGGCGCGACCGCGGTACCGCTCCAGATGCCGATCCATGTCGGAGACGTCTACACAGGGATGATTGATCTCATCGAAATGAAGACGATCACCTACGAGAGCGACGACTTGGGCGCCACCTATATCGAGGGAGAAGTCCCACGCGATCTGGCCGCCGCCGCCGCCGAGCAACGGCACCACATGCTCGAAGCGGTCGCGGAGTACGACGACGAGCTCCTGCACCTTTATCTCGAAGGGAAGGACTCGGACTCGGACATGATCCGGCGGGCCATCCGCAAGGGCACGCTCGCGGGAAAGCTCGTTCCGGTGCTGGGCGGGACGGCGTTCAAGAACAAGGGAATCCAGAAGCTTCTCGACGCCGTCGTGGCCTACCTCCCCGCCCCCGCGGACATGCCGCCGGTCAAGGGACTGAACCCGGACACGATGGAGCCCGAAGAGCGGAGGGCCTCGGACGAGGAGCACTTCGCGGCGCTCGCGTTCAAGATCATGACCGACCCCTATGTCGGAAAGCTGACCTTCTTCCGGGTGTACTCCGGAAAGATTCGGCCCGGCATGCACATCTATAACGCGAACAAGGAAAAGGGAGAGCGCCTGGGCCGCGTGGTCGAGATGCACGCGAACAAGCGCGAGGAGCGCGAGGAAGTGTTCTGCGGCGAGATCGCCGCGGCGGTGGGGCTCAAGAACGTCCACACCGGCGACACGCTCTGCGAGAAGGAACATCCGATCATTCTCGAGGCGATGCACTTCCCCGAGCCGGTGATCCAGGTCGCGATCGAGCCGAAGACCAAGTCGGACGAGGAGCGTATGTCCAACGCGCTCGCGAAGCTCCAGGACGAGGACCCGACGTTCCGCGTGAAGACGGACGAGGATTCGGGCCAGACGCTGATCTCGGGGATGGGCGAGCTTCACCTCGAGATCCTCGTCGACCGGATGGTCCGCGAGTTCAACGTACAGGCCAACATCGGAAAGCCGCAGGTTGCCTATAAAGAGACGATCAGCAGGAAGGTCGAGCAGCGCACCCGCTTCGCGCGCCAGACGGGCGGCCGCGGCCAGTTCGCCGACGTCACGATCATGCTGGAGCCGATGCCTCCGGGCGGCGGCTTCGTGTGGGAGAACGAGATTCGGGGCGGCGCGATTCCGAGGGAGTACATCCCCTCGGTGGAGAAAGGCATCATCGACGCGATGGAGAACGGCATCATGGCCGGCTATCCCGTCGTGGACATCAAGGTGTCGCTGATCGACGGGCAATACCACGAGGTGGACTCGTCGGAGATGGCGTTCAAGATCGCGGGATCGATGGCGTTCAAGGAGGCCGCCGCTAAGGCCATCCCCAAGCTGCTCGAGCCGATCATGGACGTCGAGGTGGTGGTGCCCGAGGAGTACATGGGAGACGTCATCGGCGACCTGAGCTCCCGGCGCGGGCGCATCGGAGGAATGTTCCAGCGGTCGGACGCGCGCGTGGTCGCGTCGTCGGTGCCGCTTTCGGAGATGTTCGGATACTCGACACGGCTGCGCTCCATCACGCAGGGACGCGCGGTCTACTCGATGCAGTTCTCGCGGTATGAGGAGATGCCCGCCGCGATGGCGGAGCAGATCGTCGCGAAGGTAAAGGGAGTCTGAACCGGCGCGTCCGGGCCTTGGCCCGCGCGGACGGAGGAGATTGAAGGATGGCGAAGCAGAAATTTGAGCGGACGAAGCCGCACGTGAACGTGGGAACGATCGGGCACGTGGATCACGGGAAGACGACGTTGACGGCGGCGATCACGATGGTGTTGTCGCAGAAGAATCCGAAGATTGCGGTGCGGGACTACGGGTCGATCGACAACGCCCCGGAAGAGCGGGAGCGAGGGATCACGATCGCGACGGCGCACGTGGAGTACGAGACGGACAAGCGTCACTACGCGCACGTGGATTGCCCGGGTCACGCGGACTACGTGAAGAACATGATCACGGGAGCGGCGCAGATGGACGGTGCGATCTTGGTGGTGTCGGCGGCGGACGGGCCGATGCCTCAGACGCGGGAGCACGTGCTCTTGGCCCGTCAGGTGGGGGTGCCGTACATCGTGGTGTTCATGAACAAGTGCGACATGGTGGACGATCCGGAGCTTTTGGATTTGGTGGAGTTGGAGATCCGCGAGCTCTTGAAGAAGTACGAGTTCCCTGGGGACGACATCCCGGTGGTACGGGGGTCGGCGAAGGTGGCGATGGACGCCGCGGGGAAGGACGCGAAGGCGAACGAGGCGATCTTGAAGCTGATGGAGTCGGTGGACAGCTACATACCGACGCCGCAGCGGGCGGTGGACAAGCCGTTTTTGATGCCGGTGGAGGACGTGTTCTCGATCTCGGGGCGTGGGACGGTGGGGACGGGGCGAGTGGAGCGGGGGAAGGTGAAGGTAGGGGACAAGGTGGAGATCATCGGCTTGCGGGAGACGCGGGAGACGGTGGTGACGGGGGTGGAGATGTTCCGCAAGCTGTTGGATGACGCGCAGGCGGGGGACAACGTGGGGTTGCTCCTACGTGGGATTGACAAGGAGGCGTTGGAGCGGGGGATGGTGTTGGCGTGGCCGAAGAGCATCACGCCGCACAAGAAGTTCAAGGGGAGCGCGTACATCCTGACGAAGGAAGAGGGTGGCCGGCACACGCCGTTCTTCAATGGGTATCGGCCTCAGTTTTACTTCCGGACGACGGACGTGACTGGGGTGGCGACGTTGCCGGAGGGTCGGGAGATGGTGATGCCTGGGGATAACGTGGAGTTGGCGATCGAGTTGATCACGCCGATCGCGATGGAGAAGGAGCTTCGGTTCGCCATTCGCGAGGGTGGCCGGACCGTGGGCGCCGGCGTCGTCGCCGAGGTCACCGAGTAATGGCCGGGACCGCTCCCGGCCAGCGCATCCGCATCCGCCTTCGGTCGTACGACCACGCGGTCCTCGACCAGTCGGCGGGCGAGATCGTACGCACGGCCAAGCGGACCGGCGCGCGGACGGCGGGACCGATCCCGCTGCCCACGCAGCGGTCCGTCTACACCGTGCTCCGCTCCCCGCACGTGGACAAGAAATCCCGGGAGCAGTTCGAGATCCGGGTGCACAAGCGTCTCATCGATATCGTGAAGTCGACACCGCAGACGATCGACGCGCTGATGAAGCTCGATCTGCCGGCCGGCGTGGACATCGAGATCAAGCTCTAACCGGGGACGCCCATGATCGGATTGCTCGCGCAGAAAATCGGAATGAGCCAGGTCTACGACGAGAAGGGACGCGTTGTTCCGGTGACCGTTCTCTCGGCGGGCCCCTGCCCGGTGGTCCAGGTGAAGACGTCCGAGACGGACGGCTACGCCGCGGTCCAGATCGGATTCGGGAAGCGGCGGGAGAAGCTGATTCCAAAGGCGCTGCAGGGCCCCATGAAGAAGCACAAGGCCGCGGGCCTTCGGATGCTTCGCGAGATCCGCGTCGAGGATCCCTCGGCCTACGAGATCGGCCAGACGCTCACGGTCGCGCTCTTCGAGGTCGGCGTCAAAGTCGACGTCGTCGGGGTGTCGAAAGGGCGTGGGTTCGCGGGCGTCGTGCGCCGCCATCATTTCAAGGCGGGGCGCGCCACCCACGGATGCACCACGCACAAGCAGCCCGGCTCGATCGGCGCGAGCGCCTATCCCAGCCGCGTCGTCAAGGGGAAGCGCCTCCCGGGGCGCATGGGCGGCGCGCGCGTCACGGTCAGGAACCTGGACGTGATCGGCGTCGACCCGGACCAGAACTTGATCTGGCTGAGAGGCTGCGTGCCCGGTCATCCGAACGGCACCGTCCTCATCCGGAAGAACGGATAACGAGATGGCCAAGGCGCGCAAATACGGAAGCGACGGCAAGCAGCACGGCACGGTCGACCTGCCGGCCGCGATCTTCGAGGCCCCGGTCAACGAGCACCTGATCTGGGAGGCGGTGAAGAGCCACCTCGGGAATCAGCGCCAGGGCACGGCGGCCGCGAAGAACCGCGCTCTGGTGAGCGGCGGCGGACGGAAGCCATGGAAGCAGAAAGGGACGGGGCGGGCGCGGGCCGGCTCGAACACGTCGCCCCTCTGGCCGGGCGGCGGCGTCGCCTTCGGGCCGAAGCAGCGCGACTACACGACGCGCATGAACCAGAAGGCCCGGCGCTCGGCGCTCCTGGGCGCCCTGTCGGTGCGGGCCCGGGAAGACAACGTGGTGATCGTGGAGGCGCCCGAGCTCAAGGAGCCGAAGACGAAGCCGGTGGCCGAGCTCTTGAAGAAGGTGGGACTCGAAGGAAAGGACGGGTGAGACGCTTCTCAAGTCCTCCCGCAATTTGGAGCGTGTCGAGACGACGGAGAGCAACACGCTCAACACCTACGCGCTCATGAAGTGCGACTGCCTCGTCTTGACCGAGGGCGGTCTCAAGAGCCTGACGGAGCGACTGAGCGCATGAGCCGCGATTCGCGCACCATCGTCCACCGCGCGCTGATCACCGAGAAGGGTACCCGGCTTCGCGAGCAGGAGAACGGCTACCTCTTCGAAGTGGCGCGCGACGCGAACAAGATCGAGATCAAGCAGGCGATCGAGGCGATCTTCCCGGTGAAGGTCGAATCGGTACGGACCCTACGCGTGCACGGCAAGCCGAAGCGGATGGGCCGGTACGCGGGACATAGACCCGATTGGAAGAAGGCGGTCGTGACCCTGAAGAAGGGGCAGACGATCGAGCTCTTCGAGCAGGTATAGCCGATGGCACTTCGCAAATTCAGGCCGCTCACACCGGCGCAACGGTTCCGGACGGTCGCGTCGTTCGACGAGATCACGCGATCGCGCCCCGAGCCGAGCTTGACCGAGAAGCTGAAGAAGACCGGCGGTCGCGACAACCGCGGCCACATCTCCTCGTGGCTCCGGGGAGGCGGCTTTCCGAAGAAGTACCGGATCGTCGACTTCAAGCGGGACAAGAGAGGGATTCCGGCCAAGGTCGCGCACATCGAGTACGACCCGAACCGAAGCGCCCGGATCGCCCTCCTCCACTACGCGGACGGCGAGAAGCGTTACATCATCGCCCCCCAGCAGCTCCACGTCGGGGACACGGTGACGGCGGGGGCGGACTCCGAAGTGAAGCCCGGGAACGCGATGCCCTTGAGCGCGGTGCCGCTGGGAACGTTCGTCTACAACGTGGAGCTGATTCCCGGAAAGGGCGGGCAGCTGAGCCGCAGCGCCGGAACGTTCTGCCAGGTGATGGCGCGCGAGGGCGACTACGCGCAGCTTCGGCTTCCCTCCGGCGAGATGCGCAAGGTGCCGGTGGTCTGCATCTGCTCGATCGGGATGGTCGGGAACGAGGATCATCAGAACATCGTGATCGGAAAGGCCGGAAAGTCGCGGTGGCTGGGCCGCCGGCCCAGCGTGCGCGGCGTGGCGATGAACCCCGTCGACCATCCGATGGGCGGCGGTGAAGGAAAGTCCTCGGGCGGACGGCATCCGTGCTCGCCTTGGGGCCAATTGGCCAAGGGAAAGAAGACCCGCAAGCGGAAGCTCTCCGACCGTCTGATCGTCCGGCGGCGGAAGCAGACGTAGAGGAGCAAGCAGACCACATGAGCCGTTCGGTCAAGAAGGGTCCGTACGTCGTCGCGAAGCTTCTGAAGAAGCTCGAGGGCATGAACCGGATGAACGAGCGCCGCGTCCTCAAGACCTGGGCGCGCCGGTCGACCATCTCGCCCGAGTTCGTCGGGCACACCCTCGCGGTGCACAACGGGAACAAGTTCATCCCGGTCTACATCACCGAGAACATGGTCGGACACAAGCTTGGCGAGTTCGCGCCGACGCGGATCTTCCGCGGGCACGGCTCCCACGTGGAGAAGGTCGCGGCCGCGGCCGCGGCGGCCGGACCGGGCAGCGGTCCCGGCTCCGGTCCTCCGAAGTAAGCCGCGCCCGAGGGACGAAATGGAAGCGAAAGCGATCGCGCGATATGTGAGGGTCACGCCCCGGAAGGCGGATCAAGTGCTGCAGCTGATCCGCGGAAAGCGCGTGGACCAGGCCACCGAGATTCTCGATTTCACCCCGAAGCACGTCGCCCGGGTGATCGGCAAGGTCGTGAAGTCGGCCGTGGCGAACGCCGTGGCGATGGAGGGGAAGATCAACGTCGAGGAGCTTCGCGTGAAGATGGCGGTGGCGGGGG
>Ga0193723_1000444_pt1 | contig 16232 bp, 17 predicted proteins | sample H2m2metaG_FD_143042 | JGI IMG/M metagenome (GOLD analysis project Ga0193723, IMG submission 143042) | Soil microbial communities from a riparian zone of the East river system, Colorado, United States - H2m2 | ecosystem: Environmental > Terrestrial > Soil > Riparian zone | place: USA: East River...
CGCGGAGCACTCCATGAACGCGTCGACCTTTGCCGGAAGGGTGACGGCCTCGACCCTGGCCGATCCCTACACGGTGGTCTCCTCGGCCATCGGCGCCTTGACCGGCCCGCTCCATGGCGGCGCGAACGAGCAGGTGATCCACATGCTCCAGGGAATCGGCGACCCCGAGAAGGCGCGGCCCTACATCGAGGACCTGATCGCCAAGAAGCAGAAGATCATGGGCATCGGGCACCGAATCTACCGCGTGAAGGACCCGCGCGCGCTGGTGCTCCAGAAGCTCGCCGCGCAGACCATCGCGATCCGGGGGGCCGATCCGCTGCTCGAGGTGGCCCAGGAAGTGGAGAAGGTCGTGGCCGAGCATCTGGGACCGAAGCGGATCTACCCGAACGTCGACTTCTACTCCGGCGTGGTCTACACCGCCATGGGACTCCCCGCCGCGCTCTTCACGCCGATCTTCGCGATCGCGCGGATCACCGGCTGGCTGGCCCACTGGATCGAGCAGATCCAGGACAACCGGATCTACCGGCCGGATCAGATCTACACGGGCTCCCACAACGAGCCCTACGTTCCCCTGGAGGAGCGGGTCTAAGGCGATCCGGGGCTGCCCTCGTGTGCACCGTGATCGTCGGGCTCCAGATTCTAGGGCCCGGAACGCTTCTCCTGGGCGCCAACCGCGACGAATCCCCCGACCGCCCGACAGCGGGCCCGGGAGTCCTCGTCGAGCGACCGCGCGTCGTCGGCGGGCGCGACCTCGTCTCGGGCGGAACCTGGCTCGCGGTGCGCGAGGGCCGCTTCGTCTCGGCGTTGATGAACCGGCGCCCGATCCCCGGTGACACGCGCGATCCCGCGACGCTCCGCTCGCGGGGGCTCCTCTGCCTGGACGCTGCCGCCCAGGGCCCTCCGCTCGACGCGCCATCGGCGATCGACCCCGGCACGGGGGAACCACACCCGCCCCGCCTCGATTTCGCGCTCCGGCTCCTTGGCGCCGGCGCCTACGCCCATTGCACGCTCGTGGGCGTGGGGCTCGACTCCGGATGGGCGGTTCATGCGGGCCACGGCGGTAGCCCCGAGGTCACCCCGATCACCGCGGGGTGGCACGTGATCACGCATCAGGAGCTGGATGATCCGGGCGAGCCGCGCACCAAGTGGCTCCTCGAGCGACTCGAGGGTGCAAAGCCGGCGGGCGTCGACGAGGCGTTCGCATTCTTGGCGAGCCTCCTCCGCCGGCACGGCGAGGAGGGTGAACCGCCTGTCTGCATTCACCGGGAGCGCTTCCCCACCGTATCGAGCAGCCTTCTCGCGCTGGGGTCGGTGGGCACGCTCCGCTATCTCCACGCCCCCGGCCCACCCTGCGTCACGCCGTACGAGGACCACTCGTCGCTCTTGGCGTAGGCAGTATCCCCGGGAGATCCGCGCAGGGATCAACCGCAGGGCGCCTGCGCAGCGAGCGGAAATAGGGAGCGGGGCGAAACGCCCGGTGGCTGAACTGTGCGGGGGCGGCCCCGAACGCGCACCGGCTTAACTCGCGCCCGGGCATTTCGTCCCCGATCCCCCGCGAGCAAGCAAAGCGCCCGTAGGTTGATCCCTGCGCGGATCTCCCGGGGAGGCTACTTACGTCTGGCGCGGCGCGCGGGCGATGCGGTGGCGCGGCGCGCGGGCGATGCGGTGGCGCGGCGCGCGGGCCCCGATGCGGTGACGAGGACGAGGTCGGCGAGGTCGGGGTCGATCGCGCAGCGCCGGTTCCCCACCTTGAGCGTGATGGGCCCGCGAAAGGGGGCGCGCTCGAGCACCAGGACGCGCGCTCCCGGCAGGAGCCCCAGGGAGACCATGTAGCGGAGCTTGTCGGCGTGCCGGTCGCTGACACGGGCCACGGTGCCGTCGTCGCCGGGCTTGAGCTTCGAGAGGGGCACTCCCTTCAGGCGCTCCATCGCCCCCGCCTTCGTGGGAATGGGATCGCCGTGCGGGTCGCGCTTGGGATCGCCCAGCGCCCGGGCGAGGAGATCCTCCATGTCGTCGCTCAGGACATGCTCGAGCCGCTCCGCCTCCTTGTCCACCCGCTCCAGGGGCACGCCGAGCCTGGTGTAGAGGTAGAGCTCCCAAAGTCGATGGTGCCGGACGATCTCGAGCGCGATCTTCCGGCCCCGCGCCGTCAGGGTGACCCCGCCGTAGCGGGTGTAGTGGAGAAGCCGCATCCCCTTGAGCTTCTGCACCATACCGGTGACCGAGGGAGCCGAGATCCCGAGGTGGATCGCGATGTCCCCCACCGGGACCTTCCCGCCGCCACCCTGGTGGCTCAGCTTCCAGATCGCCTTCAGGTAGTCTTCGACGGCGTGCGTAATGCTCGGCATGGGCCCTCCGTCGAATGAGGATACAATCGAACTTGACAGTTAGGCTAGCCTAAAGGAATATGGTGGGGATGCCGATAGTTCGGCGGAAGGAGACCCCAGTGATGAAACGCATCGCCTTAACGCTCGTTCTCGTGCTGGCGCTGGTCGGCGCGGCCCTCGCGTTTGTGGGTCGCGACAAGGAGAAGAACCTCCCCCCGACCCGGACCGTCGTCATGAGCATGAAGGATTACACGTTCAACGACCAGAACCCGACCCTCGCCTTCAAACCCGGGGAGCGCGTCCGCTTCATCATCACGAACGACGAGCCGACCCCCGTGAAGCACAACTTCCGGATCGTGGGCATGGACGTCCCGTGCGAGCGGGAGCTGTCACCCGGCGAGAGCCGCGAGATCATCGTGACGATTCCGCCGTCGGGAGAGTTCGCCTACGTCGCGCTGGCCGCGCTCTTGATCGGCCCGGCGCACCTGACCGCGCAGCGCCCCCCGAGCACGCCGCCCGCTCCCGAGATCGGTCCCCTCGCGCGCGCCGCGCGCGACCACGCCGTGCGGACCCTCACCGAATTCGACTACGGCAAGGCAACCCCCCTTCGAGACGGGACCTCGCTGCGCGAGTACTGGATCGAGGCGAAGCACGTCGAGGTGGAGGTGGCGCCCGGCGTGCGCTTCCCCGCCTGGACCTTCAACGGCGCGGTCCCCGGCCCCACGATCCGCTGCACCGAGGGCGACTCGATCCGCATCCACTTCACGAACCACGGGACGATGCCGCACTCCATGCACTTCCACGGCATCCATCGCGCCGGCATGGACGGCGTCTTCGAGCAGGTTGTCCCGGGCCAAACCTTCATCTACGAGTTTCGCGCCGAGCCGTTCGGCCTTCACCTCTACCACTGCCACACGATGCCGGTGAAGATGCACATCTCCCGCGGGCTCTTCGGGGTTTTCCTGGTGGATCCGAAGCAGCCGCGCCCCAAGGCGCGCGAGATGGTCATGGTGATGAACGGCTTCGACACCGACCTGAACGGGGAAGACAACGAGTTCTACACGGTGAACGGCTACGCGAACGTCTTCTTCCGCGATTACCCGATTCCGGTGAAGGCGGGCGAGCTGCAGCGGGTCTACCTCGTCAACATGACCGAGCTCGATCTGGTGAACTCCATGCACACGCACGCGACCTTCTTCCACGTCTATCCGACCGGAACGTCGCTCACGCCCAGCCTCTACACCGACACGATCACGCTGGGCCAGGGAGAGCGCGCGATCCTCGAATTCAGCTACGCCTACCCGGGCCGATACCTCTTCCACGCCCACCAGAACGAGTTCGCCGAGCTCGGCTGGCTGGGCCAGTTCGACGTGAAACCGTGACGCCGCGTCCCGATCCGGGGAAGCCTCCCTCGGCCGTGCGGGTCTGGCTCGCGGGGATGGGGCCGCTCCTTCTCGTGGCCGCGATGACGTGGTGGTTTCTGAGCTCGGGCGTCGCGTGGCTTCGGCTCGGCGGCGTGCCGATCGAGAAGCTGGCGATCGAGCGGGTGGTTTTCCGGCCGCAGGAGATCGTTCTCAAGGTCCGAAACGAGGGGCCGGGCACGCTCTCCGTGGGCCAGCTCCTCGTGAACGACGCGATCTGGGATTTCTCGATCACCCCCGGCCGCGAGATCGGACGCATGAAGGGGGCGACCCTCTCGATTCCCTACGATTGGCTTCCGGGCGAGCCGTACGTGTTCACGATCGTCTCCGGCACCGGGCTCAAGCACAGCCGCACGGTGGAGCTGGCGACCATGACGCCCTCCGCCTCACCCCGCTCGTTCCTGGTATTCGGGGTGCTCGGCGCGTACGTCGGCGTCATCCCGGTCTTCCTGGGGCTTCTGTGGCTGCCCTTCCTGCGCGCGATGCCGCGGACGTGGATGGACTTCTGGCTCTCGCTCACGATCGGGCTCCTCCTCTTCCTCGGCGTCGACACCCTCAAGGAGTCGATCGATATTCTGGGTCGCGTCGCGGCGTACTGGAACGGCGTGATGCTGGTGGCGCTCGGGGTGGTCGGGGCGTTCTTCTCGCTGAACGGGGTGGGGCGCGTGCTGACCGCGCGCTCGGGCACGACCGGCACAGGGGCCTCGGCCCGTCCATCGGGAATGGCACTCGCCACGTTGATCGCGATCGGGATCGGGCTTCACAACCTGGGCGAGGGCCTCGCGATCGGCGCGGCCTACACGCTGGGCGAGGTCGCGCTCGGATCGTTCCTGATCGTCGGATTCACGCTCCACAACACGACCGAGGGGCTCGCCATCCTCTCGCCGCTCGTCGGCGGGAAAGCGTCTCTCCGCGACCTCGGGATTCTCGGCCTCCTGGGCGGCGGCCCGACGATCATCGGCGCGTGGGCGGGCGCCTTCACCTACTCGGATCCTCTCTCGCTGGTGTTCCTCGGGATCGGCGCGGGAGCGATCTTCCAGGTGGTGCGGGTGCTGGCTCGCGGAAGGGCCGAAGGGGGCGAATCCGTGATCGAATCGCTCTCGCGGCCCCAGAACGCGGCGGGGCTCCTCGCCGGGTTCATCATCATGTACGCGACGAGCCTCCTCGTCGCGGGCTAACTCGCTCGTCGGGGGCTGGTCGCGGGCAAGCTTGTTCGTCGTAGACCAGCCGCCAATCGCGCGGAACAAACAAAACGGGCGGCCCGGATTCGCTCCGGGGCCGCCCGTCCTGATTCGATCGGCGAGGTTCGGTTAGCCGGACTTCTTCGTGCTCGTCGCGGCGGGCTTCTTCATGGCCCCCTTCGACGCGGTCTTGGCTCCGCCCTTCGCCCGCATGCCTTTCTCTTCCATCAACGTCTTCATCTGGCCCGTCATGTCGTTTTCCATCGTCATCGTGTAGGCATCGGGATCGGAGAACGCGAAGGTCATCTTCTCCGTCACGGCCTTGCCCTGCATCATGTAGGTCGTGTAGAGGACCAGCGTGTTGTCGTTCGCGAACGTACCGTAGTAGACGTACGATGAGGGAGACATCGCGTCGGCCCAGACCAGCTGGTACTGCTGCTTCTCCGGATCCCAACCCCAGGTCGACCGCCCGTAGGACGGCTTTCCCATCATCTGGAACTGGTGATTTCCTTCGAGGTGCATTCCGTTGAACGCCCAGTCGAAGCTGGCCTTCGACGGCGAGGTGGCCTCGGGGCCCATCGGGCTCTCGTACATGTGCATGCTCGAGGTCCACGACCCCTTCATCATCGAGAGCTTCTTGAGCTCCGCGGGCGGGACTCCCGGCATCATCATGTTCTGGATCTGCTTCGCGGGCTCCTGCGCGGGAGGAGGAGTCGTAGCCGGAGGCGGCGTGGTCTGAGCCGCGGGTGGCTGCGCCTGCGCCGGAGGCGGCTGCGTCTGGGCCGCGGGCGGCTGCGTCTGAGCCTGAGGGGTCTGCGCCTGCGCCGCAGGCGAATCGTCCCCGATCGCGAGCACGGGCAGCGCCAGGAAAAGCGCGGCCGCGAGGACGATACTCGTTTGCTTCATCATCTGTTACCTCCGGTTCAAGGGTGGGAGATGGATTAGGATAAAACCCACATGGGACCCCCAGCGTCGTGACACGGGGATAGTACTCCCCGCTCCGACCCGCGATCAAGCACCTGGCTCCGGCCGGGGCAAAGGCGCGTGATAGACTGGCGGAGGTGCCCGCCTCCGACCAAAATCCCGCGATCGTCGCGCGCAATCTCGCCAAGACCTACGGACACGTCGAGGCGGTCCGCGGCGTCTCGTTCGACGTCGCGCCCGGCGAGGTGGTCGGCTTCCTGGGTCCGAACGGCGCCGGAAAGACCACGACGGTCCGCATGATCTCCTGCTTCTACCCGCCGACCGCGGGGGCCGCTTCCGTGTACGGCCTGGACGTGCGCACGAAGCCGCGAGAGGTGAAGCAGATGCTCGGGATCTGCCCTCAGGAGGACAACCTCGACCCCGACTTCGACGTGCTCAAGAATCTCCTCGTCTACGGCCGCTATTTCGGGATCCCGGGGAGCCAAATCCGCGCGCGCGCCGAGGAGCTGCTCGAGCTGGTCCAGCTATCCGACCGGAAAAAGTCGGCGATCGCCGAGCTCTCCGGCGGGATGAAGCGCCGCCTCATCCTCGCGCGCGCGCTCCTCAACAATCCCCGAGTCCTCATCCTCGACGAGCCCACGACCGGGCTCGACCCGCAGGCCCGCCACGCGATCTGGACGCGGATCCGCGCGCTTCGCGCGACGGGCGTGACGGTCGTTCTCACGACCCACTACATGGAGGAGGCCGCGCAGCTCTGCGACCGGGTCATCGTGATCGACAACGGGCAGGTCCTCCTCGAGGGCTCGCCCCAGTCGCTCGTGGATCGGGAGGTCGGACGGACCGTGGTCGAGGCGTGGAACTTCGATCAGGCGTTCGAGGCCTTCCTGCGCGGGCTCCTGGGGCGAATCGAGCTGGTCGGGGACCGGCTCTACTTCTACCCGCGCGAGTCGGACGGCGTGGAGCGGCTCCTGGACGAGCGCTTCCCGCATCAGGAGAGGCTGATCCGCCGGGCCACGCTCGAGGACGTCTTCCTCAAGCTCACGGGCCGCGCGCTTCGGGACTGACGGCTTGCGCGAGATCTGGAAGAACCTCTCCCTCCGAGCGATCCGCGTCTGGCAGCGGGACGCCGACGTCTACTTCACGACCTGGAAGACGGAGTTCCTCCCGCCGCTCCTCGAGCCGATCCTCTACGTGTTCGCCTTCGGCTTGGGCCTGGGCCAGCTGATCCACGAGGTTCGCTACCAGGGGCGCTCGCTGGGATACCTCCCGTTCATGGCGCCCGGGGTCATCGCGATCGCGGTCATGTTCTGGGCCTTCTTCGAGACCACGTTCTCGTCTTACGTCCGGATGTACTACCAGAAGACCTACGACGCGATCGTCGCGACGCCGCTCCTCGTGGAAGACGTGATCCTTGGCGAGATCCTCTGGGCCACGACCAAGGCGGTGATCGCGGCCACCATCATGCTCCTGGTGCTGACGGCGCTACGGCTCGTGGCCTGGCCGAGCGGGCTCCTCGTGATTCCGATCGCGGCGGTCGGGGGGCTTCTCTTCGCGGGATTGGGGCTGGTCACGACGTCGATGGTGAAGGCGATCTCTCAGTTCAACGTCGCGATCTTCCTGGTCATCATGCCGATGTTCATGTTCGGCGGCACGTTCTTCCCCATCGACATCCTGCCGCGGTGGGCGCTCGCCGTCGCGTGGTGCCTTCCCCTCACCCACATCTCGCTCCTGACGCGCGCGGCGGTTCTGGGATGGCCGCATCCGATGGCGGTGTGGAGCGCCCTCTACGTGGGGGTGGCCGCGCTAGGGTTGACCGCCCTCGCCCTCTGGCGGATGAAGCGCCGGCTCGTCCCCTAGCTCGTTCAGGAAATCCGCCAGCCGTTCCGTGGCCACGCGCCTGATCTCGGCATCGTTCCCGGCGAGCCGGATCGCGCGGCGGTAGTGGTGCACGATTTCATCGACCGCGGCCGAGTCGGGCGCGGCGCCGACGCGCGCCCGGATCGCCTCCGCCACGTAGAGGCGCACGCGCGCCGAGTCGGCGGCCGTGGCGGCCCCGCCTACCCGGTAGAGGTTCCGGAGCGCCGGCTCCGCCTTCAGGACCATCTCGTCGGAGACCCCGGGGCCCCAGACGGGCGGAAGGCCGTACCGGTCGAGAACCGACTTCAGCGCCCCTCCGACCGGTTCCACAGCATCGGCGCTCGGCGCGAGCGCAGCGGAAGGTTCGGGAGCAGCCCGGGTACTGGAGTCCTTCTTGCGGAAGACGAGCTTCTGGTCGCCCTCGTCCGCCCGCTTCTGAAGCGCGCTTCCACTCAGCTCCTCTTGGGGCGCTTCCTTGTTCGACATCGTGCCGAGAGGGGCCGGCTCATTCGATTTCAACTTGTCCGCTTCGACTCTGGCCTCCGCCTTCTTCTGCTCCTTGCCCAATGCCACCTTTGAAAGAGGCCCCGCTCGACCGCCGCGACCCCGCGCCGACCCCGAATCGGCCTTCGCGCCAGACCGCGCCCTCGCGGACGAGGAGAACGACGACCACGATCACGGCGGCGCCGGCGCTCGCGGTCGAGGCCAGGGCGAACCACGGAAGCTTGGGCTTCAGCCGCCGCTTCTCTTCCCACTCCGTCTCGGCCGCCGCTTCCCCCTCGGGGCGGCGCCGCTCGACGGCCGGCGCGGTATCCGCCGCCAATACCTTCGTCATCACCCTCTCCGTCAACCGCTCGAAGTACGCCTCCTTGGGCGCCGGCGCCCCCGCGCCCAGCTCCGCCTCCATCCGCGAAACCTCGTCGATCAGCTCGCGGCATGCGTGGCAGCCGAGCACGTGCGCCTCGACCACCACGCGGTGATCGGCCTTCAGCTCGCCGTCGCGGTAGGCGAAGAGCTCCTCACGAGGCGGATGGGGTTGATTCGCGCTCACAGGACCTTTCTGAACTTGCCCATTTGCTCGACCAGGGATTCCCGAGCCCGCGCGAGCCGGGACATGACGGTTCCGATCGGAATCCCGAGGGCTTCCGCGATCGACGCGTACGAGAGATCCCCGTCGACCCGCATCGCGAGGATCACGCGGTGCTCCTCCGAGAGCCGCCCGAACGCCCGCTCGACCGCCTCCGGATCCGAGCCGGTGTCAGCGATCCGCTCCGCGAGGGAGGCGCCGCCGTCCGGGCCGGGGTCATCCAACGACGAAGCGGCGCGCCGCTTCGTCGAGCGAAGCGAGGAGAGCGCCGTGCGCGCCACGATCGTCAGAAGCCATGGCGCGATCGCGGCGCCCGAATCGAATCGGTCGAGCGCGCGGAATGCCTTTACGTAGCTTTCCTGGACCACGTCGTCGGCGTCCTCGTGATTGCGGGTGATCCGGCGCGCGAGGAGATAGGCGGAGCGGCGCGTGCGACGCACGATCTCGGCGAACGCGTCCGTTTCGCCGCCGCACACGAGCCGGACCAGCTCGTCGTCGGTGAAGGCTGACCGATCGGGCCGCGGTGGGGTCATCGGGCGCCGACTCTACTACGCGGGCGGCGGAAGGACTATTCCCTACCGTCGAGCGATGCCGGTAAAATATTGTCCAGCAATGACGTAGCAACCCATTGTCGTCCGCCCGCCACGGGGCTAGGATTGTGGGGCGCATTGCGATCGACCACGCCGCACGCGGCCCCCGGGAGAGTCCATGGACCTCGAGAAAGCCTTCGCCTACATCAAGCAGAACGAGAAGCGCCTCGTCGACGAGCTTGTGCAATTCCTGAAGATCCCGAGCATCAGCGCGCACAAGGAGCACGACGCCGACGTCGCGCGCGCCTTGGAGTACGACAAGAAAAAGCTCGAATCGCTCGGATTCCGGACCGAGGTGTGGCCGACCCGCGCCCACGCGGGGCTCTTCGCCGAGCGGACCGTGAGCGCGGATCTGCCCACGGTCCTGATCTACGGTCACGTCGACGTGCAGCCGGTCGACCCGATCGAGCTCTGGGAATCGCCGCCCTTCGAGCCGAGGATCCACGATGGGAAGATCTGGGCGCGGGGGGCGGACGACAACAAGGGGCAGCACTACGCGCAGATCGCGGGGGTAGAGGCTGCCCTGAAGGGCGGCGGCGAGCTCCCCGTGAACGTGAAATTCATCATCGAGGCCGACGAGGAATACGACGGCGAGGCGATGGCCGCCGAGTTCCCGAAGCACGAGAAGAAGCTCGCGTGCGACGTCTTCGTCGTCTCCGATTCGAACTTCCCCGACACCGACCATCCGGCCGTCACGCTCTCGCTCCGGGGCATCCAGGCGGTCGAGATCACCATCACGGGGGCGTCTGGGGATAAGCACTCCGGCGAATGGGGCGGGATGCTCTACGAGCCGATCGACGTCCTGCGATGGGTGATCCAGAACTTGAAAGAGTTCAAAACCGGCAAAGTCCTGATCCCCGGGTTCTACGACGACGTGGTCCCGCCCAACGCGGATACCCGCGCCGCGATCGCGCAGCGGCCCTGGAACGAAGCGGAGATCGCGAAGACCCTGGGCGTGAAGAGGCTCTTCCACGAAGAGGGATTCACGGTCCTCGAGTCGGGGACCCTGCGCCCGACGCAGCAGGTGAACGGAATCAAGGGTGGGTATACCGGTGAGGGATTCAAGACGGTGATCGGGAACAAAGCATCGGCGAAGATCAGCATGCGCCTGGTTCCCAATCAGGCCCCCGAGAAGATCTACCAAATGTTCGAGCGCCATGTCCGCAGCCTGGTCGGCGACATGGGCACGGTGGAGTTCCGGAGCTTTGGGGCGGGCAAGCCGTTCTGGTCCGATCCCAAGAGCCCTTACGTCCAGGCGGGCCTGCGCGCCCTCGAGACCGCGTTCGGAAAGCCGGCCATTATGCTGGCGATGGGCGGCTCGATTCCGATCGTGCCTGCACTGGTCGAGACCACGGGAGCGTCCTGCGTGATGATGGGATTCGGCCTACCCGGCGACAACCTCCACGCGCCGAACGAGCACTTCCCGATCGCGAACTACCTCGGAGGCGCCAAGGCGGCGGCGGCGTACTTGAATGAGGTGGCGACCCGCGTCAGCGCCCCGGCAAGGAGATAGCGCGGAGGGGCGGGTTTCTGTATCCTGTCCCGACATAGGCATCTAAAGGGATTAGATGATGAGCTGAGCCAACTGCCAAGGATGGCGGGGACGCTTTGCCCGCGTCAGGGACGACGGGGCGCGTACGGCGGCCCGGGTGTGAGCTCGCGGTTCTCACCGGCACCCGACTCAAGCCCGACTGTGGCGGCGCGCCCCTCCAACGTCAGCGCTTCGAAACCGCCAGTTGCTCGAAGTCGACCACCGTGTCGTCCTCGGTCCACAACCCCACGCTTCCGCTCGTGTAGCGCTCGTCCCGGATTTTGAGCCGCTCCGTCCCGTCGTAGCTCACCGTCATGATGCTCCCCTTCCGCTCGACGGAGAGCGTGTGCCACGTCCCCGGCTCAAGCGGCTCGATCTTCGCGAATCGGAGGTCGCGGCGCTTCCCGTAGATCAGATAGTGGACCACGAGCTGATTGGTCTCGCCGCTCACGCGGACGATGTAGCCGTTTCTTCCCTTCGCATCGACCTGGAACATGAGGCCGGCCGTCGGATCGATGTCGCCCGCGAGAATCCGGAATCGAACCGAGGCGGCTTGATCCTCGAGGACCGGCTTTTTGAACTGGATGTAGTGGTATCGAATTCCGTCGTCGACCTCGCTCTGCCGTAGCACGCGGGGGGCCGACGCCTGCGCCGCCGCTTGCGCGGCCGCCATGGAGGCAGCCGCCGCAGCCGCGACCGCCGCGCTGTCCGCCGATAGCGTATCGACCGCCGCCGGCGTGCCGGCCCCAAGGAGGTTGGCCCGGGTCGAGTCGACGGTGACCTCCCAGCTCCCGCCGAACGTCGCCGTGTTCGGAGGAGGAAGGCCCAGCGTGTCCGCCGCGAAGCTCCACGTCCATGTCCTCGCGCCGTGCGTCCGGCTTGAGGTCTTTCCGAGAGCCGGCCCTGCCAGGGCGACCGCGAGGACCAGGGAAGCGGCGAAACCGACGCGTAGGCTCACGAGTTCTCCTTGAGTGTTTGGAAGAGGCGGAGCATCGCCTCGGTGTCCCGGCGGCAGTAGGCGAGGAGCCCCTCGCGGAGCTTCTTCCTCTGCCAGTCCGGGGTCTTGGGATCGGTCATCATCGCGAACGCGCCGGCAGCCTGGCTCCCCTCCCGTATCTCCAGATCGCTGTAGTCCAGCCCCTCCACCAGCACCGGCAGGACGGCCTTGATCGAAAACGAGCCGTGGAAGTCGGGGTGGTAGTAATGGGCGTGGATGAGGTGATGGAGATCGACCATGCGCTTCTCCACCAGCGGTAGCAGACGTCCGGCGAGGGAGGGAATGGCTTCCGCCAGCCCGCGGATGACCCGCGCTTCGAACTCCGAATAGACGACGATCGAGCCATCCCCGTCGAGCGCGGCGAGCAGCTCCTCGGTCAGGCGGCGGCGCGGATCGGTTCGCTCGGTGTGGAGGTACGTCCGCTCGTGAAGAGCGCCCCCCGCCTCCAAAACATGGTCGGACCACTGGAACGGCGTCTGCTGGAACGGCTTCGTGCCCGGAATGATCGGGATCGCGGGGTTACAGGTCTCGAAATCGAGAAAGTGAATGGGGTAACGAACCTCTTCGAGCTTGGTCTTCAGATCGGGGTGCGAGTACGGCTCCCCCGTCAGGACGCAGTTCCGGACTCGCCACTGGAGATCGCTAAGTCCGTCGAACTCCTCGGGAATGTCGCGGATATCGGAGATGTCCGCGCCGAGCAATGCGCGGTAGATCTTGGGCGATAGCCTTGGGAGATCGGCCACGTGGTGCTCCGGCGCTCCCTGGTGGCAGTAATCGTAGAAGGAGCAGACGTAGGGCTTTCGGCAGTGGGGCCCAACCGCGACGTCGGGCGCCTCGGTCGCCTGGAGGGTCGCCCGCATCGCCTCGATCCGCGCCAGGAGCCCTGGAATCGCGCCCCGGGCCTCCGCGGTCAGGTCCTGCTCGGTGAAGAGGGCGCCCAGATCGTACTCGCCGCCGGGCCAGACGTACTGATTGTTCACGTGGAGGAGGCGCGCGCGGGCGATCGGAACGCCTGCTCCCTCGGCCACGTGGAGCTGGACCGCGATGTCGGCGAGATATTCCTCTTTGAACCCGGAGCTGGATTTCACCTCGATGAGATTCCACGCTTTCCCGCCGGCGCGCGCCAGGACGTCGACGCGCGCGCGGATCTGCGCGTGGGTGAAGGCCGCTTCATACACGGCGGGGGTCGCGGGATCGGCGAGCGCGGCCGAGGTTTGACGCACGGCCTGGTCGTGCTGCTGCGGATCTTCGTTCGCCGTGATGCCGCCCGGATATCTTCCGCGCGCGACCTCACCCACCTGCCTCCCCGCCTCGAGGATGGCCAGGCGGCCCAGGTCCATCTGGTCCTTCTCTCTTTGGTGATAGGCCTCGAGGTAGAGCCGCTTCATGCACTGAAGTCCCGCCATCACGCGGGACTTGGAGAGGGCCCGGACCGAGGCGCGGCGGGACGCCGAGATATCGAAGAGTGGAAGCTGGTTCATGCGACATAAACGATAGCACAGGAGCGAGGGAACGCCGGACGCGAACGGACCCGGGCGAACTCGCAAGATGCTGTATTGGGCCCGCCGCGCCGGCATCCGAATAATACAGGATGGGAGCCATTTTGTGCTGCCCATCGAAGGATTCCCACACCATCCGGCCGCGAGGTTAGGATATGGAACTCGTGAGCGCCCACCCGGATCCGATCGCCCTCTTTCAGGAATGGTTCCAAGCAGCGCACAAAGTCGGGCTGCCGGAGCCGTCGGCCGCGGCGCTGGCGACCGTAGGGAGTGACGGCCAGCCGTCCACGCGGATGGTCCTTGCCCGCGGCGTGGACGAGCGCGGCATTGTCTTCTACACCAACTTCCAGAGCCGGAAAGGCCAGGAGCTGGGCAGCGGACGATCGGGCAACGCGAAGGGCGGCGTGAAGACTTCCCTCTGCTTCTACTGGCCGCCGCTCAATCGGCAGGTTCGGATCGAGGGAGAGGCCATTCCCGTCTCGGACGCGGAAGCCGACGCCTACTGGGCGACGCGACCGCGCGCGCATCAAGTCGCCGCGTGGGCATCGCCGCAGAGCCAAGAGCTCCCCGGCGGCCGGGCCGATCTGGAGAAGCGCTACGCGGAGATGGACCATAGGCTTCCCCGGGAGAACGTGCCGCGTCCTCCGTTCTGGTCGGGATTCCGCGTCACGCCGAGCAAGATCGAGTTCTGGGAAGGGAAGCCGAATCGGCTCCACGAGCGGACGCTCTACCGGCGGGAGGGATCCGGCTGGGCCGCCGTGACCCTGGCTCCTTGACGCCGGGCCCACGCGGGGGCTGGGCGATCTCACGCCGCCTCGCGGCGCTTGGAATCGCGGCGGTCGCGGCGGATCTGGGTGGGGTGTTCTTCAAGAGCCCCCTCGGGCCGGCTGGTGTCACCGTCGGCGATTGGATCGACGCGCTCGGCACGTTCGTGGCGATCGCGCTCTACGCGTGGATCGCGGCGGGGCTCGCCGCTCGCGAGCGGCGCCCGTATCCAGCCCTCGCCCACATCGCCGCGGCCGCCTACGCGATGGGCCGCGGCGTCCACCTCGCCGCGAACTCCATCCACGACATGATCGATCGAACCGGGGGAGCCGACCCGTGGGGGCTTGTCTATCTCTGGGACGAGCGCGTGGGCCACACCATGGTGGACCTGGCGCGGATCGCCTTCGCGATCGTGCTCGTGTCGCTCGAGCGCCCGCTGGGTGCGAGTGGAAGCGCCGCGGGCTCCGGGGAAGCGGCCGGCGCCGCCCACGCCGGCGCTACCTCCGGCCCCGGCGGAAGAGCCGCCCCGTTCGTGGGCTCCCTCGCCTACGGATTCACGTACTTCGCTTGCGCCGTCGAGGGACAGACGGTCCCGCTGGCCCTCCCCTATTGCCTCGCCTTCGCGGTCTGGGGAATCGGAAGCGCCGCGCGCGGGCGGGCGCTCGGGCCGACCCGTACTTTTTTCACCGGCGCCGCGCTCGTATCGATACTCTTCTTCGCGATCTGGGGCATTTGGCAGAGGGGATTCCCCGAATTCACGCATGTCGGCCTGATTCGATAGGCGCGGCGCCCGGACCGTCTCATCGCTTCCCCGCACGCTCCTCCGGCGTTACCATTGGGAAAGAGGGATGTCGCTTCGATCTCGCGCCGGTCAGCGATTCGTAGGAGGTGCCGCATGCCTGTCTCCGCCCCGCGGATTTCCCCGTTCATCCCGCTCTGCCTGGTCCTGATCCTCGCCGGATGCTCGGACAACCGCGTCCCGCTGGGGCCGTCTCGGACGCAAGGTGCCGCCGAGCTATCTGATGCGCTCCGGCCCGGATCCAACCTGGCGCTCGACGCGCAAAGCCGCCTCAAGCCCGACCTCAGCAACATCTGGCCGAACGAGGACGGCCGGTATTGGATCTACACGATCCAGGAGCGCGCATGGGGGAACCCTCCATTCGACCCGCTATTCGACCCGCGGACCTACCCGACCGCGGCACAGGTCCCGCCGGCGCCCCGTCTGCTCGAGGTCGCGGCATTACTCCGGTCGCACCCGATCGGGGCGAATCCGGTTCTCTCGACCGCGTTCTATCGGATGCAGTTCAATGGGATCAAGACGACGCAGTCGGGAGCGGTGGGGCAGAATCTCGAGACGAGGATCATCGAAGAGGTCGGGATCGGTCCGGCGGCGGTCCAGGTCGGTCCGGCGGCGGTCCGCGTCGGTACGGCGGCGATGCCGCCGGGATTTCTCCGCACGCTCTCGGTCGCGCGACCGGACCTCGCCAGGAAGCTCGCCGCGAAATGGGGGACTCTGATCCGTACCGCTTCCACTGACGCGGCGGCTTCGATCGACCCGCCGAACTTCCTCTTCGGGTACGCATGGGAGAAAACGAGCGAATATATCGGGAGCTACGGCGATCTCAACACACAGCTGGCCTGGAGATATCTCGTCGCCAACCTCAGGCCGGGGAGCAGCTTTGTCATGCAGCTCATTCCCGACTTGGCGGATGACGTCTTTCTACACGCCCGCGTGCTGACCGGGAACTCCTCGAGGACCGAATTCGGGACGTTTCGTAACGCCGTCCGGGTGCTCTATTTGATCGACTTCGGGGTGAGCACGCTGACCGACGTCGACGGGAATTCGCTCGGGTATTTCCGGGTCTATTCGTACGGGACCGTCGACTACGTGCCCGGTGTCGGCCCGGTCGCGAGCTACGAACGGGCTTTGGTGCAGCCCGGCCGTCCGCTTGACCCCGGGATCTATGACCAGAGGATCGGGCTTGTGGCGACAGGGGCGGGCGCGCCGATTCCGTAGGCGGTGCGGCGGCGTCAGCGCGTCATCGTCAACCGC
>Ga0193723_1000445_pt1 | contig 16206 bp, 12 predicted proteins | sample H2m2metaG_FD_143042 | JGI IMG/M metagenome (GOLD analysis project Ga0193723, IMG submission 143042) | Soil microbial communities from a riparian zone of the East river system, Colorado, United States - H2m2 | ecosystem: Environmental > Terrestrial > Soil > Riparian zone | place: USA: East River...
GGGTTACCAGTTGTCGCTCGCCAGCAACAATGCGGAGATCGGGCTCGGGGGCCGAGCCGAGGGCGCACGCGGCACGTTCGGGTGGCGCGTCGCCGGCGTCGGTCGGTTCGCGAGCGCGCTGCACACGCCCGCGGGCGAGCTCGAGAACACCGGATTCGGATCGGCGAGTGCCGAGGCGACGGCGGGCTGGCGTGGACCCCGTGGTGGTCTCTCGCTCCGCGTCGCGCATTACGGCGGGGAGTTCAAATTGCTCGAAGCCAACGGCCCCGACACGTCGGGCACGGAGGAGGGAGGCCCGGAGCGCAAGTTGGGGGATGAGCGGCTCCAGGTGCGCGGGGAGCGCGTCTCGGGATCGTGGCGCCTGGTGGCCCAAGGGCAGTTCCAACGCCACTCGCTGATCGAAGTGTCGGACGACACCGTCCCCGGCGGCGGCGGCTCGCAGACGGAGTCCGAGGCATTCAATCTCCTGCTGCAGACCGCGTCGCTCGACCTGCTGGCGCACCACGGGACCGGCGCGCTGCGCGGGACGATTGGCGTGTCGGGAGTCGGTCAGTGGAACGACGCCAGCGGGCGTATCCCGCTCGTGCCCGATGCGCGGATCGCGTCCGGTGCGGTGTTTGCCTTCGAGCAGCTGACCCTCGCGGGGGGACGGTGGAGCGTGCTCGCGGGCGCGCGCGTGGACGCCCGGCGCCTGAACGCCGACGCCGACACGGCTCTCGTGATGACGGCGCAGACGCGCAACGCGACGGCGTGGTCGGGGGATCTCGGGGTCGTGTTCCGGCCGGCAGCGGAGGTCGCGGTGAGCGCGAACGTCGGACGCGCCTGGCGCGCGCCGACGCTGTTCGAGTTGTTCTCGAACGGGCCGCATCTCGGCGAGGCGCGCTACGAGCGCGGCGATGCGGGCCTGGTGCCCGAGGCGGGGCTCAGTGTCGATGTCGGTCTGCGGGTGGGCGGGCCGCGCGTGCACGCTGAGCTCGCCGCGTATCACCACCGCATCTCAGACTACATCTATATCCGGCCCGATACGGTCTTCATCGATTCCCTCCGCGTCTATCAATACGCGCAGGCGGACGCGGAGCTGGTTGGCGCCGAGGCGTCCCTCGAGTTGGAGGTCGTACCCGGACTCACGGCGCGGACGCGGATCGACGGCGTGCGGGGGACGAACCTGACGGCGCATGAGCCTCTGCCGCTCGTGCCGCCCCTCCGCACCGGGTTCTCCGTGGCCTGGCGCGACGCCCTGGACCTCGACGTGGATACGTACGCGCGCCAGGACCGCCCCAATCCACTCGACATTCAAACGGCGGGATACACGTTGGTGCACGTGAGCGCGGGGCGTGAGGTCAAGCTCTTCGGACGCCCCATGCGCCTCGACGTGGCGGTGCGCAATGTCTTCAACACGAGCTATCGCAGTTTCCTGAGTCGCTACAAGGAGTTCGCGCTCGACCCGGGCCGCAACCTGATCATCCGGCTGTCGACAGGAGACGTCGACTAGCCCGCGGCCTGGTCCAGGATCGCCCAAATCCGATCGGTCCACTCCTTGTGCTCGGGCTTCATGAGGACCGAGCGCAGACAGGTGAGCGTGGGGCGATCCTTCTCCATCCGGCCCAGATCGAAGAACTCGACGGGCAGGTCGGCGAGCGCGAGGTGCAGGTGGCGACGAGCCGCCTCTTCGAAGACGCGCCGCGCCCGCGCCGAGGCTTCGCTGACGCGCGCCGCCCGCGGCGCCCAGACGAGGATGTCGAGCTCCGGCGGAGCCGCGGTGACGAAGCGCCGGTCGCCCTTCACGCGCTCGTAGAGCGTCAGCGCCGCCTTGCGGCCGGCGGCGAGGCCGCGGGCGAATTCTCCATCAGGTACCAGGGGCAGCAACCGCTGCGTGGCCCACAGGGCCACGGCCGCCGCGCCGGGCCGCGAGCACTCCAAGCTGATCTCGCCCAAATGCAACTGCGTCGAGCTGAAGTACGTGTAGGGAGAATCGTGTTGATAAAACCGTCCAAGCGTGGGATCGTGGAACAGCACGCACCCGCAGCCGTACGGCTGCAGGCCGTGCTTGTGCGGATCGATCACGATCGAGTCGACCTCGCGTAGCCGCTCGTAGGTGCGTCGCGTCTCGGCGGAAAGGTTGGCTGCCAGCCCGAAGTAGCCGCCGTAGGCCGCATCGGCGTGCAAGTGGAACTCGAAGCGTTTGCGCAGGTCGAGGATGGCCGGCAGCGGATCGACGGCCCCGGTGGCCGTCGTGCCGATCGTTGCGACGACGGTGCCGACGTCTCCGGCCTCGAGGCGTTGCTCGAGCGCCACCGGGTCGAGTCGCCCCCGCCAATCGCAGGGGATGGCCTCGAAGGGCAGGCCGAGCACCCCGCTGATCCGCGGGTGTGTGTAATGCGCCTGGGTGGACGCGACGACGACCTTCCCGCCGTGCAGGCGTCCCGCGATCCAGAGCGCTTCGAGGTTTGCCACCGTGCCGCCGCTGGTGAGGTGACCCAGGTGCTCTTCCCACCCGACCATCCGCGCGATCTCCGCGACGGCTTCTTTTTCCATCGCCGAGCTGGCCCGGCCGCCGTCGAGCGCGTGATTGTTGGGGTTGATCCACTGCGCGAGCGCGTAGGCCAGTCGCGCCACGGGGTGCGGTGGCTTCATCATCTGACCGGCGTACAGCGGATGGAAGTAGGGGTAGTTGTCCTTGAGGCGATCGGCGACTTCGGTCAGTACGTCCGCGATCGCCGCTTCGTCATACGCGCCGTCCGCCGGGGGTAGCTCCGCAAAACCGGCGCGGAGGCGCTCGAGGGCGGACTGGAGCGGGTCGGTCAAGGCTCCCGCTCGTGTCCGAGCGCTTTCAGGTAGGTGCGATCCCACGCCGCCGGGATGCTCTCGCGCGGCGAGTAGGGGCCCGGCACATACGCGCGCGAGCTCACGCCGAGCTGGCTGCGCTCGCAGATGTGCCAATCCTGCCGGTTGGTCTTATCCCAAAACTCTTCCGCGTCCTGGATGTTGTAGCCCGGCGCGGCCGGGGCATCGGGGTGCACCATCCACTCGCACACGACGCGCGACGTGAGCGGCGTCTGCGGCCAGACTGTGTAATACACAGCGTAATCAGGATGCAGGCTCACCATCATTGTCGGGAACAATGCGTAGTAAAACGCGCGATGCTGGTCCTCGGCCGACAGCGTACCAAGCGGCAGCGCGCAGCTGCGTCCCGAGATCGTCGCGCTCTCGTGCGGGGCCTTGATCTCCATGTAGCCGCCCAGGAACGGGCCCTCGATGAGATCATTGGCGCCGCTCGTGTAGGGCAGCTTGGTCGACAGCTCGGGATGGATCGTGGGGCAGTGCAGGCACTCGTTGTAATTCTGGAGAATCAGTTTCCAGTTGGCGCGCACGTCGTACTCGATGCGACGCACCGTGCGCAGCGCCGGGAGGTTGTAGCGCGCGAACCGTCCCGCGAGCGGCGCAAACGCCGCTGCGAGCGGCTCGGCGGCGGGGTCCAGGTTCAGGAACAGGAACCCCTCCCACTCGGCCAGCCCCACGGTGTGCAGCGGGTACGCCTTCTTGTCGAACCCTGCGACTTCGTGCATGTGCGGCGCGCCGATCAGGCGGCCATCCAGCGCGTAGGTCCACGCGTGATAGGGACACTGGATCGTTTCGGAGAGCCGGCCGCGCTCGGCCTCGCACAACCGCGTGCCGCGGTGACGGCACACATTGTAGAACGCGCGCCGTTCGCCCGACTGATCCCGCAGCACGATGATGCTCTCGCCGGCGATCTCGACCACCAGGTAATCGCCGGGCGCGGCGAGGGCGTTATCACGCCCGATGCAAATCCAGCGGTGCCCGAAAATGCGGTCCTGCTCCTCGGTGAGCACCTCGGGGGCCGTGTAGTAGCGCCCGGGGAGCGTGCGTGCCCCCTGGCGATAGCTCTCGGTCGTTTTGAGGAAGGTCGACATGCTCACGTTTCCTTGAGGATGACCCGCGCCGCGTTGCGCCCCGCTGCGCCCGCGATCCCCCCGCCCGGGTGCGTCCCCGGGCCGCAGAGATACAAACCTTCGATCGGCGTCCGGTAGCGGCTCCACCCCGGGACCGGCCGCATGAACAGAATCTGGTCGAGGGTCAGGTCTCCGTGGTAGAGGTGCCCGTTCGCCGGCTCGAGCGTGACTTGATCGGACGACACCCCCAGCGCGGTAGCCACCCGGGCCGCCAGCCCGGAGTCCACCGTTGCGGCGTACTGGACATGAATCTCGGTGCCCCCCCCCACGGCTTCCACGTACGGCTGCGCCGATGGCCGCCCGTATTTCGCGTCGTCGTACGCGTGCTCCAGGTAGTCGAGCGACGGCGCCACGCATAACGGGACACGGCTGCCATTGCCTCGCCACGCCCCACGCACCACGCACGCCCGCATCTTGATGTTGCCCACGGCGCGCACGAACTCGGCATCGAGCTGCGGTTTCAGGTGCTCGAAGGTCGTCCGCGGATCGGCGCTCGATACAACGAGCGTGGCGGAGATCTCCTCATTGCCCACACGCACGCCCGTCGCGCGGCCTCCTGTCGCGACGATCGTCGCCGCGGTGCCGCGACGAATCTCTACGCCGGGCATCGTGGCCAGGGTTTGCGTCAGCTTGCTCCACGGGGGCCGAAACACGCCCGCGGGACTTCCCGCGTGATGATGCAAGAAGTTGAAGGCGGTGCCTGCCGCTCGCGGGCCCTGCCGCAAATGCCAGACGCCCGCCGCACCGAGGATGCCTTTCAACGTGTCGTTCTCAAACCAGTCGTCGAGCAGCTCCGCGATCGACATCGGCAGGATGCGGATCAGGTCGATCATCGTCTGCTTGCCCAGCCGGCGGACGTGCAGGCCGACTCGGCCGAGGTGGAGCAACTCGCCGATCTCGCGCGTCTCGATGTCGGGCGCGGCCTCCACGTACAAGGCTTCGAGGACTCCGGCGAGGCGCCGCATGCGCGTGCAGAACTCGGCCCATTTGCCGGCGTCCGCGGGACTGACCTTGCGAATGGCGTCCGCGGACTTCGCGACGTCGCGCCACAGCTCGAGTCTCCCGCCACCGGCGAGCGGTGCCGCGATCCACGGGTTGGATTGTTCCACAGCGGCAGCCCGCGCGTCGATCTTCAACTCGCGGATGACCTGAGGGGGCACCCACCCGACGTCGACACGGGTGTCCGGTTTCTGGCGTGGATCGACGACGAGCACGCGCCGACCGGCGCGCGCGAGGTAATGAGCCGCAACGAGGCCGTTCGAGTCCGCCCCCAGTACGATGGCGTCCCACTTTGCCGCGCTCACGCGCCGTCTCCGAGGATCGCCAGCGCCGCGAGACGTCCCGATGCGCCCATGATCCCGCCGCCTGGGTGCGTGCCGGCGCCGCACTGATAGTAGGCGCGCACGGGCGTGCGGAACTTGGCCCAGCCGGCCGCGGGACGCATGAAGAACAGTTGGTGCAGCGCCAGCTCGCCCGCGAAGATGTTGCCTTCGGTAAGGCCCGTGATCCGCTCGATGTCGAGCGGCGTAATCACCTGGCGATGCAGGATGCGCGACTTGAACCCCGGGGCAAACCCTTCCACTGTGTTCACGACCGCATCACCGAACGCTTCGCGCTTGGCGTCGGTCCAACCGCCGTTCAGGTTGTATGGCGCGTACTGGACGAAGATCGACATGACGTGCTTCCCCGGCGGCGCCATGCCGGGATCGATCATCGACGGGAACACGATGTCCATGTACGGCCGGCGCGAGAACTCGCCGTACTTGGCGTCGTCGTAGGCGCGCTCGACGTACTCGAGGCTCGGACTGATGGAAAACGCGCCGCGATGCTGCCGGCCGATACCGGGCATGCACGTGAAGCTCGGCAGCGAATCGAGGGCGAGGTTTACCTTGCCGGACGAGCCGCGGAACTTGAAGCGCTTGATGTCCGCGACGAAGTCTCCCGGCAGCTCCTGCTCCTCGAGCAGCTGCAGGAACGAGCGACGGGGGTCGAGCCCCGTCACGACGACCTTGGCCGAGATCTCGTCGCCGTTCTCGAGCGCGACGCCGGTCGCGCGCCCGCCCTTCACGATGACGCGCGCCACGGGTGCGTCGCAGCGGATCTCGGCGCCGAACGCGCGGGCCGCCGAAGCGATCGACTCGCTCACGGCGCCGGTGCCCCCCTTGGCGAAGCCCCAGGCGCGGAACACGCCGTCCAACTCGCCCATGTAGTGATGCAGCAGGACGTACGCCGTCCCCGGCGAACGGGGGCCAAGGAATGTCCCGATGATCCCACTCGCCGACTTGGTGGCCTTGAGCACGTCGGTCTCGAACCACTCGTCAAGGAAGTCCGCCGAGCTCATCGTCATCAGCTTGATGAGCGCGTGGAGACGCTCGGCGCCGAGGCCGCGGAAGTGCTTGCCCAGGCGCAGCAGGGCGAACAAGTCGCGTGGATCGAACGACGTGGGATCGGGCGGCACCATCCCCAGGATGGGTTTCACGGCCTGGGCCATGAAGTGCATGAGGCGGCCGTACTCGTCGTAGGCTTCCGCGTCGCGCGGCGAATGGCGGTACAGCTCGCGCCGCGTTTCGTCGTGATCGCCCCACGCCGCCAGGTAGTCGCCGTTTTCCATCGGCGTGACGGTGCTCTCGAGGGGCAGCACATGGAGCCCGTGACGCGGCAGGTCCAGGTCGCGAATGATCTCGGGGCGGAGCAGGCTCACGACGTAGGAGAACATCGTGAACTTGAAACCGGGGAAGGTTTCTTCGGTGACCGCCGCGCCGCCGACGCGCGGCCGTTTCTCCAACACCACGACTTTCTTCCCGGCGCGCGCCAGGTAGGCCGCGGTGACAAGACCGTTGTGCCCGCCGCCGATGATGATCGCGTCGTACGTCCGTGAGGCAGCCATCAGGCGCGTTTCCGATCGGGGTTGAAGAACGGCAGCTTGGTCACACGGGCGGCGGCGCGCTTGCGGTGGTGTTCCACGGTGATCTCCATCTCGACCGCTGTCCCCGGCGTCCCGACGGTCCCTTCGAGATGGGCGAGCGCGATGTACTGCTTGAGGAGCGGCGACCAGCCGCCGCTCGTCGCGTATCCCGCCTGCCGCCCTCCACTATAGACGGGGACACTGGTGCGCCACGCCTGCGTCGGCAGGCGCGGGGGCAGCCCCACGGCGGCGTAGAGTCGCTCGAGCGAATCCCAGTCGACGGCGATGCCGGTGAACTGCCACGCGGGCCCGCGCTGCTTCTCCTGGACCAGCGCCGGCTTGCCGTTGAACGAGTCTTTGCCGAGCGCAACGGTCCAACCGAGGCCCAGCTCGAAGGGGGACGATTTCTGCGCCTCGATGAGCGCGTGCTTCGACGAGAAGTAGTCCACCTCGATGAGCAAGAGGCCCGCCTCGATACGCGCGACGTCGAGGGCCAGCATCCCCGCCGGGGTGATGCCGTAGGGCGTGCCGGTCTCGATCAACGCATCCCACAGCGGCAGCGCGTGCGCGGCGTCGAGCCAGACCTCGTAACCCAGATCGCCGGTGTAGCCGGTCCGGGAAATGGTGACGGGAATCCCGCGGATCTTCGCGTCCGTGAGATGGAAATACTTGAGCGACGCGAGGTCCTGCTGCGCGGCGTTCTGCAGGATGGCGCGCGCGCTCGGGCCCTGAAGTGAAAGCGCGGCGGTCTGCTCCGACACTTCTTCGACCGCGACGTCGAGTCCCGCGGCATTGAGGTGCAGCCATCGCAGGTTCGGATCGGCGGCGGTCATGCGATAGCGACCTTGCGCGAGCACCGAGATCGTGCCGTCGTCGATCACCTTCCCCTCGGGGTCGCACCACGGCGTGTACAACACCTGTCCGACCTTGGCTTTGCCGACGTCGCGTGTCACAACGCGATCGAGGAGCCGCGCGGCATCCCGCCCGGTGACCATGTACTTGTAGAGAGGCGAGACATCGAACAACGCCGCGGAGCTGCGGATGGCGTGGTACTCGCGGTCGTGCGACAGTTCGTAGGCGCTGGCCACGACGTACCCGGCCCAGCGCCGCCAGGCCTGACCCTCCGACAGGGCGGCGGTGCGCGGATGAAACGGCGTTTGGCGCAGCGTCACGGGTTGGCGGGACTCGTTTCAGCGGGCGCGAAGACGACGAGCAGTCGCAGCTCCTCGGTAATCGAGTGAAAGCGATGGTCGACGCGGGGCGGTACATACACCACGCTCCCGGCCTCGACCGGCCGGTCTTCGACCCCGACGCGAATCATCCCTCGTCCACTCGTCACGTAGTAGATCTCGTCTTCCTGGTGCGGCCGTTGCGGGTCGGTCTCGCCGACGCCGAGCACATAGAGTCCCGCCGACAGGGCCGGCACGCGGAGGAACTCCTGGTAGCGCTCACGCGAGCGCATCGTTCCGACGTGGTAGATGTCCATCGGCGCGGAAATCTATATGTTGCCTCGATGTCGCGCCTCCACGCGTTCGAGATTCACGACCAGCCCTGGTGCCCACCCTCGTTGCGCGACGCGCTCACCGATTTCCTGCAATTCACGATCACCCTGGGCCGGACCTACGCCGCCATCGTGCCGATGCTGCGGGACGCGATCGTCCGCTCGGGCGCGACCAGCGTCCTGGACCTGTGCTCGGGGGCCGGTGGCCCCTGGCGAACCATCAGGGCCGAGATCGCCGTGCCGGTGCTGCTCAGCGACAAGTTTCCGAACCGCGCCGCCCGGACCGGCACCGTGCCATTTCATCCGTCTCCCGTCGACGCCACGTCCGTCCCGTCGCACCTTCCCGGCTTTCGCACTATTTTCACCGCCTTCCACCACTTTCGGCCGCCCGAGGCCCGCGCCATCCTCGCCGACGCCGTTCGGCAGCGGCAGGGGATCGGCGTGTTTGAGATCTCGCGGCGCGCCCCCGCCCAAATCGCGCTGATCGCGTTAACCTGGCTCGCGGTGCTCGTGTTCGTGCCCTTCATCCGGCCGATCCGCTGGTCGCGTCTGGCATGGACGTACCTGCCACCGGTGCTCCCGCTCGTGGGCGCTTTCGATGGCGTGGTATCGTGCCTGCGCACGTACTCGCCGGCTGAGCTGCGGGAGTTGTTGCACGGGTTCGACACTTATGCCTGGCAGGTTGGGGAAACGCGAAGCCGCTGGTCACCGCTCGTCGTGACCTATCTAGTGGGGGTGCCGAAGGGCTGATACGTTACACGCTCTCCTCCAGCACGAGGCGTTATGCGCCGATTGATCCCGCTGCTTTCACTCCTGCTCGCGCCCGCTGCCGTAGCCGCGCAGGAAACCGCTTCCGACACGCTGCTCACGGTGAACCACTACCTCGACTGGGAAACCGTCAGCGACCCGCAGATCTCTCCTGACGGATCGCAGATCCTGTACACCCGCCGCTGGGTGAACAAGATCGAGGACCGCTGGGACTCGGCGCTGTGGATCATGAATGCCGATGGCTCGCGCAATCGCTTCCTCGCCAAGGGCTCGAATGCGCGCTGGTCTCCGGACGGGAGCCGCATCGCGTATTTCGCGGATGGCGAGCCCAAGGGCACGCAGTTGTTCGTGCGATGGATGGATGCCGAGGGCGCGACGTCTCAGGTCACACGCGTGACGGAGTCGCCCGCCAACCTGAGCTGGGCGCCCGACGGCCGCTCGCTCGCCTTCACGATGCTGGTCAAGAGCGAGCCGAGCTGGCGGATCAGCATGCCGGCGGCACCGGAAGGGGCGAAGTGGACGCCCGCGCCGCGCATGGTCGATCGGCTCCACTACCGCCGCGATCGCACCGGCTTCATCGAGCAGGGCACGACGCACATCTTCCTCGTCCCCGCCGAGGGCGGGACGCCGCGGCAGCTGACCAGCGGCGACTTCGGCGTGAGCGAGCTGGGCTCCGGCCTGAATTACGATTGGACGCCCGACGGCCGGACGATCGTGTTCGACGGGTTGCGCGAGCCCGATGCTGACTACCGCTACCGGGAGTCCTACATCTATACGGTCACCGTGGCGACGGGAGCGATCAAGCCGCTCTTCACCACCAAGGGGATGTGGACGAATCCCGACATCTCGCCCGACGGCCGATCGGTGGCGTTCACCGGACGCGAATACGGCACCTGGTCGTATAAGGCGAACGAAGTGTGGGTCGTCGGCATCGACGGCAGCGGCATGCGCGCGCTGACGACGTACGACCGCGATCCCGGCGGTCTGCGCTGGTCACCCGACGGCACCGGCATCTACTTCACGTTGGCCGAGACGGGGACGAGCAACGTCTACTTCGCCGCGCTGCGCGGCGGTCCGCGAAAGGTGACGGAGGGCGACCAGATGCTGTCGCTCGCGTCGATTTCGCGCGACCTGATGGGCGTGGGCACGCTCTCGGATGCTGATGAGCCGGGCGACGTGGTGCGCTTCAGCCTGCGCAAGCCGCAACCGGTCACGCGTTTGACGAGCGTCAACGCCGACGTGCTCGCCGGCATCAGGCTCGGACGCACGGAAGAGGTGTGGTATACGTCGAGCGGTGGGGCGCGCGTTGAAGGGTGGATCGTGAAGCCGCCGAACTTCGATCCCGCGAAGAAGTACCCGCTGATCATGGAGATCCACGGCGGCCCGCACGGGATGTACAACGGGGCGTTCAGCTACCAGATCCAGAACTTCGCCGCCAACGGCTACGTGGTGCTCTTCACGAACCCGCGGGGCAGCACCGGCTACGGCAGCGCGTTCGGCAATGCGATCGAGCGCGCCTATCCAAGCGTCGACTACGACGACTTGATGGCCGGCGTCGACACGGTCGTGGGCCGCGGGTACATCGACACGCAGCGCCTGTACGTCGGTGGGTGCTCGGGCGGTGGCGTGCTGTCGAGCTGGGTGATCGGCCACACGACGCGCTTCGCCGGCGCCGCGGTGCGCTGTCCCGTGATCGACTGGATGAGCATGGCGGGCCAGACCGATATCCCGCTCTTCACCTACGGGTTCTTCGATGCGCCGTTCTGGGAGAAGCCCGAGCAGTGGCTCAAGCAGTCATCGCTGATGTACGTCGGCCACGTGAAGACGCCGACCCTGCTGATGACCGGCGAGCTCGACCTGCGCACGCCGATTCCGCAGACCGAGGAGTACTACTCGGCGCTGAAATACCTGAAGGTCCCTGTCGTGATGCTGCGCTTCAACGGCGAATACCACGGCACCGGTTCCAAGCCGTCGAACTTCATGCGCACTCAGCTCTACATGATGAGCTGGTACCAGCAGCACCGGCTGGGGGAGACCACCGCTGCCGCGAGCGACGGCACGAAGTAGTGCTGTCGAGCTGACCTACGTGCGGGGGCGGAGCAGCATACCCGCCCCCGCCGTGTTTTTCCCCCCGCCGTCGACGGGCGCCGGTGCGGCGCCGTTGCCGGGCAACTTCCCGTTCACGAATCGCCCGATCGCGGTGAGCGTACCGAGGTTCTGCTCGACGATCTCGTCGTCGGCGACCCTGACGTGAAACGCGCTCTGGAGAAACTCGACCAGCTCGACGACGCCGATCGAGTCGATCACGCCGCTGCCGAGCAACGGGTCGTCGTCGCCGAACTTCCAATCGGGACGCATGTACAGGAAGTTCTCGCGCACCCACGTGCGCGTGCGATCGACGATCTCAGTTGGCGAGTACGAACCTGCCTGACTCATATCTCATAGCTCCTGATTCAACCGGGGTTTCCAAGAACTCACGTTGCCACAGCTGGGTCGAGAGGATGGCGACGAGCGCCTGGCCCTCGCGCACGCCGGTGGCCTGTCCCGTCCGGCAGCGACGCACCAGGCCGCGGGCGGCCGCGGGATCGAAGATGCCGCCGCGTTTGAGCGCCGAGTCGTTGAGCAACTCGGCGACATAGGCCGGCGGTTCACCCGCGAAGAACGCCGGAACGTCGGGCGCGCGGTACGGCTGCTTGGTGCGCTGCGCTGCGCTGGCCGGCAGCACGTTCGCCGCCCAGCGCCGCAGGATCTCCTTCTCCTGGAGGCCGCGCAGCTTGCTGCGGTCGGGGAGCGCGGCTGCGAACTCGAAGACCCGATGATCGAGATAGGGAACGCGCGCCTCGACGCCGTGTGCCATCGCCATGCGATCGCCCTGCGAGGAGAGCAGGTAGGGCGAGAGCAGCGTCACCATTTCCAGGTACGCGGCGCGCTGCAGGGTCGACCACCCTGAAAAGGCCGGCGGCAAGGCGTCGCGCAGTTCGCCGAGCGCATCGAATCCGTTCAGGCCGGCGCGGAAGTCCGCTGAGTAGAACTCCTTGATCCACGCTGTCAGACCGAAACGCGGCAGATGCGAGAAGAGCGGGTCGCCGGTCGACCCCGCGTTCAGGAAGAAGCGGCGCCAGAAGTCTCCGGCACGCGCTCCGCCCCGCGCGAGATAGGGGTAGAGCCGGTCGAAGAGCCGTGGACGCGTCGTCGAGTCCGGTTGACGGAGGCAGAACTCCCGTACGACGGTTTCCTTGAAGAGGTCGTAGCCGTAGAACAGCTCGTCGGCGCCTTCGCCCGACAGGACGACCTTGATGCCGCGCTCGCGCGCGAGCTGCGACAGGAGGTAGAGCGGGGCTGGAGCGGTCCGGACGAGCGGGGTTTCGGTGTGCCGGATGACCTCCGGAAAGACCCGCGCGATGTCCGCGGGCCCGATGTGCTGCACGGCGTGGCGACTCCGCACCGCGCCGGCGACCGCCTGCTGGTGCTCGCTTTCGTCGAACTGGGGATCGGCGAAGGCCACCGAGAAGGTGCGCAGGTCCTCGCTCGAGTCGCGGGCCGCGAGCGCGCAGACGGCGCTCGAATCGAGGCCGCCGCTCAAGTATCCACCGACCGGCACATCGGCGAGGAGCCGATGCTGAACGCTCGATTCCATCAAGTCCGCGAGCTGCTCCAGGGACCGGGGTCCTTCGGCCCGCGCGGCGAAATCGAGCGTGTACCAGCGGCGGATCGTGAGCCGTCCACCGTGCCAGCGGGCGCAGCATCCGGGCTCGAGCGCGCGGATGCCCAGGAACGGCGTGCGCGGCGGCCGCGCGGCCCAGAAGGTGAAGACCTCGTCCAGGCCCGCCGGATCGAGCGCCCGCGGAACTTCGCCGCTGGCGAGGAGGGCCTTCACTTCCGATCCGAAGTAGAGATCGCCACCGCGCTCGGCGTAGTAGAGCGGCAGGATTCCGAAGCGGTCGCGAGCGAGAAAGAGGGAGCCGTCGCGCCGGTCGTAGATGACGAACGCAAACTGACCGTTCAGCCGATCGAGCATCGCCTCGCCCCACTCGGCGTACGCGTGGAGCAGGACCTCGGTATCGCTGCGCGTCCGAAACGGGTAACCCCGGGCAGCCAGCTCGTCCTTCAAGTCCGGGAAATTGAAGATCTCGCCGTTGTAGACGACGACGAGCGTGCCGTCGCCGTTCGCCATCGGCTGCGCGCCGCCCGCGAGGTCGATGATGCTGAGCCGCGCGTGCGCGAGGCCGACGCGTGCATCCGCCTGCGCGCCGAGCCCGTCGGGCCCGCGATGCCGCAGCGCCGCGGCCATGCGCTGCAGGACCGCCGGCGCCACCCCGTTGGCGTCCCGCCGGGCGATCCCCGCCAAGCCGCACATCAGTCGGTATCCAGGACCCGTTCGACGAGCAGGGGCGCTGCGTGTTGGTAGACGGTGGCGCCGCGCTTGCGATCGATCTCGCGGTACGCGCGCTCCACTTGTTCGGGCGTCAGTCCGATGTCGCCGGCGGCCTCGGTGGGGCTCCGGCCGGCGTTCCGCGCCTGCAGGGTGAGGTCGAGCTCGGTGAGGGGCAGCGAGAAGAAGAACTCTTCCTGCGTCTGCGGCAGCGAGTAGGTGTCGGTCGTCGGCGTGCGGCGGCGAATGCTCTCCGGTACGCCGAGGTGCTCGGCGAGCTGGTAGACCTGGTTTTTGTAGAGGTGGGCGATCGGCTTCACGTCGGCGAGTCCGTCGCCGCCCTTCACGAAAAACCCGAGCTCGTACTCAAGCCGATTCGGCGTCCCGACGACCGCGTAGTGCAGGCGGTCGGCGTGATAGTACTCGAGCATCTTGCGGACGCGCTGCTTGAAGTTCGTCGCGGCGACGATCTCGCGGAACTCGCGCGCCGGCAGGCGCACTTTTCGCAGCTCGCCGTCCGGCGGCTGAATGGCGAGATACGCCACGTTCAAGCGATCGGAGTCGAGTCCGCCGTTCTCGGCAAGCAGCTTGCAGCGCCACCCGTCGTCGTACTCGGGCACGATGCGCCGGATCGCCGCGTCGCGCCGGGCGTAGCAACCCGAGCCCGTCAAGGTCGCCGAGATGTCTTCGACGAGCAGCTCGATGCCGAGCTGCGTTGCCAGCTCCTTGGCCATGGTCAGGCTTTCCCCGCCCGACTCGCGCTCGGGGAGGGCTAACCCCACCACGCGTTTGGGGCCGACGGCTTGCACCGCGAGGGCCGCGCAGACGGAGCTGTCGATCCCGCCGCTCATGGCGACGACGAGGCCTGAGCGGCGCAGCACCGTGCCGACCTGCTGGCGCAGCGCCTCCGCGATCGCGTGGGTGGCTTGGGCGGGATCGAGCCGCAGTTGTTCGGGGACCGCTACAGTCATGCTGCCTCCTTGGGTTCGAGGCGCCTGACGTGCAAGGTTCGAGCCTCAAGGCTGCGTGCCCGAGCGAGACGGCCTGTGGCGTCCACGCTACGCTCTCACCGTGGTATGCTCGTTGCTGTGTTGCGGACGCATGAACTGCAATGCAGCCCTGCTCTTGTGGCGCACCGCCCACACGCCGGGGGCGGAGGATCGCCCGGCGATCGTGGAGCGCGACGCCGCGGTGGACTACGCTGGTCTGCGCGATCGCGCGGCGGCCGTCGCGGCGGCACTCACGGCCGCCGGTGCCGGGCCCGACCGACCCGTCGCGATCTTCCTCGAGCGCGGGTGCGATGCCGCCGCGGCGTTCTTCGGGACCCTCGCGATCGGCGGCATCGCCGTGTTCATCAACGAGACCCTGCGCCCCCGCCAGATCGACCACATCCTCGCGCACTCCGGGGCCCGTCACCTGATCACCGCCGCCGATTTGCTGGCCCGCCAGCCGCGGGCACCGCAGGGCGACGCGCAGATCATCGACGTCGCCCGCATTGCCCCGATTGCGGCCGGCGGTGACGAGGCGAGCGCGTCTCTCCCGGTGACGCGACTCGGCGACGACGTCGCCCAGATCATCTACACGTCGGGTTCGACAGGCCAGCCGAAAGGGGTCGCGGTGACCCACGCCAACATCGAGGCCGCGGCGCGGACGGTCGTCGGATATCTCGGGATCAGCGCCTCAGATCGCATCGCCAGCCTGCTCCCCTTCAGCTTCGTGTATGGCTTGAGTCAGCTGCTGTGCGCGGTGACTGCCGGCGCCACGCTCGTCGTGGAACGGTCACCGTTGCCGCAGCAGGCCGTCGCGACCGTCCGCGATCAGGACGTGACGGTCCTCGCCGCGGTGCCGGCCCTGTGGATGCGCCTCCTCGCGACCGGCGGTTTTCGCGATGCGCTCCTGCCCGTGCTGCGCGTGATGACGAACGCCGGCGGGCATCTGCCGCTCGAGGCGGTGCGGGGGCTCCGCTCGGCGCAACCGCACGTTCGTCTGTTTCTGATGTACGGGTTGACCGAAGCGCTGCGCAGCACGTACCTGCCGCCCGAGGAAGTCGACCGCCGGCCGGACTCGATCGGCCGGGCAATCCCCGGCGCCGAGATGTACGTCGTCCGCGACGATGGCACGCCCGCGGGCCCCGGAGAAATCGGGGAGCTCGTCCACCGCGGCCCGACAGTCACCCTCGGGTATTGGAAGGATCCGCAGCTCACGGCGAGGGTGTTCCGGCCCAATCCGCTGCGCCCCGCCGGCGCTCCTGACGCCGAGCGCGTCGTCTACTCCGGCGATCTGGTGCGGCGTGACGAAGACGGGTTCCTGTATTTCGTGAGCCGGAAGGATCGCATCATCAAGACGATGGGATTTCGTGTTGGTCCCGATGAAGTCGCCGACGTGCTGTACGCGTCAGGGGAGGTGTCGGAGGCGGCGGTGACCGGCGAGGCGGATCCGATGTGGGGCGAGCGCATCGTGGCGCATGTCGTGCTCGTGCCCAATGGGTCGATCGAGCGCCTCAAGGCTTATTGCGGCCGGGAGCTGCCGCGTCATCTCCAGCCCGCCCGTCTCGAAGTGCGCGACGCGATGCCGCTCCTGCCGAGCGGGAAGCACGACGTCGCCGCGCTCAACCTCAAGGCGTGACGATCAGGACCTTGATGTCGGAGCCGAGATTGGCGTCGTCCTTGACGTAGCCGATGCCGTTGTG
>Ga0193723_1000446_pt1 | contig 16189 bp, 11 predicted proteins | sample H2m2metaG_FD_143042 | JGI IMG/M metagenome (GOLD analysis project Ga0193723, IMG submission 143042) | Soil microbial communities from a riparian zone of the East river system, Colorado, United States - H2m2 | ecosystem: Environmental > Terrestrial > Soil > Riparian zone | place: USA: East River...
TTTACGCGCCGACGCCGAGTTCCTGTACGAACGCTCGATCTACTATGATCGCCGCGCCAACCGGCGGATCCTCGGCGCGCAGGGAAGCCTCCTCGTGGCGGCCGCGCTCTTCATTATTGATTTGTCGGGGCGCAACGCCGAGCCGGATAACATTCCCTTTCGACCATTCAGAGTAACGGTGGAGCCCACCGGGGACGGGGCGGCGGTGGGGATGCGGATAGCCTTCTAGGGGGGTATCGGCTACCGGGTATTGGGTGTCGGGTGTTGAGTCGGCAAGACCCGATACCCGTCGTTAACCTACCCGGAAGAGTTCAAATCCTCGCTCATAGCGAGCCACAATCCGTTCGCGGTACGCCGCGTGCTCGCGCCGCTCGAGCGCCGGGTCGCGCGCGATGATCTCCGCGGCCGCGCGACGCGCGGCTTCGAGCAGCGGCAGGTCGGTCTCCAGATTGGCATAGCGTAAGGACATCCCACCCGACTGTCGCGCACCGGCCAGCTCGCCCATCCCGCGCTCTTTCAGATCCAGCTCCGCGATCTTGAACCCGTCGGCGGTCTCGCAAAAGGCCTGCAGGCGCGGCGCCGCTTCGGGCACATTCGACAACAGAATGCAGTGACTCGCAGCGGGCCCTCGTCCCACACGCCCGCGCAGCTGATGGAGCTGCGCCAGGCCGAAACGCTCGGCGTGCTCGATCAGCATCACCGTGGCGTTGGCGACGTCGATGCCCACCTCGATCACGCTCGTCGCCACGAGCACCTGAACCTCGTTGTCCCGGAAGTCGCGCATGGTGGCGTCGCGCTCGTCGAACTTCATCCGGCCGTGCACGAGCCCCACCCGGAACTCCTTGAACGTCTTCCCCAGTGTCTCGGCCATCGTGGTGGCCGCCTTCAGGTCCGCGCGCTCCGATTCATCGATCACGGGATAGATCACGTAGGCCTGCCGTCCCGCCGCGCACTCACTCCGGATGAACTCGTAGATCTTCTTGCGGGCGGCGTCGGTCCGCAGCGCCGTCTTCACCTCGCCCCGCCCCGGCGGGCGCTCGCGGATCTGCGTGACGTCCAGATCGCCGTAGAGCGTGAGGGCGAGCGATCGCGGGATCGGTGTGGCCGTGAGCAGGAGGACGTCGGGCGCGTCGCCTTTTTCCACCAGGGCAGCTCGTTGCTCCACACCGAAACGATGCTGCTCGTCGATCACCGCCAGGCCCAGACGCTTGAACGTCACCGCCTCCTGAATGAGCGCGTGGGTCCCCACCACCAGGCGCGCGCCGCCGCCGGCGATGCGCTCCCGCGCGGCCTTCTTCTCGGCGGCGCTCATGCGCCCGAGGAGCAGCTCCGGCCGGATGCCGAGGGGATCGAGGAGGCGGCGCAGCGTGGCGTCGTGCTGTTCCGCCAGCAGCTCGGTGGGCGCCATGATCGCCGCCTGGTAGTCGTTTTCCGCGGCGAGCAGCATCGCGAAAAGCGCCACCACCGTCTTCCCGGTGCCCACGTCCCCCATCAACAGGCGATGCATCCGCAGGGGGGCGGTCATGTCGTCGGTAATTTCGCGGACGGCGTGCCGCTGGTCCGTCGTGAGCTCGAACGGCAGGTGTTCCTTGAGACGCGTCGTGAGCTCACGCTTCAGCTCGAAGCGAATGCCGGCGCGGGCGCGCTTCGCCAGGTGGCGAGCCCGGGCCTGCACCAGCTGCTGATCGAACAGCTCGTCGAACGCCAGGCGTCGCCGCCCCGGCTCCGTTTCCGCGACCGCGCGCGGCCGATGCAACAGCGCGAGGGCCTGACCCAGATCGATCAGTCCCTGCGCCTGGCGAAAGGCGGCAGGATGGGGATCGGCAGCGAGGGGCAGCAGCGCGTCGAGATGCTGTTGCACTAACGCGCGGATCTGGCGGTGCGTGAGGCCCTCGGTCGCGGGATAGACCGGCAACACGAGTCCCCCCCCCGAGTCGGGGTCGTCCCCTTCTTCGGCGAGGATGATGAACTCCTGCGGCACGAGCTGACGCCCGTGATAATAACGCACGGGTCCCGTCACGAGCAGCAGCTGGCCCTTCTTGATCTGACGCTCGAGAAACGGGCGGCCGGGCCACGCGCACTCGAGCAGGCCGCTGTCGTCCTTCAGCACCGCGCGGAACACTCGCAACCCGCGCCGCGTGGGCAGGATCCCGGTGCTCACGACGCGACCGACGCACGTGACCTCGAGCCCCACATCGGCGCGCGCCAGTGGCGTCACGGTCGTGGCATCGAGGTAGCGGTGCGGCACATGGTACAGCAGGTCGCCCACGCTCTTGATGCCGAGGCGCGCGAGCGATTCGGCGCGCTTCGGGCCCACGCCTTTCAGGTATTTGACCGATGTGGCGAGCGAGAGCGTCATCCGCCCTGGACCAGGCGGTGCGCGTAGGTACCCGCGTCGAACGCCTCGAGGTCGTCGATCCCCTCTCCCGTCCCGACGAAGCGGACGGGGAGCGCCACCGCGCGTCGCAGGGCCACGACACTGCCGCCTTTCGCCGTCCCATCGAGCTTCGAGATCACGAGCCCGGTGAGCGGGACCGCGGCGGCAAAGGCGCGCGCCTGCGCCACGGCGTTCTGCCCGAGCCCCGCGTCGACGACGAGCAACGTCTCGTGCGGCGCGCCGGGGTGATGCTTCGCCACCACGCGCACGATCTTCTTCAGCTCCTCGATCAGTCGCTCGTCGGTATGCAAGCGCCCGGCGGTGTCCACGAGCACCGTATCGATGCCGCGCGCCGCCGCGGCCTGGACGGCGTCGAACGCCACCGCCGCGGGCTCGCTCCCTCCACCAACGAATGGGACGCCTAGCCGGTCGGCCCAGACCTTCAGCTGCGCCACCGCCCCGGCTCGAAATGTGTCGGCCGCCGCGAGCAGCACGCTGCGGCCCTCGCGCTCGAGACGCGACGCCAGCTTGGCGACGGTCGTCGTTTTCCCCGTCCCATTGACGCCGCAGACCACCACCACGGTGGGAGGCCGGTCGGCGCGCGCGAGCGGCATCGCCGGAGGTCCCAGCAGCTCCACGACGGCTGCTTCGAGCGCCGCGGGATCGCGCGCGCCGATCTTGCCCAGCCGGCCCAAGATTTCGTCGGTCGCCGCGACGCCGAAGTCCGCCTCGAGCAAGACGCGCTCCGCCTCGGCTCGCGCCGCAGGATCGTTGCCCCCCCCCGTCACGAGGCGCGCGAGCCGACTCCACAGTCCCATTACGGGAGCCCTTGGCGGCGCCGCCAGGCCCATTCCGCGGCGAACGCGGCGATCGCGATCGCGAAGAGCCACCAGCGATCGCGCAGCCCGATGTGGTCCACGCGCTCCGCAGCAAGGCCCGGCTGGGCCCCAAGAGACGGCGCGGCGGGCCGCCACTCGTCTGAGTACTCCTCGACGACCACCACGCCGCGCTCGGTTGCACTTGGCGCCGTACCGAGGGAGTAGTGGTAGGCGTCCGGTGGCAGCCGCAGCTCGGCGCGGCCCGCGGCATCGAAGCGCAGTGTATCGCGGCGCGCTCCACGCTCGCCCTGGAGATCGATCGGCAGGGGCCGCGGCTCGCCCGCTCCAGTCCAGCGCCACGACAGCGGAAGCCCATTCGGCGTCTCGAGCGCGACCGGAACGGCGCGCTCGCGCCGGCCTTCGCCCGCTCCCAGGAGCCAGTCGGTGAGCCCCGCGATCAAGGCGCGATACCCTTCGGCGGCGGCACCGCCGCGAAACGCCCAGCGCCAGAGTCCCGCCGCCGCCACGGTGGCGCGGCGCCCCCCCCCCCCCCGGGCTGCCCGGCTCCAGGGTCACCACCGGTCGCGGCGAGCCGCGCCGCGCCAGGCGGGCGGTGAGCACCGTGATCACGCCGGAATCGCGCGGCGTCTCGCCGGCCGCCACCGCCGGAGGCAGCGAGTCCCAGGCGACACCGGCGAGCGCCGCCGTGAGGGGCGACGGGGACGGTCGCTCGACGTACCAGTCCCCGGCCTGCCCCCGCGCCGTCGTCCAGACGAGGAGGGCGGCGGACGGCGGCACGAACGCACGCGACCGCTCGGGATCGCCGGCCAGGGCGACGAGACGCGCGCTCTGGGCGGCGCGCTGCATGTCGGCGGGCGTGGCGGGGGCGAGCGTCGCCGCGTCGCGCCAGCGGCCCGGTTCCGTCTCGACAAATGTTTTGACGGGAATTCGCGCCACGTCGCTCAGGGCGCGCGCCAGAAACCGCGTTTCCCAATCGGGAGGCGACGCAAAGAGCACGGCCGCAGGTTGGGGACTCACCTCGACGACGAAGCGGCGCGCGTCGTCGCGAGGCTCGACGTCGCCGACACCGTCGAGGCGCACGTCGAGCACGTGCCATCCGGGACGGGGGAAGAGGGAAGCGGGAAGGGCAAGGCTGGTGCTCACCGTCCCGCTGTCGGGTAGCGAGACTGTCTGCGCCAGCAACCGACGCGAACCGTCGCTCACCACGAGCGTCGCAGCACCCTTCCCGCTTCCCCCTTCCCTCTTCCCGGCCGTGCCGTAGCTGACTCTGAGCCGGAGCGTATCTGTGGCGGTGAGACGCCGCTGGCCGTCGAGCCCTGAGACGAACGCGTCGAAGAAGGGCGGACGCGGCACGAGCACGACGCGCGGGCGGCGCCGCAGGTCGGGTGGCATGGCGGCGACGTCGTCCACGGCCCCGTCGGTCACGACGATCACCTCGCCGCCACGCGCCGCGGCGGCGTCGAGCGCCGGGGCAAGGTGGCTCGTTCCCTCCGCCGGCGCGCCCGAGTCGAACACCGCGACGCGATCGCCAAACCGCCACACGAGCGCGCCGCCGCGTCCACCAACCGCGCGCGCGCTGTCGAGCGCCGCACGCCACCCGTTTGTCATGCTGAGCGAGGCGTCGAGCAGGACGATCGGCTGCACGTCGGGGGCGAGGGCGCGCGTAGACGTGGGATTCCAGAGCAGGAGACCGAGCGCCACGACGGCCGTCGCGCGCAGCAGGACAAGCCCCGGGCTCAGGCGACGCACGCCAACGCCTCGGCGAGCGTGAACCGCGCCTCGTGCAGCGCCCGCCCGACGATCGCGCCCGACAACCCCGCGGCCCGGACGGCGCGGAGATCGTCGAGCGACGCGATCCCGCCGGAGATGATCACCTCGAGTCCGTTCCCCAATGTGCGCGCGCCGGCGAGGTCAGGACCGCGGAGGGCGCCGTCGCGGGCGACGTCGGTGTAGACGATCGTCCGGGCGCCCTGCGCCCGCAGCCGCTGCGCGAGCTCGGCGACGGCAATGTCGGGCGCGGCGTGCGGACCGCTCGCGCGCGGCGCCAACCGGCCACCCTTGGCGTCGATGCCCAGCGCGAGCCGGTCCGCGCCGTGGCGCGCGAGCAGCCGGTCGACCATGGCGCGATCGGCCGCGGCCGCCGGTCCGACGACGACTCGCGCCGCACCCCACGCCACCAACTCAGCGATTCCCGCTTCGGTCGCGACGCCGCCCCCGATCTGGACGGGAATGCGCGCCGCGGCGAGCACCGCGCGCGTGACCGCGCCGTTGTCGCCGCGGGCGTAGGCGCGGTCGAGATCGACGAAATGAATCCAACGCGCGCCCGCGCGCTGATAGCGCTCGAGGGCGGCGAGCGGGTCCGCGTCGGCGGCCGGTGCGCGCGCCACGCGCCCGCCTTCCACGTCAATGGCGGGGTAGAGCTCCACGATTGTAGAGGAAGTTACTCGACTCGGGCGGTGGTAGCGGCTCGGGGGGAGGGCGACGCCGCGGGTCGCGGCTCGAGCTCCGCGAGGAGCTGGGCCCGCAACAACTCGAACTCGGGTTTCAACTTGGACGGCACGGCCTGCACGGGCCCCGCGTCCTTGCGCTGCGGGTTCGTGGCCCGGCCGTTCACCAGGAACTCGTAGTGCAGGTGCGGCCCCGTGGAGAGCCCGGTGGAGCCGACGTACCCGATGGTCTGGTCCTGCGTCACTCGCTGCCCGACGTGCAATCCTTTGGCAAACTTCGAGAGATGGCCATACCGCGTCCGGATGCCGTTGGCGTGGCGGACCTCGATGAGGTTGCCGTAGCCGCCCTCGCGACCGGCGAAGGTGACGTTGCCGTCGGCGGTGGCGCGCACCGGCGTCCCCCACGCCGCGGCATAGTCGGTCCCCTGATGCGACCGCCAGCGATTCAAGATCGGGTGGAACCGTCCGCCGAAGCGGCTCGAGATGCGGCGATACTGCAGCGGCGCCCGCAAGAACGCCCGCCGCAGCGAGCGGCCCTTGTCGTCGTAGAACCCGCCGCGCGCCGTCTCGCCCTCGAAGTAAAACGCGTAGCTGGGCGTCGCCGCCACATCCACCCGCGCCGCGAGGATGCGCCCAAAGCGGCGTTCGCCCTCTGGCGATTCGAGCCGTTCGATCAAGACCTCAAAGTGGTCGCCGGGGCGAAGGTCGCGCGTGAAGTCGACTTCCCAGTCGTAGACATCAGCGATCGCCCACGCGAGCTGGATGCGCTCCTTCCCGGGCAGGAACGAATCGGGGACGGCGCGATCGAGCGCATCGTACAGGTTGGTTTGGATGACGCCGGTTGCGCGCAGGCGCGCGGAGGTCCACGCAATCGTCTCGACGGTCTCCCGCCACCCGGAGTCCCCGCCGAGCCGGTTCATCCACAACCGCACCTCGGGGCCGGTGCGGACACCCACGCGCTGCGTGACCGAGTCGCCCTTGAGCCGCCGCACGTGGAACACCAGTCCGGGCCGCAGGCGCCGCGAGTCGAGCGCCTTGGTCGCGCCCAGGAACGCGACGTAATCCCGGCCCGTGATGCCGGCGCGCGCGAGCAGGTCCGACAACGTCTCCCGCGCGCGCAGGGTGTCCGCCCGGTCGTCGTAGGCTTCGGTGACGACGAGCGGTTGCGCGGTCACCATGCGGCGCGCGGACCACGCCTCGTGCGCGGCCCACAGCAGCCCGCCCACGGCGAGGCCGCCGGCGACGACGTAGTGACTCCCGCGCCAGGCCATCAGTCCATCTGGCGCCGGATGAACGTGGGGATTTCCATCTCGTTCAACTCCGGGCTACCGGGCGGCGCCGAGGGCGGAGCCGACGGACGCTTCGCGGCGCCGCCGACTTCGGCGGGCTTCGCGTATCCCGGCGGGGGCGGAGGCGTCGGCCGCGCGCCCCGCTCGCGGAACGGCAGCACGCCCGGCGCGCCGCGGGCCGGTGCGGCCGCGTCGGCGAGGGCGCCGCTGCGGTCGAAGCCGGTCGCGATGACAGTGATCCGGACCTCGCCGTGCATCGCGGGGTCGTTGACGGCGCCGAAGATAATCTCGGCTTCGTCGCCGGCCGCGTCGTGGATCGCCTCGCTGATTTGCGTCACCTCACCGAGGGTCAGATCCTCGCCCCCCGTGATGTTGATGAGCACGCCGGTCGCGCCGGCGATCGAGATGTTGTCGAGCAACGGGCTCGAGATCGCCTGCTGCGCGGCTTCCATGGCGCGGTTCTCGCCGCGCCCCGTCCCGGTGCCCATCAGCGCCGCGCCGCCGTTTTGCATCACGGTGCGTACGTCGGCGAAATCGACATTGACGAGACCCGTGACACAGATGAGCGACGAGATCCCCTGCGTCGCGTGCAACAGCACTTCGTCGGCCTTCTTGAGCGCGTCCTGGAAGGGGATTCCCTTCCCGACGACCGCGAGCAATCGCTCGTTGGGCACGACGATCATCGTGTCCACGTGCTTGCGCATCTCGGCGATGCCCATTTCGGCCTGGCGCATCCGCTTTCGTCCCTCGAACAGGAACGGCTTCGTGACGATGCCGATCGTCAACGCGCCCAGGTCGCGCGCGACTTGCGAGATGATCGGCGCCGAGCCGGTGCCCGTCCCGCCGCCCATGCCGCAGGTGACGAAGACGAGATCCGCGCCCTGCAGGGCGTGGAGCACCTCGTCGCGGTTTTCCTCGATGGCCTGGCGCCCGATTTCGGGCCGCGCGCCGGCCCCGAGCCCCCGCGTCAGCTTCTTGCCGATCTGAATCTTCACATCGGCTTTGTTGTTGAGCAGCGCCTGGGCATCGGTGTTGACGGAAATGAACTCGACGCCGCCGACGTGCTCGTCGATCATGCGGTTGAGCGCGTTGCCGCCGCCCCCACCCACGCCGACGACCTTCATCCGCGCGTTTTGCGTGACTGATTCTTCGAGTTCGAAGATCATGGCGCTCCTCAGAAGAAATCCTGTAGCCACCGTTTAAGGGGCCCGAACCATTTGTCCACGCCAGCCCCGCCGAACAGCACGCCCGGTGCGGCGCCGTGTGCCGCCTTCCGCGCCGCGTACAACACCAGCCCGACCGGCACCGCGTAGCGCGGCGCCTCCACGCTATCCACCAAGCCCGAGATGCCGAGCTCCGGATGTCCCGCCCGCACTGGAACCGCGAACGCTTCCCGCGCCAACTCCGCCATCCCGGGAAGGTGCGCCGTCCCACCCGTCAACACGACGCCCGCCGGCAACTTCCCGCCGCCGAATCCCGCCCGCTCGAACTCGCGGCCCACCAGCTGGAAGATCTCGTCCACCCGCTGGTGGATGATGTGCGCGAGCAGCTCGCGCGACGCCTGTCTCGCTCCCTGTCCCGGCGTCGACGGCAGGTTGATCATCTCCGCCGCGTCGACGAGCGGCGTGTACGCCGCTCCGTGCCGTTCCTTCAACCGCTCGGCGTCCGCCTGCGTCACACCGAGCCCTTGCACCAGATCGTTCGTGACGTGCGAGCCGGCATACTTCAGGGACGCCAGGTGCCGGATCTTCCCGTCATGGAATATCGCTACGCCAGTCGAGTTGCCGCCCACTTCGACGAGCGCGACGCCCAGCTCTTTTTCATCGTCAGTCAGCACCGCATACGACGCCGCCAGCGGCTCCAGCACCAGATCGGCGACGCGATACCCCGCGCGCTGCACGCTCTTGCGCAGGTTCTGCGCGGCGGTGGACTGCACCGTTACCAGGTACATCTCGACCTCGAGGCGCGTCCCGTTCATCCCGACGGGATCCGAAATACCGCGCTGCTGGTCCACGATGTACTCCTGCGGGATGTCGTGCAGGAGCTCGTGATCCCGGCCGAGCGACACGGCCCGCGCCACTTCGTTCACCCGCGCCACGTCCTGCGCGGTGATTTCTTCGCGGCTCACCGCGACCACGCCCTGGGACCCGCGCGCCGACACGTGCTCGCCCGCGATCCCGCAGGTGACGTCGTTCACCTTCACGCCGGCCATCCGCTCGGCGTCCTTCAGCGCGGCCGCCACGGAGCGCGTGGTCTCGTCGATGTCCCGCACCATGCCGCGGCGCACGCCGGTGTTCTTGGCGAGACCCACGCCCAGCACTTTGGCGAGCGGCGTCCGGGGCAAGTCGCCCACGACTTCGGCGATCACCGCGCACGTCTTCGTGCTGCCGAGATCGAGCCCGGCGACGAGGCGGCGCTCCGCCATCAGGCGCTCGCCTTCCGCCGCACCACCACCTGACCGGCGTAGCGCGCATCCAATTCGGAATAACGGCGCGCTTTCGCGGCCAGATCTCTCGCCACCAGCACCACGGCCTGCACGACCTCCGGCCCGGCATCGCGCGCCAGCAGCACGCGGTGGGACCCTAATTCCAGAAGAACGTCGCCGCGCGTCCCAAACCGCCGTGCGACATCGATGTCTTGAAACAGCACCGGATCGAACGCCTGGATCCGGGCCAGGACCTGCACGATCGCGCTGTCCGCCGCCTGCGCGATGGGGAGATCGAGTCCGCCGCCCCCCGCGGCCCGCGATGGATCGAAGGGCAACCGCCGCCCTCCGGCATCCACCGCCACGAGCCCACCCGCGCCGGGAACCAACGCGACCGGCTCCACTTCCCGCACGATCACCTTCAGTGCTGCCGGCAGCAGGCGCACGATGCGCGCGTCCGCCACACCGTCGAGTCCGCGCACGCGATCGGCCCACAGGTGCGTGTCGTCGAACACGCTCGCTTTGGGCGCGAGTCGCAGCGCCGCCAGCACCGCGTCGGGATCGAGGTTCTTGACGCCGACGACCTCGACCTGCCGCACGCGAAAGAACGCCAACCGGCGGAGCACACTGGGCGCGACCAGCCAGACGACCACAGCACCCAACACGGCGCCGCTCCAGATCAGGACGCGTCGCGGCACCCGCAACCGCCACTTCACGCGCCTTTGCCCCCCCCCGCCTTCAAGATACCTAGGAGCTCGGGTCCGACACGGGTCACGTCCCCCGCTCCCAACGTAAAAACGACGTCGCCGGTCCGCACCGCTCGGGCCACGTGGCCGGTCAGGTCGGCACGCTCGCGCACCGCTACGGTCGAGGCGCCGGCGCGGATCGCGCTGCGCGCCACCACGTCGTGGGTCACGCCTCCTCCCGCCGCCGGCTGTTCTCGCGCCGCGTAGATCGGCGCCACCACCACCACGTCCGCCGCTGCCAACGCCTCGCCCAGCGCCGCGCCGTGCAACGCCGTCCGTGAGTACAGGTGCGGCTGGAACACCGCGACCACGCGGCGTCCCGGGAATGCCTGGCGCGCGGCGGCCAACGTCGCCGCGACTTCTGTCGGGTGGTGCGCGTAGTCGTCCACGACGGTCACGCCACCCGCTTCACCCAGCCGCTCGAACCGCCGGCCCACGCCACTGAACGCCGCCAGGGCCTTCGCGCCTGCCTTCACATCGGCCTCGAGCGCATGCAGCACCGCAAGCGCCATGGCCGCGTTGCGCACGTTGTGGAGTCCCGGCACTGCGAGTCGCAGCTGAACCGACGACCCGCCCTCCCCCGGCAACTCCACGGTGGCGCTCGAGCCCGAGGGCTCCTGCACCACCTCGCGAATGCGCACATCCGCCTTCGCATCCAGTCCCACGCGCCACACCGGCACCGCGAGACGCTGCGCCACCCGTTCGGCACCGGCATCGTCGGCGCCGACGATCACCCGCTGGGCGCGCCCCGCGAACTCCACGAAGGCATCTTCGATCGCCGCGACAGTCCCGTAGCACTCGAGGTGATCGGCTTCGACATTGTTCACGACCGCCACCGTCGGCCTCAGCGACAGGAACGAGCGGTCGTATTCGTCGGCTTCGACCACGAACAGCGCCGGCGATCCCCTCGATCCGAGCCGGCCCAGCCGGCCCAGCCGGGCATTGCCGCCCCATGCAGCGACGCGGCCGCCGGCGAGTCCCGTGGGGGTTCGCCCGGCGGCCGTGAGTGCCTCCGTGACCATTACCGTGGTGGTCGTCTTCCCATGTGTCCCCGCGACCGCCACGAGGGTCCCACCCCCGTCGGCCACCAACTCCCCGAGGGCGTCAGCGCGTCGTACAACCGGTATAGCCAGGGCCCGCGCCCGCTCCAGCTCGGGATGGTTCGGCGGCACCGCCGCCGTCACCACCACCGCCCGGGCGCCTTCGACATGGCCCGGCTCGTGCCCCCGCGTCACTTGAACCCCCAAGGCTGCCAAATCGGCGGCGCCCGATGGGTCGTTGTCACAGCCCGTTATGGTCACCCCGAGGTGCCTGGCGATGAGCGCCAAGGCGCTCATCCCCGCTCCGGCTATGCCCATAAAGTGGATCGGGCGGGGATCCCCGGGTCGAAACAAGGTCATCTGTGGTGGGCTAGTATAGCGAATCTACTAAACTTGCGAAAGAGCTTGAGGTTACCCGACCAGTGTCAAAATTCTTGACATGATCGCCCGGGCGGCATCCGGGTGACCCCGACCCCGGGCGGCGTCGGCGATCGACGTGAGTCGTCCGGAGTCGGCGACGAGCGACGTCACCAATTGCGCGAGCGATTGGGACGAAAGTTCTGACTCCGGGAGAAACACGGAGGCGCCCGCATCTGCGAGTGCCCGCGCGTTGAACGTTTGATGATCGGCTGCGGCACTCGGCAGCGGAATCAGGACGCTCGGTTTGCCCCACGCGCACAACTCGGCGATCGTCATCGCGCCGGCGCGGCACACGACGAGGTCGGCGACGGTGTACGCGGGCGCGATGGGATCGAAGAATCCGCGCACGCACACGCGTGCCGACTCCGCGAGCGCGGCGTACTGCTCGTACTGCGCCTTCCCCGTCCCCCACAAGACGTTCACGCTCGCCAGGCGCCCTTCCTTGAGCGCGCCCGCGAGCGCTTCGTTGAGCGCGCGCGCTCCCTGACTGCCGCCAAACACGAAGACGGTGCGTTGCGCAGGATCGAGTCCGAACGCAGCGAGCGCGGCGTTGCAATCCACCGGAGCGGGCGGCGCGATCGGATTGCCGAGTGAGAAAACCTCGGTGTCGGGACCGAGCCCGAGTCGCGCGCGCGCTTCGGGAAACCCCAAATGCACCTGCCGCGCCATCCGCGAAAGGATGCGGGTCGTGAGTCCGGGATACGCATCGGGTTCCTGGAGCACGATCGGAATGCCGCGACGGCGCGCGAACCAGAGCGCCGGCCCAGCCGCGTAACCCCCGGTGCCGATCGCGAGGGCTGGTCGCTCGACGTCGAGCATGCGCACCGCGGCGCGCCACACCCGCCACAGCGTCACGGGCCAACGCAGGTTGCGCCACCACGCGCGGCGGTAGATCGGCTCGAGGGGCAGCAGGTAGTAGCGAAATGGATGCGACGGGAGGATCTGCGCTTCGATGCCGCGCGCTGCGCCGACCAACACCGGCTCGTGCCCCGCGTCTGCCGCGGCGCGGGCGAGCGCGAGCGCCGGCATCAAGTGTCCTCCGGTGCCGCCCCCCGCGATGAGAATCTTCACGCGGCTGCTCGGCTCCCCCCCGCGCGCCTCCGCCCTCGCGCCACACTCACGAGCACACCAGTCGCGGCCAGTGCCACGATCAGCGACGAGCGGCCGTACGACATGAACGGCAACGTCACACCCGTCGCGGGAATCACGGCGAGTGTCACACCGAGGTGCAGCACGACGCTGAGGCCGATCATCATCGTGATGCCCGTCGCGAGCAGCTGGCCGAACGAGTCTCCGGCGGTACGCGCGATCTTGAAGCCGAGATAGATGAACGTCCCGAACAGCACCGCGATGACCAGCACGCCGAGGAAACCCCATTCCTCGCCGATCGTGGAGAAGATGAAATCGGAGTACGCGTACGGGAGGTAGCCGAGCTTCTGCTGCCCCTGCCCCACGCCCACGCCGACGAGTTGTCCCGCCCCGATCCCGATGAGGGACTGCTTCACCTGCCACGTCGCTTCGGTCGGTGCGGCACCGGGATTCAGGAACGTGAGCACGCGCGCGAGGCGGTACTGCGCGCTCGCGACGGCGCCGTAGAGGAGCGGAGTCGCCAGGACCCCGACCAGGAGGAAGTGCCCGATGCGCGCCCCCGCCGTGAACAAGACGGTGCCGGCGAGAATCGCCACGAGCAACGCCATCGACAGGTTGGGCTCGAGGAAGATGAGGCCGATGATCGGCACGAGAATCACGAGGAACGGCAGCACGCCGAAGCGGAGACTGCGGAGCTGCTCGCCCTTCTTGGCCGCGAGCATCGCGCACCACACCACGACCGTGAATTTGGCGAGCTCCGACGGCTGGAGCGACAGCACGCCCAGGCTCACCCAGCGACGCGCGCCGTTGATCGTCGGGCTGATCCGGTGCGTGAAGGGAAGCAGCGGAATCAGGAGCAGGAACGCGGTGACGCCGAGCAACGGCCACGCCCAGTCACGCCACTTGTGATAGTCGACGCGGGCCAGGATGGTCGCGAGCAACCCGCCCACGACGGCGCCCACCGCCTGGCGCAGGGCGAAGCTCGCGCCGACCTGCCCGCCGCCCCCCGTGGAGACGAGGCTCGAGGCACCGTACACCGCCGCCAGGCCGAAGACGACGAGCACGGCGGCGACGACCGTGATGAGCCGGCTCTCCCACGCGCGATCGGTCACGTTCCCACCCTAAAGGGTGGGCTCGGCGAATCTCTGTCCTTAAGGACAGTGCTGTGCCGAGCCCAGGCTTCAGCCTGGGAAGGGTCGATCCTCACATCGCCTCCACTAGTCGTCTGAACGTGGCCCCCCGCTCCTCGTAGTTCTTGAACATGTCGTAGCTCGAGCACGCGGGAGAGAGGAGCACCACATCGCCGGACTTGGCGGCGCGTCGCGCCCGGGCGACCACGTCCGCGAACGTGGTGCCGCGCTCGAGGGGCACCTGACCCTTGAGATCCTGCTCCACGATCGGGCCCGCCTCGCCATACGCGATCACCAGACGCGCCCGCTCCTTAAGGAGTGGCCCGAGCCGCGTGTATGGCTCGCCCTTATGGCGCCCGCCGAGGAGCAGGACGAAGGGCCGGTTCATCGCCTCGATCGCCACGACCGTGGAGGCGATGTTCGTTGCCTTGGAATCGTTGATCCAGAGGATGCCACCCACCTCGCGCACGGGCTCGAGCCGGTGCGGCAGCGCCTGAAACGACCGTAGTCCCTCACCGATGAGGCTCGTCGGCACGCCGGCTTCGTGCACCGCGAGCGCCGCGGCGAGCGCATTCGCCACGTTGTGGTCGCCGAGCAGCCGCAGCTCGTCACGACCGATCAAGGCGGCACCGCCGAGGCGCAGCGTCCGAGCCCCGGAATCGAACCACGCGTCCGTAGGCCTCTTGAGGGAGAAGAGCGCGCGTCGTCCCGGCGCGCCGCGCGCCAGCTCGTGCACCGCGGGGTCATCGGCGTTCAGAATCCACACCGACGACGGACTCGCGTTGCGAAAGAGCAGCTTCTTGTCGGCGTAGTAGGCCTCGACATTTGGGTACCGGTCGAGGTGATCGGGTGCGAGGTTCGTGAGAATCCCGACCTCAGGCGCGAAGTGCGGGCTGTCGTGCAGCTGAAACGACGACACTTCCACGCTGAGCCAGCGATATCGATCCGCGGCTTCATTAACCGCCACGTCGGCGAGCGGACGACCAATGTTCCCGGCGGCCGTGGCCTTGAGGCCGGCCGCCGCCAGCAGGTGCGCGACGAGCGCCGTGGTCGTCGTCTTGCCGTTCGTGCCTGTGATGGCGATGCAGTGCGTCTCGCCCGCTGCGGCGATGGCGCGGAACCCGAGGTCGAGCTCCGACACGATCTCGACGCCCGCTTCGCGCGCGGACACGAGTGGCGGCGCATCCGGTGGGACGCCCGGCGACACGACGACCCCCGCCGCCGCGCGGATCTTGGCGAGGTCGTGACGCCCCAGGTCCACCTCCACGCCCGGCAGCTCGCGCAGCGACATAGCGGCGGCGCCGGCGTACGGATGGTCGGTGCTGTCGCTCGCATAGACGCGCACGCCTTCACGCACCAGCAGACGCGTCGCGGCCACGCCGCTCTTGCCGAGCCCCACCACGGCGACGCCCTTCCGCCGCCACGCGTCGGGCAACTTCATCGCACCTTGAGCGTCGCGAGGGCGATCATCGCGCACAGCGCGCCGAGAATGTAGAACCGCATCACCACTTGCGGCTCCGCCCATCCCAGTTTCTCGAAGTGATGATGCAGCGGCGCCATGCGGAAGACTTTGTGCGCGTCGGCGTACTCCTTGCCGCGACGCTTCTTGTGCCAGCGGTACACCGTCGTCTGCACCATGACCGACACCGTCTCGGCCGCGAACACGCCGCCCGCGATGAGCAACAGGAATTCGGCCTTGAGGAGGATCGCGACGGTGCCCAGCGCGCCGCCGATGGCCAGAGCGCCGGTGTCACCCATGAAGACCTGGGCCGGGTGCGCGTTGAACCACAGGAAGCCGAGCGACGCCCCCATGAGCGCCCCGCAGAAGATGGCCAGCTCCCCTGCTCCGGCGAGATGCAGCACGCCGAGGTAACGCGCGGCGTCCACGCGACCGAAGAGGTACGCGAACACGGCAAACGACGCCGCCGCGATCGCCGTGAGGCCGGTCGCAAGCCCGTCGAGCCCGTCGGTGAGATTCACCGCGTTCGTGCTGCCGGCAATGACCAGGGTGACGAACGCGATGTACAAGAGCCCTGGCAGGGGGAGCAGGATGTACTTGAGGAGCGGCAGCTGCGTCGAGTCGGGCCGGACGCCGGCGACGAGGGGGAGGTACAAGAGGTACACCCCCAACGCCACGCCGAACGACACCTGCCCCACGAGTTTCCAGCGCGCCACGAGTCCCTGCGACTTGCCGCGCACGATCTTCAGATAGTCGTCCAGGAAGCCGATGGCACCCATCCACAGGGTCGCGACGACCGCGACGATCACATAGCGGCTGTCGAGCCGCGCCCACAGGAGCGTCGGCACCAGGGTCGCCAAGATGATGATGATGCCACCCATCGTGGGCGTGCCGCGCTTCCCCTGGTGGCTCGCGGGTCCCTCGGCGC
>Ga0193723_1000447_pt1 | contig 16189 bp, 10 predicted proteins | sample H2m2metaG_FD_143042 | JGI IMG/M metagenome (GOLD analysis project Ga0193723, IMG submission 143042) | Soil microbial communities from a riparian zone of the East river system, Colorado, United States - H2m2 | ecosystem: Environmental > Terrestrial > Soil > Riparian zone | place: USA: East River...
CACGAACTCTTCCTGAAGCCGCATGTTGTCGTCGGAATCGTTGAACGCGACTTCCGGCTCGACCATCCAGAATTCGGTCAGGTGGCGCCGGGTCTTCGATTTTTCTGCGCGAAACGTGGGTCCGAAACAATAAATCTTGCCGAGCGCGGCGGCCGCTGCCTCGCCGTACAGCTGGCCGGTCTGAGCGAGATAGGCTTTGCCCTCGTCGAAATACTCGGTCGCAAAGAGTCCACTTCGCTCTCCGACTGCCTTGGTCAGGATGGGCGTATCGACGAGGGTGAAGTCGCGCTCGTAGAAAAAATCCCTGATCGCCTGCTCGACCTCGTGCCTGATGCGCGCGATTGCACGCTGTCGAGGAGTCCGCAGCCAGAAGTGCCGGTTGTCGAGAAGGAAATCGATTCCATGTTCCTTCGGCTGGATCGGGTAGTCGATCGGACTCTCGCCGATGATAGCCAGCTCCTTCACCCCGAGCTCGTACCCGCCCGGGGCGCGCGCATCGGGGCGCGCTTCACCCTCGATCTCTATCGAAGTCTCCTGCGTCAGCTTACCGAAACGCTCCCACGCCTCGGTCGGAACCGCGCTCTTGACGATGACCGCCTGGAGCAGGCCGCTTCCGTCGCGCATGACCACGAACGCGACTTTGCCGGATGAGCGGACGTGCGTTACCCAGCCGCGGACGCGCACTGTCTGACCGGCATGCGATGGCAGCTCTGCTATTCGTGAATACGGAGAAGTCATGTCGAATCGAAGGGAGGAGCGGTGGCGCGGCAAGGTAGACGGCGTTCGTATGCAGTGTCAACCGCACTACGCCAGAGGTTTGTCACATTGTAAAATCTGCGGTGAAGGCTCCTTTTGAGTCCGCAAGAAGCTTGACAGGTCCTGAGCTCAGCAACATTCTAGCAGACGACCAATACCAACGCTGGGAACCCAGCTAGGTAGTGGCTCGCGATTCATTCCACCCGGGCATCGCGAACCAACACATGGACCGAGTTCTCTCGGCGGCAGCGTTATTTGCTGTTGCTGGTTGTGCGTCAATAGCTCCGCCTGGATTGGCGGGCCCCGGAAACAGGATTCCGGGGGCGCGTGCCGGCGGCACGCTCTTTATAGTAGGTGGCGGCACCCAGTCGGCCGAGCTTGTCCGGAATTTTGTAGATCTGGCCGGTGGTCCCGGAAAAGCCCGGATTGCAATCCTTCCGATGGCGACGTCCGATGCCATTGCCACTGGGGCCGAGAAGAAAGCACAGCTGGATAGCCTCGGAGCGGACGCGTTCGTAGTGAACGTCACTCGCGCCGAAGCCGACCGCGATTCCGTGGTCAGGCTGATCCGGACGGCTACAGGCATCTGGTTCCCGGGTGGTGATCAGTCGCTGCTCACCGCTGCGTTGTACGGCTCTGCCACGCTCAGGGCGATCCACGACCGATACGACGCCGGAGCTGTCGTGGGCGGTACTTCCGCCGGGGCGGCGGTGATGAGTGACTCGATGATCACTGGCAACCAGTTCTATCCTGGGGTTGCCGGCCCGGTCGATTCCTCTTCGTTCTCACGGATCGGCCGTCACGCAATCGAGATCGTTCCGGGCCTTGGCTTTCTGCACAACGCGATCGTCGACCAGCATTTCATTCGACGTCAACGCGCCAACCGGCTGTTCAGTGTCGTCCTGGAGCGACCCGCATTTCTGGGCGTGGGAATCGACGAGGGTACGGTGCTCAAGGTTACAAGCGACGGAAAATGGGCCGTGCTCGGCAAAGGCGCGGTCATGGTTGTCGATGCCCGGGGTGCGAGAGTCACCGCGGCCAGCCAGCGCGCATTTGGCGCAACCGATGTGAAGGTCTCTGTACTTCCCGCTGGCAGCACGTTCGACCCGGAGACGGGCCGCGCGAGTCTGCCGCAACAATAGACCTGGAGGGACAAAAACGGAGTGCTGGAGATGTGCACGATGCCTTTGGTTGTTCAAACCCAAGAGGAGGAAGGATGATGAGAAAACTGAGTTGGAGTTGGAAATTGCTGGCGATGGCCGCGATTTTCGCAGCGCTACCGTTGCGACAAATCACGGCGCAGGGAGCGGGGGTAGTCCGCGGGGTCGTTTTGGATTCCGTCTCGCAGCAACCCGTCGCGGGCGCGCAGGTACAGCTTGTTGGCACCAACCGCTCTGTATCGACCGACGCGTCAGGGGTGTACACGATTTCGGGTGTTCCAGAAGGTCCGGCCACGCTTCGGGTGCAGCGCATCGGTTACGCGCAGGCCACCATTCCGGTGACCGTGAGCGGTGGAACGACCGTCGCTCGTGACATCACGCTTCGTCCGGTGATCACGACACTGTCGCAGGTGGTGGTGGTCGGCTACGGATCGAGCAATCGAGCCGAAGTAACCGGCGCGCTTACAACTGTGTCTGCCAGCGACATCAAGAACACGCCGATCGCGGGCGTAGATGCAATGCTTCAGGGCAAAGCATCCGGCGTCCAGGTCACCCAGAACTCCGGCAACCCTGGCAACGGCATCTCGGTTCGCGTGAGGGGGTCTTCTTCTCTTACCGCCAGCAATCAGCCGCTCTACGTCGTCGATGGAGCGCCCGTCCAATCGGGTGACTTCTCGCAGGTCGGATTCGGCGGGCAGGACTTGACGGCCGTTACGTCCCTCAACCCCGACGAAATCGAATCGATAACGATCTTGAAGGATGCTGCCTCAGCGGGAATCTACGGATCGCGCGCCTCGAATGGCGTCGTGCTGATCACGACCAAGCGCGGGATCTCAGGCAGCAACCGCATCACTTTCAACGGCTACACCGGATGGCAGAAAGCCGAGAAGCAGCTGAAAATGCTCACCGGGCCGGAGTACGTCGCGTACATGGCGGAAGGCATGACCAACGACGGTTACACTCCAGCGGAGATTGCTCTTACCGGCTTCGAGGTGGGTGTCGCTGATCAGGTCAGTACTAATTGGCAGTCGGCAGTATTCCGCACTGCTCCAGTGAGAGACGTCAACCTCGGCTTCACTGGCGGCACTGGGCGGGTCAGGTACTATCTCTCCGGATCCTACTTCGGTCAGGACGGTGTCGCCGTTGCCTCAGCGTACAACCGGGCCAGCGGCAGAGCGAACATAGACGTTGATGCGACCGATCGTCTCGCACTCAAGGCCTCTCTCTCGCTCACGCGCGAGATCAATTACCGCATCGTTAACGACAACACAATTCAGGGAATCGTCGCTAACGCCATCGCCGATCAGCCGAACATTCCGATCCGGGATGCGACGGGCGCGTTCAGCACCAACGATTCCAACGGACTGCAATACACAAATCCGTTGGCGATCGCGGCGTACGATTACAACCCCACGACCACACAGCGCGCCCTCGCGAACATAGAGGGTCGCTACAACTTTCTGAACTGGCTCCAGTTTACGGGCCGAGTCGCGGGCGATCAGCTCGTGCTTCACGAACGCACGTGGGGCTCGCCTCTTACCGTCGATTCGTGGGCCGGCGTGGGCGGCGATGCGGCCTCCGGATACAACACCGGCAACAGATTCCTCGGCGAAGGCTTTTTTACTCTGACGCCATGGGCCGGGAGCAGCAGAGGCACATTGACCGCAACTCTTGGTGCCAGCACGGAGCGGAACCGCACCGAGCTGAATTACGTCGAAGGGACTGGTTTCAGCAGTCCGGCCCTGCACGATGTCGGCAATGCAACGACCGTCACGATTTACGACGGAAGTCGCGGGGCCAACAACCTCGTCTCGTATTTCGCGCGAGCCAACCTTAACGTCGCGGATCGCTATCTCGCGAGCGCGAGCTTCCGCTCGGATGGGTCATCGAGATTCGGACCGAACAACAAGTACGGCGTTTTCCCCGCTGTCTCGCTCGGCTGGGTCATTACCCAGGAGCCGATGCTGAGCGCTCTTTCCAGGCTCGGGTCGATCAAGATTCGCGGCAGCTTCGGAACGACTGGCAACCAGGGAATCGGAAACGACACTTACCGCGCAAAGTACGGCTCCGCGAACTATGGCAAGGACGGCGGAATTTCCCCGACGAACCTGGCCAACCCCAATCTGAAGTGGGAACAAACGAAAGAGAGAGACTTCGGATTCGATTGGGCGATGTTCGACGGGCGCATCGGACTTGTCGGGGACTATTACAACAAGAAAACGTCTAACCTGCTCGTGTCTCGACCCGTCACCGGGACCAGCGGGTTCACCAGTTTCACCGACAACGTCGGCAACATCGAGAATAAGGGCTACGAATTCGAGCTCACGACCGAGAACATTCGAGGCAATGGCAACGGCGGTTTCTCGTGGCTGACCAACTTCAACATTTCGACCAACAAGAACAAAGTCACGGCACTCTACGGCGGTCAACCGATTTACAGCGGCATCGACGGCGTCAATGGCGTGATAGTGGGAGAGCCCATCGGATCGTTCTTCACAATTCGCTTCACGGGCGTGGATCCGCAGACCGGGGACGCGACCTATTTTGACTTGAACGGCGACGGGGACATCAACTCTGACGACCGCGTGGTTGTCGGCAATCCGCAGCCAACGTACTGGGGAGGGGTCACGAACAGCTTTACATTCGGGAACCTCGACTTGAGAGCTGCGCTTCAGTTCAGTGGCGGCAACAGGATTTATAACGGCATCCGCGCATTCTCGGACGAGGGCGGCTTCTACCGGGACAACAAGTTTGCCGACGTCTTGAGGCGGTGGCAGCAGCCGGGCGACATCACCGACCAGCCACGCCCGAGCTGGGATGGGAACTCCCTTGCCTACCTCGGATCGTCTCGATGGGTCGAGCCGGGGTCGTATGCTCGACTGCAGGAGGTATCAGTTGGGTTCCGGATGCCGACATCAATGGCGCGCTACGTGGGAATGCAGAACACGCGGCTTTACGTCACGGGGCGGAACCTGCACACCTGGACGAAGTTCGGAGCCTACAATCCTGACGTCAACAGCAATGGGTCCGGATCCAACACCTCGCTCGGCACCGAATTCTACTCCTATCCGCTGGCCCGCACATGGATGTTCGGCCTCAGCGGTGAATGGTAGGAGCGATGAGAAACTCTAAACTCTGGACACCCAAAATCATGCGAATGAAAATATTGCTACTTATTTCCGCGGCCGGCCTGAGCGCATGCAGCAGCGTGCTCGACGTAGCGCCGAGTAACTCGGTTCCGTCCGAGACGGCTATCTCCGACGCTGCCGGAGCCAAGGCAGCGCTGGCGGGAGCCTATGCAGGACTTCAACAGTCCGGGATCTACGGGCACACCATCGTAGACTGGACTGAGGTGCTCTCCGACAACCTCAGATTCGTCGGAACTTTCGACAACTACGCCGACGCGGATGCGCATCTCCTGAGAGCGGACAATTTCTCAGTGGCGCAGGTCTGGAACGACACGTACGACGAGATCAACCGCGTCAACGAGATCATTCAGAAGGTGCCGAATGTTTCGGACCTGTCCGCGGGAGACAAGAGCGAGATCCTTGGCGAAGCATATTTTCTCCGGGCGCTTCAGTATCACAATCTGGTGAAGCTGTGGGACGGCGTGCCCTTACGCCTCGAGCCGGTGAAGACTGCTGCCGAGGCAGCCGCGATTACCCGCGCTACGTCGGCCCAGGATTATACCCAGATCCTGGCTGACCTGACGCAGGCCAAGACACTTATCACGGCCGGACCCAGCCAGACCCGGCAGGCTTCGCTCGGTGCGGTGAGTGCAATCGAGTCCCGAGTGAAGCTCTATCAACGGGATTGGGCAGGCGCCGAGGCGGCAGCGGCGACAGTCGAAGGTATGGGCTACACGCTGGCTCCCACCTTCCCAGAGCTGTTTGAAGCCACCGGCAGCAACACACCCGAAGACATTTTCAGGGTCACTTTTACCCCCACGCAATCCCAGTCGGTGGGTTTTTATTATCTACCGAAGGCGCTGGGAGGACGATACGAAGAGGCCCCCACCGTCGGCACAACCGGAATCATTGCGGCGTTTGATCCGGCTTCGGGTGGCAACATCGCAACGTACAACCCGACGGATAGGCGTGGAATCTGGTCGATTGCACGTGCGGGAACCCGGACTTACGCAGCCAAGTTCAGGAACCCTTCGGGTGACGAGGACATTCACGTCATTCGACTTGGAGAGGTGATTTTGATCCGTGCGGAGGCGCTTGCACAGTTGAACCGTTTACCCGAGGCAGTAGCCGAATACAATCGGCTGAGGGTGCGCGCTGGACTGGCGGCAGACCCAGTTGTCGGTCTGACCCAGGCCGGTGTGTTGGCTGCAATCGCGCGCGAGCGTCGGCTCGAGCTTGCGTTCGAAGGCGACAGATGGCCCGATCTGGTGCGCACTGGAACCGCTGTGCCGATAATGGGCATACCGGCATTCCAGACGCTGCTCCCAATTCCTCAGGGAGAGATCGACACCACTTTACCGGCGCTGACACAGAATCCTGGCTATTAAGAACATTTCCTGAACGCAAAGGGGCATGTCTCATTCAGACGTGCCCCTTTGTTGTTTCTGTTACTGACGCCGCGTACTTCCGGTACGCGAACTATCGGGAGCGCGTCAGTCGGTAGATCAAGATCGCTGCACGCTCAGTTGCCGGCGCTATCGACTTCAGGTTTACCCTCTCGTCCGGTGTGTGCGATCGCATCCCGATGACACCCAGCCCGTCCAGCGCATCGAGGTAGTCGGAAACGAAGGAAATGTCTCCAGCTCCACGCCGACCTGGATCGAGCGCCTCGATCGGGCCCCGGCCAAGCGCCCGGCTCACTGAATCGAGCGTCGCAAGTAGTGCGTAATTTCCCTTGGTGGGCGGCATCGCGGGATTTCCATCCTCGAACGTTATCGTTGCGTCCGTGCCTGGAAGATGCTGCGCCACGATCGCGCGCATCGCGTCGCGCGCCTTGGTCTCCTGCTCCCGGGAAATAAAACGCAAGTCGCCCCGCGCGAACACCCGCGGCGCGATGATGTTGTCCTTTCCGGCGGCCGTGCCGGCGATTCGCGAAGAATCGTAGGTGACGTCGGTACCGCCAACGATCACCGCTGGATTGAAGGTGAGATACTGCTGGCCCGAGAGTTTCTCACGGAACTCGTTCAGGATCCGCGCGGCCTCGTAGATCGCACCATAGCTGGCGCCCTGCGAGAAGATGCCCGATGAATGGGCCTGCCTGCCCGTCACGACCAGCTGCCACCCTCCCATACCGCGACGCGCCACCGTTCCCTTCCCTGCGTCCTCCTCGAACCCGAGGGCGATGTCGCTCCTCTTCGCCACATCGATCAGCGGCCGGCGGGAGACGTCGTAGAGAGCGCCGGCGTCCTCCTCGTCTCCAGTGAGAGCGACGATGATTCGGGTGTCGTCGAGAACCCCCGCGCTCTTCAGCGCCTTCAAGGCGTAGAGGATCACGAGATCGCCGCCCTTCATGTCGCTGCTGCCCGCACCGCCCGCGAGAGTGTCGTAGCGCACGAATCGCTCGCCGTCTCCCTCGAACACCGTATCGAGGTGCCCGATCAGCAGCAGCCGCTTTCCTCGCGTCCCTTTGTGCTCGGCGAAGAGATGGCCGGCCCGCCCGACCGCATCGGGAAGGGCAATCCATTTCGTTTCGAATCCGAGTGAGGTGAATTCCGGCTCGAAGAGTCTCCCGACGGCGCGTACCCCCGCGAGGTTAAGGGTACCGCTGCTGATGTTGACCGCCTTTTCGAGCAACGCGATCTGCTCGGCTTCGTGCGATCGAACGTAGTCGCGGATCTTCTGTTCGACTTTCGAGAGTGGGGCTGCGGTCTGCCCCTGCGCGCCGGCGGGCGGGGTGACCATGAAAAGAGCCAGGGCTGCGCGAGCGACCAGTGAGGCGCGGGCGATCATGGCACCCGTGACGCCGGGTATGTGAATGAGAGTCATATCGCCTGAGAGTATCACGGTGACTCTGTTCCGTCCACCCGCTATCAACGATAGCTTTACCGGCTTGTCGAGACAGTCGAATACGGTGATGGAGTCCCCGCTGAAATGACATTGCGTGCGCGCCTCGGCTGGGGCCTGTTCGCGATCGCCCTCGTGCTGATCGTGCCACTCCTGATCTCGCTCAAGTCTCTGGAGCAGCTGTACGAGACGAGCCGGCTGCTGCGCGACCGCGAGTTTGCGGCCTCGATGCTGCTTGGGTCGTTCCGGGAACGAACCGACGACGCTCGGCGCGCGGAAGATGCCCTCCTGTTCATTCACGATCAGAAGAGCGCGACTCGAATGCAGCGCGAGATCGACGGCCTCGTTGCTCTCACCGACTCTCTCGACCGTTACCGTCTCGACCTTTCAGCGACGCAGATCCGGAGCTCTCTCGACGCGCTGCGCGCGGCCGCCCGCGACGAGTACGAGCAGGCGTCCGCCGGCCGCAGCACGGTCGCGGAAATGGTATCGCAGCAACGAACGCGTCCCGCAATCGCATCGGTCGACAGCTCGCTTGGCGCCAGCGCCCTGACGCTTCGAAATCGTACGCGACAGCGCGTCGCCGACGCCACGAGCGAGACATTGAGAGCCGAGCGTCTGGTGGCGGGTGCGTTGCCGGTTGCACTCATCATCGCGCTCGTGATCGGCATCTGGCTGTTGCGATCGATCAGCGGGCCCGTCTCCGACCTCGAGCGGGGAATGCACGCCATCGCGGAAGGCGACCTGTCTTACCAGCTCGGGTTATCGCCTGGCCAGAAGGGCGAATTCGGGCGCCTCGCCGCGAGCTATCAAACGATGGCGAGGCAGCTGAGCGAGTTGGAGCGTCTCCGGGCGGAGTTCGTCAGCATAGCGTCGCACGAGCTGAAGACACCAATCAACGTGATAATCGGATATCTGGAGCTCCTCCAGGAAGGCATTTATGGGGAGGTGGCGCCCAAGCAGAAGGAGGTACTGCAGACCATCAACAAGCAGGCGCAAGCACTGACCCGGCTGGTCAAGCGCCTGCTCGACGTCAGCAGGTTCGAGGCAAGCGGCGGCAAGCTGGACGTGCGGGAGGTCAACCTGCAGCGACTCCTGACGACCCTGGAAAGCTCCTTCACGGTGCTCGCCAATCAGCGTGACATCGTGTTCTCCGTCGACCACGGCCAGGGTCTGCCGTCGAAGGTTTACTGGGACGAAGACCGCATCAACGAGGTCCTCGGCAACCTCCTCTCCAACGCGTTCAAGTTCACCCCTCGGGGCGGCAGGGTGGCCCTGGCGGTTTCGCCCGTAGACGGTAGCGTGGTCATCACTGTCAGCGACGCCGGAGCCGGGATCTCGGCTGAACATTTGCCACATATTTTTGACAAGTTCTTTCAGGCCGATAATCAGGCGCAGGCAGCCACCAAAGGCACGGGGTTAGGCCTGGCGATTGCGAAAGAAATCGTAGAAGCCCACGGCGGGGAGATAACGGTGGAAAGTCGCGTGGGTGAAGGCACGACGTTCGTCGTAACGCTGCCGACCGAGCCGCCGGGCCCGCGGCGGCGTACGCCGGCGACAACGACCGAGGGAGCAGGATGAAAGGTTTTTACATCGTGATGACCTCGCTGGCGCTCGGCGCCTGCACTCAGCTGCCCGTGATCCCGCCGCCCACTCCAAGTGAGTATGAGCGGACGTTGTATCACGCACGTCAAAACGTCGACGCCGGCAACTACTGGGCGGCGGAGCGGATCCTCGACGAGTTCGTGCGGACGCATCCTGATACGCGCGAAGCGAAGGAGATTGTGTTCTGGAAGGCCGCGTATATGGTCGACCCTGCGAACGATCGCGGCTCTCTTGCGGGCGGGATTGCCGCTCTCGACGGCTACCTCGCGGACTCGACCGGCTTGTACAGGAACGAAGCCAGACTGCTGCGCCGCACGGCGGCCGCGGCGCAAGGCGCCTCTGTCGGCACTACCGCCAGCGCGCCCACTCCATCGACGCCCGGGACGACGGACACTGTGGTCGTCGTCAGCCGGTCACGCGATGAAGAGATCGCAGCGCTGAAGGATCAGCTCGCCAAGAGCAAAGAGGAGCTCGCCAAGGTGAGCGCGGAGCTGGAACGCATCAAGAAGAGGCTGGCGAACCCCAGCAACTAGCCCCGCGGCCGACGCGCGGCCGATCAACCCACTCTGAACAGCTCGAGTGCCCGCGAATAGCGTGCGCTGAGCACTTTGCGGATCCCCGCGTTCGCTTTTGATGTCAGCTCGGGGTCACGGTCGAGTAGCAGCTCCGCGGCCATGCGCGCCTTGATGTTCAGCTCCTCGTCTCGGACGGGATCTGCAATCCTGAAAGTGGCCTCGCCGCTCTGCTCTTCGCCGAAGAGATTTCCCATTCCCCTCAGTCGCAGATCGGCTCGCGCGATCTCGAATCCATCGTCGGTGTCGACGAAGATTCTCAGCCGCTCCGCTGCTTCGTCTCCGACGTCGCCGAGGAGAATGCAATAGGACGCTTCAGCGCCGCGCCCCACGCGCCCTCGCAGCTGGTGCAGCTGCGACAATCCAAATCGCTCCGGATGCTCCACCAGCATCACGGTCGCGTTCGCCACGTCGATTCCCACTTCGATCACCGTCGTCGACACCAGAACATCGATCTTGCCGTCGCGGAACGCGCGCATGATCGTCTCTCGCTCGTCGGCGGGGACCCGGCCGTGAATCAGCGCCACCACCCTTCCCGCGAACGCGCCAGCCGACAGCTGCTCGTACATCGTCGTCGCAGCCTTGAGGTCGGTTTTTTCCGACTCATCGATCACGGGATAGACCACGTACGCTTGACGTCCCTTCTCGGTCTCACGCGCCACGAACTCGAGAACCCTGTCCCGAGCTTTTTCCGGGCGCATCACCGTCGTAACCGGCTGACGTCCAGCCGGACGCTCATCGAGGGTGCTCACGTCGAGATCGCCGTAGACGGTGAGCGCGAGCGAGCGCGGAATCGGGGTCGCGCTCATGAGCAGCACATCCGGCGATTCTCCTTTGGCCGAGATCGCGGCGCGCTGCTCGACGCCGAAGCGGTGCTGCTCGTCGATCGTTACGAATCCGAGCCGGCCGAACACAGCCGCTTCCTGAACGAGGGCGTGCGTTCCGACGACGAGCAGCGGCTCCGTACCAGCGAGCTTTTCGGCTGCCAACTCTCGCGCGCGAGAGCGGAGGCTCCCGGTGACCAGGACCGGCTCGATCCCGAGCGGTTCCAAAAGTCGCGCAATCGTGCGCGCATGCTGTTCGGCGAGGAGCTCGGTCGGCGCCATGATCGCGGCCTGGTACCCGTTCTCCATCGCCAACAGGGATGCAAAGAGAGCGACAATCGTCTTTCCGCTTCCAACATCGCCCTGAAGCAGTCGATGCATTTTTCTGTCGCTCGACATGTCGGCGACGATCTCACGCACCGCTGTCGTCTGCGCGCTGGTGAGCGTGAATGGCAGCACGTTTTTCAGAGCGCTCGTCAGCTCGCGCCGATTCTGAAATGCAATTCCACTCCGGCGCTCCCTCTTCAGCGCATTGCCGCGCCGGTGCAGCACGTGAACGAATAGAAGCTCCTCGAACGCCAGCCGGGCGCGTCCCCGCAGGCCCTCGGCGATCGTTTGGGGGCGGTGGACCATTCGGATCGCCTCTGCCAACGACGGCACTCCCGCCATCGCGAGCAGATCCTCCGGCAGGTACTCCTTGAGGAGAGGAAGCAGCGTTTCGAGGTGCGCATCGATAATCCCGCGAATGACCTTGAACGAGAGGCCTTCGGTAGCCGGGTAGACGGCGAGGACCTTCCCACCCTTGATCCCGTCGTCGTCCTTGCCGAGCTGGATGTACTCACGCGGCTGCAACTGGCGGCCGTGATAGAAGCGTACGGGGCCCGTCAGCAGCATGTAGTCGCCTTTCTCGATGGTCCGGTCCAGGAACGGCTGGCCTGGCCACGATGCCTCGATCATCCCGCTATCGTCCTTCAACACCGCCTGAAAGATTCGCAGTCCCTTGCGAGTGGGGATGATGCCCTTGGAGATCACCTTCCCGATGATCGTCCCATCCATGCCCGTCTCGAGCGAAGCGATCGGAGTAATCGTGCTCGCGTCCTCGTAACGATGCGGGATGTGGAGGATGAGATCGCGCGCAGTCACGATCCCGAGTCTTCTCAGGGCTTCAGCGCGATGCGGCCCGACGCCCTTGAGGTAGTTGACGGGCATGTCGAGGTAGACCTTCCCCCGCGCCTCCGTGACCGCCGTCATTTATCCCTCGAGAAGCTCGCGCGCGAATTCCGCGGCATCGAACGGCAGCAGGTCGGTGGCTTTCTCGCCGACGCCGAGGAATTTCACCGGCACATCCAGAGCTTCGTGGACGGCCAGCACTACACCTCCCTTAGCGGTTCCATCGACCTTCGTGACGACGAGCCCGGTGATGGGAATCGCTTCGGCAAATGTCTTTGCCTGCACGACCGCGTTTTGCCCGATCGTCGCGTCGAGCACCAACAGCGTCTCGTGCGGCGCTCCGGCGAGCCTCTTCCCGATGACACGGTCGATCTTCTTCATCTCGTCCATCAACGAGCCGCTCGTGTGTAGTCGGCCAGCTGTATCGACGATCACGACATCCTTCCCACGATTGATGCCGGCGTCGACAGCATCGAAAGCGACCGATGCCGGGTCCGAACCGGCGTTGCCGCCAACAAAATCAGCGCCCGCGCGCTCCGACCAGCTGCGGAGCTGATCTATTGCGCCAGCCCGAAACGTGTCGGCGGCGCCAACAAGAACTGACATCTTATTCGCCTTCAGCAGGTCGGAGAATTTCCCGATGAACGTGGTCTTCCCGGCGCCGTTCACGCCGACGACGAGAGTAACGGTGGGAGGCGCCGGAGCGCGGATGACGCGTGGATCGCTGTTCCCGGAGCGGAGCGACGCTTCGATCGCCTGCTGCAGCGTCACGAGAAACTCATCCTGGGTCTTGATGAGGCCGCGGCGCGCCTGTGCTTCGATCTCGCCTACGAGGCGCAGTGTAGTCGGCACACCGAAGTCGGCCTCGAGGAGAACCTCCTCCAGCCTCTCCAGCGACCCCTGGATCGATCCCGTGCGTGCGATCGCGGTGACATCGGTGAGCGCGACGTCTTTTATCCTGGTCCAGAGCGAGCGGGTGGGAACATCGCCCGCGCGCTTCAGTATTCTGCTTGCCATTGCTGTCGATTGTGTGCTGGAAGGCGAAAAAAAACCCGGACTCTCAAGTCCGGGTTGAAGATAAGCGCGAGAGGTAGGCGGCGGCGTTACTCGGCTGCGTTCGCAATGTGTGCCTGGCCCAGGCTCGCCAGCGTCTGGCTTCTCATTCTCTGGAACAGAGAACGCTCATTTGCCGGGATCGGCTCGCCACCGCGACTCTGGAGCGCCAGCTTCGGATCGTGCGCGACACCATCAACTCGAATCTCGAAGTGGAGGTGCGGACCGGTCGCCCAGCCCGTCATGCCAACGTAGCCGATTGTCGATCCCATCGTTACACGAGTGCCTGGGCGCATGCCCGTCGCAAAATTCCGCATGTGACCGTAACGACTCACCATGCCGTTGCGGTGCCTGATGTCGATCATGTTGCCGTAGCCGCCCTTTCGACCCGCGTAGACGACGACTCCATCGCCAATCGCGCGAACCGGAGTACCTTCTGCCGCCGCGTAATCGGTGCCGGTGTGATTGCGCCACTGGCCGAAGATCGGGTGCTTGCGAGCGCCGAAGATGCTCGAGATGCGACGGAACGCCACCGGCGCGCGGAGGAAAGCAGCGCGAAGCGACATTCCGCTCGCGTCATAGTACTGACCGGTGCTGGAACCCGGCGTATCGAAGTGAATGGCCTCGAGCGGATTGGTACCGCCTCCCAGCGCGAGACGCGCGCCGAGAACCTTGTTGACGATGATCGCGCCGTTGGGCTTCTGGAGCCGCTCAACCAGCAGGTGGAACTTGTCGCCCTGCCTGAGGTCGCGGCTCATGTCGACCTTGTATTCGAAAATGTCGGCGAGCGACCAGGCAAGCTGGTGGCGGGCCGAGGGCGGAAGGACGCCCACGCCACTCTCGTTGAGGGCGTTGTAGAGACTCGAGTGAATTACGCCGGCGATCGCTAGCGTGTCGACCAGCTCGGTGTTCGAGGCTTCGATGACGAGGGGCGGGAGCATGAAATCCGCCGGCTCGAGCCCTGGTCGACTGACGACGACCGGCTCCATCGGGAATACCTGACGCTTCGGAAGAGCGGGTGTAAACCAAATGGCGACCAGAGCAAGGGTCGCCACAACTGCATAGCTCGCTGGCCTTACGTTGACCCGCTTCAATCCATTTGCCTTCGTATAAATGTCGGAATTTCCATGTCACTCAGGTCCTGCTCAGGAGACGATCGATCGCGCTCCGGTGTCACAGCGGGATTGCTCGTCGGAGTGTTCCGTCTGGGGATCTCGCCGAGGGTGTTTCTGGTCACCCCATTTCCTCGAGCGGGACGGAGCGGAATGACCGGCGAGCCCCTCAAAATCGGCGAGGGCGTGGCGATCATGGCTGGGACCTGGACCGACGTCGATTGCGGTCTGTCGAAGCCGGTGGCGATGACGGTGACGCGAATCTCACCCTGCATGGCGGGCTCGTGAACCGCGCCAAAGATGATCTCCGCGTCCTCTCCGACGGCGTCGTGGATGATCTCGTTGATCTGGTGGACTTCGCCGAGGGTCAGGTCGGCGCCGCCCGTGATGTTCACCAGAACTCCGGTCGCTCCCGAGACCGAGACGTTGTCCAGGAGGGGGCTCGCGATCGCCTGCTGGGCCGCCTCGATCGCGCGGTTCTCACCGCGGCCGATTCCGGTTCCCATGAGGGCCGATCCGCCTTCCTGCATGACGGTCCGGACGTCGGCGAAGTCGACGTTTACCAGTCCGGTGACGCTGATCAGCGAGGAGATACCCTGAGTGGCGTGAAGGAGGACTTCGTCGGCCTTCTTGAGGGCGTCCTGGAAGGGGATTCCCTTGCCCACCACGGCCAGGAGTCTCTCGTTCGGGACGACGATCATCGTGTCGACGTGCTTTCGCATCTCCGCGATGCCGAGCTCGGCCTGGCGCATGCGCTTGCGGCCTTCGAACAGGAATGGCTTGGTGACGATTCCGACAGTCAGGGCACCAGCTGCGCGAGCGAGCTCGCACAGGACGGGTGCGGCACCCGTTCCAGTTCCGCCACCCATGCCGCAGGTCACGAAGACGAGGTCAGCGTTGTGCATGGCGCGGGCGACTTCTTCCCGGCTCTCGTCTATGGCCTGCTTCCCGATCTCCGGCCGCGCTCCAGCGCCAAGGCCGCGAGTTAGCTTCTTACCTATCTGGATTTTGACGTCGGACTTCGAGTTGAGGAGGGCCTGGGCGTCGGTATTGACCGAGATGAACTCCACCCCTTCCAGGTGCTCCTCGATCATGCGATTGACGGCGTTTCCGCCCCCGCCACCGACGCCCACGACCTTCATGCGGGCGGCTTGTGACTGGCTCTCCTCGAATTCGAATATCATCGGGTTGGAAACTCCGGTACTGCGGGATTTGTGGAAAAAAATCTCGGGCTAGTATACGACCGTTAGTCGATTCATACCATAGGCAAAGACGAGCGGGCGCGAAAAAAAGTACAACCGTTGTCAAGTGAGTTATCCACACTCGGTCTCCGGCCCTCAGTTTTATGATTTTATCATAGGGCGCGCGTGGAAAACCCGCGCTGCGACTTGCATCTCTGCTCTTGGTCGGTGAGGGTATCCTCTCCGGCGCTACGCTCGCTTGGTCGGAGCCCCTAACTGCGCTCCCTCGCTCCGCTCGGTCGCGGGTCTCCTCCTCGCGCTCGCTTTGGAAAGCGCCTACGAGGACACCCTCACCTCCCTCCACAGATCGTCAACTGCACGCGTGGTTCGGCCCGAGCGCGCCCTGCCGCGGTCATGGGCCTCGCGGGCGCGGAGCGGTCGCTTCGGTCCCGCCGCTTGCCATCGGACGTCGCACGGAGCCACGCCGGCACAAATGCGCGCGCGGGAGTCTCAGCGAGGGGATTCTTTGAAGCGTTCGCGCGAGGCGTCGCGAGGCACGGCGGTCATTCAGATATGGTGGGAAGGAGGGCGTGGGTGTCCTCGTAGGAGACGTTCAGCGAGCGACCAGGAGACCCGCGACCGAGCGGAGCGAGGGAGCGCAGTTAGGGGCTCCGCCCGAGCGAGCGTCGTCGACGAAGAGGATACCCGCGCCCGACTGACCGGCGACAATCCCAGAAATGCGCCGAGCACTTGCGGCGCGAAATCAAGCGAAAGGCTAGAAGAA
>Ga0193723_1000449_pt1 | contig 16168 bp, 17 predicted proteins | sample H2m2metaG_FD_143042 | JGI IMG/M metagenome (GOLD analysis project Ga0193723, IMG submission 143042) | Soil microbial communities from a riparian zone of the East river system, Colorado, United States - H2m2 | ecosystem: Environmental > Terrestrial > Soil > Riparian zone | place: USA: East River...
TTCAATTAACGATCCACAAGAACTCATACAGGCTTTGCAGTCTGAATATCGGGAGCGCAACGCTCTAGGAAATCATCCTCTAAAAGGGAATCAAGGCACTTAAAAAAGAACGACTTTGAAATCTTTCTGGTAATTGGTTTACTCTTACTTGACAATAGAAATTTCTTAAGTGGATGTGCTATCAGAATAAATCTACCCTAGGCTATTCAACAAATCATTTAAGTTTTGTGCCAGAAAAGTATGAAGCGTCGCTCCAACTATATGTCCTCGCTTAGCAAATACTTCAGCTAAAATTAGTTAAGCTTCATATTCGTTTGAGCCTTTTTCTTTTAATTCCCTCTTCAGCTCTGAGTTTTCCAGTTTAATTTACCTAACGCTGTTTGGCTCGAGATCGATGTTGCAAATAGCCCGCCTGCTCCCAGGATTACTGATGCAACAAATACTACGAATATTTCTTTCATTGATTATTCGCTAGTTATTAATGTATATATATAGTCTGCTACTAGTAGTATACAAAATTTATTAATAATATAACCGAATTGATAAATCTTACACATAGGAAAGAACGTTACTCCTCCTCTAGCAGCAAATGATGATTTGTCTTTTATCTAATAGAAATGACCCACAATTTAACGAATTATGTGATACATGATCAGGGAAGCTCCGCCTAGTGCGAGCGATTTGCTGATGAATAAATTATATTATTGGGCAGTTGCCATAGTAACAGCATTGGCTGATCCAACGCGTCACATAAAAAAGAAACAGCTTAGAGATATTAGTCATAAAATACGCAGAGTTCAAATGCGTATGCGAAACAGAAAGGCTAAACGCTATATTCCTGAATTAGTTGTTGAACTAAACTCACTATTCAAGCAAAGGGATACAATAAAAAATGGAAATGCAATGAAGACCCAACACCTCCCTAGACCTCAAAAGATATGTTCTGTATGCAATTACAGAATTGACAAAGGTTACCATATTTGTAAACCTAGCCCCTCACGACCTTTGCAGTCATAAGGCTAGGATGCAAAGAGATTCATGGATAAGATAAGTTATTGTATAGATGTCAATTAACTAACTAAACATTACTTCGTAATTTCCTGTCTTGTTAGTCCGCCAGGCTATGTACACGTTATCTCCAGATGTTGCAACAGGCGCATCCCAAAAGAAGACAACATCATTTGTTGAGCGATGCCTATGATAGGCCTTTACTCTTCCTATCAAATCAGTCAATTCAATAGGCTTTTGAAAGATACATCCTTCATGAAAATAAAGTTCAGCTAGAAGAAGAGCAAGAAAAGGAAACTTGAGAAATAGTAGCTACAAACCAGTTTCTAGCCCTGGTAAGTTGCCTACCTCACTATATAATCCTAAAGTAGTTAGTTGAAAGTTTATTCTAGGATGATGGTGATAATAGTACTACCCAACAAGAAATCAAATTTTTTGATATTCTAAAATAGTATAATGTGCACCATGGACCAATGAAGTGTGTAGCCGGAGATGAATACACTACAGCATTAAATTCATCAGAAAGTAACACAAAGAAGAAGAAAATACTATTCATTGATGATGGCCTCATAAATTTCCCAGTCTAAGCCGCCAGACAAAATCTTGCATGATATGGCAGGGAAAGTCCTGTTGAGGCTGAGCATGTTATAAGCCGGTTAGAAGTCAAAGAGAATCAAACTGCTTTAGTTCCATTTATGAGAAGTGTTACCACAAGTGTAGCCGCGCTTAACCACAGCACGACATCTTGTTAGTCCCATATACGTAAAATAAAATTAAGTTATGATGTTACATCAATTCATATCCGTCACATTTAAAGGATTTATCTTGAGAATCGAAATGCCCGTCCAGTAAACAAACCAAGCCATTTATCCAAGACAGCTCCTGTGAGTCAGTAAAATATGTTCTTAATACCACGAATTTACCATTCTTGTTCATATCCCTTCCCTTAAATGTAATTTGTTGTCCGCTAGGGGTAGTAAATATGCCTTGCCAATTCGAAATTGAGATACCGTTACTGTGTATTAAAGAGATGCCGCTACCTGATGCTTTTCCATTTGGAAATGGATTTATGCCTTTGATTTCAGCTATCCAACTACTTTCTCTTTCTACGGTCTTTGTAATTGCATCTTCAGAAAGGATTTTACTATTTGTGGGTGTATCGACTTCCTCAAATAATTTGCGTCCTATTGAAATCATAGTATACTCTGAGCTATAGTCAGTAGTTAAGGTATGGCTTTATCTAACGATTCTCCGCCTGATTAATAGAGTCAAGAATAGGAAGAAATGTACACAAATCAATACAAGAAAGTTAAAATCTGATAATAACACCAAATATGATCATAGCAGCCTCTTGCTTACAACACAGGCTATAGATAAAATTATGACAAACAAAGGAATAGAGCAGCGAGACCTTGGGATCTCCAAGTTACTAAGAAATGGAGTAGACAATTACAACAGTATATTTCCACATGTTGCTGTAGCTATTCAGCTTTGCAGCCATGGTAAGTCTCTAATAAGAGGAGAGAATATTCAGTATGTCTATACTAATTCAAAACACAAGAATCCACTTTGCAGAGTCATTCCGTACTAAAACATGAAGAAGACACAATTACATCATATGATAAAGAAAAATATTGCGACCTATTACTTGACGCCGCTGAAACTGTATTAGGTTATTTTGGATTTGATGGCTCTGTTTATAAATCTGAGAATAGAGGGATTAGAAGCAGCAAACAGAGGAAATGGTGGGACGAATTAGGAGAAGAAAGAAGAAAAGATGTGGAAGCTGAAAGAGACAGCAACTGAGGTGTGCTTAAAGGGCTTGTTTTTGATTACTTTGAGTTAAAGGCGAATATTGTTGGAGGTGATGTATAGCACTTCTCTGTGTTTGGATGATAATATTGATGGTCACGTGGACATTTTGCCACTCTCATCCCATCATGGAATACAGATTGAGGTTGAGTTATTACATCTTTGAGGTACAGTCCTTGCTTTAAGTAAACACTTGCAGTAGGATCTCTTGTATCTAAAGTAGCCATATCTCCACTAGCATCGGCTATACTGTTAAAAAAGTGTGAGTATACGTCCTTGCGTTTGTCGCTGAATTTATCGTTTAGTATGCACGATTTTCTAATAAAACGCTTAAGTCGTGTTTCAAGTTGGCAAAGAGCCTCCATAACATTAACATTTTTACCAAGAAGCGATTTTTCAGAAATCTTCCTGCACGTAGATAGCAAGCTCTCCAAAATGGTCCACACTATTTTGTTTTAAGCCATCAATAACAGAAAAAAACTGCTTCAAGGTCCACGTTATCGAGATCCTGTTTTAGAAGATTAACGATCTCATCGTATACCTCGTTCTCTTGTTGTTTGGTCATTCTTAATTCTTCTTTGAAATCTTTTGTCATTTCGGCCATAGTTGGAATTCCAAATGGCTTTGAAGCTCCTGCTCCAAAGAAAAATGAGATATCATTTGTTGAGACTGACATGGTGTATACAAAGAATATTACAATTTAAGTATATGGCCCAGACCAGACTTTATTGAGACAAATGTGTTAGTAGCACTATTTCTAGAAATAACCCACTTCTTGGAGAAGCCAGCTTATTATGTACAGGTTTTTTCCTTGCTGCACACTCTTCTTTTTGGACGTTTGACCGCATTCTGAGACGTTTTTGACCGCATTCTGCTAGCTAACAAAGTAGGGCTGGCCTGACAAAAAGGATTAATTATTCTAAAAAATTGATCTGACTCATTTCTTTTGTTCTACATGAAAATGATGGTATACTTCCCCAACTTTCTATAGCAATACCTCTAATAGTAACTCTAATATTTTTGCATTGACTGTTCTCCTTTTAAGATGAAATGCAGGTATTGTACTAGTGTAGACACCAATAATATGCAGGAGATAGAAGAGCATCTACGTTTACATCATGCAATCGTAGCTAATGATGAGGCGGCAAGTAGGACTAATATTCATAGACTTATACATGACATCGTTGAATGTTGGCAAAGTCACGCAGCATAGTTATTTACCACCAGCACGGATATTCCACTGCAAGAAATGAAATGATGCAATCAGTCTACTGTCTGGACACACAAAGGGTATAGACCAATGACTAAAACAATTACTAGCACAGAACTGTGTTTTAGCAAGTCCTATATTATAGGATTCATCATACATCCTATGGAAATACGAAAACAATTGCGTGATATTCTTGCTTTAATTGCAGAGTTAACTCATAATAATGTAAACGAGGATGTGCGCCACACATTGGTTATAGATCGTATGGGACTTCCTGAACACGAAACACATAAACACATTCATGAGTTGGAATCATTAGGCTTAATTAAGATCCAGCCACGGATGAACCCTACAGCAGACGAAAAGGGCCGTGAATACAGACTGCTCAATATAACAAGAGAAGGGTTGCAGGAACTATCGTCGGATTAATGCCTTTTTGATACTTATCGAATATCTTGTCAACATATGCCCTAAAAGCCAGAGGACGAATGACCGATATTAGGATCTTCTGAATGCCTTGGGTCCCACATAAATGATCCCTCATTTCAACGAATAAACTCTATACGACTTTCCAGTACGATGGTTGATATATTTCCATTTTTTCTCATCGATTGGTAATTCCTCGAATCTTGATTATATTTTTGGATGTAGTAATTTAAAGACGTCTTCTCCTACAGATATTTTATTTGGGGTTGTCAGAGAGGTTATCTTTGCTGCCACGTTTATGCTATATCCGAGTATGTCGATCGGTGAGCTTAGGTCATGTCCATAATGAACAATTACATTTTCGCCTTCATCCATACCTACTTTTATGGCTAGTTCTGTAAAACCCATTCAATCTAATATGGGATTTATTCCATTTTTTATTACATTGATGATTGATTCTGCACACTCAAATGAACGATCACAGACAAGATATTTATTGAAGATAGAGGGAAAGAACGCAATAACAGCATCGCCTACATATTTTAGTACATATCCATCGTAGCTCTCTACAACAGAAGATATCTCACGTGAAAATGCCGTTATTATTGTAACGAGCTTGTCTACTGGTAGATTCATGCTCATTTGAGTGGAGCCTACAAGGTCGGCAAAGATGACAACGAGAGGAACTTTGGATCTAACGTGTTTCAATAGAAAATCTTGACTGCGTTTTAATGACGTATTATATTGATATTGTTCTTCCAATGCTTGCCATAGTCTGTCTTGCCTTTGAGTAAGAAGAGTGTGCAGATCGAAGATCTGTCTTGATGGTCCTTTTGATTGAATTTGATTTAGTTCGTCTTTAGGCCCATGATAATATTTATAGAATTCTTCATTTGACTCGTTCTCTTTTGTACTTGTGTAGTCTTCCTTATGTTCTCTATTGTATACATCCGCTTTTTGATCTTCTCCTACAGAAGTACAAAAGAGAATTATATTCCTTACCTTCGTGATCGTTGGGTTATAATGGGCTTCTTGAGCACTCGAACCAAACTAGAAACTACATATGCCATTCTATATAGTCCTATCTCATATACATATTTCGCATCAGAAAGCTACTAACTTGAATTTATCGATTATCTTATTACTGTTTATTTTTGATAGCTCATAACTCTACTTTTTAATCCTCTCTTCAAGATATTCCTTCAATGCTATTGCATTGTTGAATTTTTCTTCTTTTGTACCATATAACAAAGTTACTGATCCTTCCTTTACCTTATCAAGGATCGTATTAACGGATTCACTGTTTTTTTCTAGTTCTTTAAAATATCGAGCTTTAAATTCATCCCATTTTTTTGCGTCATGCGAAAACCATTTCCTTAATGAATTACTTGGGGCGATATCTTTCTGCCACAAATCCACCTTTACTTTATCCTTGCTTAAACCACGAGGCCAAAGTCTATCTACAAGTATCCTAAAACTGCTGTCGTTTGTTCTAGGATTACTGTATATCCGTTCGATTTTTATCATCGATAGCTGGATCTACCTTTAGAGTTCATCTATTCCGCATAAAAGGTTTATTGTATAAAATTTGATAGATTTGCTGAATCTGAAATAATGAGATTCATTGATTCAAAATCTCTCGGTACTGAAAGATTTGTGTACCATATTTTCTCGCACCTTTATTATAACGTGAATTTGATTATGCAAAATTTTCTTTTGATACATCAAGAATTCATAGATTAAACTTAATATTAGATATGTACTACAAATTAATAATTGCCAAATGGCGTTTTAATTAATGAAGAAGATTTGTTGTTACGTAGAGTAAACGAGTCGATTATACGGTGTAAATTATGCCCACGTTTGTCAAAATACATCCGAGAAGTAGGAAAAAGTAGAACAAAAAAGTACATGGATCAAGCTTATTGGGCAAGACCTGTTCCAACTTTTGGTGATCCTAAAGCTAAACTACTGGTTATTGGATTGGCCCCTGCTGCAAACGGAGGAAATAGAACAGGGAGAATATTTACAGGGGATAGTTCTGGCGATTGGCTTGCAAAAGCTTTGTTTCAAACAGGATTTGCAAATAAACCTACAAGTATATCAAAGAATGATGGATTGATATTAAGAGACACCTATCTGACTGCGGCAGCAAGATGTGCTCCACCACAAAATAAGCCAAATTCATCTGAAATATCAAACTGTTTACCATACCTAATATCGGAAATAAAAATATTAGAGAAGACGACCAAGGTTATTATGACACTTGGAAAAATTGCTTTTGATGCATATTGTAAAGTGTGTCATGTAAAAAACATGAAATTTGGTCATGATAGAATATATCCTATGCGTAATGATAAAACATTGATAGTTTCATATCATCCAAGTAGAAGAAATACTAATACTGGTACTTTAACATGGCAGATGTGGATTAATATTTTTGAAACAGCAAGAAGGATAATAAATAATAAATGAAAGCGTAGACAGAGGTTATGTGATAATGGCAATGCAGGAATACTTTGAAGATAAAATGAGAAGGTAAAAATAAGTTAGATTTGCTAAAAGTAAAAATTATAACATATATATATACGGTATTATGACATGGAGAAAGACCTTCCCTTTGTATGATGTTCTTTCATTAATAATGTCTCTTGCCACCATCCACCATCGGTGGACACAGCTGCAGAGATAGTGATATGCTTATACCTGTGTTTTCGTCTGATAAATTCACTATTCTCCTGAAATGAATTCTAGATTTTTGAGACAATTGAAAAGGTACTCAGTTGCAGCATCAAGAATCTTCATACATTCAATGTATAACTCATCGTCGTCATCTATTTCTTTATCACATAAAAGACATCTACCTCAATTATAATTCTTAGGCTATCACCGTTATCACAGGATTAATCAGTGAAGAAAACCTTCTGATTTCTTATTTTTTACAGACAGAGCTCGTAGTGTGTATACATGATTTCACAATCACAGGCATGTTATGCTAATCTAGGTCAACTATTGATATAGTCTTGCTCTGATAAGACTTTTCGCTTTAAATTATTTAATGCGAAGATATTTGGACTTGAAATGTCTGAGGCTTTCAAGAAAAATGGTATTGATGATGTAACAGTTGTAGAAATGGCTAATCATGTTCTTCCCAACATTCTAGATAGTGATCTATCTAAAATAGTGGAAGAACACCTTTGTCATAATAAAATAAAACTCAGACTTGGAGAAAAGTTAGTGCAAGTCATAGGAGGAAATGGAAAAGCAAGAGGTATTAAGACCAATAAAGGCACTATCGAATGTGATCTCGTGCTTCTTGGTACAGGGGTACGACCTAATTCTGAACTAGCAAAAGATGTAGGTATTGAGTTAGGATATGCTAATGCAATAAAGGTAGATGAATATATGAGAACGAATGTACCCAATATATTTGCCGCTTGTGATTGCGCTACTGCAAGAAGCTATGTAACAGGCAAAGATACATACTTTCCTCTTGGTACTACTGCAAACAAGCAAGGAAGAATTGCTGGCGAAAATGCTGCTGGCGGGAATGCAATATTTACAGGAATAGCAGGAAGTTCTATTGCAAGGTCTTTTAATCTATATTTCGGTAAAACCGGACTAAGCTTAGAAGAGGCTTCAAAAGAAGGATTTGATCCAACTGAAGAAACAATAGAGAGTATAACAAGGTCAGGATACTATCCTGATAACAAACCTATATGGATAAAGATTGTAAGCAGTAGGACTGATGGTGGTAGAGTGCTCGGTTCTCAAATTGTTGGAGGAGAAGCTGTAAAAGGTAGAATTGATCTAATTGCTCTTGCTCTTCTTCTTAAAGCAAACGCAGCTGATCTTGCAAATTATGATGCATGCTATGTTCCTCCAGCCTCTCCAGTATGGGAACCAGTAACCATTGCTGCTTCACAACTAATCAAAATTATAAAGAAATAAATAAGGATCAGGAAAAATTTGATCCTATGCAGTATAGTGTAAACAGACAAATTGGTTTGATCATTCGTCCAGAAAATGGATAGATATACAAAAAGAAGTCAGACTAATAATATAGTCAAGCAATTAACAATATGATAGTTAGTTATAAAGATGATTTCACAGACTAATTGTAAAGCTTGGGGTTTCTACTTTTTTATATTGATCCGATTATTATAAACACCCAAAATTATTGGAACTGGACATCTTCACCTAAATTATGATGTACCATTTAATTCATAATCAATACAACGGAAATAGCTTAGAAAGATAGGTAAACGAAACTGTAAGTAAGAGTAAGAGACATTCACTAAAACACTCCTCTATAGGGAGGTATACCAAGTTGGTATCGGATGAAATAAAAACAACACGGTAGACTGATATGTATTAATATTCTACGCTCATAATTAAGATTCATAATTTCTTTAATAAATCAATCTGCTGTATTTCGGTGTGATCTAATCGCTGATCAATTACCCTTGATATCAAAAAGACTACATACATATCCTATAATACCGCATAGTAGATGTCATGAGCGAATATGAAAATATGCGTACAGCTGATATTGTAGCTGAAGCATTGCTTGACTGGAAAGTTGAAGTGATTTTTGGCTTACCTGGTGATGGTATAAATGGATTCATGGAAGCACTAAGACGAAGACAAAATAAAATAAAGTTCGTACTAGTTAGACATGAAGAATCTGCAGCATTTATGGCGTGTGCTTATGCGAAGTATACTGGAAAACTCGGTGCATGTGTTGCAACTTCTGGACCAGGTGCAATACATCTTTTAAATGGATTATACGATGCTAAAGCGGATAATACTCCTGTTATTGCTATTACGGGAACTACATACTCTGATTTAATGAATTCTAGCTATCAGCAGGATGTTAACTTGTTACAGCTATATTCAGATGTCGCAGTTTACAATGATATGATAAGTGTTCCAGAGCAAGCAGAAATGGCAGTGGATATTGCATGTAGAACTGCACTGGCACAGAGAGGAGTAAGCCACTTAACAATCCCAATAGACATTCAGGAAAAGAAAATGAGTGGTAAATTTTCTAGACATAACGTTGCTTACCATACATCTGACGTTTATGTTGCTGAAACAATTCCAAGTCGCTCGTTAATAGAAAAGGCAGCTAAAATTCTTAATTCAGGAAGTAGGATTGTAATACTTGTAGGACAAGGAGCACTTGGAGCTGGGGACGAGGTACTTGCAGTTGCAGATAAGTTAAGTGCTCCAGTTGTCAAAGCACTTTTAGGTAAATCAGTAATTCCTGATGACAATCCATATAGTTTAGGCGGTCTTGGTTTACTTGGTACCGAACCATCCAGTGATGCTATGAGTGAAGCAGATACGCTCTGTATGATTGGAACATCCTTTCCATATATCGAGTATCTTCCAAAGCCAGGTCAAGCAAGAGGAATTCAAATTGATATAAAGCCTGATAAGATTGGTCTTCGGTATCCTGTTGAAATTGGCTTAGTAGGTGATTCAAAACTAATAATATCTGCACTGCTTCCACTACTGAATCAAAAGCATAATCTAGAATTTCTAAAATCTAAACAAGAAGCAATGAAAAATTGGAATAGATTAATGGAAGAAAAAAGTACTAGAACTGATAAGCCAATCAAACCACAAGTTATTGCAAAAGCAGTTTCTGAAGAGGTGGAAGATAATGCTATAATTTCGGTAGACTGCGGAACAAATACGAGTTGGGCAGCTCGTTATATCAATATAAGAAAAGGGATGAAATTTTCTGTGTCAGGTACACTATCAAGTATGGCTAATGGATTGCCATATGCGATAGCAGCGCAAATAGCTTTTCCCGAAAGACAATCTATAGCATTTGTTGGTGATGCCGGACTAACAATGCTGATGGGCGAATTTGCTACTGCTGTACAATACAACCTTCCTATCAAAGTAATTGTTATCAAGAATAATACCTTAGGGATGATTAGATGGGAGCAAATGGGATTTCTTGGAAACCCTGAATTTGGAGTAGAGTTTTCTCCGATAGATTGGGTAAAGTTTGCTGAAGCATGTGGTGGTAAAGGCTATGCGATAAAGGAGCCATCTGAAGTAAAATCTATAATGCATCAAAGCATGAAAGAAAGAAAACCAACTATAGTTGAAGCTTACGTTGATCCATTTGAACCCCCGATGCCACCAAAAGTGGAAATGAGCTTTGTTAATAATCTAGCTAAATCATTTGCAAGAGGGCAGCCATATACTAGAAGAATAGGATTAACATTGTTCAGAGACCAAGTACATAATAGTTTAAAAAATATACATTCACATTCTATAAAATGAGACTGACTAAATTAATTATTGGCAGATCATTTTTGGAATTAGCATCAAAAATAGTTCCAGTTATACTAAATATAGTGCTTATGTTTTTTGGGTATAGAGCAACACTACTGTAGTTAACAGAAGCGTTAATGAAAGTCCTTATGTAGTTTGAGGCTGCTTTTATAATTAATGAGCATCCAAGAAAAAAATAAAGAGTTAATGATAACTTTGGATAATGCTTGGAATTCACAAGACTGGGATACATTCATTGAGCGACATGCAGATAATGTCGCGGTATTTTGGCCCGGTCAACCAGATCCAACAAGAGGAGCACATAACCACCGCCAAGAATCCATAGAGTTTTTCAAAATGTTTCCAGATAATCATCTCGTTAACAATCCCTACAAGATTCTCATCGCAGAAGATGATTATACTTGTTCAGTAGCAGACTTCTCAGGTACATTTAAAGGTGCGATGAAAGGCCTTGATGGAAAAATGATTCAACCAACTAACAAGAAATTTCATTTAGAGTTCTGTACTGTTGCACACTGGAAGGATGGGAAAATTCTAGAAGAGAGATTGTTCTATGACCAAATGGGAATGCTAAAGCAAATCGGTGCGATATAGCCTTATGCGGTCAATTACTCCTTTGGACTGGCTCTCATTGGAAGAGACTAGGCTAGCAGAATATATTTCAAGCAAGTTAAGTCTCTACTGCACCCATCACATACCCATATGTTTTGCTTAGAATGGAAGATCAGCAGAGCTTTCTTCAACTGATCAACCGGGAGCACTGAAAATTGACACATTATCAATCATACAGGTGTTGCAAGTGAAGCCAGTCAGACTGGTAAATATGTTCTGAAAAATCAAAATAAGTAATGCCACATACAAGTTTCATCTTATATAGATCCAGTGCTTAGAAAGGAAAGATTCAAGTCTATCATAAGGAGTATAATTTTTCGTGTATCGAAACTATGGTAATAGATAATATTGATATATAATGCGAGTTTGCAGATAAGCATCACTATTCAATCCCTCACCAATGAATCAGTAGATGTGGTCGCTCAACGGGCTCTATTACCAGAGCAGAATCTGGCCAATGCATAGAGGGCTAGACATCTACTTCCTCCTCTCCTGCTCGTAGAGGGAACCTCAGCTTTGTAATTAAATTAACCAGTGATTTATCTAATTATTCGAATTCACGATGGTGTTCTGGTTTGACGTGTGCTTCAAGCAAATCTGCTAACGGTCCTTTGATTTCTTTAACACTGTCTTTAAATAATACCATTTCTCTTCCTTCTTTCCTGCAATAGATGTTTACCTTCCATTTTTGGTCATCTAGCTCTGGAAAATCAGACCGGTAGTGGCCTCCTCTACTCTCTTGTCGCATCAGAGCACCTCTTATTATGGCCTCACAAACAACTAGCGACGATTTTACTTCCCAGGTTAAAAAAATATCTTCACCATTAGCATCATCAATTTTGAATTCCTTTAAAATATTATCTTTAGAGTAAAACTCATTCTTTAATTCCAATATTCTTTTCAATCCGTTTTGGAGCTTTGTCTCTTCTCTTATTATTCCTGCGTTCTGTTTCATTAATTCTTGTATTTCATTGCGAAACCTAATTGGTTCCTTAACTATAAAGACTTCATCATCGAATTCCTTTTGGTTATTTATCTTAGATCCTAGCAGTGATGGTTCGGTGTTCTTTATTTCCGCTAGTTCTTTTGCTAATCTCGCTGCTTCACCACCAGCAATTTTTCCGAAAACTACTGTGTCCAGTAAGCTATTTCCACCTAAACGATTAGCACCGTGAATCTGACTTATTACTTCCCCAACAGCAAATAAACCTCTAATCTTTGTTCTACACTTTATATCTACCACTACTCCGCCCATCGAATAATGTGCGGTCGGTCCAACCTCCATTTTATCCTTGGATATGTCAATTCCATCAATTTTTTTGAACTGTTCATACATTGTGGGCAGCCTGTCTAGAATTTTTTCCTTTGATAGATGGGTTACGTCCAACCAAACTCCTCCATGTTCCGTACCTCTGCCAGCGATTATCTCATTATAATTTGCGCGGGCTACTATGTCACGTGGTCCTAGCTCCATTCTTTCCGGATAGTAATTTTTCATGAACCTTTCACCCTTTGAATTTAGTAGTATGCCTCCTTCACCACGAATTGCTTCAGTTGCTAGAGTACCCAATGCTTTCTCTGGCCAAACCATTCCTGTAGGATGGAATTGCACCATCTCCATATCTACTAAATCTGCGCCTGCTTCATACGCTAGCGTCACGCCTTCTCCATAGTTTTCAAAAATTCTAGAACTACTAACGGCATAGACTCGCGTATATCCACCAGCTGCGAGAACTAAAGACTTGCATTCGAAAATCACATTTTCTTTCTTTTTAAAATCTATGCCAAATGCTCCTTTGACTTCTTCTACTGTTTCCTTTTTCTCAAGTACGTAGCCTGATTTTAATAATTTTGTGATGTAAACATCTTCTACAATTTCGATTTTGCGCTGACTTACTTGTTCTATCAATACACGGATTATTTCCTCTCCAGTCCAATCTTCGTAAAATACAGTCCTTCTGTAAGTATGGGCGCCAAAAAATCGTTGTGTTAATCTACCATCTTTCTCTCTATGAAACCTAGCACCCCAATTAACTAGTTCATTTACAGCGTCAGGTGCATTCCTGCACAGTACTTCAACTCTTTCATAGTCTGCAAGAAACTCCCCTTCTCTTAGAGTATCAACAGCATGTATCATCCAGTTATCTTCTGGGTCCATAGTACCAAGCGCTGCGTTGATACCACCTCTTGCAAGTACTGTATGAGGATCTCCTTTTCTACTTTTACTAATTATGAGAACGTGAGCACCAGCATCATGAGCTTCAATTGCAGCTCGAAGACCTGCAGAGCCACCACCTATAATTAGAACATCACATGAGCGTCGAGATCCATTATTCATATTTTTGGTCAATTTGGCTATTAGAACCAATAAGGTAATTGAATCTTTTGTAACTATAAAAGATGGTCAAGGAGTAGTACATGAAAGTAACGTTCTGATTATTTGTGGCACAGCCGTGACATCTCCATTAGCAATTCAGAGATCCAATTCTCGGCCAGTAGCTTTCTCATAGCAGTACTATCCCTATCTTCTACCCATGTACTAGCAGCTAGTGCCTACATCAGCTTCCGATTGTCTATTCCATAAACAGCTGATATTCAGACACATATTTTCTGACGATTATTGAATTGACAACTATTCGATGTTATTGCGAGGAGTAATTCTTTTTGTGGAATTTAGCTTTATATATTTGTAAGATAGCACATATTGAAGCGGCAGAACCGCTGGGAGCAGCGAAATAATTCGAACAACTTGTGAGGACAGAAGGAGTGTTATCTTAATATTACTATATCGAAATCAACCTAAGGTCACAGATAATGAAAACATCCATACTGCAGACAAGATTAGGCAAGTCAAAAGAGAGCATGAAGAAAAATATCTTGCAAGCACAATAAATAATTTTCTATATACATTAAAAATTATGACTGTAATTTTTGTATTGATACTATACTGTCGCTGTTATCGTTATTATTGTTGCCTTTTTTTATCGATATGCCTTTGAATCGCATTCTTTAATGTGTCAGTAACTATGTGAATAATGCGAGGATCATCAACTTTAGGTATGATATAGTCGTATTTCAAATGATTACTATCTATGATATCAGCTATTGCATTTGCAACAGATACAAGCAGTTCTTCGCTTAGAGTATTGACTCTAAGATCTAATAATGCTCGTAATATCGATGGAAATACCACTGCGTTATTAACCTGGTTTGCAAAGTCTGACCTGCCAGTGGCTACGATTCTTGCCCCTCCTTTTAATGCATCAGAAGGTAGAATTTCTGGATCAGGATTGCTTAGCGCAAATACAATTGGGTCGTGCTTCATTGATCGTACCATATCTATGCTTACTAAGTGACCCTTCCCCGATACTCCAATAAATACATCAGTACCTTTTAGGACATCAGCAAGGCTTCCACTCAATTTAGTAGGATTAGTCTTATCAGCAATTTCTTTTTTATATGGATTGTCTAAACCTTTAATCCTGTTTTCATATATTGCTCCCACACTATCAGTTACAACAATATTCCTGCATCCTGCTTCTTTCAATATCCTAAATATCCCATATCCAGCAGAACCTGCTCCTGCTATAACCACTCGTATATTATTTATTCTCTTTTGCAGTAACTTGAGGGCATTTAATAACCCTGCAAGTGTGATTATAGCCGTGCCGTGTTGATCGTCATGGAAGACTGGGATCGAAAGATCTCTATGAAGTCTTTCTACGATCTCGAGCACTTTTGGTGATTCTATATCCTCTATATTTACAGCACCGAATACTGGCTGTATCGCTTTTATAAATCTAATTATCTCCTCTTTATCCTTAGTGTCTATACATAATGGAAAGGCATTGATACCTCCTAAAACTTTGAATAATACAGATTTACCTTCCATAACAGGAATTGCTCCTTCTGGACCAATGTCACCTAATCCAAGTACTCGTGTTCCATCACAAACAATGGCAACATTATTCCATTTTGATGTATAATTATATGCCAATTTTTTATCAGTACTTATTTCTTTGGCGACAAATGCAACCCCAGGGGTATAGATTAGGTCTAGTGTATCATTCTTACCTTCAGATGAGCTGCCTATAGATACTCTATTATGAATTTCGATTTTTCCCTTTAGCATTCGATGGAGGTTTATGGCATCTTCTTCTAAACTCAATTAAGCAGTCAAATTACCTACAGTGGTGTCAATGTATATAGATTGCTATATAATTACAGAATGGCCTTAATACCAAATATTTGCAAGGAATACAAAGATTAGGCGGGTTGATCAAATATGTTATAATTATCCTTTTGCTCGTACAATATCTACGATTAACGTTACCACCTAGATCAGTATCTTTTATTGTCAATGGAGTTTCCACTTCCTTGATTATCTATATTGCGGAAGAAGAAATTCCAATATGTTTTAGAATGACAGAAACAAAGGCAAAGGTAAGCCAACTGTACTTGCAGTCTTGATTTTTGTAGATATCTGTCGTGCTTTGCTTTAATATGTGTTTATCGCTGATGTTTCGAAAGCATAACTACAACAACCTGTAGTTATGTGATATACGTGGTCATGAAGTTATATGAACTTAACTACAGGTTTTTATCTCGAAAAATGCCATCATTGCTACTGCAGTATCGCTTACTGTTTTTTTAGTAGCCCGTAAACTCTTCTACTTTTATTCTTTCTCTCGGAATTTGGAGATCATCTTGGAGCAAAGCTTGCATGGCTTTTAGCATGCTAGGAGGCCCACAAATATAGAATATTGAATTGTTTAGTTCGTT
>Ga0193723_1000450_pt1 | contig 16148 bp, 21 predicted proteins | sample H2m2metaG_FD_143042 | JGI IMG/M metagenome (GOLD analysis project Ga0193723, IMG submission 143042) | Soil microbial communities from a riparian zone of the East river system, Colorado, United States - H2m2 | ecosystem: Environmental > Terrestrial > Soil > Riparian zone | place: USA: East River...
TACCACTGGCTCATGCTCACTTCTTTCTTCACAAACTTCGCAAACAGGATGGTGAGGATGTTCATCTCCTCTTGTTGTCATACTTAAGAACAGCAGAATGCCATAAAAAAATGTACACAAAGACAATAATAGTAAGTCAAACAACTGATGCAGGCGTCAATTTTTAAAATTCTCAATCATAATTTGTTATTTTATATGGAATGAGTAGATTATTACTAGATATGGCTATCTTGACCTTTTGTATTCTTTTGAAGCTATTTATAATTATGGACGACTGAAGCAACATTAAGCAGACTAATTAAGAATCATCTATAAAGTAATAAATTTCGTGGGAGGTTAGTCAGTAAGGGCCTCAAAAATTACCAGGGAGGAAAAATATCACTAATCACACCTTCCCCTAGCTTCCTTAGTAATGGTTTGTTTTCTCTGAAGATTTCCTCATTTGATAAACTTGCTAATAAATCTTGGTTTTCCATAATTCCTCTAAATACATCTTTATCAGTGATGATACCTACTACAATACTTCCTTCTTTAACTACAGGAAGCCTTCGAATCTTATTAAGCTGCATAGTCTGTAATGCATCTTTAATAGAACTATTTGGTGAAATTGTGATCAAGGGGTTGCTCATTAATTCCCGTAAGGGTAAATGCAAAAGGGATGGCTTGATGATCCAATAATGCGTACAATATCTCTTTCTGTAATTATACCAACAGGCTCAGTAGTGTATTCTTTCACCACAATCACGCTTCCAATGTTATTTTTATTCATTATTTTACATGCCGCATGAATATTTTGATCAGCCATCTCCGTTTTTAAATTGACGCTCATGAAACTGGAAACAGGAATAGAGTCAATATTCCTCATGTTACTCATTAGTTATCATAATCATAAAACCAGTATTTGTAATCTCTGGTCTTATTCTGGCATATGTGATTATTCTTTCAAACCATAAGATTTTTAATTAATGCGTGCGTATCGATGATATTCTTCAATATCTTGATAAATGCAATTAAGCCAGTTAATTTATAATTTATTTTTTTATTCTATAAAGATTCCTGTGTGATATTATCACAAGTTTGCCATCACGTATTCGCTTAATCTGAACATCAATTGATAGTATACCGTACCTTTCAGTGTTTGTTCCTTCTCTTTTATCTGATATATGATATTCTACCTCGAGCTCATCTCCTGCATAAGCTTCTTCCAAAAATCTAGTATTTCTATTATTCCATTTAGGATCTCCGTCCATCCCATAAAGCAACATAATGTTATTAGAAAATACATCTAGCTGTGTCATCACGCCTTCAGCACGTGCCAGTAAAGCTCTACCAGGTAAAAGAGTTCCTTTAATCCCTTCTTTTGCTGCCAGTTCAGGTTTTTGATGCAAAATATTTTTTACCTTAGAAAAGGATATGTACTGTTTAAATTCGTCCTCATTGATGCTGAAATTGGATTTAAATGTTTGGCCTACTTTAAACTCCTCGAATTTCAAAGCTAATTTTAGAAACTAGGAATGTAGTTCTATATATATTTCGACGTGGAAGAATACTAAGTCATTATTGTATAACTATCAATATTCTAGTTGCTAATGCACTAAATACTAAAAATCCAATCTCAAATAAGACAATCTCACAAAGGCTAACAGTCTTTTTTTTATTTTGGGCGGCCAAAATTACTCTACTCAGCCACTTTTTTTCAGAATACTAGGAATGACGCCACTTGAATTTCTTTTTCTTTTTCTTTTTTATAGCATAATCATTTACAAGAATCTCGTGAATAGACAATTTCTTCAAAGGGCTACCGCAATGGTGGTGGCAACTACAATATGATTGGAATGGGTTTAACTCCAATACTACAACAACAATCAGCAAATGCACTTTCTGATCCTGACGGTAGTCCTGTTTCTGGACACAAGACACCATTATCACACCACATACCAATTGCTATCTCTGGGAACAATATCTACATAGTATGGTGGGACAACAAAACAGGAAATAATGACGAGGTAATGTTTAAAGCTTCAACTGACGGAGGCAAGACTTTTGGAGATAAAATTAATCTCAGCAATACTACTAAGGCTGATTCACAGGACGCACAGATTGACACATTTGGAGATAATGATAGCAATGTAATTGTTATATGGTGGGAGAGAAAGGCAACAAGTAACGAGCCCGTTGCGAGAATTAGTACAGATAGTGGCAAAACATTTGGACCTTTACTGAAACTGTCAGATAATGGAACCATTGGTGGAAGCGGTGGAGGATAAGATAATCAGTTAGTGAAAACAAATCACAAATAACCAATCAAGTCTTTTAGATAGTTAAAAGTCATCCATATACTGCAAATGGGCCAACTGACTACTAACATAGACAGCAGTGTATATTCATAGCCTTTTTTGTTAAGTAAAGAGAAAAGTTTGAAAATCATCACTTATTATCAGACTGAAAATTATTATTATTTAAGTTACTTATCATGCATGAAAATGTCTGAACTTGGTTTAGTCGAATATTTCAGCATGGCAGAGGCACTTGGAATAATTACTACAATGCTTATAGTCCTATATTTCTCAAGGAGGCAAACACAGGCCCTATCAGTAGATATCGAAACAAAGGTTTCTCAATGATTTGAACGAAAAAATGCAAGGACTTGCTCAGATGGCTATTGAGAGACCAAAGCTAATTAAGGTACTAAGCAATATTCAATCGGACTGGTCAGCTGAAATAGCATTCACTTATCATATTCTAAACACTTTTGCACATGTATTTCATATGCGCCAAAGAAAGGTATTAAGCGATAATGAGTGGACAGGATGGTTGCAACTGATGAAGAGCGCTTTTGAACAAGGCAAGATAAAGGAATATTGGGAAAGCAACCTAGAATTAGAAAAATAGTTTGATCCTGCATTCGAAGAATTCATTAATAAAGAATTAACTCCTGTTGCGGCTAAAAAATAATGCAAGGTTGGTGAATATAAATGGGCATGTGACTAGGTTGCTCCGATCTTACTCAACAAATAGTATATCTGAGTATATAGGGGTATCAATAAAAATATGGGCGAAAAAAATATTCCAGATAATAAGACTAGTACTAAGAGCGCATTAGTATCATTATCTGAGGAAATAGAAAATGTAGCTGATAAGGTATCACAATCCGTAGTAAGTGTACGTTCAAGGACTAGAGGAAATGGCTCAGGAGTTGTTTGGACTTCAGATGGCCTCATAGTGACTTGCAGTCATATAGTCAGAAAACTAGACGAACTTGAAGTTAGTCTCAGCAATGGTAAGTCCTTTCCAGCCAAGGTTATAGGAAATGATCCATATTCTGATATCGCACTCCTGAAAATTCAAGCCAATGGTAAGAATGATAGCATTTCCCTAACTCCAATAGAGATTGGTGATTCTGAAAATCTGAAAGCAGGACAGTTTGTTCTCGCTCTTGCTAATCCCTATGGAGAATATCCCAGTATTACAGAGGGAATAATCACAAGCGAAAGAAGCTCACTTGGAGGATCGCAGTGGGGAGCGATAACTGATAATATAGTTATCACTGATACACGTCTGAATCCCGGTTATTCAGGAGGTCCATTAGTTGACGTAGAAGGAAAGATGATAGGATTAAACGCAGCATATGTCTCATCTCGTGGTATTGCAATTAGAGCAGGTAAAGTAAGAAATATCACCGACCAACTTGCGAATGATGGAGTAATTAAGATAGCATACCTCGGTATTGTCACAGATGAAATTTCTCTTCCTAGTGAGGTAGGTGCACAATTAGAGCCAAGTCAAGAAGAAGGCCTCATACTTCTTTCAGTCGAAAAAGACACTGCTGCAAAGAAAGCGGGACTCTTGATGGGAGATATCATCGTAAGATTAGACGATCAGCCTATAACAAACATACATGATCTAAGAAGACAACTCTTAAAACAGGATGTCATTGGAAAATCAGTAAAGCTTGCCATAATACGGAGTGAGAAAAAGATTGATCTATCAATTACTCCTCAAGAAGCATCCAGATCGCCTTAACAGCAATAACAATTCAAAGAAAGGAGGTTGCCTATTAAGATAGGATATGATACCAGTTAATCAAGATCTAATTGTTAATGCTGTTGAAAAGGTAAGCAAAAGTGTTGTAAATATTGCAAATGTAAGGACAGTACATGACCAACTATTCCGTGTATTTCCAGTCGAAGGTGTTGGCTCGGGTGTAATAATTAACGAGAGATGCCATGTCCTTACCAACAATCATGTTGTAGATGAGGCTCAGAGATTAAAGATTACGCTAGCTGATGGAAGGATGTTCAATGGAAAAGTAATAGGAACAGATGAGATGACTGATTTGGCTGTAGTACGATTAGATTCTACAGAAACACTTCCATTTGCTGAACTAGGAAATTCTGACGAGCTGAAAATAGGGCAAATAGTAATTGCAATTGGTAACCCATTTGGTTTAACGGGAGGCCCAACCGTAACAGCTGGAATTGTTAGTTCATTGAACAGAAAGATCCAATTTGAAAAATGGGCACTAGAATTAATTCAAACTGATGCAGCAATAAATCCGGGTAATTCAGGTGGACCACTTGTAAATACAAAGGGAGAGGTTATAGCAATTAACACAGCAAAGATGCCATATGCACACGGTATTGGATTTGCAGTACCAACCAACATTGCTAAAACAGTGATGACAGAGCTAATACAGAATGGAAGAGTAATCAATAGACCATGGATTGGAATCTCGTACGTAAAAATAACAAGACAATTAGCTCAAGATTATAGACTACCCACCACAGAAGGCGTGTTAATAGCACAAGTAGAATCACATAGCCCAGCTGATGATGCAGGATTGAGAAAGGGAGATATAATCGAAGCAGTGGACGGAAAGAGAATAGACGATACTACAGAAATTTCACTAAATGTGAGAAAGAAGACCGTAAATGACAGTCTAACGATGACTATTAACAGATACGGAAGACGCTTTGAAGTTCCAATACAGCTTCAGGCGCGACCATAAGTCTTTATTATTTTTATTGTAGTTGTATTCGCATGCTGCTACTAGCTAAGGAAAAATTACTTAAGTGGGATTTTCTTTTTCTCGAATAAGTTAGTATTCTTAACTATAGTACTTTAACATAATGTGGTAGCATTTCCAAATAAACTATTGATAAATCCAGTACGATATGCGAAATAGCCTATCGCACCGGTTCCTAACAATCTCAGAAATTGCAAACGAGATATTTTATTATCTCGCTCTGCATCAGAGCCTTCCTTGTGCATATTTGACCGCTTGCATGTATACTAGAAGACAAATACGACTGTATTTTATAGAAAGTTGGTTTCACGAGTTTTCTAATTTCTCTCTTGCTTAAAGTGCCCTTCCATTACAATTTCTTCTAATGGTTTTCTGTCGCTTGGAATTTCTCTTTCCTGAAGTCCCAGAGGAAAACTTTCTTTTGGACCTATTTTTCCTATTGCAATCATTGATATGACATCATACTATCTGGAATATCTACATCCTTTCTTGCTTTGTCATAATCAAATCCTGCCATTGCGTGCGCTACCAATCCTCTTGATGATGCTTATAATGCTAGATTCTCCCATACTGCTCCAGTATCAGATTGATGTGTTACCGATGGAAGGACTCTTCCCTTATATTCGAAATCCTTTTTTGAAATTACAACGATTAACACAGCAGCATTTTTGGCCCAGTCTTTATTAACGTCAGCAAGTTAAAAAATCTTTTCCAATCTTCTGCTCTTACTGTATTTCTCTTTGCATAAATAAACCTCTAGGGTTGAACATTGAAAGATGATGGAGCCCATCTTGCTGCTTCAAAAAGAGGCATTAACTCTTCTTCGTTGCTTAATTCTTCATCACCAGATATTGATCTTGGAGACCATCTATTGAGTATGAGTGGATTTATTTTATATTCTGAATGTCTAACTCCTTCCTCCTCCTTTCTAATTACTCGATTTGATAATTGATTTAAAATATCTTATCTCACCTTTATTTTACTTTGTATAACTGAATGCACTATTTAAAATAAGTAGTATTATATTACTAAGTTAGTTTTGAATATTACTAAGTTAGTTTTGAATACCAAATTAGGTTAGCAATTACGTATTTAGTAAGATAATCATTACCGACTGATTTAGAAGATAGAAAGATAATCAAAAAGATGGTTGAAAAAGCACTTGATATTAGCATCAAAAAAGTTACTGATAATTCGAAACATGATGCATCTTGGCCAAAGAAGGTTAAGTTCAAGATAGAAGAAATTAATGCAAAGATACTTTCAGCAAGACTGAAGGAGATGGAAAAGGATGACTAGTAAAGCGATTAATTTTCCAAATACCTGTCAGCGTTGAATATACGTTTTTTGGTTATGTTGTTTCGTTGTGTATTAAATTAGTGAGTAACCTTGTATATTAAATGATAGTTACCAAGCGGTATGTAGATTACCTAATTGTCACTATCATACTAATTGTCACTATCATACTTATTAGTAGTATTAGTGCGATGAATAGGATATGCGTTCGGTACAAATCTCCAAGCCTAAAGGGCCTTTAGAAATCGTAGAACGAGACCTGCCAGAGCCTGACGCGGCGCAAGTCCGCATCAAAGTCCAAGCATGCGGCATTTGTCATAGTGACAGTGTTACGAAGGATGGATTATTACCCGGCATTGAATATCCATGGCTATAGCTAACCGAAAGAAGCATTAGTTCCTATACCCAAACTAACACATCATTTCTCATAATTGAACAGCATTAAAACTTGCGGAGGAATCAATTGAACGAATGAGCACAAAGAATGAAGATATGCTTGAGGAATTGATCAAAAAAGGAGAATCTGATACTTTAGAATTTAAATCATCTATGAGAGCATCAACTAAACCAGATCTCGCTATCATGTCACTACAAGAGTCTCTTCAAAAAGCGGTTAGACAAGATGAAAAGAATACTCTACAGAGAAAACTGATAGATCTAAAGAAAACTATCATGAATGCACTGGAGCGTGAAATTCTCAGAACTATTGCAGCGTTTATGAATTCTAAAGGGGGCATCCTTTTGGTAGGAGTTAATGATAGTGGAGAAGTAATGGGTTTGGAGAAAGATTTCGAAACTTTTTCAGATAAAAAGAACTGGGACGGCTGGTCTCAACATTTTGTTAGTACTGTAAGGAAACATATGGGGAGACAGTATATGAGTAATATAAAGTCAGAGTCAGTTGTTTTTGATGACAAGATAGTGGCATTAATTAGAATACAAAAAAGTTCTAAACCAGTCTATGTTGAATATCAACATAACAAGACAGGACAGATCAAGCTAGAATTTTATTGTCGTGCTCTTAATACCACACAACTATTAAACATAAAGGAAGCGTCTGAATATGTATCAGGTCATCACTGGGAATCAGCCTTAATACAGTAGCCAGCGAAAAAAACTTTGTTGCAGGACACAGTCCAGGCGATCCCGTCATTCCAACCAATCCTGTAGTTATAGGACATTTACAGAATCAGCCAACAAAAGATAATAATAACAGTAGAACTATAATCTATTTATTTAAATCACATTCCACCAATACATAAACCGTTTGAGAAACTGGGAATTGGCGTGTTTATAGAATCATTGACTGCCCCTTGCCATCGTATCAAATTTCTGGACCAATGGCAGCATATCATTTGGAATCTAAAACAATGGCTAGCTCGGGAGGTCTTTAATATTTCAAGGAAGATGTGCCACATTATAGCGGTAGGAATGATGATCTATGCAAAAGAAAGGAACTCTAATTTGCCTGTAATGACTAACGAATCAATTGAAAGCTATCTTGCTCATATAAAGAGGAGAACATTAAAAATATGCAAATTTTAATATGAATAAATGAATAAAGGGGATTCGCAACTCAATTCCGGATAGTTCTATATTACGGTTTATGGTCATTATTGGGGTTACTATACTAAACCCAATCTTATTCATGCATTTTAATCAATGTAAAATATTAAAAAGAAGAATCATTTCAAAGGTTTGTGGGTTACATATCTCTAGACAATTTGCGAGCGGCTTTTCTGCGTAAATTTTGGATACCTTGCGATTCGTTTGTGTCAGATATGGAATCAGGTGTCGGTCCTGGTCTAGGTTCTTCTCCAAACTGTCCGCTGGTAGCATCATTTAATGCCTGATCACGATTTAGTGGATTTTTCTTTTTTCCCTCGGTGCTCATATTAATCTTCGATATATATATTGACAATATAGGTAATAGTGATTTGCATAATTACACTTAACCGGTATGGGATCATTCTATATATTAAATTAAAAAAAATGGGACTATACTCTTTATAAGTACTAAGTGTATTTTTCCGGTTCTGCACATTATATACTCTGTTTAGGACTATCGTACTTGGATTCCTTCAAAGAATCAAGCAAGTATTCTGAGAATTGTATATGAATCTAGGTCTGATGTCCATTTTATACATTATCGATATCATAGCATGCATTTAATTAAATCGAAAATCAGATTAAAGTATGAGTATACTCTGTTAGTTTCTCCATCTTATCAGCCTTGCCAATTTGGGTGTGATTGCGAGCGCATTGCTTAGTGCTATAGTTGCTAATGCTAATTCTACTATAGTTGTTAGAGCAATGGTTATTCCAATTTTAGTTTCATTCTCTTGTTTCACCTTCAGATAAAAAAATACAATAGCCTCCGAACGGATATGCAAGTGTGGCGTATGCTCTAGTAATGATAGCAAATTAAGTCCAAAAATGTTTCTTACGAAAATTAGCCTTAACTACATAGTCTATGGGATCTTTCAATCTAAACTCCTTGTGATGAATAAACCATAAGCATTAATGGAAAAGCTTGTTTATCGAAAACTGAGCGAATCTCATTTTTTTTTATCACTTCTAGATCTTTCGAATTACTTTTGAATCAAACAGTCTAACAGTTTTCTCATCTAATGTTGTGAAATTTATGATAAAGTGGGTGATCCCAATGTTAATGTATTTCCTTAATGCGGATATTATCTTATCTGGAGTTCCTATTGCTGATGTATATTTAGCTTCGTTCAGTTGCAACCCTTGAATTTTTCTACGATCTTTAATTTCTTCTGAGATCTGCTCTTGGGTTTCCTTAATCAAACATTCAATTAATACTGAATATTCTATTTCTCTATGGTCACGACCAATAGCACTACAATGGTCTCTTAAAACAGAGATCTTTCTCTTTAGATCCTCAGCAGATCCACATGGATGATTATATCTGTCTGCATGTCTTGCTACAACCTTTAGTAAATACTTCTCTCCTATCCCACCAACCATTATAACAGGATGAGGCTTTTGCACCGGCTTTGGATTGCATATGGCATTTTTAATGGAATAATACTTTCCAATAAAAGTAGGTTTATCTTCTGTCCACATAGATTTGATAATATACAAGGCCTCATCTAGCTGTCTAATTCTTGTTATATCAGAAGGAAATTCATATCCATATTGTAGATATTCTTCTTTATGCCACCCTGCACCAATTCCCAATTCCGTTCTTCCATTACTAATAACATCCAATGTAGAAAGCATCTTTGCAAGTAAAGCAGGATTACGATATGAATTACAGGTAACAACCTGTCCAATCTTGATCTTGTTTATGACTGCCGCTATAGATGATAATAAGGTAAAACATTCAAAGAAGCTTTTCTCGCTATTTGGTGCATAATATGGAAGAAAATGGTCATAAGTATATATTGATTCAAATTGAGATTTATCAGCTGTTTTTGCAATTGTCTTTGAATATTCATACTGTTTGATAGGATTATGATTTTCTTCTTGTTTCTCTACTTCTTTGTTAAATACGAAATCATATGACCATCCTTGCGGAATTACCAAGCCAAATCTTATTTCACGCAATTATACACAAATACCCCTAAATTTTATTTTTAGTCTAAGCTACTAATATATATCTATCAACGTTTATTGCTCGTCTTGCCATCTTCAAAGTTCTGGCATAGATTCATTGAAACTAATTTATTCTGAAATTAAAGTATCTTTATCCATGAATTTCTTTTTCTAGTGCCTCTTTAAGTAGATGCATGTGTCTTTTTCTATCTATTTTGATAGTTTAGTTTGCCATATTTCTAACAACTCTGTTTTATTGGCTTTCTCAGCATCTTTGATGTAGGTTTCGGTTGTATCGTACAGAAAGTTCGCATCCTTGCCCAGAACTTTTAAAATGTCATATGCCGTGTCCGTTAACTCAGTTGATGTTGACATAGCCTAATAAGATAAATAAAATATTTAAAACATATCATATCTTTAAGAATATCATCTGTGAATTGTTTATCACACAAAATACAGACCCAGAAGTTTAATCCTCTCAGCCTTTGCCAGATTCAATGGTTCTTTCCCAGTCTTAAAGTAGAGTATACCTACCTACTACTACCAATAGTGCGATTATTGACAGCTTCGGTATTGGTCAAATGTAGCTTCCTATCATTACTTTCAAACAAGAGCATTTTATTTTCTTTGTGTACTTGCATCAAACCATTGAATCTTCATATCAGCCATACTACTTTAAGCAGCTAGTCACGGATGATTGGGAGTTACAAACATTTCTCTAATTATATAATTGATAAATTCATCATCTCATACACAGAGAATCATACGACGCAGCAAAAATTATTTTTCTGACCTAAGACTTATTTCAAGAGCATCTTTAACATTTTTATTAAATTCCAAAGTAGTTTCAGTAGTCTGGCTCTTATATCTACCAGAACTTCTAACATATCCTAAATAATCCTTCATTTCGTTTTCATATAATATTACGTTGTCTGCTATTACGACTGAATCTTTTCTCATTAAATTTTTCTCCTCTAAGAGTCTCAGATAATGTAGATATTCGTTTTTGGCTGCATCTAAAAATATTAAGTCAAATTTGTAACCAGTAAGTGTTGGAACCGAGTCAAGAGTATTACCACAAATTACTTCTATCTTGTGTGACAATCCTGCCTTATCTATGTTTTTTCTTGCAATATCTACAAGATCTTTATCTATTTCAATAGTGATTAGTTTTCCATCTTCAGATAGCAAATTCGCCATCAATATTGCAGAATATCCGTGCAAGGTTCCAATTTCAAGTATCGTCTTGGGTTTATACTTTTTGATAATATCTGATATTATTCTACCCTTAATAGGTCCAATTGAAGGAAGCCTTTCTCTTTTAGCTATCTGTTCTAGTTCTTTTAGAACTTTCGATATTTGTTCGTCTTTGTTTCTAGTCATGATTATTATTAATTAGACTTCAGTTTTTTCGGGAACAAAGCTATATTCTATTATCACCGTATAGTATGACATAGACAACGGTAATAAAGTATGCAAAGATCAATAGATGATGTCAGCAGCAAAAGACTATAATAACCTCAAAAGACAAATGCAATAATAATATCAATGCTGTAAAGCTGTATTAGAAGCTAATTCGTGGAAACCATTGGAAAGATAAAGATGATACTTCTTATCATCCTGATATACGAGAACGATGAGCTTGTTGCATTAATGGATCTCATAAATACAATAATAGCAGTTACACTCTTGATAAACCTGACTTATTTCTTATACTGCAAACATATGATATTATTTCCCTTATTCTCTGAGCAGATGGTTTGTGATCAATCCATGTCTTTCGCATTGAGAATTGAAGAACTCTAAACGGGTTTGTAAGATACTAGATGTGATGTTGTGTATTTACCGAACCTTGGTTATCTAGCTTTATTGTGAATTAATACCACTATCAATGGTCACGGACACTAGAATTCATAAGACATTGTTATGCTTCTGGATACTGAGCGATATCTATTTTCTAAAGTGTTTCCTTCTTTACAGCTTGCTAATGCCCCTTTTTCATCCAATTCTATTATAGGTGGTTAAGATAGATGGGATAAACTATTAGAAGAATATCTTTGCACACATACATTAGAATATATTCGCCACTAAAAGGTCCAAGCCATAAGAAGCAAGTACAATACTTACTGAAAAGAGTAATAAGTTATACAACTTTGTTTTTAATATTGATCTACCTTTAGTTATCATATACGATGTAACTCCTAGCCATGCATAATCCATCCATATGTGGAAAGAAAATATAAAAGAATACCTGCAATAACACCAAATAGATAGATTGAATCAGAAATTAACTTTAATCCCACTGTAAACCACCATACAAGAAAAAATGGATTTAAGGCAACTACATCCAATAGCTCTATTAGATGCAAGTCTCAGCATTGGTCCAAAGGTCTTTCCATTATCATTTTTGATATCCTAAGTCTAACTAAGTCTAAAGAATCTGTCAAATCGTCTAGACTTGCATGAACACGCTATCAGTATCTGTCATGCAAACACGACGCTACTAAGGACAAAACATGAATACCACTCTACAAGGACACTCTACCTCAATATTCCTCACAAATCCTTAACTATGGCATTAGATAACCAACATCGAAATATGTCATATATTAGATCTGTAGTAATAACTGCAACGCTGACTCTAATATTACTGCCTTTAATGATAGGAACACTACAACATATCGCACTGGGAGCAAAGCCAAAATTTCCAAACACCAAGGACGGCAGTTATTGCTCAGACCTATACAACGCTATATCAGACCTTAGGAAGAAATCAGACAAACAAGGAGGATTATTAACAGCAAACGAAACAAGACTGTTGGATAATCTTGTAGCAACATACAATCATGACTGCAGAAATTCATTTGGAGGTAATCCTGGGCTCACTGGACAAACAGGTGCGGTAGAACAGGGTAGCGATGTTTTACAGGGTGACAATCCACCTGCTAAAACTTCTGACCAAAATCTTGCCCCTGGTAGCGGTGTAAATAACCCTGATAACCAAAACAAGATTATCCAGAAAAATAACGGTTAAAGGGCAATTGATAACCCTTCTTCTAATCCTGTAAAGTAAGAAGCGTAGACTCTGGATTGGTTTAGAAAATGCGCTGACTTCGAGATTTTATTTGTCGAGATATATAGGTGAACTTTATTGCTTAGTCATCCTCATATCTAACATCTTAGGAATGATTCGTATACTATTATAACTTGTTCCTCTATCTAATGTCTTTAGCTATGTTGCATATCGAATCACATTTCCTTATTATTCTCATTCCCTTATAGATCATTATAATTGTGCAAGATTACATACGTACTACTTGAATTCAGGAAGAATCAGGAGAAACAACACGGGTTGGAAAAAGGGCTTTAATCGAACCAAAATACGGTAACCATATCCATTAGGTTGTAGCAGTTAGTACATGATTACATATGTATGTACAATTTAACGTATGGCTAATCCACAGACTTCTTGTATGTACCTTTGATTCAACTATCAGTAATGTTTAAAGCTATTTTATTAGTTCTATGATTACTATATCCTGGTTATAACAGTATAATCGTCCTCTTCCCAATTTATCGTTACCAGTACTGCCACCTCAATACAGCATCACCCCCAATATGAAAGGATTATTCCAACCCAACCCTAAATAAAACATCAGTTTTTGTCTGGTGCCTAAGTGTCAACGACTGAACCCAGCAAATAGATTATAAGTCTGTGGATTAAAACCTGAACTTTTTAGCACCTTTTGTAATTCCTCGCTAGGATTCCCGTAAACATCGAATCTACTTATCGTAGCGACACTGAAAATCTTTGGAAGTATTGTTTGTGATGCAACGGCACTGTTGTGAGCAAGTACAGCCTTTGAATTTGCGTATTTTTCATGTACAATACACTTCGTCTCATCTCTATTCAGATAAAACTGATAATTTATTGTATCTGGCTCGTTAGCTTCCACCATTCTGCTCATATCCTGTACCAGTTTCTTATATTCTTCTATTTTTGCTTCTTCTATAGTAAATTCTGCTCTAAAATCTATCTGGTTGTGTTCCATGCTTTAGTTACTTACCGAAATAGCGAATCAACTGTATTAAGTTATATTTCAATTTCTGAAACATTATGGGCATAGAATGTCAGATGAGTTATACTAAAAATTACCATTGAAAGACAGATATCAGAAAATTTGGTTTATTGTCATCTCGCCAGTTTCTATTTTCTTTATAAGAAGATAATAGGCTCATAAATTGGCTAAGTTTCATTTATTAGTATTTCCTCACGCTGCAAAAATGGACGATGAAGCACTCATTAGGATGATGCAAATAGGTGCCTCTCTTTTTAAAAGTGATATAAAAGAGGAAGATACCGTTAACTTTGGATATTTTCAAAAATTTACAATCAAGTGATGATAGTCATTTGGAACAAATTGCCGATACCATAGCTAAATCGTTGATAGAAGATCGCGGATATTATGCGTTATTATCTATAGCTTAGCCTTAAAGTTAGTTTTTGTTGTTTATGCAAACAACTCCAAATTATACAATATTACATCTATAATCGTCTATATTATACAAGAGTCGGTGTTAGCTGCCCTGAATCTATTTATCGCAGTCTTGCTGATAACATTGTTTATTGATCTTTGCATACTTTATTACCGTTGTCTATGTCATACTATACGGTGATAATAGAATATAGCTTTGTTCCCGAAAAAACTGAAGTCAAAATTATGTTTATTATTTATTTTAATATGACCTATTAGGACCATAGCATTAGACAATTGTTCAAATTCATCTAATAGTACCCTTCAAGTGATGGTGCCTGCATTAGTACACAAGAAACATTTTCTATTGTTATAAAATGGCAGTCTACAAATTCCAACACTACTTTTCTCACAATTATATAATGTTCCACACCTTAGGCATTGATGATAACAAGGATCCTGCATAGTATTGATGATGCTCATGATATGAATTCATAAATTATATTTTAAAATATGCTGAAAATTGTTGAGCAGATTATTATTAGTTCGTCAATATAAGGGAAAAATAACCGTCCTAGGACAGATTTACTAAATTTTCCAACAAATTGTATTCTTGACCATTAAATAAATACATCAGAGAAAATAGACATGGAGAAAGGAATTCTATAAATCAATTGAATAGTCTTTGCGACCAAATATTAGAATCTGACAGTTTTCTTAGATTTGTAGTGATTCCCAATAAAATGGGCAAACTAATTGTGTCAAAACATAGAAATGGATTTGATATCGCTACTTACAGAGCAAGAAATAGAAATCTTTGCCATAGAATCAGTTTTTAAGAATGAATAACGCTTAATGTTTCTCAGCATTATTATAACATATCTTTTCTTATTTGTAGCTTCGTTTATCTTTGTCCTATCCTGCTCATCTAACCCATCTTTTTTGAGAATTAGGAGAAAGACTTAGTAATAAACAATATATCTTTCGATATATGTGAGTAAAAAATGAATTGTAAGAATTGCGGTGACTTAATAGGAAATGAGAGAAATTTGGATGACAAATTTTGCTCAGATCAGTGTAAAGTAGAATATGAATTGGAGCACAATAAAAAATGAAACATACTCTTTATCGCTCAATATTCAACTCCTTCACCTTTTTCCTCATAAAATTTCACTCGATTTTATTTTTCATGCTTGAGGCCTCAAGCAAAGTCTACTTTTTATATGTTAAATTACGGCTAAAACTCAGCTTTATGTATTTAAAGACTTGCTGGTCCTGTGTCTTTGTTAAAACTCAAAAAAAGCAGTAAGATTTATTGGTTGTTAGATTCTCTGTATAAATAACTTCAAATGAGAATCCAATCATAGCTCAATTTTGAGGATAATCATGGAACCAAATTAGATGATTTCTTTGCTACAAACCAAACCTGATAGCACTATGAATGACTACTATACATTAGCTAATAGTTCAAGTTTCAACTCATAACATTCTTTAGCCAAATCTAACAAACAGACCAAATCATTATTGACATTAGTTATCATTATTCTTCCTTTTTCTCTTTTCCTTATTTTCTACATATTCCTTTAATGACTTCAGATTGTAGTCGTACATCTCTTCAAGAAATGCCACCAGTTCGAATGTTCTTTTTCTATTCAATGAATATAATCTGTTCTTTCCTAGCTTTTCTTCTGTTATCAAATCTGCATCTTTTAGTATACGAAGATGAGTTGAGACTGCAGGTAAAGTAAAGTTAAAGTGTTTGGCTATTTCAGTAGGTATCATATCGCTCT
>Ga0193723_1000451_pt1 | contig 16146 bp, 13 predicted proteins | sample H2m2metaG_FD_143042 | JGI IMG/M metagenome (GOLD analysis project Ga0193723, IMG submission 143042) | Soil microbial communities from a riparian zone of the East river system, Colorado, United States - H2m2 | ecosystem: Environmental > Terrestrial > Soil > Riparian zone | place: USA: East River...
ACTGGGTAGCGGCGGACTTGCCCAGCAACGCTGGCCCTGCACCCAGCGTGCCTGTCGCCGGCCGTCTCGAGCCACATTCTGGCGACCGAGCTCGGCCTCGCCTCTCACGCCGCCTCACCGTCGCGCTCATCGTGGGCGTACTCGGCGCCGCCTTGGTTGCGGGACTCGTCTTCGCAAATTCCTGGCTGCCGGCACCTGCAGGATTACCGAGCGCCGTAACCGTGGCCGGCACGGGCGAGCGCGCATTCTCTGGTGACGGAGGCCTCGCGTCCGCTTCGCCTCTCGTGCACCCTCTCGCACTCGCTGTCGGACCGGGCGGCGAACTCTACATCGCTGAAGGGAACCGGATTCGCGCGGTCAAGAAAGACGGCCGGATCACCACGTTCGCAGGCACCGGCTCGGCCGGGAACCGCGGTGACCGCGGCCCAGCCGCCCAGGCGCAGCTCAACCTCCCTCAGGGTTTGGCGGTGGACAGCGCCGGCAACGTCTATATCGCCGACACGCTCAACAATCGGGTCAGGCGCGTCGATACGGATGGGACGATCACGACAGTCGCCGGCACCGGTGAAGCCGGCTTTGCGGGTGATGGGAAACCCGCGCGCGATGCCAAGCTGAATTTTCCGACCGGCCTGGCGATCGGCCTCGGCGACACACTTTTCATCGCCGACACAGGTAACAACGTAATCCGTCAGGTCGGACCCGATGGCAACATCCAGACGGTGGCCGGGACAGGGGAAGCAGGGTACCGTGGTGATGCCGGGCGTGCCGTCGACGCGGTTCTTCACGCTCCCGGCGGCCTCGCATTTGATGACGAGGGCAACCTCTACATCGCCGATACCCTGAACGAGCGTGTGCGCCGCGTTGACGTCAACGGGCAGATCGAAACTGTCGCGGGCACCGGCGTGGCCGGTTTCCGCGGCGACGGGCTGGCCGCAGGCAATGCGGAGTTGAACCTGGCCACCAATCCTCTTGAAGGAATTGGCCAAGGCCTGGCGGTGGATTCAAGAGGTGACGTCTTCATCGCAGACGCTATGAATGGCCGGGTCAGGCGGCTCGACGTGCGCGGCACGATCAGCACGATCGCGCAAATGATTACGCCGCTTGGCGTGGCCGTCGACTCGCAGGGCTTGGTCTACGTTGCCGATGCCGACGACAACCGGGTCCGCCGCATCGGGTGATCAGGCTGCCGGTGGCTGCTGAAGCGGCACCTCGAAGTCTTTTCCGTCCGGGGTGGTGATGAATTCGAGGAACACCGACTGACCCGGACCGGCATTCAGCTCCTGAAGCGCAACGTCTGGCAGAAAGGCGATGCCCTGGCCGACGCCGAGGGTTACCGGCGGCCGGTGAGCGCTCTTGATCGTCACCGAGCCGGCGAGCACGTAGAGGGCAGAGAGGCCGCCGAATTTATGTGCACCGGTTGTTCCGAGGTTCGCCAGTGTGACTTGACGGAGCACCTGTGAGTAGGCCACCTGCGGCAGCGCGTCACGGACGATGTCTTCGCTTTCAAACGCGGCCCGCGCGATCTTGTCTACAAGTGGTTGACCGCGGGCAGAGCTTGGCCAGAGAGCGATGGAGTACCACACGCTGGGATCTGGCCCGGGGTTGAGATGCGTGTGCGTGACGCTCTGGTGAAACTTGGCCTGCCCGGCCATCAGGTCAAGAGGCGGCTGGCCTTCGAGTATCAAGCGGTGCACGCCGGTTTCGACATAAACGACGCTGGGGACGTGTTGCTTCGAGTGGATGACATAACCGACAGGTTGGGCGAAGCGAATCACCCGGATGTAGACGGAACCAGTCGGCAGGCTGTTGAGCTTCCCGGCATCGAGAGCCTTGACCGCAGCGCCCCGCGCAAGAGCGTCAGGGTTCGAAGCACTGGTGGTTGCGGCCGAGCATGCGGATAGGCCAATTGTGATCGCCATCAGCGCGGTCAGCTTCGTAGTCACAGCACTTCCGCCACTTACCCTAACGCCAGGTGGCGGCTGCCAGATTCAGCTCCAGCCCGGCGTTCGGTTCCCCGCGCTGTCATGCCAGTACGGCGCCCAGGCCAGAGCCAGGATCTGCACGGCAATGTTCGACTTGGTTGGCCGGACCGCAATGTTGTCGAGTGAGCCAAGCTTCAGCTCGAGCTCTTGATTGAGCGCGCTCAGATCGGCTTGAGCGGCACCGACGTCCGCCTTCGCGCGTCCAACGTCCTGCTGTTGGTCGATTGATCGGCCAACCCCGCGCGCCGCAGTGGTGGCCCTCCCCAGAGAGGTGGCCGATATTCTTTTCCGACCCAGAAGACTGCTCAGCACTGTGGCGCCGACCGAGATCACTGTCTGCAGCTGTGCCGATCGGGCCTGGCCCTGCTCACGCTCTACGACCTGCTGCTGATTACGAATCCTCTCTTCGAGCCTCTGCACTTTCGGCGCGTACTCAGCCCTGATCCGCGCCACGAGCGCATCGCGCTGCTCGCGGCTTGCCTGACGCATGTCAAGCGTCGCATTGCGAAACAACCAACCGGAGAAGTCGGACCGCCAGCCAGCATAGCTTTTGGCCTGTGAGGCAGCGGGCGCGAGGGCCGCGAATTGCGCGGATGGCGCAGGGCTCAGCTCCAGATCCGCCACCACGAACGATGTCGCCTCGGCCTTATCCCAGTCGACAGGAATCGCGGCATCGGCGATAGGAGCGAGGTAGGTGAGATCGTTGGTAGTGTCGAGGCCGCTCTTCGGGTCGACGAAGCGCACCTTCGCCGCTCCAAGCACGCGGGGCTCGTAGACGAGCGTCGTCCCGGGAGGCCCACTCCGGACCGGGATGAACTGCTGTGGTATCTCAGGTGGAAGCACCGGTCGGCTCAATGCGGCCGAGGCGGCCGTAACGGCGGCCGACCGCGGGGGCTCCGCCTCGGCGGAGACGATTCTCTGGTCACTCATGAGCAGCTTGATCTGCTCGCGGGTCAGGGGACCGCGCAGGTAGGACATCGCCCAACGCGATTCAAAGACCACCGGCGCGTCCTCATGAACGTTGTTCATCAAGAACACGCGGTTGCCTAGACCCGATAGGGTCTCGCTGATCTTGCCCTTGTCGAACTTTGCGTTCGCGGCGACCGCCACGCCCTCCAGACCATCCAAGACCCGGTCCTTGTCTCGCTCTGTTTGGAGACGGCCGAGAAACCATGTCCCCGTGTTCGACAGACCCTTGTAGTCGAGGTCCACCGGGTTCTGCGTCGCCAGCACGACTCCCAGGCCGAACGCTCGTGCCTGCTTCAGCAAGGTCAGCAAGGGGCGCTTTGACGGGGGGTTCGCCACCGGCGGGAAATATCCAAAGATCTCGTCCATGTAAAGGAGAGCCCGGAGGCTCGTTGTGCCGGACTGCGACCGGACCCACGCGAGCACCTGATTGAGCAGCAGAGAGACGAAGAACATTCGCTCCGGATCGGACAGGTGCGCAATCGAGAAGACAGCAACCCGTGGCTTGCCTTCGGCTCCATGCAGGATCTTGCCGATGTCAAGCGCTTCGCCCTGCAGCCAGCTGGCGAAGCCTGGAGCTGCAAGAAGGTTGTTCAGCGATGTAGCGAGCTCGTATCGGTCCCTGGATGGATAGAACGATTCGAGGTCGAGGACCCCAACGCGCTGCATCGGCGGCGTCTGAATCTGCTGGATGAGCGTTGGTAGGTCCAGGTCGGTGCCGGCTGTCCAAGCCGAGGCAAACAGATTTGCGAGCAGGATGTGCTCGCGGCTCTTGACCGGATCCGCATCGATTCCCAACAGCCCGAGAAGGCTTGTCGCCGTGGTTGTGACCCTCTCCTGGAGGAGCTCCTCATCGTCACGAATCGGCGCAGCGGGAGCGGCGAACGAAGCAAGGATCGAAACCGGAATGCCGGCATTTGAGCCCGGCGTGTAGATGGCGAAGTCCGCTGCGTCACGGAGCCGCTTGATCCGAGCGCCGTCCTCACCCCACGAGGCGAGGCCCTCCCTCCAGAACGTGGCTTGCTGGGCGGCAAAGTCGTCGGGCGAGAGCCCGGCCTTGCGTGCGTCCTCCTCGTTGATCCAGGGGCGGAAGTCCTGTGGCTGCAAGTTGGGAAAAGTGAGAAGAAGGTTGGTGAGATCCCCCTTTGGGTCGATGGCGATGGTCGGGATGCTGTCGAGCGCCGCCTCTTCAATCAAGGCGGTGCAGAGGCCTGTCTTGCCACTCCCCGTCATGCCGACCGCAACCGCGTGGGTCACGAGGTCTTTCGAGTCGTAGAGGATGACACCAGGTTGCGGCGCCTTAGCTGGCAGGTCGTACGGCCGGCCCAGGTAGAACGCCCCGAGCTTCTCGAAATCACCGATCGCAGGCGCCTCCCACTTCGACGCGCTGGCCGAAGAGGTCTTGTCAGCTGCCTTGCCGGACGCTTTCGAACGTTCCATCACCCTTCGACCTCCCCGCCAATGCATACCGTAAACCCTCTACGCGTCGATCGTGCGCGTTGCCGGTGGACCAGTGTGCAAGCAAGAGTTGAGTTGACAGCGGCGTCAACTCAAACCACACTCGGCCCATCACAACGGGGAGGTGCGCCATGCGTAAGTTCATCGCGTCGCTGTTCATGACCGTGATTGGTCTGGTCGTGTCGATTACACCGGCTCTGGCCGGCTCGATCGGGCCGACGCCCTAGTAAAGTCAAACGCTTTACTCCAGTAGCGGACTGTCGAGTGTGGCGGTATGCTCACCGCCATGCTCGACAGTAAATACCGTGGCCGGCGCAAGGGTATCCCGGTTCGGGACGGGTCGGTCCGTCAAGCAAGAAAGGAAGCCCATCTCAGCCTGGCCCAGGTAGCGGGCCGCACGGTCAGCCGGACCGCCATCCACCTGATCGAGACCGGGCGAACTCGGCCATCGCTTGAGACCCTTGAGCAGATCGCGCGTCAGACCCGCAAACCAGTCGAATTCTTCCTGCTAAGTCCGGATGGCGCTCCCGAGCTCACCGAGCGCAGAAAAGACATGGTCGAGCTCGAACGACTCACCCTCTTGCGCGACTTCGAGAAGGTGATCGACATCGCGCCTTTGCTTCTGGCGAAGGATTGGGGCGACGACGACAACGCTCTTATCCACTTTTACTGGGGCCAGGCGTGCTGTCGAGTCGTTCGACCCAAGGAAGCCCTTCTGCACCTGACGCCGGCGCGAGAAGCATTCGAACGAGTTGGTGACGAATGGATGGCGGTGGAGGCTTTGGACTGGGAATCCTCCGCGCTAGGCCTGATGGAAGATCCACGGGCCATTCTGCTTGCCGGCGAGGCGCTCATACGTTGCAGGCGGCTTGATCCAAAGCCGCCTCAAACCGAAGCCCGCATTCTTGGCCACATCGCGAACATGTATGTCGTCGCACATGCTTGGGGCGAAGGTGTTCGCTTCTACGAAGCCGCCGTCGAAGCGGCTGGAAGCGTGAAAGACCTCCTTCAGCTCGCCAAGATGCACCACGGTATGGGCCTCGCTTATCAACGTATGCAACAGCCGGTCAAGGCACGGCAGCAGTTCGACAAGGCGCATGCGCTCTATTCCATCGAGTCAGACCTCACTGCCATCTATCGACTGGAAAACGACCTCGGCGATTTGCTGCTTCAGCAAGGACACCTTGACTCAGCCGAGGAGCGCTTTCGCGCCGCCCTCGCTGGATCAACCGCGCTGCAAATGGACCGCCGCGGCCGCGGTTTCATCCTCGCGAACCTCGGAGATGTCAGCTTGCGGCGGGGTCAGCTGGAGCAGGCGCGGCAACAACTCATTGAAGCCCTGGGGATTGGCAGTGCAGTCGGCGAGCATGTTGTGGTAGCCAACGCTCACACGCTTTTGGGGCAGCTGGAGGCTCAGCAGGGTGACCTTGAGTTGGCTCGTGAACACTTCGATTCGGCGATTCGCGCCCTCGAGCCACTCGATATGCCCGATCGTCTACGCGACTGCCATATTGCGTGTGCCGAACTGCTGTACGAGCACGGGGACATCGAGTCAGCCGCACTCCACTGGAAAGCGGCTGCCGAGATCGGAAGGGTCGGGGCTGCCAGCCTGAGGTCCAATCCCGAGCTCGCTCAAGCAGCTGAGGAACTGCTTCAAGGGACCGCGAGCACTGCCTCTTAAGTAGTCCCTGGCAGCCCGCTAGAGATCAACTACTTTTCTGTGGCCTGCTTCCCCAAAGTGGGTAGCCAGTCGGCTTTGGTGTTGGAATCCTCATCCGTCGCACCGGCTAGGCTGACCTTTGCATGACCGTGGTTGGCGCTTTGGCGATTGTCGCGCTGATCTTGGCCAACGCCTTCTTTGTGCTTGCCGAGTTCTCGCTTATCAACGTTGACAGAGCACGAGTGGCCGCTGCTGGTGCATCTGGCGATTCGCGGGCCAAGGGGCTGCTGCTCGCTGTCACGGACCGGACTCGGCATCTTTCGGCGGCGCAGTTCGGGATCACGCTTTCCTCGCTGCTGATCGGCTTCATCGCCGGGCCGCTGGTGGCGGACCTAGTTCATCCGCTTCTTGCCGGCCTGCCTGTTGTCGAGGCGGAGATCGCCCTCGGTCTGTCGCTCGGCGCTGCCCTGTTGATATCGAGCTCCTTGCAAATGGTGATCGGGGAGCAGGTGCCCAAGGCAATCGCGATCGCGGATCCGCTGCGGGTCGGTCTGCTGGTCGCGCGTCCCTTGCGCGCTTTCGCCTGGCTCTCGTCTCCCGTTGTGCAGGTGCTCAATGCCTCTGCCAATGCCCTCGTCCGAAGGCTCGGCGTCGAGCCCCGTGGCGAATTGACTGCAGCCCGCAGTGTCGAAGAGCTTACGGTCGTCATCCGCGAGTCGGCGACTCACGGCAGCCTCGACCCGGACACTGCCCGGCTGCTTGCACGTGCGCTCCGCTTCAGGGGGAAGTCCGCCACCGAGGCACTGACCCCCAGGACCGCGGTGGTCGGCCTTGCTGCTTCGGCCACCGCTTCTGACGTGCTGGCGGCGGCAACGCGCAGCGGCCACACGGGCATGCCCATCTACGGTGCAGACCCGGAACACGTCATCGGATTGGCTCGTGTCGAGGACGCTCTGAGAGTGGCTCGGGCCGACCGCGCCAGTACTGCGGTTACAGAGTTTCTGCGACCGACGATGGTCGTGCCGGAGACGAAAGACCTGCCATCGCTCATGAGCGAGATGCGTTCTGCCCGCATCCAATTTGCCGTGGTGGTTGACGAATACGGGGGATTTGCAGGAATCGTCACCGACGAGGATCTGCTGGAGGAGATCGTAGGTGAGATCCAGGAGGGTGGCCCCGAGGTCGGAACTGCCAAGGCCCCCGGATTGCTACCTGGGGCTTCGCACCATGACCATGTCCTTGACGAAACGGGGTTCTCGATGCCCGACGCAGAGGGCGAATACGAAACGCTCGCCGGCTTTGTGCTCAGCCGCCTCGGCCACATCCCCAACGTGGGCGAGACGGTCAGTGAGGAGGGCTGGACATTCACGGTGGCGGAGATGGCCGACCACCGAATCGCGTGGGTTAGTGTTGTTCCGCCGGCCGCTGATCAGAGTCGAGACAGGCAGTGATCTTCGGGTTGGTGGCGTTGGGTATCGTTCTTCTCGTCGCCAACGCCGCCTTCGTCGGCGCCGAGTTCGCGCTGGTCGCGTCCCGGCTCGCTCGACTCCGACACCTTGCACAGGCAGGCGATTTTAGAGCGGCGATGGCAGTTCGCCAGGCCGAAAGACTGCCGTCAACTCTCGCCGCGTTGCAGCTCGGGATAACCGCCGCCTCAATCGGCCTTGGCTTCATTACCGAGGTCGCCACCAACGCCGCGGTCGTCCCGATCCTCGAAGGACTCTTCCCTGGCGGTGCGTGGGTTTTGGACGCGGCGATCTCAGCTCTGGCCCTTGGGATCGTGGTTTCCTTGCACACTCTTCTTGGCGAGATGGTCCCCAAGAACCTCGCCATTGCGGCGCCGGAAAGCACGGCTCGCTGGCTATCCTTGCCGACCGCTGCCATTCGCTTGGTGACTCGACCACTCGTCCCTTTCGTTACGGGCAGCGTCGCCCTGCTCCTGCGCCCCTTCGGCCCTGCGCTGAGCGCTGAGAGGGAGATCGCCCACAGCACCGAGGAGATCAGCTCAATGCTCGAAATTTCCCGGGCGGAAGGCGCGCTCAATGAGTACGAGGGACGTCTTTTGTCTGGAATCCTTGAGTTTTCGAACACTCGGGCCGTCGACGCCATGGTCGACTGGACCCACGTAGATACTGTTTCCGAGAGGGCGACCCTGCTCGAGCTAGAGCATGCCTTTGCGCTGACCGGTCGCGGACGTCTGCCGATTCGAACTGCTGCAGGGCAGCGCATCGTCGGTTACGTCAAGTCGTGCGATCTGGGCCTGGTCCGAATGCGTCGCCACGACCAGCCGATCCCAGCCGCGCTGATCAGGGGATCTGTGGAAGTCGGAGAGTCGCAGGGTTTGGTAGCTGTGTTGGAGCACATGCGCAAGGCGGGGCGTCACTTTGCTGTGGTTGCGGCGCACGACGGTACGACGCTCGGAATCGTCACGATGCGGCAGGTAATCGAAGTCCTGATCGGCGCAGGCGCGCAACCTCCAACCGCAACCGCTGAGTAGCGCAGTCCGGTCACGAAGCATCAGCCGAAGCTCTTTTGTCGTGCTCACCCGATTCAGCACTCACGATGCTGCGCGAAAACAAACCTCAACAGCGGCGTGCCCTCAGACCCCAGGCAGTACTTCAACGATCAGGATCCTTACACCCTGCGACCCGGCCTGGACCGTGGCGTCCGCTCCGCCAGCGATGGTGACCCAGATTGAGCGGATAGGCTGGCCGTAACTCCGCCAACGATGACCGAGCCCTGTGGGTCGAGTACGACGATCGCGGCGGGGCCGGTGATGCCGGCCGAGTCACCTGAGGCAAGCCAGCGGTAGCTGAGGCGCTCAGTGTAGGGCCCGGCCGCTCAACGCGGTCATCCGCCGACTAGCGGCAACACGTCCAGCTGGCTAAACCCTGACTCAGACCGTGCTTCGCCCGATCGCCAACTGACCTGGCGCGCGAACATCGGCCCGCGAAATGCGAAGGAGTGGTACTCACCATTCTCACCGCATGGATCAGCCCCTGTGGCGCCGATCTCATCGAGGAACGCCTCATCGATTATCCGCCCCAGCCAAGACGCATCCAAGCGGCTCAAATCCACGCAGGTGATTACGGCGCGGCCGCCGCATTCTACGAACTCTCTGACCAGCTGGGCGGGCGACTCGCCCCACAACGGCTCCACGTGTTCAAGTCCCGCTGCCCGAACCCGCTCCTCGTACCAGGCGCGGACCTCAGTAAGATGAATGTCGCCGAGGACAACGCCGACGAAGCCTTCTTCGCGTAGCATCGCAAGCTCTTCGGACAACCGCACCTCCATCGCAGGCCAACTCGTGCCGATGACCCTCACCTCGATCCCTGCGGCAATGGCCTGGGCTCGGATCATTTCGGTACGGGTGGCGTGAAACCGCACTCGACCGGTGGCGGCATCGTAGAAGTTGATTAGTCGCGTTACCTCAAGCCCACTGGCGGTTACGCGCTGCAGGGCAAGCGCACTGTCCTTGCCGCCTGACCACATCAACGCATACGGACCCCTCACCTCGCTTTCACCATAAGGAACTCGCGCTGAGCCGGGCAGCCACCAAGCATTGGCTGCAAAAAGTCACAAATTGGCTACATCGGGAGCTGGGGCGCGTGTTACGTGGCCTGACTCGCCTTATCCACAGATTCAGATGAGGCCGATCGGGGAGTCTGTTCGTACCACATCCCCCATAACAACATCAGCAAGTTTTGATCCCACTTGGCCACTGACCTGGCGTAAAGCTGATCACAAGTAGTGAAGCCTGAGATAAACGCGCGTTTACTGCCAGCTGGCAACGATCCCGGCGCCGGCTGGTTATAGACTGCCCGGGCTTTTCAGCGGCGGATGATCGCCTCGCGTGGAACATGGGTGATCACTTCGGGCGCGCCACTCCTGATGATCGACGTCTCCCCCAGCGACATGATCAGGCCTGCTTTCTGGTCGCTCAGGATCATGTGGCGTGAAGAAGACCATGTTCGGCTCGAGCACGAGCGGGTTGTCGCGGTAGATCATCGGCTGCTCCATCCAGGTGGGCGGGAAGGTGGCGCCCATCGTGTACCCGCAGGCTTTGAGGATCGCGTGCTCGAAACCGTGCGCGGCCAGCGTGGCGCGATGCGCTTCGAAGACCTCGCCGAGCTTCCTGCCTGGACGTAGCGCCGCCTGGACCGAGTCCAGCGCCTCGACGCAGGCTTCGTGCATCTTCAAGTGGCGGGGATCGATCTTCGGGCCTGTGAGGACCGTAAACATGTCGGCCACGTGATAGTGGCGCCACGCGTCGCCCATCTCGAACGTGACCTGGTCGTTCTCACCGATGCTCCCGCGGCCGGTGACGTAGCGTACGTTCATCGCTTTGTCGCCGTGGCCCATCGGCATCCGGTTGGCGGGGATGTCGGCGCCCTCCTCCCAGATGATGCGATAAACCTCGGCGAGCACATGCCCTTCGTCTGCTCCTGGCGCCGTCAGCTCGATCGCCCGCGCGCAGGCGCGGTCGAGGATGCGTCCGGCATGCCGGTGGTGCTCGAGCTCCGCAGGGCTCTTGACCAGACGCATGAGCCGGACGAGGTTCGATGCGTCGACAAGCTCGCACCAACCGTCGAGCGCCTCGCGAAGCTCCACGTGCAGCGCCGGCAGCAGGCCGAAGGTGTCGAGCTGGACGCCGATGCGCTTGCCGGCCATGCCGTGGCTCGCGAGCATGTCCCTGATCGCTTTCGACTTCGAGTTGCCCTCCGCGTCCTCCCACACCCGAACGTCATCGCATAAAGACGAGTAATCGATGCTCGCGATGTCCGCGGTCCGGCTTACGTGCGTGAGCTGCCCGCCCGACCCGATGAACATGATGTGAAAGATCACGAAGCCATCCGTGTCCAGCCCGCAGAGCCAGTGCTGATCCTCGACCCGCGACACCAGCAGGCCGTCCAGATCGCGCGCCACCAGCTCGCTGCGTACCCGGCGCTGGCGCTCCCGGAACTCGTCCTCTGAGAAGTTGACGTAAGGCTTGGGCATGCTGCTCGCTCCCTTCTCGCTGAGCCTCCGCCGTCCGCCGGGATGAGCGCTTGCGGGCTCCGCGCAATAAAGGGTAGCCTGCTCACCGTGGAGGCGGGCAGTGACGCCGCCATCGAGCTAATTCGGAGCTACTTCGATGCCGTCCGAACCGACCACTCGCAAACCGCCACGCTGTATGCGCCCAATGCCACGCTGCATTACATCGGCCGCCACATTCTTGGTGGGGTCTATCAGGGACCGGCGGAGATCCTCGAACTGTTTCGACGGAGCCGCGAGGCCTTTCGGGGGACGCAGCGGCTGGAGCTTCACGACGTCGTGGCCAACGACCGCCATGCCGTTGCGCTGCTAAGCGGATCGGCCGAGCGCGGCGGAAGTCACCTGAAATGGCAGCGGGTCGTCGTCTTCCACCTGCAAAACGGCCTGATCCTGGAGCAATGGATCCACGACAGCGACCAGCACGTGATCGAAGAAGCTCTGGCGCCCTAGACACCGGCCCTTAAGCTTTCCCGCTTCCCCTCAGCTCCTCGATCACCGGCGCGAAGGCGCGTACGCCGGCCGTCCCCGCCATCGTCAGGGCAACCTGAACCTCGGAGATGCCAAGCCGCGCGTGTCCACGAAGCGTCTCCGCCATTTCGCGAGGTGGCCCTGAAAGCGGTCGTTCGTCCGGCCTTGGTGTGTAGCCCGAACCGGGCATTGCCCCCCGGACCGCTGTCGTGGCGACCAGCGTCAGCGGATCGCGACCGTGCTCGCGACAGGCGTCGTCGATGATCCGAAGCTGGGCCGCTGCGGAAGCGGGACTGGCATCCGTGTAGCCGAGCCAGCCGTTCCAGATATCGGCGTACTGGGCGACGAGCCGGCGCATGCGCGACTGAGGATTGAGCGTTCCGATCAGGATGGGCGGTCCGCCCGGCCTGGGGCCTTTCGGTAGCAGTCGCGCGCCGCGCAGCCGGTGATGCCTTCCGTCAAAGTCGGTCGACTCTTCGTTGAACAGGCCCTTCGTGATCTGCAGCGCCTCCTCGAAACGCCCGACCCGCTGCTCGTGCGGGAAACCGAAAGTGAGGTGCTCGCCTTCCGAGTCACCGGAGCCCAGCCCAAGCACCAGCCGCCCGCCGCTGATGTCGTCGATCGTCACCGCCATCTTTGCCATCAGGCCGGGATTGCGGTAGCCGGTGCTGGCGACCATGGAACCGAGCGCCACCTTCGGGATCGCAACGGCAAGGGCCGCCAGCACGCTGAAGCACTCCAGGTAGCCTTCCAGCTCCACGTGAGGGTCGTCCGGAAAGTCCACGCCGGCGCGGCGCTTCATCTCCGCGTTGTTGCTCGGCAGCAGGAGATGATCGCTTGCATAGAGGGCGTCGAACCCCACCTCGGCGGCGATCGAGCCGATCTCCAGGATCTCGGACCAACGCACATCGCTCGTCGTCCAGGTCGGCAGCATCAGACCCAGGTTCAATCGCTCGGGAGGGATCGGTGGACGCGGATCAGCCGCCGTCATGCTTCAACAAGTATGCGAGCCGGTGCCCCACAAACCCGTGACGGGCTAGGCTTCAGTGCCATGTCGAACGCAACGTCGAAGGACGCAAATCCCCACATCCCGCCGGCGCTCATCGACCTGCTCGAGAGCGATGCGCTCGGCCACCTGGCAACGGTTCGCGCCAACGGCACGCCACACGTCACACCAGTGTGGGTCGACCACGACGGCGACGCGGTGCTGGTGAACGTGCGCCTTGACCGGGTCAAGGCGGCCAACATGAGCGAGCGGCCGGAGGTCGCGATATCCATCGTCGATCCCCGCAATCCCTACCGCTACCTGGCGATCACCGGCCGGGTAGTCTCACGGTCAGAGGACGGCTGGAAGGAGCACATGAACACGCTCGCTCGCCGATACATGAAGGTGGACCGCTATCCGTGGTTCTTCGAAGGTGAGCGACGGGCGATCTTCCGGATCGTGCCCACGAACGTCTATTACGAGATGGGTGACGCCTAGATGGGCACGGCCTGAGGCTCAGGATTTCTTTGCCGCGACCATCCATTCTTCAGCGGCGCCGGGCTTACGCCAGGGACTGAGCGGAGCCAGGTCGATGGTCGGGTCGGGCCTGCCGGCGATGGTCTTGGCGAGTAGCTCCGCGACCGGCGGACCGTGCATGGCGCCGTGGCCCCCAAAGCCGGCGAGCATCCACAGGCCGTCCTCGACGAGGCCCACATAGGGATGGCCGTCGCCTCCCATGTCGACGTTGGCAACGACATGCCTTGCGATGCGCAAGTCGGCAAGTGACGGGGCGCGGACTCGAGCGAGCTCGGCGAACTGCTCCGCAAATTCGGTGTGGCCGTAGCCAGGCGGGTTTTTCTCTAAGAGGATGGCGATGACCAGGCCCTCGCCTTCGCGCTCGACGACGAAACCGGTGTCCATGTCAAGCGTGAGCGGCACTTTGCTCCCGGCGAGCGCCGGGCCGGTGATCGCGCCATACAGGGGCTGCGGCCGGATCGTCAGCTCCAACCCGAACGGGCGCAACAAGTCTGTCGTCCAGTAGCCGGTGCAGACGACCACCCGGTCAGCCTCCACCACGCCCGGACCGGTGATCCGCCACACGGTGCCGGCCCGCTGAATGGAGCGAACCTCCCAATGCTCGTGATAGCGAACGCCCCTCGCTCTGGCGCCTTTGATCAGGGCGGCCACCCCTTCCGTGGGAGTGACCTTTCCGTCGTTCGGGGTATACGTCCCGCCGAGCAAGCCCTCGGTGGCGATCCATGGCACGACTTCACGGATCTCAGAGGGGCCCACGACGTGTACGTCGGTCAGGCCCATCGACTTCTGGAGACCGGCCGCGTCTTCGAGCTTGGCCATGATGTCGGGCTGGCCGGTCATGAACAGGTAGCCGTTCGAATGCCAGGTGACCGCCGAGTCGAAGACCTGCGCAGCGGTGCGCCAGAACTCCAGCCCGCGGCGTGAGAACTCGATCTCGAGCGGTGTGCTGAATTGCTGACGCACGCCGCCGAACGAGCCGCCGGTGGAGCCGCTGCCCAGCTCGTCGGCCTCGAGCAGAAGAATGTCCGACTCGCCCTGCTCGGCCAGGTAGTAGGCGACCGCGCTGCCGGCGATGCCGCCGCCGATGATCGCTGTCCCGACCCGCTCCGAAGCCATTTCGAACCCCCTTCGATCGGCGTTGACCGAGGCTAGCATTGCAGATCCCGCGGATCAGACAGATCCGTACGATTGGCGGGTTTCTCATAGGCGCGAAGGAGGTCGGGATGTTCTCGTACGCAGGCAAAAAGGCGCTGGTGACTGGCGGCGGCCGCGGGATTGGCCGGGCGATCGCCCTCGCCTTCGCGCGCCAAGGGGCGGATGTTGCCATCGCGGCGCGCAGCCAAGACGAGCTGGAAGGCGTAGCCCGGGAAATCCGAAACCTCGGGCGCAAGGCGGTAGTGGTTCGGATCGACATGGAACACACGGACCAGGTCGGCGACATGGTGAACAACGCCGCCAGTGAGCTCGGCGGCCTGGACGTCCTGGTCAACAACGCGGGGGGCATGGTCGACCTGCCGGGCGCACAGGGTCAGCTGTCGGAGACCACCGTCGAAGCGTTCGATGCGATGTACGCGGTCAACGTCCGATCGCCCCTTTTCGCGGCTCTGGCCGCATGCAGGCTCATGTCGCAGCAGGGACGAGGTGGCGCGATTCTGAACATCGTGTCGATCGACGCCGTATTCCCGGCCCCCACCGAGGGCATCTACGGTTCTGCGAAGGCGGCGCTCGCCAACCTGACCAAGGTGCTGGGCTACGAAGCCGGGAAGGATCGCATCCGCGTCAACGCAATCGCGCCCGGCGTCATCGAGACTCGGCTCACCGAGAAGTGGCTGGCCGGCGATGAGCAAAGGGCCGACCGCGCCTCGTTCTACCCGATCAATCGCGTGGGGGTTCCTGACGACGTCGCTGCGGCCGCGGTATATCTGTGCTCGGACGAGGCAGGCTGGGTCTCGGGCAACGTGCTCTACGTGACCGGCGGGCAGCTTGCCACCAGCGACGTGTTCCGGTGGGTACGCGCCCACAACCCGGTCCCCGACTCCTCCCGTATCTGACCTAGCGGTTTAGGCCGCGCCTGCCACCTCGGCTAGAACCCGGATGTTGTCCTCCCGATCCACTGGCCACGGCGACACTGAGCAGCCTGGCGTGAGCAGATGGCCGCGGCCGGAGGTCTGGCTGATCGCCTCGGCGGCCTCCCGGCGCACCTCGTCGACGGAGCCAGTCCGGATCGGGTGGTCGCGGTGCAATCCGCCGGCGACCGCGACGCGGTGCCGGTCGCGCATGTCGGCGAGCGCGGGATTGCCCGCGTCGTGGATCGACCAGTTGACGCACTGGGGCCGAAGCGCCTCGACCAATGAGGTGTTCACGTTTGCTTCGCACAGATGAAGCATGTTGAACCATGCGCCTTCCGCGCCGGCCAGCGTCGAGCGGTCGAAGGGAAGCAGGATGCGCGCGTACTCGTCGGGAGCGATGACGGAGGTGTTGGCAAGAGGGTTGATCGCATAGAACAGGCCGGCGGCCCCGGCCACGATCGATTCGCGCGCGAACCACGCCATCGTCTCGCTGATGCGCGCCAGCCCAGCGGCCATCAGGTCGGGCTCGGCGCGGAGCAGCGAACGGAACGCTTCGAGATCGCTGCCGGTCAGGAACCACGCCACCATGCCCGGCGAGAAGACCGTCTGGAGGCACGGCGTCTCCGGGCCCAGCTCCTTGGTGACCGCCGCCATCACTTGAATCTGTTCGGCCAGGATTCGCCTGTCCGGCTCCGAAGCGGCAATGCGCCGCCAGGCCTCGGCATCCTGGCCGCCAGGTTGCTCCATCACGGGCGGCAGCGATGCCGAGCCGGAGAATCTCCAGGCCGCCCCGAAGGTCTCCGCGAAACAGCTCGCCCGAATCTGGAGCTTGACGAAATCGAGCTCACACCGCCGTGCGATCCCGACGGTCGCGGTGACGAGCTCATCCACCGACCACTCGCGCTCGTAGCAGTGGCCCCAAGCGCTGACAGGTGCGCGGTCCGCGCGATCGAGATGCAGCGCGGCCGCAACGCGTTCCCTGCCGGT
>Ga0193723_1000452_pt1 | contig 16144 bp, 19 predicted proteins | sample H2m2metaG_FD_143042 | JGI IMG/M metagenome (GOLD analysis project Ga0193723, IMG submission 143042) | Soil microbial communities from a riparian zone of the East river system, Colorado, United States - H2m2 | ecosystem: Environmental > Terrestrial > Soil > Riparian zone | place: USA: East River...
CCCGATCCCAACCGCCACCCCCACCTTATAACAAAGCAATGAAATGAATTTCATTTTTAACTTGAATGCCTTCTCATGGAAGACGATGAAGCCAACCCCTACTGGATGCGTGATGACGCTTTCAATGATTAGAACACTGCCACTGCAATTTGGCGCTCGCTCTCGGTTGCCGCTGCTGAGCTCCTTCTCGTTAGATCAAGTCGAGTATATGCTCGCACAGCGATGAGTCTACAAGAGGTAGCAAAGCAATTCGTTGCGGCGATTAACGCTCATGACGTCGAAGGTATTGCCTCGCTTATGACATCAGATCATCGCTTCATTGACTCGCTTGGCGCGGTGGTAGAAGGCCGAAACGCCATGCGCGAAGGCTGGAAATTCTACTTCACGATGGTGCCTGATTATAAATTGAACATTCAGCGCTGTTTTATCGCGGAGGATGATAAAGCCGAGGCTGTGCTCGTCGCCGAGGCGAGTGGTTCGTATTGGTCGAAGGGGATCAAGCGACCAAATTCCTCATGGAGCACGCCAGTAGCTTTGCGGGCTGTGACTCGCGACGGCCAGATTGCCGAGTGGCAAATTTACGCAGATAACGAACCGATTCGCGAGCAAATGCGTGCTGCCTCGGTCTAACCAAACGATGAAGCCAACTCCGAAAGGTTTCGCGAGCAGGCTGGCCCCATTGCGGTGCAACTTGACTCATTCACTCCCGCTCTTTCGGCCTTCGGCTTTCCCATCTATGTCGCACCGCTTCTCGCGGGCTCCATTCAGCGTGTTTGCCACGACCCCCTGGATTTCATCCAGGCACCCGGCTTCCCTAGTGCGATTCGCGTCTTCGGGCTCACGCACTCCCGCCGTAATGTTGTTCAACGCTAGCCGTGGCTTATCTCTTCGACTCATGAGCGTCCCAGCTCATTCGCCCTCGCGGGCCGTCCCGTCCATCTCGCAGGTTCCCAATCTGCTCGATTCTCGTTAGGCCAGAGTAAATGGCGCGGTTTCACCGATAAATGGAGTTACAAACCAATCATGAATGCCAAAGAAGATAAAGAAATTGTAAGCAGATATAAGCTCACTTTATTTCAGAGTATCAATAAATGAATAGAATGAATCCTAAGCCCGCTGGAGAAGAATCGGAGCCCAGAGTGCCAACGGATCTTCGCAAAGCCCTCGCGGTTACCCCGATGGCGAAGGCTCAGTGGAGCGATCTCACGCCGATCGCGCGCAGGGATTTTATTAGTTGGATAGACTCAGCCAAACAACCGGAGACACGTAGACGCAGGATCGAGAGAGCCGCCTCGATGCTTGCGGCCGGAAAGCGACGCCCCTGCTGTTTTTCAATCGTGTCATTCAATCTTCACAAAGCCCTCGCGGCTACCCCGATGGCGAAGGCTCAGTGGAGCGATCTCTCGCCGATCGAGCGCAGGGATTTTATTAGTTGGATGGACTCAGCCAAACAACCGGAGGCACATAAACGCCGGATCGAGAAAGTCTGCTCGATGCTTGCGGCCGGAAAGCGACGCCCCTGATGTTTTTCCAGTAGTTCAATCTCGAGGCCCGGACGGCAACCAGGTGCTCGTCCGTACGTCGTCATTTTGGGTTAAGCAACAAATGCAGAAAACGCCTCTCGGTCGTCTATGCTCTCGTCCCCGGCCGCTGGGCGGCTGAGGACGTGTTCAGTGCCACGGCAGCGCGAATGAGCGCCTTCAACGCCTTTTCATCAATCTTGTCGCCCTCACGAAAATCGATGGCACGCCTGGTGTTGCCTTCGAGGCTGGAGTTGAAGAGGCCTGAAGGGTCCTCCAACGAGGCGCCCTTGGCGAAGGTCATCTTCACGACATTCTTGTACGTCTCACCGGTGCAGATCATTCCGGCGTGTGACCACACCGGAACCCCTCTCCACTTCCACTCCTCGACCACTTCGGGGTCGGCCTGCCTGATGAGAATTCGGAGCCGAGCGAGCGTCTCGCCCCGCCAATCACTCAGCTCCTTGATTCTCGCATCTATCAGCTGAGAAGGAGAGTCTCCTCCTTTTCCTTCGTTCGAGCCGCTCTTCCTCTTCTTCATAGTTATTGTCGCTTTCTTCATGGTTGTTGTCGCCCGCCCGTCACTTGAGTATCGATTTACAAACCGATCATAATAGATTTACAAAGCAATTATGAATGCCACCACCAAACGTTCAATTCTTCGCTCGATTCACCTTATCGTTAGTATTCCGATACTCGGTTACATTTATGGTAAGCCTTCGGAAGTTGCACAGTATGCCTCCGCTGTTCGGTTTGTCTTCGTTCCTGTAATTGTCCTTTCGGGATTTTGGATGTATTCGGGCCTAGTCTTCGCCGTCATTGGCGTTGCGGTATGGCTCGGTGCCTATTACCTGTCTGGAATTGGGGCAGCTATCCTGAGTCAGGTCGCGCTATTCATCGCGCGGAAGATTTGGTTGGTGATTCGTGCGCGACGTTCAAAGTGATCGGGCCTATCCATGCAGTGCAGCGAACCGCCCACAGGCTCTGCGATTTACGGTTATGGAGAGTTTGAACCCCAACATTGGGTGTTAGACGCTCACCACCCGGCGGTCGCTGAGCTTGAACGTTTGATGTTGTGAACGCACGGCGTTTTCGCTAAAACCGCGAGCATATGTCGAAAATTCTTCTTGGACTTATTGGCGGTTTAGTCTTCGGCGCTCTGGACGTCGGCTTGATGCTGCCGATGTCATTCCCTGACAAGTCCACGGCCTTACTCGGAGCGTTTACGAGTCGCTTCGCTATCGGCTTTGTTATCGGTTGCGTGCAGTTACCGTCGTGGCCGGGTTGGCTTGTTGGATTACTTTTCGGACTGCTCATTAGCCTGCCGGACGCAATCATAACTCACAAATACATCCCCATTCTCGTCCTTGGCGGCATCGGCGGCCTTGTCATTGGAGGCTTGATCCACGGGTGGAAGGTTCACATCTAACCAATCGCTGGAGCCAACTGCGCGCCAGCGTACTGAAAGGCCGAAGCATGATTTATGAAGGATGAAGTGAAAGCAAAGCTCGCTCTCGCCAGCGGTGGCTTATCTCTTTCTCGTTAGATGCCTCGCCCGGTTCGTTGGCTACTCCTGACATTGTGCGCGCTACTCATCCTCGGAGTTAGTGCCGTGGTCGCGGTCACGTGGGTATCGCATTTACACGAAGGCACCTACTACGGACCCTATACAAACGTGTTGCCGGCGGGAACCCGGGTTGTTGTCGCGCAAGATTATGAGCCTGCGGCAGGTGAGGTCGTTGCGAAAGCCAGCGTCGGCACGGTACAAGGGGACCCAGCTTGGGACGAAGATTCGTGCGATCCCGATCGTGCTATCACCGTGGTATTGTCCTCAGGGAACACAGTCTCCCTGCCACGCCACATTTTACATCGGTGACAAGTCATCTAACCAATCGCTGGAGCCAACCGCTCGCCACTGCCCGGCAAGAACGAGGGACGAATTATGAAGCATGATGTGGAAACAGAGTGCGCCTGCGCCTGCCATGGCTTATTTCTTTCTCGTTTGGCGCCGCGGAGCGTGTTCGTTTCGCGTGGGCGACGAGGCAAATAGCAAACTGACGATGGGAGCAAGGACAATCGCGGTGCTGGTCACAATTGTCTTCAGCGTGATCGGCGTACTGGGTGACTACTTCCTCAAGCTCGCCAGCGCGCGGGAGCAACCGCTGCGAACCGGTTGGTTTTATCTTGGCTTCGTCCTGTACGCCTCGACCGCGTTCGGCTGGGTGTTCGTAATGAAGCACCTGAAGCTGGCGACCATCAGCGTCCTCTACTCTGTGTCCCTGGTGCTGCTTCTCACTGCCATCGGCGTTGTGTTGTTCCGGGAGTCACTGAACTACTTTGAAGTAATCGGAATCGTGTTGGCCGTCTTGTCGCTCGTGCTATTGATACGCTTCGCCTAGCGACGGCGAGAATCGGTGGCCGCTCGAGATCCGGCACCCCGGCACGATGGCGGTCGAGCTGGACGAGGGCGAGGACCGGCCGAGTCAGTGGAACACGCTCCGCGCGTTACGGGTGTTGGACTGGTATTCAGCACCGAGACTAACGCAGATGCCGCTGGAAGGGACAGGCAACGAGGCGAACTGGCCCCTTCAGTGACACTACCTATACTGAGGTAGGCCATCGACGGTCATGAAATATGGTGAGAGATGAGGCGCATGATGTTCGCGATCAAAGCCGAGGTTAGCGATCCACAGACGAAGACGTTCGCATTCAGCGCGCAGAAAACGATGTATGGCGGCAAGCACATCGCCAAAGGCGACGCCATCTTCGTCTTCGCGAGCGAGAACGAAGGCGGGCGAGGTCTCATCGCGAGCGGCGTTGTGACTTCGGCCAAAGCGATCGCGAAAAAACACGGGATCGCCCGGCAAACGCCGCGCGTGAGCATCACCATCAGACGCACCGCGCTGGCAGAGCGGCGCCTGGGGCGGAGCGAGCTCAGGCTTTTTTCCGACTGGAACAACGGTCGACCCGAGACTGAGCTCAATTTCAAATTCTATCGTCAGGCAACGAACAAGATTGCCGGCATCTCGGATGAAGCGGCGGCGTTCCTCCGCGGATTCTTTTAACTGTGGCCGTTGGCAAGCCAGCCATTCGCATCGCAAATTGGTCGAGTTTTCACCTAACCGGGCGATTAAGCGAATCGCTACCGGCGTCAAAACCAGCTCTTGCATGACGAAAGCATCCAATCGTATTTCACCTTCGTTCTCAGCAGCGATTTGCTTATCCTGTCTCGTTAGGCCTATGAAAGCGTGTCTGGCAATCTTGACGATGCTGTGGTTATTCGCCTATTCCGCACGCTGTGCGGACGCTGACCGCATGCGGCCCGATGAGGAGTCCTTGCGTAGCTACATGGCTGGAAATTACGACCTCATCGGGCGCAAGGCCGATTCAACTGGGACTTACAGCGGGCATGTGGCACTTCAAGACGTGAACGGAGTTCTACAAGTCACACGGACGATAGAAGGTAAAACCGACAAATGCGTGGCTCGATTCGATACGGTGGCAGGCAACGATAAGATTCCAGTGCTGAGAACCCATTTTCATTTCGATGGCAAGGAATATGATGCCACCTACCGCTGGCAATCCGACCCCGACAATTACCCGCGATTTACCGGGTACGTTTATCGCGCCGGCACCAAGTCGCCCGGACTCGAAGCGCTTTTTCCAATCCACCGATGACGACAATATTTTCGAAACGAGAAGACGGTTTAGATTTTCGAACTGGGTTTTCGATGTGAGTCGCGCGTCGCTATGAAGCCTGGTTCGACGATGCGAGTAGTCCGGCCGACCGACAACCTGGCCGCGATCGCCGAGATGTATGCGAAGGGCCTTGGCTTCGACGTGCTCGCTGAGTTTGAAGATCACCGCGGCTTTGACGGCGTTATTCTGGGTCATCCGAAGCAGTCTTACCACATCGAGTTCACCTCTCAGCGAGGACATAAGGTCGGCAAAGCTCCAACGCGGGATCATCTGTTGGTCTTCTACATTCCCGACAAGAACGATTGGGAGGCAGGCTGTGAGCAAATGATATCGGCAGGGTTTCGCGAGGCGCAGTCATACAACCCGTACTGGGACCTGCATGGCAGGACGTTCGAAGATATCGATGGATATCGCGTGGTCTTACAGAATGCGGCGTGGACCAAGTAGCTAGCTCGACGCGCGCGCAGACGCCATTGACGCTTCCAGGTAGGGACGATTGACCTCAATCGCCCGCTGTGCGCACAATCGACGCTTCGGGACGCGAATTCAAATCGCTGGCGTCCATGGCGTATGCCCATTCTTCGCTTTCAGCAATCAATCCAGCGCGCACCGGATTTTCGCGGATATATGCCACTTTTCATCAAGGCTCTCGTCACGCCGCAATCGATGATCGAAGAAATTTCGCTGCCGGGCGATGTTCGCGATTCGAGTCGTGATCCGTTTAAAATCGCGGATCAGACTTGAAAGTTGCGCATTCCCCGGGACACCGATCAGCATGTGCAGGTGATCGGGCATCAGCAGAAGTAATCTCAAATTCACCGCTGCGACGCATGATAGCGTCGGGCCGTTTCAAACAGAGTGCTCGCAACGCCTTTCAGGCAAAGCTGATTTACACGGCGACGTTGGCAGCAAATTGTTATGAAATAGGTCGCGCCGAATCGCCCGTGGAAATGAGCCGAATGGTTGAGCGGCTTTCGGACTGGTGCGTCGAAGTGAGGTGGTTCACGTGACGCGGGCGATTGAGGTCAATCGCCCCTACCTGATTGTGGGCGACACGCCTGCCGCTACAGCGTTAAACGCAATTATTTCGGCGAACGCGAATCGGCGTGCGTTTTGACGTCGTGCCTTTGCTTGTCCACGACCCGGCATAGTTCGCGCTCCATCGTTTTGAACGCGTCGTGGATCACCTTGTTGAGCGGCTGGTGCGGGCCATTGTCCATCTGCCTTTCGTCAGCAACCAGCTCGTGGCCCCGCGACACGGTCACATCGATCCGGCATCGGTAAGGGTTTCCTTTCTGATGTGTGTGATTGGTTTGTTCAATGGCCACATCGCAGCGGTTGATGTGATCGCAAAATTTCTCGAGTCGTGCCGCATAATCCAAAACGAGATTGTCGATCTGGTCAGACTTTTCCAGACCCCGATACGAGATCTTAACAGGCAGTTGCATAGGTCATAAGAATCTAAACTCTGATGGAACGGGCGCGCCATAAAAAAACGCGATGTCTTCCCGAGCGGCGCATTCGACTCGCCTTGCTCGCTCAGGGCAAGCTCCGACGGCAAGGGACGTTCCAATTGACGCGATGACGGCCGTGGGCTGATTGCGTGACCCATGAGCCTGTGTGGGGTCCCTCACTCCGTTCGGGATGACAATTGCCGTGCGCATGAACTATTCAATTGGTTGCAACGAACGAAACCGCGAAATGAGTTTCGCCGGTTCTACTTTCACCAAATCCGATTTCACATGTTCGACGATTCGGTCGCGCACAGCGACAGGCAAAAGATCCACAATCGCCCCGTGAATTTCGGCCGGCGCGGCAAACGCCCAGCCTTCTTTCCCATTGGAGGAAACAATTTTTGTAATTTGATCGGCGAGCTCTTTATGAATGCGGCGGTCCATTTCTGTTGCCAACTGCGTCCGCTCGGAAATGGAGCCCGCGCCATGATGAGCGCCCGCGCCATTGGTCACCGGAAACCGTCCGGCCAGGTCGCTCACCTTATCGACGAATCTTCCATGCGCATCGGTGATGTTAAATGCCTGCACTAATTGCAGGCTCGGTCCGCGCGTCGGCGTCTCGTTTACCCGATATGCTTTTAACTCGCCTCGATCAGTGACGATAACAAGAGAACTAGGTGTCATGGCGAACCAACTGACCAAAAAAAATTTGGTCGCGCATCAAAACATGCGCTCTCTATCTCTATAAACTAATTCGTTTCTGGCAAGAAGATTGCGTTGCTGAATTTCTCCTCCGTGCAACGGGCTATTTGCGGCGAGCGCGTTCTTCCTCTGCACTTAATGGTGGGAATTCGACGCGGCGTTTTTTCCAGGATTCCTCGCGTGCCTGAGCTTGCGTCCCGCTTACAAGTCGGAGCAAACAGCAAGCGCGACCGCCAAGATCGACATCGTCGCCGGAGGCGAATTTTCTTGGTTCAGCCAGGAAACCGTCCGGATCCATTGTGTCGAGAATCAATTGCCACTCGAGATGCTCCTGGCCAGGCAGAACAAATGGGATCGGTTCGTAATGCGCGTTGATCAGCAGCAGAAAAGTCTCGTCACGGATTGGTTCGCCTTCAAAACTGAGAACATCGCTGGTATCGCCACTCAGCAGCATCCCAATACAACGAACGAATGGCGACGCCCAGTCTTCGTCGCTCATCTCACTCCCGCCGGGATTGAACCACATCACGTCGCGAATCTCCGAACCGCGTATTCGCCGACCCTGAAGAAATTTCGGCCGACGAAACACCGGATGTGCATTACGAAATCGGATCAGCTTTCGCGTGAACTCCAGAAACTGATTTTGCTTTTCGTCGCGCGTCCAATTGAACCAACTGATCTCGTTGTCCTGGCAATACGCATTGTTATTGCCGTTCTGTGATCTTCCCCACTCGTCTCCGCCGCTGAGCATCGGCACGCCCTGGGAAAGAAAAAGCGTGGTTAGAAAATTCCGCGGCTGCCGTTCGCGCAACGCGTTGATCTGCGGGTCTTCGGTCGGACCTTCGGCGCCGCAATTCCACGAGAGATTGTTGTTGTCGCCGTCTTTGTTGGCGTCGCCGTTCGCCTCGTTGTGCTTGTCGTTGTAGCTGACCAGGTCGTTCAGCGTGAAACCATCGTGCGCGGTCACAAAGTTAATGCTGGCGTAAGGGCGTCGCCCGTTATGCAGGTATAGATCGTGGCTGCCTGTGAGCCGGTAACCCATCTCGCCGATTCGGCCTTCATCGCCCTTCCAAAAACTCCGGACCGTATCGCGGTATTTCCCGTTCCATTCCGACCATGGTGAAGGAAAATTCCCAACCTGATAGCCGCCGTCTCCAACGTCCCACGGTTCCGCGATCAGTTTCACGTTCGAAAGAATCGGATCCTGCTGGATGACCTGGAGGAAGGGATGCAGCATGTTTACGCCTTCGCGATTACGCACAAGCGCGGCGGCGAGATCGAAACGAAATCCGTCGACGTGCATTTCCTGGACCCAATAACGCAGGCTGTCCATCACCAACTGCAGCACGCGCGGATGAAGCAGATTAAACGTGTTGCCGGTGCCGGTGAAATCCAGATAAAAACGCGGCTTCTCCGGATTCAATCGGTAGTAAGCCGGGTTGTCGATTCCGCGAAAGCACAGAGTTGGACCGAGATGATTTCCTTCGGCAGTATGATTATAAACCACGTCCAGAAACACTTCGATTCCGGCAGCGTGGAGACTGCGCACCATCGATTTGAACTCAGAGACCTGTTCACCCATTTGACCGCCACTGGAGTACTGCCCGTGCGGAGCAAAAAATCCGATCGTGTTGTAACCCCAGTAATTCGTTAGGCCGCGATCGACCAAGACCTTGTCGTCGATGTGCGCGTGGACTGGCAATAGTTCGATCGCTGTCACGCCGAGTTTTTTGAAATAATCAATTGCTGCCGGGCTGCCGAGCGCCGCGTAACTGCCACGCAAATTGTCCGGCACATCGGGCCAAAGTTTGCTGAAGCCTTTGACATGCAGTTCGTAGATCACAGAAGTGTGCAACGGGGTACCGGGCCTCCTGTCGCCTTGCCAATCGAATCCGGTGTCGATGACGACTGACTTGGGCACTCCCCACGCATCATCACGGAAATCCTGAGTCAAATCTTCCTTCTCGCCCCCGATCACATAACCGAACATCTCATCCGCCCAACTCACCTCTCCGGCGATAGCCTTCGCGTACGGGTCGAGGAGAAGTTTCGAACTGTTGAAGCGCAGCCCGTGTTCCGGATCGTACGGACCAGCCACCCGAAAACCGTACAATTGTCCTGGACGCCCATCCGGCAAAAACACGTGCCAAACCCGATCGGTATGTTCGTTCAGCGGGATACGAATGTTTTCTTCGGTAGCCTCGATGCTGTCGAACAGGCAAAGCTCAACGCCGGTGGCGTGCTCGGAAAAAATGGCAAAGTTGACGCCGTTCCCCATCCACGTCGCGCCCAGTGGATATGGGTGACCGAGAAAAGTTTTGACGGAAGTCATAACGCGCCGCGCATTTATCTGGGATTGAGTGCGCATTGGCAATCTCCAACTGGTACGCAAGACATTCGCGCCAGTGTTGCATTTGTGGCGGAGTCGTTAAGCTCACCGATGTGATTGGCAAAATCATTGTGGCATCGGTGGCACTGGTCGCAGTCTTTGCCCTGGCACTGTACTTCTACGCACATCACAATTCGCATCCACTACCGGCGGGAATAGCAATCGATCGGATCGTCGTGGAAAAATCGGCGAAAAGATTGTCGATCTTTCGCGACGGCAATCACATCAAGAGTTATCGCATCGCGCTAGGCGGCAATCCGGTGGGTGCGAAGCAGGAAGAAGGCGACATGAAAACACCGGAAGGCATCTACAAAATCGATAGCCGAAATGCGCAAAGCAGTTTTCATCTCGCGCTGCACATTTCTTATCCGTCAGATGATGACAACAAACGTGCGGCCGCGCGCGGCGTTTCAGCTGGTTTTGACATCATGATTCACGGAATTCAAAACGGGCGCGGCTGGATCGGCGCCTTTCATCGTTGGAAAGATTGGACCGCGGGCTGCATCGCACTCACCGACGAAGAGATCGAAGAACTCTGGCGCGTGACGGCGGATGGGACGACGGTCGAGATTCGTCCGTAAACGTGGAGGTACTGCTCATCGGCGGTGCGCCCTGGCAAAATCGCCATAGTAACTGTGATACAAGCGCGACTCGCACTGGTCTGCGCAGGCTACAAATCCTTCAGGGCACGCTTCGCTTTTTCCACATCCGACGGCCGTAGAACGATCAAACCTTTTTCCACCTCGCGCCCGCCGGCGAGATATGCGTATTCGATATTCACTTCGATTTCAGCAAGACGCTCGGCGATTTTCGCCAGCACGCCGGGCTGGCTCGCGGTTTCGATCATCAACACTTCGGTCTCCAGCGCGAGAGTGCCCGCCTCGCCCAGAAGCATGAGCGCCTTGGTTGGATCGCTTACTACCATGCGCACCACTGTGTGATCGACTGTGTCCGACGTAGCCAGCGCATGGATATTAATTTCTGCTTTAGCCAGCGCTTCACACACGCGCGCAAGCGCCCCGGGACGATTTGCAAGAAAGACTGCGAGTTGGGTGGCCGTTTCAATCGAGAGCGATGCGTTCATGCAACTTTCAACGTGATGTCGGGAATGGCTTCTGACAACTCAGGAAAATCTGGAGATGTGATTCCGCTCTCATCCTAAGCACTGCGAATTTTCCGACTGCGACCAGGATGTCGCGCAAACTCGCCCGCCAATTATGGACTCTAATGCCGCTTCGAAAGAATTCGCTACTCCCGATAATTTTGGGATTGTCGATCTGGAGATGGCTACAGTTACTGAATCTCGTCCCGCGAAGTCGCGATCTCCGCGGCGAACCATCGGTTTTGTTACCGCATCTTCCATCGTTATTGCGAACATTATTGGCACGGGCATTTTCACCAGCCTTGGTTTTCAATTGGCAGATATTCAGTCTGGGTTTCCGCTGCTCATGCTCTGGATCATTGGCGGAATCACCGCGCTTTGCGGCGCGCTTTGTTATGGCGAGGTCAGCGCCGCGCTGCCGCGCTCCGGGGGTGAATACCATTTTCTATCGCAGATCTATCATCCCGCGCTCGGATTCATGGCGGGATTTATTTCCGCTACTGTAGGGTTTGCCGCACCAATCGCACTCGCCGCGATGGCGTTCGGGAAATATTTTGTAGGCGTTTTCGGGGTCGGCTCGCCGATGCTTTTATCATTTGTCGTTGTTTGGGTGGTAACAGCTTTTCATCTCGGAAACCTCCAAGTCGGCAGCGTATTTCAAGTTCTTTCTACGCTCGTGAAATTGCTTCTGATTGGCGCCCTTATCGCTGCCGGATTGTTTGTGCAGCCAAAGCAGCCGATCAGCTTTCTGCCGGCGCCCGGCGACACGATCGCGATCTTTGGCGCGCCGTTTGCCGTGGCGTTGGTTTACGTGATGTATTCTTATTCCGGTTGGAACGCGGCGGCCTATATCTCGGGCGAGATTAAACAACCGGGAAAAAACGTGCCGCGCTCACTGCTTGTCGGAACCGGTCTCGTGATCGTGATTTACGTTCTGCTCAACGCCGTCTTTCTTGCGACGACACCGGTCCAGGATTTGAAAGGTCGACTCGAAGTAGCGTTGATCGCAGGCAAACATATTTTTGGGACGAACGGCGGGCGGGTCGCCGGCGCGGTAATTTGTCTCGGGTTGGTTTCCGCAATCAGTTCAATGACATGGATCGGGCCGCGGGTCAGCATGTCGATGGGCGAAGATCATTGGTGGCTGCGACTCCTTGCGCGCAAGAATCTTCACGGCATTCCCACAAACGCGATCGTGCTGCAGTTGCTCATGGTGAATCTACTTTTGCTCACACGCAGCTTTGAAAGCGTGGTGCAATACACTCAATTTAGCCTGTTGCTCTGTTCGCTGTTCACCGTGCTTGGCGTGTTGGTGTTGCGCGCTACGCGCCCGGGAATCGCCCGGCCGTACCGAGTGTGGGCTTATCCGCTGCCCCCGATTATCTTCGCTGTCATCACCCTTTGGATGATGTTTTATCTGTTGCGCTGGAAGACCATCGAATCGCTGGCGGGACTCGCCACCGCACTCGTTGGTCTGCTGCTCTACTTTTGCACACGAAAGGACGCGCAACGACAACGCTCTGCATGAAAACGCAAGTCTTGAGGGGGAACGAACATTTCGAGTTTGCCGAGAGAATCGACAGCGGCGCAGGAGCGCGCGCACTCCAAGGCGCAAGCGCGAATGGAACGCGGAAATTGCGGACACGTTTTGGAGTGCGGCGGTGCTCCGCCGCTTTGTTCCTGGCGATGGTCTTGGCGAATGTGCTCAACGTTTCGGCACAGGAGATTCCTCAGGTCGCGCCGCGCGCTATTCCGGTAGCTCCAGCAGTTGCCGGTCCTAATGACATTGCTCGGTTCCTTGCCGGCATGCCGGTTCCGGGAAATTCTCCCCTTGCGCCGCTCACGCGCGATCCAGCGTGGCAAGCGCATTCCGCTTTTTTCGAGGGCGAGTTCACCAAGCTCTACCAGCGTCAACTCCAAAAGCTGCACGCGTGGGTAGCCACGTACCTTCCGGAGGTAACGCAGCCGGTTCCGGTGGCGTTTTATATGTTCAGCGGCCCGGATTTTTTGTACGTCGATCAATTTTTTCCCAGCGCTTCGGTGTACGTGCTTTGCGGGAAGGAATCAATGGGGCCGCCACCTGATCCGTTGCGCATCCCCAACCTTGCCGGCGCGCTGGGGAATCTGGAGAACGCAATGAAGTCCTCGCTCAACACGACGTACTTCATTACCAAAAACATGAAGGTCGATCTGCAACAACAGAACCTCAATGGTGTGTTGCCGATTCTCTACGTCTTCATCGTACGCGCCGATAAGTCGATTACGAATGTGACCTTCGGCGCGCTCAACAGTAACGGCGCATTTGAAGAGGCCGCGCCGGGAAAGAAAGGCAGCAGCATTCCCGGGGTGCGAATCCGTTACACTGATAATCAATCGGGCAATTCACAAACGCTCTATTATTTCACCACGGATATTTCCGATGGTGGAATCAAGTCCACGCCAGGTTTCCTCAAATTTTGTGAGCGTCTCGGAACCGGCTCGAGTTTTCTGAAATCGTCATCGTATCTAATGTTCGAAAACGGCTTCGGCACGATCCGCAATTTCATTCTCGCGCACAGCAACAGAATTGTGCAGGACGACTCCGGAATTCCCCTGGCTTACTTCGACCCAAACAAGTGGAACCTACGTCTCTTTGGCGCTTATCTCGGCCCGATCGATCTCTTCAAACAACATTACCAGCCCAGACTTCAGGAACTGTTTCGGCAGAGCAATCCGCCGCCGCTCGACTTCGGATTTGGTTATCGCTGGAATTACAAGGAAGCAAATTTGATCGTGGCGGAACGGAAATGAAGCGCCGTCATGTCGAGCGAAGTCGAGACACCTCGTTGCGGAACCAATGGTATTACGACGGGATTTGATTCGCTCACTTCCCGTTCGCTCAGCCTGCGGCCTTCCCGTCCATGTCGCGGCTTCCCAGCCGCTCCATTTCTCGACTCCGCTGCGCTCCCCTCGGAATGGCCAGGCGCTTTTAAAACCTGCGAAACCAGGAATACGGAAAATCGTCTCCAGGACAATCGGTCGGCCAACGCGGTGGATTCATTTCGCGATGTGGCCGTACAGGAATCACGCCCCTGTCGGTCTTCCCGCAACGTTCTCGCAGATAGCGGATGAGTTCCTCGCATGCGTCAAGCTGCGCGCGCGTTGGTTGGCCACGATTGAAATCGCCCACCAGACAAATGCCGAGCGAAATGTTGTTCAGATAATCACTGTGCACGTGCCCGCCGTTGATCTGACGGCGCCAGCGATCGCCCACTTCAACCTGGCCGTTTCCTGTGGATGTTCCGTTCCCGATCACGAAATGATAGGCGAGACCATTCTGCATCCGGCGCACGTGCCGATGGTAATAATCGAAGACGCGCGCATTGCCCTGCCGCGTGCCGCTATTATGCACCACAATGAATTGCCAGCGACGCCGTTTCACTGGCGCGCGTCGGATCGCTTCGATGACGGACCGGGTTAGATAACGATAGTTACCCGAACTGCGAGACCACGGCCAGAAACCTCGTCTCGGCGGAGGCGTCGGCGCAGGCTCGAGGCCCTGGTCCTCTTCCAGACCGGATTTTTCGATCACGACCTGAGCGCGCTCGCCGCTTGGAGGAACGCGGGGAACTTTTGACTCGGGCGAGGCCACTGGCGTCGGCGCCGCAGCCCCGAGGGCTTTCGGTGCCGGGGTTGGGCGTTCTGACGCCGTAGCGCGTTCTTCCGCATGGGGTGGCGGCGTTTTTTCCGGTTTCGGTGTTTCCTCTTCCTTCCGCGCCGATTTGGTTTTCGCCGCTGTTTTAGTTTTGCGCGAAACCTCCTTCTCATGGGATTTCTTTGATTTCGGTTTCGGCGTGGGCGTGTGGCGCCGCTTTGATTTTGATGAAGCCCTAGGCTCGGGCGTTTCGCGTGGCGTCGGCCTTGGCGTTGCCTGTTCTTCGTCGTCAGATTTTTTCGCCAGCTTTGCCTTGCGAGGGCGCGGCGAGTCCTGTGCGTCTTGGGGCTCGTTATCGTCGCTGGTCGACTCCCCCTTTGCTGCCTTTGCCTTGGGGATGGGCGTCGGCGATTTTTTTTCTTTCGGAGAAGGATCCGTTTTCCTTTGCGCCTCTTCGTTTGCTAATTTCGCGTGAGGAATCGCGGTTGGTGCTTTTTCCGGGGTTGCAGAAGCCAGGTGTTTTTTTTTCGATTTGTCCCTCGATGCTTTTGCTATCGGGCTCGGAGATTTTTTTGGTTTCGGGGACGGTGAAGCATGCGTCTGGATTTGTTCGGATTCATCGCGCCGGCTTTTTTCTTCGTCCCCGACCTGTGCGCGGAGAAGATTTCCAACGATTGCGCCAGAGGCGAGCGCAGTTGCGAGCCAAATGCGGAAGCGCACCACTGCGACGGACCGTAACAGAGCGCGCGACGCGATCAACCCCGAATGCTTTCGGGGTCAACGGAATCGTTAAAAAAGTTAAAGCGTTATAAAGTCAAAAAGGGCAATCATCTCTTCCCTTTTAACGTCTTAACTCTTAACTCGTCGGCGCGGGCTCCGCCACGGCAGGCGCAGCCGCGCGCATTCTTTCGCCTTCGCGGCGAAGAATGGCGTTTAACTTACCGCCCAGCAACAGCAAGAGACAAGTCAGATACATCCACGTAAGCAATACAACGATGGACGCCAGTGCGAGATACGTCGGGTTGTAGCGATCATATCTCGCCACATAGAGTTGAAAAAGCTTCGTCGCGATGATCCAACCCACCGAAAAGAAAATCGCGCCGGGCAAAGCCTGTCGGACGGTCAAATAATTTTCAGGCGTCAGGAGATAAAGGGCCAGCGCGAGAATGACCAGCGCTACAAAGGTAAAGGGCAAATTGAGCGTCGTGATCCATGCTTGCAGCGGAAAGGCCAGCTGAAAATTGACTTCTGCAAGGCCGGCCAACCGTTCACCAAAGACGATTGCGTTGAAGCAGAACACGATGATGATCCCGAACCAGAACAGCAAGAAAAATGAGATGATATACTTCGACCACCAATGGGGATCTTCCCGCATTCCGTACGTATGGCTGAGGGCGCGTGAAGTCGTCGCAATAAAGACAGTCCCAAAATAAATTCCAAGAATGATGCCTGCATTCGCGAGCAGGCCGCTCGAGCCTGTCACCACCACATTTGCCATCGCAGAATCCAGAATGTCCTGCACTTTTGGATCCGGCGGCATAAAACTTTTCAAGAGCAGAAACATGCGATGCAATTTGGTCGGATCGGTGCCGAACAAACCGAGTAGATGCCAAAGAAACAGCGATCCGGGGGCCAGCGCGAAAA
>Ga0193723_1000453_pt1 | contig 16139 bp, 15 predicted proteins | sample H2m2metaG_FD_143042 | JGI IMG/M metagenome (GOLD analysis project Ga0193723, IMG submission 143042) | Soil microbial communities from a riparian zone of the East river system, Colorado, United States - H2m2 | ecosystem: Environmental > Terrestrial > Soil > Riparian zone | place: USA: East River...
GTCCTGGAATACGGCGGCAGTCCGTGGGCCGATGACGCGCTCCTGCTGCTCACGCAGCTCTACTTTGCCCAACACGATCCCGCGCAAACTGTCCAGTTCGCCGAGCGATTGAACCGTGATTACCCGGACTCGCCGCTGCGGCCGCGCGCGAGCTTCTACGGTGGCCGCGCGTACTTCGAGCTGAAAAACGAGGCGCGAGGGTGTGAGCTGATCCGGCAAGCCCAGGACGGCGCAGGTGACGACGTCGAGTTCAAGAATCAGGTCAGCTTCTACGTGTCGCGCTGCAGCGCCCCAGCCACTGCGACCACAACCACGACCACGACCACGCCACCGGCTGATACCGGCGCGAAGACTCGCGCCTACGCCGTGCAGGTGCTCGCCGTAAAGAGCGCCGCGCAAGTCGATGACATGCTCACGCGCCTGAAGGTGATGGGGTTCGAAGCGCGCGTCGTGCGAGACTCGACCGGTTTCTTCAAAGTCCGCGTCGGGCGCTACGCCACGCGTGAAGAAGCGCAACGCGTGCAGGCGCGCCTGAAGCAAAGGGTCGGCGGGCAGCCCTTCGTGGTGGATGAGCCGTGACAGCAGTGACCGAGACACCGCTGATGCAGCAGTACCGTGACATCAAGGCCCGCCACCCGCAGACCATCCTGTTTTTTCGGATGGGCGACTTCTACGAGATGTTCGAGGACGATGCCAAGCTCGCCGCGCGCGAGCTGGGGCTGACGCTCACCTCGCGGAATAACGGCGCGGCAGCAGAAATCCCACTCGCCGGCGTCCCGGTGAAGGCGGCCACGGAATACCTGCGGCGGCTGATCGCCAAAGGCCACCGCGTCGCGATTTGCGAACAGATCGAAGATCCCAAACTGGCCAAGGGCGTCGTCCGCAGAGCGGTGGTCGAGACGATCACGCCCGGCACGGTGCTGACGGACGACTGGTTGGTCCGGAATCGTAATAACTACGTGGTGGCGGTGGATCCCCGCGGCGCGGCCGCGGGCCTCGCGACCCTCGATTTCACCACCGGCGAGCTGATTCTTGAAGTCGTGCCCTCTGCGGAGATCGACTCCGCACTCGCCCGCTACGAGCCGCGAGAGGTCGTGTTGCCCGCGGAGACGTCGATTGCCGAGCCCAGGGCGACGATCACGGTGCGCGAAGCCTGGGAATTCGACCCCGAGCTCGCACGTGAAGATCTGACGCGCACCTACGGCATCGCCTCGTTGGATGGGCTGGGCGTCGGTGTAGACGACGGCCCGGCGATCGGCGCCGCCGGCGCGCTGCTGCGCTACGCGCGCGAACTGAAGCCCGGCGGCCTGCCGCACCTGGCCCACCCCACGATCGTGCGACGCGGCGACGTGCTGCCGCTCGACGAGATGACGCGCCGCAATCTCGAGCTCGTCGAGCCGCTGCGTTCCGGCGCAGCAGACGCCGACGCCGCGACGTTGCTGGGAGTCATCGATCGCACGCTGACCCCGATGGGCGGCCGGTTGCTGCGTCGCTGGCTGCTCGCGCCGCTGGTGGACCCCGGCGCGATCAACGCGCGACTCGACGCCGTCCAGGTGCTCGTCGACGATGGCCGCGGGCGCGCGCGCCTGCGCGAGGCACTCGACGGCGTGCGCGATCTCGAGCGGCTGGCGGGACGGGCAGCCCTGGGCCGGGCGACGCCGCGCGAGATGGGCGCGCTCCGCGATTCGATCCTGCGGCTGCCGGACGTTGCAGGCGCAGTCGGCGGGTTCGACGGCCGCGAGCGCTCTGCCGTGCTCGAAGCGACGGCGCAGGAGCTCGACTTGCTCACCGACATCGGCGAGGAGCTGTCGCGCGCGCTCGTCGACCACCCGCCGGCGCAGCTCGATGACGGGGATGCGATCAAACCCGGGTACGATCGCGATCTCGACGACTTGAAGGCGGCCCGCGACGGCGGCAAGCAATACATCGCCCAGCTGCAGACGCGTGAGCGCGAGCGCACCGGCATTCCGTCGCTCAAGGTCGGATTCAACAAAGTCTTCGGCTATTACATCGAGGTCACGCACACGCATCGCGACCGCATCCCGCCCAACTACGAGCGGCGCCAGACGCTGACCGGTGCCGAGCGCTATGTCACGCCCGACCTGAAGGAGTACGAAGCCAAGGTCCTCGGCGCCGAGGAGCGCATCGCCGCGCGCGAGGCAGAGGTGTTGGACCAGCTGCGACGGCGCGTCGCGAGCGTCGTCACCCGCGTCCAGACGACGGCGAGTCTCCTGGCGCGGCTCGATGTATGGGCTGCCCTGGCCGATGTCGCCGAGCGCGAGCGGTACGTGCGGCCGGAGGTGACGAGCGATTTCGCGCTGCGGCTCGAGGGCAGCCGGCATCCGGTCGTGGAGCGGATGATGGCGCGCGAGGCGTTCATCCCCAACGACGTGACACTCGACGAGGCGGGCCGCGTCGTGCTGCTCACGGGGCCCAACATGGCCGGCAAGTCCACACTCCTTCGCCAGGTTGGCCTCTGCGTCGTGCTCGCGCAGATCGGTTCGTTCGTCCCGTGCCGCCGCGCCAAGATCGGCGTCGTCGATCGGCTCTTCACCCGGGTCGGCGCGTCCGACAACCTGGTGCGCGGCCAATCGACCTTCATGGTCGAGATGAGCGAGACGAGCGCGATCCTGCATGCCGCGACCGCGCGCAGCCTGGTTCTGCTCGATGAGATCGGCCGCGGGACATCGACCTACGACGGCGTGGCGATCGCGTGGGCCGTCACCGAATGCCTGCACAACAGCATCGGATGCAAGACGATCTTTGCGACTCACTACCACGAGCTGACACAGCTCACCGAGGAGCTCGAGCACGTCCGCAACTTCAACGTGGCGGTGCGTGAGGTCGGGGAGGAAATCGTGTTCCTGCACCGGCTCGAGCCGGGCGGTGCCGACCGCTCCTATGGAATTCACGTCGGCCGGCTCGCGGGGCTGCCCGCCCCGGTCGTCACGCGGGCGTGGCAGGTGCTCAAGCTGCTCGAAGCCGGACATCACGTCGCAAAGCAACCTGCACCCGCACCACTCGATGCAGCTCAGCTGGCGCTGTTTGCGCCCCCGGTGACCGCGCCTGATCCGCTGCTGCTCGAGTTGGACGGCCTGGACGTGAACGCGTTGTCGCCGCTCGATGCGCTGAACCAGCTGGCGGCATGGCAGAAGCGTCGGAAGGATGGAGGATCGTGAGAGCGCTCTCGCTACTGGGCCTGATCGCGTTGGTCGGATGCCGTGGCTCGTCACCGCAGACCGGGCAGACGAGCCAGGCCGCGCCGCCACCCGAGTCGGAAGCGCCGGTCGCGCTCAATCCCGACGCGCCAATCGCGTATCCACCGGCGCTGTTCGATCGGAAGGTCGAAGGCGACGTGACGCTGCGGCTGTTCGTCGATTCCACCGGCAAGCTCATTCCGGAATCCACGCGTGTTGCAGAGGCGAGCGGCTTCCCGGCGCTCGACTCCGCCGCGGTCGCCGGCTCGACGGCGTTGCAGTTCGCCCCGGCGAAGCGGCACGGCGTCGCAGTGGCAACCGCGTTCCTGCAGCCCGTGGAATTCCGCCAGGTAGGTACGACGCGCACGGGCACCGTGACTCTGCCACCTGCCCCTGCCCCGACGCCGCCTCCCGCACCTGCGGCCGTGCCGCCACCCGCGCGCCCCAGACCTCGTCCGCCGGTCGTTCAGCCCGACACCACGCGGGCGGACACGACTCCGGTTCGCCCCGTGCCAGCCGATACGACCCATCCACCCGTTGATACGACCAAGGCGCGCACGGACACGAGTGCCACAGCACACTAAGCCGTACGCCAACGTCCTCGAGACGATCGGCTGGACCCCACTGATCCGGATCAACAAGGTCGCGCGCGGGATCCGCACGCCGGTATATGCGAAGGCGGAATTCTTCAATCCCGGTGGATCGGTCAAAGACCGCATCGGATTGGCGATGATCGAGGCGGCCGAGCGCGCGGGGAAACTCAAGCCCGGCGGTTTGATCGTCGAAGCGACGTCGGGCAATACCGGTGTGGGATTGGCGCTCGCGGCGGCGGTGAAAGGCTACCGCTGCATCTTCACCATGCCGGACAAGATGTCGCAGGAGAAGGCGCGGTTGCTGCGCGCCCTTGGTGCCGAGGTCATCATCACCCCCACCGCCGTGCCGCCCGACCACCCCGACAACTACATCATGAAAGGCCGCGCCATCGCCGCCGCGCACGAGAACGCGATTTTCGCGGACCAGCACTACAACCCGGTGAACCCCGACGTGCACTATCACACGACGGGACCCGAGATCTGGGAGCAGACCGAGGGCACGATCACGCATTTTGTCTGCGCACCGGGGACCGGCGGCACTGTGAGCGGCGCCGGGAAATACCTGAAAGAGAAGAACCCCGGGATTCGTGTCGTCGCGGGCGATCCCGTCGGATCGATCTATACCGACTATGCGAAGACCCGCCAGCAGCACGATGGCGCGCCGTACAAAGTCGAAGGCATCGGCGGCGACAAGATTCCAACGTCGCTGCACTGGGACGTCATCGACGAATGGGTGGTCGTGAGCGACAGGGACGCGATGCAGATGGCGCGCCGCCTCTCGAGGGAAGAGGGGCTGTTCGTGGGCGGATCGACGGGCGTGAATATCGTCGCGGCGCTGGACGTGGCGCGCCGCATCGACGATCCCAAGGCGCTCGTCGTCACGGTGCTCGCGGATACCGGTGAGCGATACCTCAGCAAGGTCTATAACGAGGAATGGCTGCGCGAGAACCAGTTGATCGACGACGAGCGGCTGACGGTGGGCCGGCTCGTGGCCGCCAAGACCGGCGACTCGCCGCCGCTGATCCACGTGACGCCCGAGGCGTCCGTGCGCCAGGCGCTCAATCTGATGTCGACGTACAACGTCTCACAGCTGCCCGTCCTGGACGGCGATGACGGCGTGGGCGCTATCTCCGAGCAGGCGCTGATGGCGCGGGCGATCGGCCAGCCGAAGATCCTGGACAGCCCGGTCCGCGATGTGATGGATCCGCCGTTCCCCGTGGTGGATGGCGAGTCCCCGGTCGCGCTGCTCACGACGCTGCTGTCGCGCACGACGCCGGCGGCGCTGGTGCGACGCAACGGCAAAGTCATGGGCATCGTCACGCGCTACGACCTGCTGCATCAGCTGGCGGGCATCCGCTGATGCGGATCACGGTGCTTACGGGGGGCGCCACCGCGGAACGCACCGTCGCGTTTGCGAGCGCGTCGCAGATCGTGGCGGGGCTGCGCAGCCGCCAGCATCAGGTGAGCGTGGTGGACCTGGCCGGCGGCCCGCTGGACGAGCAAGCCGAGCGCGATCTGCTGGGAGGGGTCGTGGGCGCCGCTCCACCCGACGTAGACGCCCTGGCCGAGCAGGAGCGCCGGATGCTGTCCGAGGGGTTGGGCGAGCTGAAGGCGGTGCGCGACGCAGAAGTGCTCTGGCTGGCCGTGCATGGCGGCGTCCTGGAGGGAGGCACGCTCCAGGCGGTGCTCGATGTGATCGGCGTCCCCTATACCGGCAGCGGTCCGCTCGCCAGCGCGCTCGCGATGGACAAGGACCTGGCCAAGCGGTTGTTCCGCGCGGCTGGTGTGCCGGTGCCCGCCTGGTTCATGGCTCCGGTTGGGGTGGACGACGTGTCCACCGCGCTCGGGTGGCCGGTGATCGTCAAGCCGTCCAAGCAGGGCTCGTCCGTCGGATTAACCCTGGTCAAGAAAGCACAGGACTTGGACAATGCGGTCAAGCTGGCGGAACGCTATGACGATGAGGTGATGGCTGAGCAATACATTGCGGGTCGTGAGCTGACGGTAGGGGTGCTGGGAGACGTGCCGCTGCCCGTCGGCGAGATCGTTTCCAAGCACGAGTTGTTCGACTATGTGACGAAATACACACCCGGAATGTCGGAAGAGACCTTCCCCGCGAAGATCGATACGTTGCTAGCCCGACAATTGCAGGAGTATGCGCTGACGGCGCACCGCGCCTTGAAGCTCAGCGGCTACTCACGGATCGACTTCCGGGTAAGCCCCGATGGGGACATTTTCTGTTTGGAAGCCAACTCCCTGCCGGGCATGACCCGCACCAGTCTGTTCCCTCAGGCCGCGCAGGCGGCGGGCATCCCCTTTGCCGAGCTCTGTGAGCGTATCGCAAGCCTGGCCCGGAACAACAAGGCCCGATAGGGGGGATAAAAAACCAGACGCCCGAAAGGATACGTAGGAGCATAGATGGGTCCGCAGCGGATGTACGGTTTGACTCCATGGGTGCGGCGACTGCTCGTCGCCAACCTCCTCGTGTTTCTCGTCCAGAACACGCTGTTCGCGACGAATCCAGACTTCGCCACAGTATTCGCGTTCAACCCGATGCTCGCGTGGAAGCAACCGTGGACGTTCATCACGTACATGTTCCTGCACGCGGGGATTCTGCACCTCGCGTTCAACATGCTCATGCTGTTCGTGTTCGGCTCATCCGTGGAAGAACGCATGGGCGGCCGGATGTTTATTCTCTTCTACCTGCTGTGCGGAATCGGTGGCGCGGCGGCGTCGTTCCCGCTGACGCAGGTATGGCAGGTCCCGCAGGTCCTTGGCGCTTCGGGGGCGATCCTCGGCGTGGCCGTCGCGTTCGCCTGGTACTGGCCCGATCATCCGGTGTTCGTGTTTCCGCTGCCCGACCCGATTTCGGCCAAGTGGCTGGTTACGTTCCTCGTCGGGCTCGATCTCGTGATCGCGTTGCTCGGCGTGAGTGACGGCATCGCGCACCTCGCCCACCTCGGCGGTGTGGGGACCGCGCTACTCGTGCTCAAGGGACAGGACTGGCGCGCGACGCGCGGCGAGCGGACTGGGCGGCAGCCGGCAGAATCGAGCGTGCTGGTGTCGCAGCCGCCGCGTGTCAGCCGCAGCGGGGCGATCCCGCCGTCCACGCGAGCGTCCAAATCGCGCAGCGCACCCGACGCCCGCGCCAACGCCGAGATCGATCGCGTGCTCGACAAGATCATCGCGAGTGGCGTCGACAGTCTCACACCCGCCGAGCGCAAGTTTCTCACCGAAATCAGCCGCCGGCTGCGTACGCCACCGAAGGCGTAGTGTCAAGTCGGAGCCGGTAACAAGCGACATTGATATCCGCTGAGTGGCTTCCCAAATTGGGCGGCAACCAGCGCAATGCTAGTCAATCTCGTTCCTGAGTTCCTCGCAACGCTGGCCGCGCCAGACCCCTCCGCGGCATACCACGAGTACCTCGATCACCATCGTCCCGTGTTGAGCGCGTACTGGCAGAACTACGTGCTCGATCCGGAGTCGCCACACGCCGAGCCGATCATCGCGACGGCGCTGCGCGCGGATCGCGCCGATCTCAAACGTTTGCTCGACGACGTGGATGTGGTCGCCGTGGCCGAAGACGCGCTGCGCCGTTCGACCGAGCTGCTCGAGGCCGATTGTCCGGTGGACCTCTACGTCATGGTCGGCGTCGGCGCCGCGAATGCCGGCGAGCTGGTGGTGGGCGGGCGTGGTATCGCGTTCGTCTGCCTGGAGCATTTCACCGGTCGCGCGAACGCGCAGACGTACGGCATCGGGCTCGCACCCGAGCTATTGCCGCTGTGGATCGCGCATGAGGTCGCCCACGCGTTGCGCTACACCTCTCCCTCGAGCCGCGCAGCGATGCGTCGCCTCGTCGGGGAGCTGGGTGGGGGCGGGTACTACGACAGCTGGGAGATCGGCTCGCGCGCGTCGCTGCGCGAGCTGGTCGTCAACGAGGGCGCAGCGATCGCCGCATCCCAGGCGGTCGCGCCTGGGTTCGAGCCATGGGAGTACTTCGGCTACAACCGCCGGCAATATCGCCGGCTGCGCGAGCTCGACGCGTTCCTGCGCCGGGCGTCCGCCAAGGACCTCGACTCGACGGGGCTGGGTCTGCGATTGCGCTATCTGTCCGGCGGCATGAGCCCGGCGGCCCGCCTGCTCGCGGGCAAGGTGCTGCCCGAACGCTCCGGCTATTACCTCGGTCTCCGCCTGGTCGAGAATTACTTCGCCGAGCATGGCGCCGCGTCCACCGTGCGGGCGGCGGTCGAGGAGCTGCGGCAGGCGGACGACCGGGCCACGGGTATCCAAACGGCGTGAGCACACGCGGCAAGCAGCCCGCTTCCCAGCCGGCGCATGTCCCGGAGCGCCGCCACAATCGGCCGTTGCGGGAGGTCCTGGATGAGCTTCTCAGCCATACGCGCGATATCGCCCGGCGCGCCAAGACGATGACGCCGGCGGAGCTCGACTACGCCCAGCAGCGGCTCGAATGGCTGGCCGACGAGGTGTGGCGGCTGTCGACAGGCGAGGCGAGTCCGCCCGAGTAGATTACCGACATGGCGACCCGCGGCGAATTCAAGGTAGCAATCACCAAGGAAGACCTCGTCTTCGCGGCCGCGCATTTCATTACGTTCGCCGGCCACCGCTGCGAAACGCTCCACGGCCATAACTATCGCGCCGGCGTCAGCGTCGAAGGCGGGCTCGAGAAGGACAGCTGGTTCGTCGTCGATTTTTCCGCAGTCAAGAAGCTGATGCGGCGCCTCACCGACGAGCTCGATCACCGCGTCCTGCTGCCGCGCGACAATCCCAAGCTCACGATCGCCGAGGAGAACGGGAGCGTGCGCGTGGCGTTTGATGGCCAGCCCCGCTACGTCTTTCCCGCACGCGATTGCGTGATCCTGCCCATCCCGAATACGACCGTCGAGATGCTATCGCAGTACCTCGCCGGCCGCGTCCGCGCCGAGCTCGGCTCCGTGCACCTCACGGCGATCGAAGTGGAGGTGGAGGAGAACTTCGGCCAGTCAGCGAGCTACCGTGAAACCCTCGACTAAGCTTTCGCCCGCCGAAATCAGCGCCCACTTGAAGAGTCTGCCTGGGTGGCGGCTCGAAGACGGCGCCATCGTGCGCGAGTACCAGACCGATGGCTGGCCGACCACGCTGATGCTCGTCAACGCGATCGGGTTCTTCGCCGAAGCCGCGGACCATCATCCCGATCTCGCCGTGAGCTGGGGCAAGGTGCAGGTGAAGCTCTGGACGCACAGCGCCGGCGGCGTCACGCCGAGCGACATGGAGCTGGCGAAGTTGATCGAGCAAACGGCGCTGTGGCGGCCGCCAGGCGGCAGCGCGCTGCGCGGGACGACGAAGAAATTCGTGGGATCGTGACACACGTCCTCCCACTCGTTCCCGTTCCCGACCCCTTCGCCACCTGCGTTCGTTTCAGCGGACTCCCCTACCTCCTCTTTCTCGATAGCTCGGCGCAAGGGGCGCTGAGCCGGTACTCCTTCCTCGCCGCCGATCCGGTGACCGTCGCGCGCACACCGGAAGCGGCGCGGGACATGCTGCGCACCCACCGTCACGCGCCACTCGCGGGCCTGCCGCCGTTCCAGGGCGGCATCGCCGGCTACGTCGGCTACGACTGGGGGGCCGAGCTGGAGCACGTCGTCCGGCCACGCGCGGACCGGCTGACGCCAAACCTGCCGGACGTCGCCCTCGCGCTCTACGACTGGGTGATCGCGTGGGATCACCTTGAGGGCCGGACGTGGATCATCTCCACGGGAATTGGGGACGGGGGACGCGGGACGGGGGATGAGCGCGCGCGCGAACGTCTCGCGTGGGTACGTGACCGGCTCGGGGCGCCGGGACCCGAGGGTCACCGCCCCGTCTCGCCTCCCCCCTCCCCCGTCCCCCAATCGAACTTCTCCCGCGCCGAGTTCGAGGACCGAGTATCGCGCATTCGCGAGTACATCGCCGCGGGCGACGTCTATCAGGTCAACCTCTCGCAGCGCTTTCACGCACCATTCCTGGGCTCCGCGCTTGCGCTCTATCGTCGCTTGCGCGCCCGCAACCCCGCGCCGTTTGGCGCGTATCTCGAGTTCGGTGACGCCCAGGTCGCGAGCATCTCGCCGGAGCGGTTCCTGCGACTCGACGCTACGACGCGCGCGGCGGAAGCGCGGCCCATCAAGGGGACGCGTCCGCGCGGGACGACCGCTGTCGAGGACGCCGCGTTGGCGCGCGAGCTGCTGGCGAGCGAAAAGGACCGCGCCGAGAACGTCATGATCGTGGATTTGCTGCGCAACGATCTCGGGAAGGTCTGCCGGCCAGGGTCAGTGCGCGTCCCGAACCTGTTCGCGCTCGAGTCGCACCCCACGGTCCACCATCTGGTCTCGACCGTCACGGGGGAGCTGGCGAAGGGAGCCGACGCGTTCGATCTGTTGCGCGCGGCGTTCCCCGGCGGATCGGTGACGGGCGCGCCGAAGATTCGCGCCATGCAGATCATCGCGGAGCTGGAGCGGGCGCCGCGTGGTCTCTACTGCGGGGCGATCGGCTATGTCTCTGCCACCGGCGCGATGGACTTCAACATTCCGATCCGGACGATCGTGCTACGGAATGGGAGCGCGACCTTTCACGCGGGCGCCGGGATCGTCTGGGATTCCGACCCGGCGGCGGAGTACGAGGAAACCCTCGCGAAGGCGCGCACGATGATCGAAGCGCTCACTTCCCCACGCAAAATGCCGCGAACACGCGGTCGAGCACGTCCTCTGGCGTAACCGCGCCAATCAGCTCGTCGAGCGCCAGCACCGCCGCCCGGAGATGGGTCGCCGTCGCGGCCGCGTCCACACCCTCCGCGCGCGCCGCCCAAAACGCATCCAGCTCGGCGAGCGCGTGCTCCAACGCCGCGCGATGCCGCGCGCGCGTAACGACGGGCTCGACGTCGCCCAGCGCGAGCAGCTTCCCGAACGCGACTTCCGCGAGTCGGCGACGGAGCTCGGCGAGGCCCTGACCCGTGACCACTGAGACCGATGGGCCGATCGGCCGATGGGCCGATGGGCGGTCGGCCTTCGTTCGCACCGTGACAACAGGCGCGCTGACTTGCGCGAGAAACTTCTCGCGCGACAGATCATCATCCTCCTCACAGAAGAGAATCAGATCCGCGGCCGCCAGGTACTTCTTGCTCACTTCGATTCCCAATCGCTCGATGCGCTCGTCTGCATCGTGCAGCCCGGCGGTATCCACCAGCCGGAATGGGAAGCCGTCGATCACGGCGTAGGCTTCGATCGCGTCGCGCGTCGTGCCCGGGATCTCGGTGACGATCGCGCGCTCGGTGCCGAGCAGTGCGTTGAACAGGGACGACTTGCCCGCGTTCGGCCGGCCCGCGATCACGAGCAGCGCGCCCTCGTGGAGGCGTTCACCCTCGGGCGCGGTTTTCAGCAGGTCGGCGACACGCCCACGCACCGCCTCCCACGCACCACGCACGCGTTGCGGCGACACGGGGCCCTCGTCCTCCTCCGGAAAGTCGATGTCGTACGCGATCAGCGCCTCGAGCTCGAGGATTTCGCTGCGGAGCTCAGCGAGGCGGTTGGACAAGCCCCGCTCGAGCTGGTGCAACGCCCGCCGCCGCTGGGCCGGCGATCCCGCATCGATGAGATCGGCGGTAGCCTCCGCCTGGAGCAAGTCCATCTTGCCGTTGAGCACGGCGCGGCGGGTGAACTCCCCCGGTTGCGCCGGGCGCGCCCCGGCGGCGGCACAGGCGGCGAGCGCGGCGGCGGGCACCACCAGTCCGCCGTGCGTCGAGATCTCGACAAGGTCGTCGCCCGTGTAGGAATGCGGGGCCGGAAAACAGGCGACCAGGCAGTCGTCCACCGGCTCGCGGGAGTCGGGATGTGACAGCCGCGCGCGGAACACCGTCCGGGCCGGGGTGGGATGAAACGGTTCGAGGCAGCGGGCGGCGATGGCGAACGAGCCGGCGCCCGACAGGCGAATCAGGGCAAGCGCTCCGCGACCCGGTGGCGTCGCCAGCGCGACGATAGGGTCGGAGAGCAGTCTAGGTCTTTGGCGGAGGCTTCGGAGTCGTCACCGGCGCTTCGCGCAGGCGGCGCTTGGCGATCATGTATTGCTGCGGAATGCTGAACAGATTCTGTGCCGCGTAATACAGGTTCAACCCCGAGGCAAAGTTCAGGAACAGCAGCGTCATGATGATCGGCATGAAGTAGACCATCATCTTGGTCTGCGGGTTGGGCGGCACGCCGATCTGACCGACCTTGGACAGCACGAACATCGACAGACCCATCACGATGGGAATGATCTTGAACGGATCGGGACGCGACAGATCCGTTAGCCACAGGAACGGCACACCCCGGAACGCGATGGTGTTGGCGAATACGAAGAACAGCGCGAGCAGCACCGGCATCGGCAGCAGCATGGGGAGGCAGCCGCCGAGCGGATTGACCTTGTGCTCCTTGTAGATGCGGAGCATCTCGCGCTGCAGGCGCTCAGGGTCGTTCTTGTACTTGTCCTGCGTCTCCTTGATGAGCGGGGCGACCGCCTGCATGCGGATGCCCGACTCCATCGCCTTTTGGTTGAGCGGCCAGAGCAGAATGCGCACGACGATGCCGAAGAGTATCAGCACCCAGCCGTAGGCGAGATTCAGGCGCTCGTGCATCCACAACAGCACCGTGAGCACGACCTGCGACACCGGCTGAATGATCGGCCGGAAGATGATGCCGCCGTACGGATTGGCATCGTCGAGACCGTGGCCGAGCGGCGCGAGATGCCGGTTCTCGAGCGGTCCGGCGTACACCTGGTAGCGGAACGTGCCGGCGGCCTGCACCGGCATCGTGACCAGGACGGTGGCACGCGTTGCCAGCTTGGCGGAGCGCGGACCGCCGATTGCGATCGCGCCGGCAAACGTCGGCTGCCCTTCCTCCAACGCGAGCGCGGCAACGAAGAAGTATTTCGATTTCACGCCGACCCACTCGAACGGGCCGTTGAGCACGGCGCGCTCACCGGGGCGAATGCCCGAGAAGTCGGTGCGCTCGGTCTTGGACGCCTTCGTCACCACGGAGTAGTGGCGATAGTCATCCACCGAATCCTTCTCGGCCGAACGAATTCCGTCGGCCAGGTCGAGCAGCAAGACCGCGCCGCCCGAGCCGAGCCCGCTCACCGAGCCGCTCACCTCGAAGCGATACGCTTCGGGCAGGAAGCGGTACTCGAGCGTGACATGCGAGCCGGCCTTGTCGGCTTCGAAGCGCAGCGGCTTGGTGCCCTGCCCGGCATTTACCGCGACGCCGGGCGCGTCCGGGACCGGCTGGAAATCCCAATCGTCGAGCGCGACAGTGTCGCCGCTCGGAAGGACCAGACGGTGGCCCAGAAACGCGTCGCCCGGAGTCACGAGCTGCACCAACTTGGCGGAATCGCCCGGGGCAAACGATTGGTACTGCACCAGCTCAGCGGATACGAGACGCGCACCGTGAGTCGAAAACCCGAGCCGGTAGAGCGGCGAGGTAACCCAGATGGTTCGGCCTGTGTCGGCGGTTTCTGTCGGCCGGACGGCCGGACGGCCCGACGGCCCAGCGGCGGTGACATTGGAATCCGCGGGTTTAGGAGCGATCTGACCGGAGTCGGCCGTCCGGCCGACCGGCCGCCCGACCGGCTTCTTGGGCGGCCAGATGAGCGATGGCGCGACGGCCACGATCATCATGAGCACGAAGGCGATCAGCAGATTGCGCTTATCCACGTATGGCCCTAGGGAACTGGATCATAGCCGCCGGCATGGAACGGATGACACTTGAGGATGCGTCGGATTCCAAGCCAGCTGCCTTTCAGCGCGCCATAGCGCTCGACTGCTTCGTACGTGTAGCGCGAGCACGACGGCTCGAACCGGCATTGCGTGAGCATCAAATGCGACAGCGTGAGCTGGTAGCCGCGAATGAGAGTCATTACGGTCAAACGCGGCAGTCGTTGCAGCGTCACGTCAGCGTCTCCACGGCTCCCGTCAATTCGGCACGCAGCACTGCAAATGAGGCGGTGTAGGCGGAGCGCTTCGCGCGAATCACGAGATCGACGGTGGGAAGGTTTTGCAGCACGTCGCGGCGCAGGATCTCACGCAGCCGGCGCCGCAGCCGATTGCGCGACACGGCCGACGACTGATGGAGCGGGACAATGAGCCCGAGACGCGCGTGACCCGACTCGCTGTGACGCCAGGCTAAATCGAGATGCGGGGTGCGACGACGGCGACTCTCCCCTGCTTCCCAGCAGGCGGTGAGCTCCGAGCCGCGCGTGATGCGCACGCGGCGCGGGTACCGTTCGCGCGTTTACCGACTCCGGTGTTTGGATGGAATGCGGACGACGAGCTGCTTGCGGCCCTTCTTGCGCCGGCGGGACAATGTGGCGCGACCCCAAACGGTTTTCATCCGCGCCCGAAATCCATGTTTATTGATGCGCCGCCGATTCCGCGGCCGATATGTCGGACCCATAATTTCCTCGAGTAAGGCCGGGAAAGTTACCCGACGTGAGACGCGACGGTCAAGGTTGACTTTTCCACATGGGGCCCGTACTTTCGGGCCGCCCTTGCAGCACGTCCTTCCTAAAAGCAGAAAATCGTAATGGAGCAATCGGTAAACGAAGCGTGGAAGCGTCTCCTCGACGAAGCTCGACGTGAACTTCCCGAGGCGACGGTGCGGACGTGGCTCGAGCCATCGGAGCCCATCGCGCTGGACGACGGCCGTCTGATTCTTGGCGCCCCCGATCAGTTCGCCGCGGAATGGAATGAGTCGAAGCACGCGTCGCTGCTGGCGCGTGTCGCCGAGCGCGTGCTGGGGAGGCCGACGACGGTCGTCTTCCGCGTGCAGGAAGACCGGCAGCGGCGCCCCCAAATGGATTTCTTCGTCCCGTCGCGTGAAAGCGCAGCGACCGCGATAGCCACCAACATCGGGACCACACCGCTCAACGAACGGTACAGTTTCCAGACGTTCGTGATCGGCAAGTCGAACGAGCTCGCGGCGGCTGCGGCACATGCCGTCGCCGAAGCGCCGGGCAAGACGTACAACCCGCTCTTCATTTACGGCGCGACGGGACTCGGCAAGACGCACCTGATGCAAGCCATCGCGCACGTGGTGCTCCAGAAAAACCCTGAGACCCGGCTGCAGTACTTCGGGGCGGAACAGTTCATCAACGACGTGATCGAATCGATTCACGCGCGGACGATGTCCGAGTTCCGCCGCCGCTACCGCAACGACGTGGATCTGCTCCTCGTGGACGACGTGCATTTCCTGGAAGGCAAGGAAATGACGCAGGAGGAGTTCTTCCACACCTTCAACGCGCTGTTCGAGGCGCACAAGCAGATCGTGCTGACCTCGGACCGGCCGCCCAAGGAAATTCCGGGTCTCGAGGACCGGCTGATCTCGCGGTTCGAATGGGGCATGGTCGCCGACATCGGACATCCCGATCTCGAGCACCGGATCGCCATTCTCCGGAAGAAGGCCGAGCAGGATCATCTCGAGCTGACGATCCCGGACGACGTGCTGCGCTTCATCGCGGAGCACATCCGCTCGAGCGTGCGCGAGCTCGAAGGGTGCATCATCAAGCTGCTGCTGTTCGCGTCGCTCAAGAACCGGGAAGTGACGATCGAGCTGGCCCGCGAGGCGCTGTCGGACAAGATCCGCCAGGGCGAAGAGGGAGCCGGCTACAGCAGCAGCGGCTCGGCACCGAGCATCGACCGCGTCCAGGAAGTGGTCGCGCGGCGCTGGGGTGTGACGCCCGAGGGCCTGCGCTCCAAGGCGCGGACCAAGACGCTCACGGTGCCACGCCAGGTGGCGATGTACTTGGCGCGCGACATGCTGCAAATGCAGCTCGTCGAGATCGGACAGGCGTTTGGCGGACGGGACCACTCGACGGTGATTCACAGCGTGGACAAAGTGGAGCGTCAGATGATGCGCGACCGGACGTTCAAAGAGCGCGTGGAAATGGCGCGGCAGGAATTGTCCGCACTGTGATTGTGGGAAACGGGGCTCGGGTTTGGGGATTGGGGAAAGCGTGCGGAATATCCCCAGTGCACCAACAGTCCCAACAGTGCGCCAACATCATGTGACGGATGACAGGTGATGTGCTGGTTGCGCTTTAGCGGGATCACCCACATATCCCCGGTGTCTACTACTACTACTAGTATTTCTATATAGAGAAGTAGTACTAAAGACTTTCCTCATTTGGAGACGAAGCGCCCGAGCATGAAGTTCACGATCACACGAGAACAGCTGCAGGAAGGCCTCGCCGCCGTGGCGGCAGCCATTCCCACCAAGACCACGCTGCCCGTCCTGGCCAACGTCCTGGTCGAGGCCTCGAAGCAAGCCGGCGGGTTGCGTCTCTCCGGTACGGATCT
>Ga0193723_1000454_pt1 | contig 16131 bp, 16 predicted proteins | sample H2m2metaG_FD_143042 | JGI IMG/M metagenome (GOLD analysis project Ga0193723, IMG submission 143042) | Soil microbial communities from a riparian zone of the East river system, Colorado, United States - H2m2 | ecosystem: Environmental > Terrestrial > Soil > Riparian zone | place: USA: East River...
ATTATAATTGGTTGGTAGACCTGCTGCCTTTGCCATGTCCGGACTTAGTTTACCACCAGAAATTCCTAGCCAAGGATGAACATATGTTCCATTTTTTACTAGAAATGGTACTTCTTTGGCAATTGTATTTGAAGGAATTGCAAATCCTATTCCCGAGTATGCTCCTGTTCTAGAGAATATAGCGGTATTCATGCCTATTACCTGGCCTTTTACATTGAGCAAAGGTCCCCCAGAATTACCTGGATTTATGGCAGCGTCGGTTTGAATTGTATTTGGTATTGAAAACCCAGTATCCGGATTCGGTAACAGTCTTCCTAATTGGCTTACTATGCCTGAAGTTATAGTACCGCTAAGACCAAATGGGTTACCAATCGCAATTACTTGCCCTCCAGTTCTAACGTTAGAAGAATTCGCAGTTGGAAGTGGCACAATCTTCTCTTCTGAAAAATTATCAGTAATTTGAAGTACGGCTAGATCTGCAGATGGATCTTTTCCTATAACTTTTGCAGAATATGTATTTCCATCTGTAAAGGTTACGTCGGCCTTGGTAGCTCCATCTATAACATGATAGTTAGTAATTATATGACCTTGACTGTCATATACAAATCCAGAACCCAATGCTTCATTTCGTCCAGTTTCAGGCACACCATTTATAATTATCACCTCATTAGGATTGGATCTTGTAGCTGTTATTTGTACTACAGAGTTTTCTACTTTCTTGAAGACATCTGGCAATGAACTGGATGATGATGAAGGTAGATTTGCCTGGCCTGACAACGTATTATTACTCAAGCTAGCTGCTACCACCTCTCCTACTGTGAATCCTGGTCTTGATAATGATGTTCTTGCCAGGAGTACTATACCTGAGACAATAGCTATGGTTAATATTGCTGAGATACATATAATTCCCATTGGTTTTTTATTAATAAAACTCTTCATTAATAGATTATAACTCGTACTCTAAAATATATATGAGATACTGATTAACTTTTGCTTAACATAGTTACGTATTAATTATTGAATGCTAGCATTTGCATTTCGAATATAAATAAAAAAATATCCATAACAATGATATATGGTATAAGGAATTTGCTAACCAAAGCAGTCCGTTAGCCCAAACACCCGTTGATGTATATCTATGTTCATGTCGAAATACGTCATTTCTCGTTACTATTGATTTTTTTGAAAACTGTATTTCTCTTGTTCCCCTTTTCTTTTCCAACCCAGATCTGGTTAGTTAGATTCTCCATTATGTGCGCCAGAAGCCAATCTCAGTTTCTCTTCTGATTTTTCTGATCAAACCTAAGCTTCATCCACCACAGTAGCATCAGTAAGTAAATCAACTATCATTGCATAGCAAAAAATAAAAAGTCTAGAGCTTGTGTTCTGCTTTTTTTTATTAAGTTCTATGCTAGTTTATTGAAGTTACCATAGGCTCTTCTGGTATTTTTTCCAGTTCTGGTTCGACTTCTTCAAGGCCTTCTTCCTCGCCTAAACCAACTTTATTCTTTCGCTTGGCTCTTTCTCCAATTTCGTATTCGAAGCACATGGTAGTCATCTATCTCGACTCTATCCTATAAATGACTTATCATTTACATCTGTTGTTGTTATTATTGTAATTCTTGATTGTTTGATACGCTTATCTTCAGAACCAAGAAACTGACTTGCCAATTGTACTGTTAGATTTAGAATTATGTATGATATTATTATTTTTCTTGAATACATCTGTGATTAATAGATGCTAAAAATAAGAAAGGCTAATTGAAAAATGCCCTCTTTCTCAAATCTTTTGCACTGTTTCTGACAGTTACTTCAGTTACGCCTGCTGCGCTAGCAATATCTGCCTGGGTTACCTTCTCATCATTCTTACGACTTGCTAAATACAATACTGATGCTGCTAGGCCCATAGGATCCTTACCGGTAGATAATTCCTTTTTGGTAGCTATGCTCATAAGTCCTGCTGCTTGTCGCTTTGTTTTTTCGCTTAGTTTAATTTTATTTGCTACTTTAACAATACACTTCATTGGATCCAGAAGGGGCATTTTAAGGTCTAGTTCAAAATACAACAGTCGATAGCTTCGCGCAACTTCTTTGAGTTTCACATTGCTACCCTGAGATATTTCTTTTAATGTCCTTGGAGTTCCAAATTCCCGACATGCAATGTATATTGCAGCACTCAAAATCCCTGACACTGTCCTACCGCGTATTAGCATTTTTTCCTGAGCTTTTCTATAAATATAAGCTACTTTCTCGACTATTGGATCAGAAAGACCAAGTTTATCTTTTAATCTATCAAGTTGATTGAAAGCCTGTAAGAGACTTCTATCTGTTGAGCTACGAGTCTGTGTCCTTAAGTTAGATATTCTTAACCTTTCCATTGTAGATCGCATTGCGGCATCTATTTTCTGTCCACTGGCGTCCTTGTCTGTCATTCCAATTACGGTCGACAGCCCCATATCGTGTCGAGCTAAGGATGTCGGCATACCTATTCTGCTTCTATCATTTGAGCCATCCGATGATGATGCATAATTCAACCACTCAGCTCCAATTTGTTCAGTTTTATCAGAAATAACCACCCCACAATTACCACAAATGATCTCTCCAGAATCCGTGTCTGTGACTGTTTTCTGATTGCTTTTGCAGATAGAACATACAGTAGTAGAACCGGTAAGAGAAGATTGTACTGCATCTTCTAAATTAGAATACATAGTTTTATCGGTTTTAGAATTATAATTATTATTGTCCTGAGATACTGTCACGTTCATAGGTTTTACCATATAACTATAATAAGGTAATTACATATAAACATAATAGTTACCTGTTCGATAGTAGGTTACAATGTGGTAAGTTACTATAGAATACTAACTTATATATGCTAACCGTTGATGTTTAACTGACGATTATTGAAAAAGACAGATGATAGTAATACCGTTCCTGTAACAAAAGAAGACATCCGACAGAAGGCTCATGACAGTGCGTCATTATCACCAACTCTCGAGAGAAAAATAAACGATGTTACTATAGAACTTCGTTCCGAGTTTTCCAGAGGCCTTCATAGCATATCAGAAGAAAATGCTTTGGTTATAGTAGATTATATTCAAGCGATGAAAACAGAGATCAATCCATCTGATAATTACAGAAAGGACAGTATCAAGACATTGTGTACATTCTCAAAATACAATAATAATAAACCATTTAAGCATATAACAAGAGACGACATATTCTCCTTTCTTGAAAGCTTTCGTAAACCTGAAGCATCTGATCTTCTGCATAAATGGATTGGAACTTACAACTTGTACAGAATATATTTACTTAGGTTTTTCAAATGGATATACTCTCCTGATACAGAATCAGATAAAAGGACAAAACCTAAGATTGTGGAGAATATCCCACAATTAAAGAGAATGGAACAATCAGTATACAAGCCTACTGATTTATGGACTATAGAAGATGACCTTCTGTTTCTGAAATATTGTAGTAACAAGAGAAACAAATGCTTCCATGCTATGGCATATGATACTGGCTGCAGACCACATGAGTTATTGAAATTAAGAATAAAAGACATTGTATTCAAGTCTGCAGCAGGAAATAGACAGTATGCAGAAGTCTTAGTTAATGGTAAAACAGGTAGCAGGCACATACCATTGATTGATTCTATTCCATATGTCAAAGATTATTTAGACCATGAGCACCCTCAGCCGGGAAATCCAGATGCAATATTCTTATCGGGACGTGGAAGAAGTTTAGGAAGGTCTTTGAAAACCGCTTCTCTAAGCACCATCTATGACTACTACAAAAAGGAGTTCTTTCCCAAATTATTAGACAGGCCAGATGTCACACCAGAGGACGCGCAGAAGATAAAGGAGCTATTGAAAAAACCTTGGAATCCATATGTAAGACGACACTCTAGCCTTACTGAAAAATCAAAGATATTAAAAGAATATATTCTGCGGCAACACGCAGATTGGTCTACTAATTCAAATATGCCACAAAAATATCTTCATTACTTTGGAAGCGAATCATGTGAATCACTGTTAGAAGAATATGAAATAACACCCAAAGATAACAATCAAAAAGATACACTAAGATCAAAACGATGTCCTAACTGTGCAGAGCCAAATAAGCCTGACAGCAAGTTCTGTGTTAAATGCAGGATGGTATTATCATATGATGCCTACTCGGAAATACTAGAGTCGGAGAAGCAGAAGGAAGATAAACTTACTGTGATAGAGGAAAGGTTCAACAACATGCAAGGAATACTTGAGAAATTAGTTGCAGGTCTTGCCAAGAGTACAGATCAGCAACAACTAAACAGCATGGCACGATCATTGTTCTCTTCAGGCGCAAAAAAAAGGCGTGTCAAAAACACTGCACTATAATTTAAAAATTCTATGATGAGGATGATGCCTTAGATCCAAAATTATTTGAGAAGCACATACGACTGCCAAAATAAACATTAAGACTACAGGTAGTAACTTCAAGCCAAAAATAGGAATAGCAAGTATAATAACACCAGAGATTATCCTATAAATGGCCCATACTCTTCTTGTCTTGTATTCTGAATCAGAATCACCACCGACTGCTGTTAGATGAAGTATAGCTTGAACAAACAAACAAGTAGATACCGAACCACAAATAAGCCAAAGCTCTGAAAAAGGTAATGCAATTTGTTGATTACTTGATGCTACATGTTTTATACCAACTCCAATAGCGGTAAGTCCAATTACTAATGGGAAATGTATGTACAACCAAGCTATGTAAATCCCTATTCTACCTTTTTCACGAGCTGCTCTAATTGCTGAGCCATCTACATTATCAAAGTATATCCACCATAAACTAAACGGAATACTTAGTCCTAAACCTACTGATAATGTTGAATATATATTCCATTCATGACCAGCAAGGCCCATAACTACACCTAAAATAGATTCGCCAAGTACTATTATAACAAAAAGTCCTATACGTTCTGGTAAATGAGAAATATTCGGCGGCGCAGACTTAATAGCTAATCTTCCTACCAATAATGGAGTACCGAAATCAATTGCCGAGCCTATTCCCCATAAAATAAATCGTAATGATGTTGATGGTACGAACGCTGATACTGTCCAGATTACAGCTGCAGAAGTGAAACCAATTAAGTATCTTTTTGTTAATGGCCTAGCAGAAGATATATGCCGTCCTACACGAAAATACTCTATAACTAAAATAAATCTAATAGCAGCATATGAGAGAGCAAAACCTGCAGAAGTTTTACCAAGGGCATCAGGTACATTTATAGCCATAGCTGCAGCTGCCATCATTTGCAGTAGAGTTAATATTCTATGCCCTAAATCATCACTATCAAACCTGGTAGCAAAAAAAGTAGCACCTATCCATGCTAACCATACTGGTATAAAAAGCGCAATAAAGCTGAGTAAACCTGATAAAGAGATATCATGATTCAGATTTTGAGATAACTGGGAAACTACTACTACGAAGACTAAATCATAGAAGAGCTCAAGCCATGTAGCATGCCGTTCCTTTTCTTCTTTCCTTTCCTCTCTATTAGACTCATTCATTGTATAAATCCTGTATGGTTAGGTGTTTTTATTTGTCTATGAATTTCTTTCGCAGCGCAAAAGCAATAGTTAGAGCTCCAACAAAAGTGGCAGAACAGTAGCCACAAATTGTCTACTGCTCCAGATAATAATGCAGCAGCTAATGGACAGGCAGAATTCATTGATACCCTCGAGATGAAGCACCACCTTGACAATAATAAGGAAATAAAAAAGTTTGAATTAGAATGTCGTGTTTATTTAAATCACTATAAAACCTGTCATAGAGAATCATTCTTATTGTATTCAGGTTAGACTGTCATATAAAATTAATAATGTTGAATCATCAATAATAAAAAACTAAAACCATAACACCGTAACTATTTGTATGTCTTACGGTACTAAGTAGCCATCATGCAAAAAGCAAAACAGAAGAAAAACAAGAAAATGGTCAAATTAGAGAAGCTTGTGGGAAAGAGTGGCAAGAATGGTCGTATCTATCTGCCAAAGAAATGGATTGGAAAAAAGGTTAAAGTGACCTTAATGCAGTAGTGTATTTGATTTCTTGAGTTCAGCAAATGTCAGTTGTATAATGACGTCATCATCATCAAGAAAACGCTTGACTTTTTAATAGCAACTAATCTCAACAAATAATCGATCCATAATATTGTTTTCTTATCGATAATCATGCTATGAAAACTGGTATCCAATCTATCTATAGTCACAAAATAGAGAAAGTTGTTGTATGCTAGTAGGCAAATTCTATTTTAAGTAATCATGCTGCAGAGATTCATACGAGATTGTATATAGTCAGTCCCAATCCAAAAAATGTACCGCAGGATATTCGTGAATAGAGTCAACTCAGGCAAAATATCAATGCTCCGTCACTTGGAATACCGCCGCGACACAGCTTGGAGAATGCAACAATGAATAACAAAGAGCGATATGGGTTATGGGTAGATGAGGACTAATGATCATCATCATTAGGAATGGAACGAGAGGGTTGTGCTGGAATGAAACTTCAATGAGATTACAGTATCTACGGAGTTCTTTCTTAGGTTTATGGTTTGGTTATACTTGAAATACATATCTTATTGAACCCTAGATCTTTGAACTAAAAAAATCATTATCTCATATCAAAAATGACTGTTAGGAAAATAATGATGGCGGTGGTTGAATCTCTCTTACACTGAAGTTTTTGAAATCCATATCATCTATGTTATCCCATCTAAATATTGCAATAGGACCACCCCATGTAATTATTGTATTAGGAGTGCCACCACAATCATTTTGAACACCTCTCCAATTTCCAGTGTCTGTAAATCCAAAGACTTTGTGCCAATTATTTCTAGATGTGTTTGCACTATCAAATCCATCATCAATCCATTGTTCTAAATTTACTGTACCATCATGTTTATTGTAGAATATTGCCTTTATTCCGATCCATCTTCCTTGCAGCTGAGTTTCTGCATATTGTTTCTCTGGATCTTCGGTTGTATATCCCGCAGTGAATTCTAGCTCCTTTTCGAACTTGCTTCTTCCAGTTTCGTATAAATTTGAATGATATGATGTCGCTTCGCAAGGAATACGATTGGTGTGTATTCCACCACGAGCCAATAACTCTATATGAGGAGGACCATTGTGTATCGAATCGGTGAAACTATTGATTTTAAAATATCCTGTCATTTCTACATTCTTCCAGTCGTTAGGTAATTGCATATATCCATTTGAAGCTAACTGTTGTTGATTTAATGTCGAAATCTGATCTGGATGATATCCTGACGACGTATAGACTCCAAATCTTACTTCTTTAGAGGTCACCTTGAATGAACCGTCACGATTTTTTATTAACTTAATCGACTCTATATGAAAACGCGGGTCGCTGATTGGATTGTATCTATTTATAATCCACTCTTCTCCACCTGGTTTTGTAAAATAAATTTTCTTTATTCCGTATTCATCTACTCCCTCAGGTAATCGTTGCAAAATTGTAAAATAATAGTAATAATAGGCCAAAATTATTGAGAGGATCGCAACAGCAATTATTGTTACGACACTAATTATAAGCCATGTCTTTCTACTCAAATCTCGCCCGTGATGTGTCTTAGGTATATGTTACTCCAGATAACCTTTTAGTTGTTGTAAATTAGTCTCAATATAATTACTATCATTCTTTGAATCGTTTACGTAAAGATATTTGCCACTCTGATTGTACCGCAGATCAGACATAGTCAATATCTTGAATCCGTTATCGTAAAGATACATCATCTCTGCAGCAAATAAGCTGACGTCAGTGCTGTCAGGTAGACTGTTGTTATCTATGTCATGATACCCTATTATAGGGATTGATCTCATAATTCCATCTGGTTGGTTGTTGAATTTTGTCTGTGAATTAACAAGTTCAACAAATTTCTGGAAAATCATGGTATCGTTATGTGATAATGCATTGTCCATTCCATTATGAGTTATTTCCTTAATGTCATATCTGTTAGTATGCGTTAATGTGCCATTCTCATAGAAAGTTCTACAATCAGCCTGAATTGTTCCTCTCTTGCCACCATCACAATGCAGATTCATTAATCCAGTAGTGAAACCCCCTATAGAAAGATAATAGTACTTTGCAATTGTGGTTACATCAGTGGCATTATTCCATCCTGCACTGTGAGGCGGTGAGAAAACTGTAGCATTAACACCATGATCTGCCAAACATTGCTTTGACTGACCAACTTCATAATTTAGTTCGGTGTATGATAGTTTATCTAGGCGTTTATGATTCATGCTATGGGATTCTATATCATGACCTTCTTTTTGTAATTCCCCTATATCTGGCCATGTCATCCTAGGTTGTTGTATATCTTCTTTACCAGCCCAATTACAGACTATAAAAAAAGTCACCTTGAACCCATATTTATCTAAGATTGGTTTAGCGTTTACAACTTGGCTTTTATCATCATCATAAAAATTTAAAATAATTTCTTTCTTGGTATTATTGTTTGGAGACAGTGGTGACGCTGAGGGCGACGGTGATTGACCCAGACCAAGAGTATACCTTATTTGCCCATAAGCTTGAATTGACGAAGATAGAGTCATAGAAGCTGTGAATGCGAGAATGACAATTATAGCTAATACGACTCCTCTTTTACTAGTTATCAATAGAGATTGTCTAGAATGACTATCTAGATCTAAGGTATTTTACTTTGGATTAACAATGTGAACTGACAATGTTAATTTAACTACTATGCCTACTTGTACTAAGAAGGTACTTGCTTTGTACATCTGAGCTTAGGCTTAGCTTAGCTTAGAATATAAAAAAATAAGATCCTCAGCTAACATAGTTAATTCATGTCTATATATAACTTCATCAAAGTATAACACTCATAATCCAGATGGGCTACGAAAATGTTATTCTAATTGTCGTTTTTATTGGGATAATACTATTTGGATCAAAAAGAATTCCGGAGCTTGCCAGATCACTTGGTAGGGCACGACACGAATATGATAAAGCGAAGTATGAAAGCATAAGAGAGCGACCCGAGAATCTGAAAACCAGCAATGAAGAAATAGAATCTAATATTAACGAAAGACGATCTAGACTCATGCAGGCAGCATCTAAAGTTGGTATTTCAAATACTGATTCACTTTCCGATGAAGAACTTGGTAATATGATTATTAATTCGATAAAAAATACAAAGGATCAGAAGCAATAAGCACGAAGGAAGGTATACGGTCTCTCGCTTATACTATACAATATAAGTTACTGCGTCTAAAAATGTCATTGGAAAAGAATCAAACCAACATGGCTCGAGTTCAGCTCGTAATATATCCTTTATATTAAGACAGATGGTGTAATATTGATCCACAAATGTTACTTTTCTGACCTTCTCATTGCAAGTAAAAGTTCTTGTTATAATACAGCTGGGTATATCAGTATTAGCAGCATTCATTTTATGTTCCATCACCACTATCACAATCATACGGTAATATCACTCTCTTGTCTTTAGAGAATCGGTATTGATTGGCATCTCTTTTATTCTACCGTTGTATTTACATGAAGATCCTACATCTTTCTCTCCAATTATTATTAATACACTTTTAATATATAATTAATAAACTTGAGTTAACAACGTTAATCATTATATAAATAAATGACACATTATAGTACCTCCAGCTTCATGAAAGAAGAAGATGACAACTATACTACTATTGCTCAAAATAATAGTACCGGTGGTGGAAACAATGACAAGGATGAGGCTGATAGTTTCACCGTATCTCGTAATAATGTCTTAAGTACAATTGAAAGTTTTATAGAACAAATACTTAGAATAAGAAAAACTCTCTTGGGCGTTTCTATATCTGCTTTAGTATTAGCACCCCTTGCGATAGGACTCTCAATATTCTTACTAAGACACCCTTCATTCTTTACCATCCTAGATCAAGAAGATGAATTCGGACTAGTTCTAAGCATATTATTAGGTGCAGTTATCGTAATCTCCTCAATATGGCTAGTTGCAGGTATACTGCAGTATCGCATCATAGATTCATGGAAGAAGAAGAGATACAATGATTATTTGAAGGAAAAACAAGAAGTTGATAAAAAGATTGCATCACAGTATGGATTAGATATGGATTAGATATGGATTAGATATGGATTAGAGTTTTCGTATTAGTAGACTTAGAATTTATCAACAATTTCTCTCTACTTTATTTTAAAATCAATATATTAAAGTAAGACTACTACTATTGTGTAAACTATTCCTATACTAGTACTACCCTTTTACGTCTCTAGATCTCGTCTAGACCTAGACTCTTCCTCCATTACTGGTAGCAACAGCGCTCTCCTTTCTTCGTGGAAACATTGTCTCATAAGGCTCTAAAATCGTTCTACAGAATTCTACACCTTTCGGTGATGGCCTGTAAACTGTAATTGTTCGCTTTCCAAATAATACTTCATTTCTGTTTATCAATTCATTTAATTCCAAGTCATCAAGAATACTCTTGTGTTTTTTCAAATTCAATCCACAGAAACTTATTAATGCTGTCTGGTTGAGCTCTCCATGTTCTACGAGTTTTAGGATTATATCTTTAATGATGTAGATCCTGTCCCTGTACGAATACTGCGAACCAGACAATAATTATTGACTATTTCATTGTATATATATTATAATATATTTTATGGAATGAACGAATCTTGTAATTATTGCTATAACAGTCATTAACCGTGATTAGTATTCTAAAACGAGAACAGCACATCATATTCATATCCTGATATTTATTATACATTTTGTCTTTCTACGTTAAATTATTCATTGTATATAAAAATATGAGCCAAACGATAGCTCAAATTAAAAAAAGTAATAAATTATGGCTATTAGTGTTTTTACTGCGCTCTAGTCTCACCACGAATCTGATAGACTACTACCCCCAATAGTGTGAATGCCCCAACTATAGCTGCTATAAAGGCTACCAGGAATACACTAGTTGCAATACGGGCTAATTCAACACTTACGCTAGCTGCGAAAATCGCAAACACCAGAACAACGAAACCAATCAAAGCAAATAGACTCAGTAATATCGTCCTGATATTATTAGAAATTCTAGCGGATTCAGATAAATTGCTATTATCTTCCTTTTCTGGCTTGCCAATAGTTGTTGAAGTTATTTTCCCTACAATCTTATCTTTAATATTCGTTAGACCTGAGGAGTCTGATTTATTATTACTACTGTCTATCGACTCTTTGGTATTATTTTTCTCCTTCTCTGGATCGCTCATGTTATATGACCATATGTACGCCCTATTATGTATAACGCCAAAGTTCAGATTCTAAAGCAGCAGTATAAGTAGCGTTACCTGATTGCTTGTTCTGGGATGAGACCTTGAGTCAATAATCACTCCACTTTTATCGCAATTCTAGGTATATACGCCAACTAAATACTAATTATATTACTACCATCGCCGTGTATCTCCTTCAAGAAGCCCAGAGCCGACATGAATTCTATCTATATGCTTTGATAAATCATCCTTGTTTTCAAATTTGGATTCACAATAAGGACAAACGATTAACACTTTTCTCGTAGCAGCAACAGAACTTGATGGTACTTCAATATTTGCTAGCTCTATACTTTGATCCGGTGAATTTCCGACTATTGACATCAACGTTATAACCCCTACTACTGCTGTTGTTCTACTTTTTTTATCACTAATAGTAGTTGTTGCGGTTGCAGTTGTCGAAGTACCAGTCTTTGCATTTGCATCTGTTTTTGCTACTAACCTTCTTATTCCTTTACTTCTCATGAGAGATACTGCGTCCTTTACAGATGCATCTTCGTTAATTGTAATAATAGGCGAGCTCATTATTTCTTTTAAAGTAGTTTTGAATGGCTCTTTATTTTCTGCGACAACCTTATACAGGATGTCCCTCTCAGTAACTATTCCTGTTGGCTCCGCTCGCCCCTCTGCTCCTCTTTTAGAGCTTACAAGAACTGATGAGCTTCCTTTTTCTTTCATAATTCTTGTTGCTTCTGAAACATTACTGTCTTCATCTAATAGGGTATAATTTGTTTCAAGAAACTCTCGTACCTTTTGAGACATGGGCAATTCATACATAAACGATCGATAGCCTGATAACCCATAAGGATGTATATATAATATCAGTTTATACTTATAGACATGTAATACATATGCATAAAGACTAGAATTGTGGCAAGAAACCCAATGTCTTAACCAGATAAATCCATTTATTACATTTATTAGTAAGGCCTTAAAGATAGGGACCATTCTCATAGACTGGAAATTGATTGCAAATCAATAAATTAATGTGAATCAGAGTTCAAAACATGAATTATAGACAAACGTTCCAAACCTTCGGAATTTTAATAGCAGTAACTGCAATAGCTACTGCAGCGGCAGCAACCACAATAGTATCTTCAGGTGCTAGCATTATTAACTATGCTCAGGCCCAAACAGTTGTCAAGGTGTCAATCGTGCCAGGCTCTTCTACATTAGGTGACAAAGCATTCTCTCCTAACCCAGTCAATGCTAAAGTCGGAGATACTGTTACGTGGACTAATGATGACACACAATTTCACACTGTGACATCAGGCAGTCCAGGCGCCACAGGAGAGCTTGGGAAAGTGTTTGATTCGAAATTATCAGGACCTAATGCATTGACAACAAAAGGGAAAACCTTCTCTCACAAATTCACAGAAAAAGGAGAAATCCCTTATTACTGCCAATTGCATCCTACGATGCTAGGAAAGGTAGTAGTATCATAAAATAAGTATCTCTTACTTTTTTTTGTAATCTCCTATCTAGATTTATCCCATGATGTCCTAGGCGGTGTAGGACGAAGACAACAAGAAGATGTATTATGCTAAGATCGATCTTTAAAAAATAAGATAGTTATGAGTAACTAATGAGAAAAAGAACAGTATATGCATGTATAGTCAAGTACAAAGCAGAGATGTAACTTTTCATTTAAATACTCAATATCATAACTGTAACAAAAAGGTGAAGTTTAATAATTCTAGAAGATAGTAATGATAAAAACATTGATTTAGGAAAGAGAATTGATGCTTTAGAAAAAATCCCCCTTAAAGCAAGCATAATTGTAGCAATAAGTCTGGCTAGTTTCTTCACATATTATGATATATCAAACTACGCCTACATAGCACCTGTATTAAAAACAAATTGGAATGTTGGAGATGCAGAAATTGCTTATGGTGCATCTATGACAATATTAGGATATGTAATTGGTGCCTTTGGTATTACCGTAGTTGCAGACTTGTATGGAAGAAAACCTGCTTTCATATTCTCAATTTTAATGTTGTGTATTGGGTCTATTCTAGTATCGTTAGCTGCGGACATGGTACAGATGTATATATTCAGACTACTAACAGGGATTGGTATCGGAGCTGAAATAGCAATTGTGGGTGCATACATTGGAGAGATATCACCAAAATCAAAACGAGGTAAATATACATCTATCATAATTATACTGGGTTGGATAGGCATAACATCCTCTGGTCCTATTTCCTTACTATTGATTGGGCATAAACATCCTCTCATGAATATTGACGGCTGGAGAATAATAATGGGAATACCAGGAGTCATTGCGCTTATTTCATTACTTTTCAGTGCTCGCATGCCAGAATCTCCTCGCTGGCTTTTATCGAAAGGAAAATTTAAGGAGACCAACCTAGTACTAGTATCATTAGGTATTAGACCTCTAGAGAAAGAAGGAGAAGGAAAGGAAGAAGGTATGGAAAAAACCTCTTTCAACAAAGAAAAATTTAGCTTATTATTGCGACTGTTCAAAAATAAACAATTATTATTCCGAATATTGTTTCTTACAGCCATTTGGTTTCTTGTACTAATTCCAATCTACGCATCGCTGCTACTTGTAGTCGCTTACACTAATCATGGTTATTCAATATCCCAATCAATCTCGATAAATGTTATTGGAAGTATTGGTTTTGTGGCTGGTGGCGTCGTATCAATTTTACTAGCGGATAAAATTGAGAGAAAACACCAGGTTGCAATAGCTAGCAGCATTATGGGTATTGCATTTGTTTTACGTGGATTGTTAATTAATGATTATATTGGCTTAGTTGTTGCAAGTTTCATAGCCTTTGGGTCAAATGCGTGGCTTATCAGTAGTTTATTAGCCTACACTTCTGAAAATTTCCCAACTAAAATAAGGTCATCAAGTTCTGGAATAGTTGAAGGAACCAGTAGAGCGTTTGCTACAGTAGGACCTATACTTTTTATTTTGCTTGAACCGTTTGGCTTTTTAAATACGATGATAATAATAGCAGCTTTCTCTTTGATTGCAGCATTTCTCATTGCGTCACATGGACGCCATACTCTTGATAGATCTTTAGAGGAGTTAAATAAAGAATAGGATATTAATATGAAGAAATGGAAGGGAGTTCTCAATTATTGCATGACTAGTACTGACTGAGGACAATAACAGTAGGTAGGCTCAAAGTAATTAGACCTAACTAGAGATATTTAGTAGTAAAGAATTACAATGCCTTTCTCAAGCATATTGTCTAAATAAATTATAACTGTAGTTATTTCTCATTTTTATAGCTTAGTGAAAATAGCACATTATGTCTCTTAATGTAATTAAGTCAATAAACTCATAGATATCAGAGTTATGAAGAACAATACTTTAGCAATCATAGCAATAGCAGCAACAGTAACAGTATTGCTAATTGCCACAACAGCGACATCATTACTGACCAATGAGGCATATGCAAAAAAGAGTTTTCACGAGACTGCAGCTCAGTCTTGTGTTAACCAAAACGCCAGATGCCAAAACCTCCTTGCACAACTACAAGGACATGACCAAGCAGCAAACGTAATAGGCAATCAGCCATAGACAACCCAAAAGACGATACTAACAGATAAAAAAAACCATAATAATGTGGGTGTCTAAGCGACTCCCAATCAAATTTTTTTGGTTTCTAAAATTGTTAGTAATCTTCAAAATAACTTTATAATGTTATTTCATGTCACAATTATCCAGCTTAACGATCTTATTGGATAGAAAATAGCCTCACAGAATCAGGAAGAATAGCAGATGCAAGTTAACTTTGTTAGTTAAGGTTTATCTTGGCTTGTGGTCTATGTAAGACAGAGCAATAAACGAATTATGAAAACTTCAATCGCATGTCCTGTATGTAGAAATGGGAGAAGAATAATAACGGACTCTGAATCTTGTGAGATTATTTGTAGTAATTGTGGAATCGTAATTTCAGACAATGCGCTAGATATAGCCCAATCAGAATGGTGTGCTACCGGTGACGAAGAAATAAACGATAAACTCAGAACAGGAATTCGTTCTTCTCTAGCCAGATTTGATATGGGATTATCCACGATTATTGGGAGAACAGACAGAGATGCGAGTGGCAATATACTTGATGCTACAATGCGTTCAAGAATGCAAAGGTTAAGGACATGGGATATAAGATCACAGGCTCAAAGCTCTGCTGCTAAGAATCGCAAACAAGCCTTTACACAACTTAGTTTACTGAAAGATAAGCTTAACCTTTCAGACGCAGTAATCGAAAAGACAGCTTATATTTATAGAAAAGCTCAGGAAAGGCTACTGATACGAGGAAGGACGATTTCTGGAATGTTAGCTGCAGCAATATACATAGCATGTAGAGAAATGGGGACTCCAAGGACATTGAATGATATAGCTACAGTTAACAATATGAAACGCAAGGAACTTGCACGAAACTATAGGTTACTCTACTTTGAACTTGATCTTAGAATTCCAATTATCGATCCTATGAAGTGCATTGTCAAGGTTGCAAACAAAGCCAATCTAACCGAAAATACGAAGCGTCAAGCGTTAGATATTATGAGGCAGGCTATAAAAAAGGAGATATCTGCTGGTAAAGATCCTATGGGGCTTGCAGCTGCTATACTTTACATATCTAGTCTAATGACAGGCGAGAACACAACGCAAACTGATGTTGCACGTGCATCTGGAAAGACAGAAGTGACAATCAGAAATAGATTCACTGAGCTAAAAGGTAAACTCCATCTATCATAGGCACCTAAGTAGTAGTAGTAGTAGCAGTAGTA
>Ga0193723_1000455_pt1 | contig 16128 bp, 12 predicted proteins | sample H2m2metaG_FD_143042 | JGI IMG/M metagenome (GOLD analysis project Ga0193723, IMG submission 143042) | Soil microbial communities from a riparian zone of the East river system, Colorado, United States - H2m2 | ecosystem: Environmental > Terrestrial > Soil > Riparian zone | place: USA: East River...
TAGCGGTCGAATCGAAGATCGAGCTGGTCTTGAAAGGCTCGAACTCGCCGTGCAATGCGGCCGATTTGGTCTTGGCGAGAAGCGCTTTTACTTGCGCTGTCTTCAGTGGCCGGAAGGTGTTCACCGCGCTCAGAGCCTGCTCGAGCACTTCCATGCTGTCGCATCCGGTGATCACGACGGACGTCGGCAAATTCAGCGCGTAGTGTAGACATTCCACCGGCGTCACCGTTCTGGACTTGAGAATGATTCCGTTGGCCATGCTTTTCATTCCGAGCACGCCGATTTTGTGTTTCACCAGCTCGGGCAGCACGAGCTTCTCGAAGCTGCGGTAGTGCGCATCCATGACGTTGAGCGGCATTTGCACGGTGGCGAAGGAGAAATCGTGTTCTCTCGCTACCTCGAGCATGTGCAGGTGGATGCGCGGGTCCTTGTGTCCGGTGAAGCCGATGTAGCGGATCTTGCCCGCCGCGTGTGCCTCGACGAGCGCCGCATTCGCGCCCTTGGCGTCGAAGATCCGATGCGGATCCTCGAATCGGATCACCTCATGGTGCTGGACGAGATCGATGTGGTCGGTCTGGAGACGGCGCAGCGACTCGTGGAGTTGTCGCGTCGCCTCTCGAGCCGACCGGCCATCGATCTTCGTCATCAGGAACACCTTGTCCCGGTAGCCGTCGCGGAGCGCCTTCCCCATTCGGATCTCGCTGGTGCCACCGTTGTAGTCCCAGGAGTTGTCCAAGAAGTTGACGCCGCGATCGATCGCGGTTCGAACGATGCGAAGACTGAGCTTCTCGTCGACTTTCGGCAGGCCGAGATGCCAGCCGCCGAGCCCGATCGGTGAAACTCGCTCTCCCGTGTTTCCGAGAACGCGGTATTGGGCGATGGCGTCCGCCGCGCTTTCAGCCACGTTGCTCCTCTCCTGGTTGAGGCCCTTCACGCCGTTCACGGGTGAGCGAGCTCTGTACCTGTGCTCCCTCAGCGCCGGCCCGGCGCATGGACACCCTGGCCAGCGCAGCGAGATCTCGATCGCCATCGCCGCGTGCGACGGCTTCCAGAAGACTCTCGCGAACCACATCGGCCAAAGGCATTGGTGCGGTAACTTCCTCAGCTGCCGCATGTGCCAGCCGCAAGTCTTTCAGGGTGAGTGAGAGCCGGAACCCGGGCGGGTCGTAACGCTGCTTGGCGATCGCTTCTCCATAGAGCTGATACGAGGGCGCGGTGAACACGCCGTTGGTAAGCACGTCAAGCAGATCGGCGGGGGCGATACCATAGCGCGAAGCCATCGCCGACGCCTCAGCCATCGCTTCCACCGCGGCACCGAGCATGAAGTTGCCGGCGAGCTTGACGACGTTCGCGCGCTCCGGCTGGACTCCCATCGGCCAGGTTCGCTGGCCAATCACGTCGAAGAGTGGCTGCACGCGCGCGATTGCGTTGGGGTCGCCGGCAGCAACGATCGTCAGCTTGCCTGCCGCCGCGAGCTCGGGGCGGCCGAAGACAGTAGCGGAGATGTACCCTAGTCCGTGCTCCCTGTGGCGTGCCGCAAAATCGCGCGCCAAGGCAACAGAGATCGTCGCCATGTTCACATGCACCAGTCCCTTTGGTGCACCGGCGAGCAGCGGGTCGATTACCGCGTTTACCGCAGCGTCATCGGCGAGAATCGAGAACACAGCGTCACCGCTAAATGCCTCGCGCGCGGTCGAGACTGGTGTTGCGCCGAGTCGAGCAAGCGCATCGACTGGTGGCCGCGAGCGATTCCACACCCGCACCTTGTGGCCCGCCCTGATGAGATTCGCCGCGATACGCGAACCCATTGTGCCAAGGCCAATGAATCCTATGTCCATCATGCACCGTCCTTCGCAGATTGGTGCCATCCTCTGCCAATATCGCGCCCGAACGGCGACTGAACGCTAGGCGGCCTGCGCCCTCACAGTAACTCTGGCTCCTGAGTCACGATCAACGTCTGTTCCACAGCGAGGGCGGCAGGGCAAAATACAAAGCGATAACCGCGCTCAGCACCAGACACCACTCGGCATCGAAGTAGGCAACACCAACGAGCACAGCGTACAATATCGGCCCAAGCGAATACTGCTTCGTGATTGCGGCGGCATTCACTTGATCATTGACGATCCCGATACGGACGGCGTAGCGCCACATCACGTTGAACACGATCGCCAGCGCGAGAAATGATCCCGCGTAGATGAGTGCCGCCACTTGTTGATCAGCATGTGCCCCGAGGAGATGCTCCGCCAGCAGCGCGGTTGGAAAGGGCAGCCAGGTGACGCCGAGGAGCAGAAGCAAATTGAACGCGATCAGGCCATCGTCTTTCTTGTTGATCAGCGTGAACAATCGATGGTGGTTGAGCCACATGACGCCGATCGTCATGAAGCTCGCCAGGAACGCGAGATACGACGGCCAGAGATCTGCGAGCGCGCTACGAAGGCCCCCGTGAGGGGTCTGCGGGGGAACCTGGATCTCAAGAATCAGCAGAGTAATGGCGATCGCGAACACGCCGTCGCTGAAGGCTTCAATGCGAGCCGTTTCATTGGTCGCGCCATTCTGCTCGCTCACTCGTTCACCAACTGCGTCGGCAAATCTGACACGCGCCAGACTGCCAGGGCCTTGTCGGCGTATGCTCCGCCCTCCTCCGTGCAGCCTTCAACGATCACATCGCTCGGTGCGGGAAGCAGAAACGGCGAAGCCTCCAGATTGAGCGGCCGCCAGTCTCCATCAACGATGTCCTTGTTGACTTCGCGAGCGGGAAACGTCGTGGTGAGGAGATACTCGGCTCCGCTGGACTTCATCGTCTGAAAAGCCGCGATGATGTTGGCGAAGGAAAAGTGGACCAGGCAATCGCGGCACAGTATGACATCCGCTTTCGGCAGCGGCCCGTTGATGACATCCACTTTCAGGAATCGCCGCGCCGCTGACGCATGGCGTTCGCGATTCGCCTGGATCAGTGGCTCGACGATGTCGCCGCCTATGTACTCGATCCCTGAAAGATCCACGTGACTCATCCAGTTGAAATCGCCGCAGGGTACATCGAGGAGTCGTCGTGTGTTCAGACGTCGAAGCAGCTGCGGCAAGGAGGCGCGGAGCTGCGCGGTTTCGTCGAGATTGGAGCCGGTGCCCGAGCGTGACTCCGCGTCGAACCACAGATTGGTCTGGTAGATCCGAGCAAAGCGTTCCTCGATGCTGAGCTCGGACAACGCAGCTGCCTGCTCCGCGAACCGGCGTTCCGCAATGGTAATGGGACGAACTTCGGAATCTCTCTTTGACCGTTCGGGCATAGCCGCTTCCACTCAGTGCACCGGGTGCGCTAGTGAATCCTCTCCCATGGTCGTTCAGCGTGGGACCAGGAAACCAGATCAGGATGGAACAGGTGAGCGAGCAATTCCACCCCCTCCACTACACGCGGCCCGGGCCGGGCAAAGTAAGCGTTGGCATCGACGGCATAAACAGTCGCGTCCGAGATCTGGGGCATCTGTCGCGCGAGCTCGGCCGAACGCTCCAGCCGGTATCCGCACGGCGACACGATGATCATCTCAGGCTCGGCCTTGGCGACGTCATCCCAGTCCATGCGCACTGAATCTTCTTCCGGTCTTCCGAGGGGATCGTAGCCCCCCGCAAGCGAGATCATCTCGGGAACCCAGTGACCGCCGCAGAAGAGCGGCTCGGTCCACTCCAGAAATACGACGCGACGAATGGAGGCCTGCGCGACAGCCTCGCGTACCTTTGCGAGGCGCTGCTCGTGTGCGCGTACTAGTGACTCCGCCTCATTGGTTCGACCGATGGCGCGGCCAACAGTCAGAACATTGCCGACGATTTCAGCGACGTTTCTGGGAGTGAGAAACAACACCTCCGGACGCAGATCGAACTTTCTTACCGCGCGCGTCAGCTCATCGCCCGATGGCGCGCACACCCGACAGAGATTCTGGGTGAGAATGACGTCGGGCTTCAGCTCGCGCAGCAGAACTTCGTCGATCCTGTACAGCGTGTCGCCGCCATCCATGCGCTGCGCCACAGCAACGTCTATCGCAGCAGGAGAGGCATCGTCGAGATCGAGGACGGGCCGGCTCACGACAGGCAGCTTCGTGACAGACGACGGGTAATCGCACTCGTGCGACCTTCCAACCAGCTCAGCTCCGGCGCCGAGTGCGTGGACCATCTCCGTGCCCGCGGGGAGAAAGGAAACTATCCGCGACATATCACTCGATGTCGCAGAACATGAAACGTTCATCGCGCAGCACAGTTTCTCCAACACGGTAGGGGATCGGGCGACTGAATTGAGGAGAGTTCCACACGAAAGTATGGAACTCTCCACGCTCGCCGCACGGATCCACCGTCGCAGGAAGATCGGCCAGAAGGTCGCGGTCGAATGACCGGCCGGCAAACGTTGCGTCGAGTTGTGTGGTGTCGACACACACGAGCCGCGCGGAAAAGCCGTCATCGACGAATCGCATCGCCAGCAGGGATGTATCGAGTCCCCACAACGGGAACAGCGGCTCGATTCCGGTGCCTGACAACAACCGCTCACGGTACGAGCGCACGTCCTCCAGAAAGAGATCACCGAAGGCAACGTGGGTCACCACCGGTCGCTCGCGCTTGATCTGCTCGAGCGTTTTGTGGAATGCCGCTTCGTACGCGTCGTTGGTGCACGACGACGGCAACGGTATCTCGAACATCGGAAGCCCGAGCCGTTCCATTTGCGCCTCCAGCATAGAGCGGCGGACACCGTGCACGCTGATACGATCGTAGTCGGTCGTAATGCTGGTGAGCAGTCCGACTACTTCAACGTCAGGGTCCTGCAATAGGGCGTCGAGCGCTAACGCGCTGTCCTTACCGCCACTCCAGCTGAGGACGACAGACTTCTGCACGAGACGGCCGGGCTCGTCAGGCAAGCTTCTCCAACGTCTCTCCACTTGCCGAAGTCCGGGCTGCGCGTGGTATCGGGTGTTCAGCAGTGCGGCGCTTGTACACGCCGAGCTTGGTGAATACCCACTCTCTCCACTCGTCCAGAATCTCGTAGAACGTCGGGATCACAACGAGGGTCAGCAGCGTCGACGTAATGACGCCACCGATCACCGCGCGACCGAGCGGCGCACGGAACTCCGCGCCCTCTCCGATTCCGAGAGCGACCGGAATCATGCCGGCAATCAGCGCGAGTGTCGTCATCATGATCGGGCGCAACCGGATCGCGCCGGCCTCAATCAGCGCCTCGCGCCGGGGCAGGCCGTCTTTCTCACGAGCCCATTTCGCGAAGTCGATGAGCAGAATGGCGTTCTTCGCCACGATTCCCATCAAGAGGATCACCCCGATGAGGCTCATGATGTTGATCGTCGTGTTCGTGAACATGAGCGCCAGCATCACACCGATGAGCGACAACGGCAACGAGATCATGATGGCAAGCGGCTCGAGGAAGGACCCGAACTGCATCACCAGAATGAGATACATGAGCATCACCGCGATGCCGAGGGCCGAGAAGATGCGTCCGAAAACCTCTGCCTGACTTTCGGATTCACCGCCCGCCGTCATGTGGACACCCGGTGGCATCGTGATCTTCGCAATGCGGGCGTCAATGTCCTTCATCACCTCGGTGAGCGATCTACCCGAAGTGTTTGCCTGAACGGTCACTACCAGGTCGCCATCGAGGTGCGTTATCTGCGCCGGCCCCATCGACGGCGTGATCGTCGCGATCTGACCCAGCGGCAGCGTACGCGGCTGGCCATCGGGGCCGGTGACTACGAGCGGCAGTTGCTCCAGGTCGGCTGCGCGCTGCCTGGCCTCGGGAGCGAGTCGCACGTTCACCTCGCGTGTCTCGTCGCTCGGATCGACCCAGTCGCCAGCCTTGATTCCCGCGAAGGCCGGACGTAGAGCTTGCGCGACTTGACCCACCGTCACGCCAAGCGTACCCGCAAGGCCGCGATTGAGCTCTACGTTCAGCTCGGGCTTCTGTCCCTTGGTCGACAATCCAACGTCGACTGCGCCCCTGACCTGCTTCACCTGCTCGGCGATCAGTTCCGCGGTATTGGCTAGCTGCTGTGGCGTACCGCCCCGCATCTCCAGCTGGATCTGCTTCTGCGCGCCCTGAAAATCGTTCGTGAACACTGACATCGTCGCGCCGCCGATGTGCCCGACTTCTTTCCGTAACTCACGGCCGAAATCCTCGGCACCGATGCTTCGGTCGGATTTGGGCAGCATCCGGACGTAGATATTCCCGGTGTTCACGTCGCCGGTGCTTCCGCCGAGTGTCGTAAATGTGAAGCGGACTTCCTTGTGCGCGCGCGCCATCCGTGCTGCCTCTTCGGCCTTGATCCGTGTATACGCCAGATTGGATCCTGGGGGAGTCTCGATGGCGATGTTGACCTCGGACTGATCCTCGGTTCCGAAAAAGCTGGCGCCGACGAGCCCAACTGCCGGAAGCGCGAGCGCGGCGATGAAGGATCCGACCGCGATCAGAACCATCGCTACCCTGTGATCGAGGGCCCACGCAATCAAGCCCTTGTATCGGATAGCCATCCGGTTGAACCACTGATTGAAATTCTCGAGCGCGCGTGCGATCGGATTGCGGCGCTCGTGCGCCTCGACCTGCGGATCAGCCCAGTAAGCTGACAACATCGGATCGAGCGAGAACGACACGAACAAAGAAACCAATACGGAAGATGCAATGGTCAGGGCGAATGGTTTGAACCACTGCCCTGCCACTCCATACATGAACGCCACAGGCACGAACACCGCGACGATGGAGAACGTCGTCGCCGCGACAGCCATACCGATCTCGTCGGTACCCTCGTGCGACGCCGTCATGTGATCCTTTCCCATCTCGATGTGCCGCACGATGTTCTCTCGCACCACGATCGCATCATCGATCAGAATTCCGATCGCGAGCGAGAGACCGAGGAGCGACATCGTGTTGAGCGTGAATCCGAACGCCCACACCGCGATGAACGACGCCAGCACGGATACCGGCAGCGCCAGACCCGTGATGACTGTCGATCTCCACGAGTTGAGGAACACGAACACGACCAGGACCGTGAGCAGGGCTCCGATCAGCAGGGCTTCCACGACATTGCGGACGGATGCCGCTACGCGCTGACCGGAATCCTTGATGATGTCGATCTTTACCCCGGGCGGAAGCGTTTTCTGGATCTCAGCAACCTTCTTCCTGACCCTGTCGCTGACCTGCGTCGTGCTGTAGCCCTTGGCCTTCACGATGTTGATGCCTACCGCCTCGGTTCCGTTGTAAAGCGCGAGTGAGCGCTGTTCCTGGGTGCCATCGATCGCAGTCGCGACCTGGCCGAGTCGAACGATCTGCCCACCACGCTCGGCGACGACGAGATTCATGAAATCCTGAGGACCTTCAAGACGCCCCTGCAGGCGAATGGTGCGCTCGTCGAGATTCCCGTTCACGCGTCCAACCGGAGCCGCCAGGTTTTGCGATTGCAGCGCCTGCACGACCTGACCGACCCCAATTCCCGCGGCTTGCAGCGCCTGCGGGTTGAGCTGAATGGTCATCTCCCGTTTCACTCCGCCAACGAGCTGCACCTGCGCAATGCCGGGAACTCCGCGGATCTTGCTCGTGATATCCGGATCCGCCAGGCGGGTGAGCTGCGCCGGAGTCATCGCCGACGATGCAAGCGTCATCGAGATGATCGGCTGGTCCGATGGATCGAACCTTTGTAGAATAGGCTCCTTCATCTCGACGGGCAGGTCTGCCCGGATTCCCGAAATGGCATCGCGAATGTCCTGCGTTCCCACCTGCGGATCCTTCTCGAACAGGAAGAGCGTGATGATCTGGGCGTAGCCGTCGCCGGCGGTGCCGTAGATCTTGTCGACGCCCGAAATCCCCTTGATCGCGTCCTCGACCGGCTTCAGGATCTCGCGCTCTACTCCTTCGGGAGATGCACCAGGATACGGGATGAAAGTGAGCACCACCGGCTGCTGAATGTCGGGGAACTCGTCGGTCTGCAATCTCCACCCGGCGAACAGACCGAACACCACGAGCGCCACCATTGTGACGACCGTGATCATCGGTCGCTTGATGGCAAAATCTGAAATGATCATACGTCAGCTCCCCTTGGTACTATTGGCGACCGGGCTTGCCACCGGTACCGATACTCGCACCGCTGTGCCCGGGGTAATTCCCTGCGCCGCTCCCAGAAGGAGCGTGTCTCCGGCCACGAGACCCGAGAGCACTTCGATCATCTCGGAGCTTTGGTCGCTGAGACCAATCTGAACCTGAACCTTTTCTGCCTTTCCCTGCTTCACGCGCATCACCGTCGGCGCGCTTCCGCGCACATCGACTGCCGATGCCGGAACGACGAGCCCCATCCTCGTCGCACTCGACATCCGTCCGTTCGCGAAGAGTCCGCCCACGAGAGCGCGACCCGCGTTAGGAATCGAGACGTAAATGCGAACCTGACGAGTCGTCGGATCAGCCGTTGGATTGATGCGAGTGATACGTCCTACAAACTGACGGCCGGGATAACCGCTCACCGTGAAATTGACGGGCACACCGATCCGGATCGATGCGAGCTGCTCGGCTGGCACTGAGGCTTCGAGCCTCATGCTCGACGGATCGACAACGGTGAACAAGGCGGATCCCGGCTGAACCACATCTCCAGCCGACACAGGACGCTCGCTCACTACTCCGCTGAATGGCGCGGTCACAGTGGTGCTGCGATACGCTTTCTCCGCGCTCGCCAGTCTGGAATTCGCATCTTCCAGAGCTGCCTGCGCCGCGATCGACGCCCGGCGTGACTGGTCGATGTCTCGCTCGGCAATCGCACCAGCGGCGAGAAGCTTCTGGTTACGGGAGAGATCCTTCGCCGCGACGTCCGCTGCATTCCGGGCAGCTACGAGCCCCGCGCGCGCCGAGGTGTAGGCGTCCTGGATTCCCGACGCGTCGATTCGTGCGAGCACCGCACCGGCATTTACCGCCTGGCCCTGGTCCGCATAAGTCTGGAGTACGCTGCCGGATACCTGCGCGCGAAGCACCGCTTCACGCTCTGGTTCGAGTGTTCCGGATATCGACGGACCGGTCATGATCGCGCCATTCGTGGCGACGGTGATGTTCTCGGGCCCAACCACCATGGCTTCAGTTTTCGCCCTCTCGGCGGCAGCCGCATCGTCACCCTTGCTGCAGGCGCTGACGGCCACGAGGGCCGACAGACCGAACAGGACGGCGGCACTCTTTCTCCGGATACTGCGATCTATTCTCATCATTTGCTCTCTTCTGGATTCTACTGTGGTGGAATGCCGGTCGTTGATTGCTGCGTCTGGGACTGCTGGGTTGCTGCCTGCGTCTGCTGGCCACTCTGTTGCGATGCCTGCTGCGCACTGGCCTGGCTCTGTGCCTGGGCCTGAGTGGCGCCGGTTGTCTGGAGAGGCAGGTCAGGCAGCAGTGCGAGCTTAACACGCGCGACCTGAAGATTTCTCGCCGCCAGCGCACGGTTTACTACCGCTTGCTCCAGTAGAATTCGCGCGTCGTTCAGCTCGAGCTGGGTCGAGATGCCTTCCCTGTAGCGGACTTCCGCGATCGAATATGCGCGGCTCGCCTGCTCGGCGGTGCCGAGACTTGCCTGCCAGGCCTCACGCGCCTGGAGGAGATTGTTGATCGTCACACGCGAGTCCAGCGACGCGAATTCGCGGGTCTGGTCGTAGCGGGCTTGTGCTTCCCGCAAGTTCGCCTCTGCCACCAACTGGTCGCCCTTAATGCGGCCACCTGTGAAGAGCGGAACCTGCGTTCCGAGCGCAACCGTCCAGTTCGTCCGGAAATCTCCCGAACCTGGAAATCCTGTCAGCGGAAACGCCACTTTGCCGTACTGCGATGTGAGCGCAAGCGTTGGAAAACGCTGGGCCTTCGCCACTTTGAGGAGGCCGCGCTGCGCATCTATCGCAGCGGCCGCCTGTCTCACGGTCGCTCTGTCGACGGCCGCGGTGTCACTGGTGATTGCGGCTGCAGCGGCGACCGCCGCGTTTGTAGCTGCCGGATCATCCACCTGCGTTGTGAGCTGGATCGGACTTTCAAGCGGAAAATTGAGAAGCTGCTTGAGCCTGAGGTATGCGACTTCGCGATCGCTCTGCCGCTGGATCACGATTGGACGCTGGTTCGCGCTCGATACCTGGGCGCGTAGTAGCTCGAACTCCGACACGTTTCCAACTGTGCGGGCGAGCTGCGTTTGCCTGAGTACTTTGTCGGTTTGCACCGCCGAAGACTCCGCGAGTGCAACCAGTCGATCGGCGAGGGCAGCGTCGAAGTAGGCCTGCGTCACGTCGAGCCGAAGCTGCGCGCGCTGTGCTGTCAACTCGATCTCGGCCGAGCGGCGTCCGGCGTTCGCGACTGAATTCTGGGCCATGATGCGTCCGCCCGAGAACAGGTTCTGGGAGAACGAGAGGCCCGCGTTGTATTGGTTCTTGGCGCCGAAGCCGAGATTGCCGAAGGATGAGAACGGATTCTGCCCAAGCGCGCAGCGGGACGCGTCCTCAAGCCCGGCGAGTCGCTCGGCCGTCGTCGCCGTCGCGTCCAGCAGGTATTGGTCGCAAGGCGTCGGCGGTGGAGCCGGCTTCGTCGTGTCAACGGCGGGCGCGGCGGTCTCTCCGATATCGAACTGTGACGCCAAGGTCCGCGTGTAGCTCGCGGAAGCGTTCAGTTGCGGCAGCCGTTGGCTCCGCGCTTGGTACTGCTGCCCCTGGGCGCGCTGCACTCCCGCGCGAGCGATGCGAATCGCCTCACTCTGCGCTTCGGCTGTCCGAACGGCCTCATCGAGGGAGATTGTCCGGGCCTGCGCCGCTGCCGGCGCTCCTGGCGCGACCTGCGCTTTCATAGCTGGCGCAATGATCATCAAGGCGGTGAAGACCGTTCCTATGGTTTTGGCCGCACTGCGGCCACGATTTTGATTCTTTCTTGAAAACACTGTTCAGGCTGAAAGTTGTTTCGTTCGTTTCGTCTGCTTGGATGTCGTTCGGCGGGACCCGATTTCGACACCCAGGGCGCGAAGAAGGAGGACGGTGTACATGTGTGCCGCCTTTTCCTGGGGCTGCGGGTACACCTCGGGCATCATTCCCCGTCCCATGGCGTCCGCGAAGATTGCCCCCATGAGCATCGCTGCCGCGGTTCTCGGGTCGAACTTTTCAGACGTCCGTCCCTGCCGTCTGAGCGCCACGAGGTATTTGCATAATTCATTCGACGCCTGCGTCGGGACATAGCTGGCGCATTTGGACATTTCGGGTCGTTCTTCGAGCTCACCCATTGTCTTACGGATGATCGGGCTCCGAAGTCTCAAATGTTGGATAAAGGACTCACTCCACTCGGTTAGCTCGCGCTCAGGGTCGGACGGGATCTCGGGAAGCCCCGCCAAGCCGGCCGATTGCGTCATGTGCTTCATCGCTTCGCGGAGCAGCGCTTCCTTGGACCCGAATTGACGGAAGATCGTGATCTCGTTGACGCCCGCTGCATCGGCGATTCGCCGGGTGGTGGAGCCTCGGAAACCGTGCTGCGCGAAAACTTCGCCGGCAGCGGCCAGGATTTCATCTCTGCGATTCATGGAGCGGATCTTATTCACGGTCGCCCCTGAATGCAAGTAGTCACTTACTTACACAAGGTCACAGTAGCCACTGCTCGGTCATCTAACGGGTTGAGATACAATGAGTTACCGTGGGTCAGATGACCAAGCCCCATCTTGAGGGCTGCTCCCGCCGACCTACCATAGCTGGCCCCTCACCGTATATTCGAGCCATGCGTCGCAATTGGATCTCGCGCACTCTCGCCAGCGTGCTCTCGCTCTGGCTCGCCGTGTGTCTGGCCGAGCCGGTGCAGCTGCACACGTGTGCGATGCACGGTGGCCTCGCGATCGTCCAGAACGGGACTGTCGGCGCACATGGGGCTGATCACCACGCAGCACGTCCCGGTGTCGGGCACGATCACAAAGATCAGAACAGCGACAGCCAGTCGCGCCAGTGCAGCTGCCTGGGTGACTGCAACTCTGGCAGCTCTCCAATCGGAATTGCAACAGCGGCGATCTCACTGCTCAACGCGCCGCTCGTTGAGGCCTCGGCTAACAGCTTTGCCCACGCCCCCCGGTACATCGTTGCGCCCCGCTTTCTCCTTCCCTTCAGCAACGGTCCGCCAGTTAGTTCCTCTCGCGCATAGCTGAAGGCGACACTTCGGTCGCCTTCCTCGCCTCGCGCGATTCCGATCGACAGCTCTTTCATGCGTTGAACCGGTGGCGACTTTGGCCCCGCAACGCCAGTCGGATTCAGAGGAACCATGGCAGTCTACTTCGTCTTACGGCGCATTTCGCCAATCGCAGAGTTCATCGCGGCAGCGGCAGCGATCGTGCTGCTTGCCTCTCCGCTCATTGCGCAATCATCCGGTTCGGTAGCAGGCACCGTTATGACTTCGGCCAACGCGCCGGTTGTCGGCGCCTTCGTCTCGATCGATAGCGCTCCTCCCCAGACTCAGACCGATGTAGGCGGAAGATTCCGTGTCGACGGAATTGCCAGCGGCTCGCACATCGTTCACGTCCGCAGATCCGGCTACACGGATGCAATCAGTTCGATATTGGTCGCCTCAGACACGGTTGCCCGGCTCGATGTAGTTCTGTCCGAGAAGGTCGCGACTCTTACCAGCGTTACGGTCATCGGCACCAAGACAGACCTGGCGGAGACGCTGGAGCGGATGAACCAAATCCCCGGCTCCGTGGCAATGGTCGATGGTGCGCAGATCCGAGCCACCCGCCAAGCCAACCTGAAGGACGTGCTTCAGTTCGTCCCCGGTGTCTATATCCAGCCGCGCTTCGGGGCTGCCGACGAGAGTCAGATTTCCATTCGCGGCTCTGGCCTCCGTGACAACTTCCACGCACGCGGAGTGAATCTCCTGGTGAACGGGATGCCGTACCGCAACGCCGATGGGTTCACTGATTTCGAGTCCCTGGAGCTGCTCACGACCGAGGCAATCGAGGTCTACAAGGGCGGGAACGCGCTCCGTTACGGCGGCTCGACCCTCGGTGGTGCGATCAACCTGGATACGAAAACGGGATACAGCGCGAGCCCGGTGTCGCTGTTCGCTCAGGGCGGAAGTTTTGGCTTCTACAAGACGCAGCTCGAGTCTGGTGACTCACGTGGCAACGCCGATTACTACGCGAGCTACGCGCGGACTTCGATGGATGGCTATCGGCAGTGGTCCGCTCAGCAGCGGGACAGGGTGAATCTGCACGGCGGCTACCAGTTCTCTTCGAACACCGACGCTCGTGTGTTCTACTTCTTTGCGCACGTAAAAGAGGAATTGCCCGGAGCGCTCACTCGCGCCGTCTTCGAGTCAGATCCACGCGCGGCGGACCCCGGGAATGTCACCAACCGCTGGGGCCGGGATTACGACCTTCATCACGTGGGTCTTCAGCTCCGGACACAGCTTTCGCCGAACCAGCGTCTGGAGATCAGCCCCTACATGCAGTACCGCGATATCGATCATCCAATCTTCGAGGTGATATCGCAGATCAGTCACGACTACGGAGCGGAAGTTCGCTATGAGAATACTGCCGGACTCGGCGCTCTCGCTAACCGGCTCACTATTGGCGTGCAACCCGCGTACGAATCCCTGCTGAACCAGCAGTACGTGAACAACGCCGGGAAACACGGTGCTCTGACAAAAGACCAGCACGATCGCGCGAAGAGTCTCGCGCTCTACCTCGAGGATGTCCTCTCTGTGACGCCGCGCCTTTCCGTCGTGCTTGGCGCGCGTGCAGAGAGAGCGACTCGCGAGACCAGGGATATCTTCCTCTCCAACGGTGACCAGTCGGACAAGCGTGTCTACAATCCGGTCAGCCCGAAGGTCGGGCTGCTCTATGCATTCGACTCTGGTGCACAGCTATTCGCGAATGCGAGCCGCAGCTACGAGCCACCCCTGTTGCTCGAGCTCAATAGCCTGACTGTGCCTGGTTACATCCCATTGGATGGGCAGAGTGCCTGGCAGTACGAGCTCGGGGTGCGCGGCCGGAAGGTCGGACTGGGCTGGGATATCTCTGCCTACGACGTCGAGCTGAAAAACGAGATCCTGAATATCAACGTGCAACCTTTGCCCGGAGCCACGTTCACGGTGCCGACCTACCGCAACGCGCCGAAGACGCGACACTCAGGGTTGGAAGTCGGCTTGAGCTACCAGCTACCCGGAGCGGTGTTCGTACGAGGGGATGTCGCGGATCACGTTTCAGTCCGTACATCGTACACTCTGGCGCGCTACATCTATGTCGACGACCCGACTTACAAGGGGAACGATATTCCCGGTGCTCCAAAACAGGTGATGGCGACGGAGATCAAGTACACGCATCCTTCCGGATTCTCCCTCGCACCCAGCGTCGAATGGATCCCGCAATCGTACTTCCTCGATAGCCCGAATACCGTGACCAACGACGGGTGGACCAACATCTCGCTTCGCGCCGAGCTGGCGACCTCTTTCGGAGTAAACCTGTTCGCAGCCGGTCAGAACCTTGGCAATCGTCGTTTCTCGCAGTCGGTCCAGGTCGACAACGCTGCAGGCAAGTGGTTCGAGCCCGCCGATGGCCGTTCATTCTACGCGGGGCTGCGCTGGACCCATTGAGCGTGGGCTCGGCGTTCTCTCGCCGCCGCTCGATCAGAGCGGCGGCAATCGCACTATGCGCGATGTTGTCGCCCGTCATCGCGTACGGTGCCGGTTACGCGCTATTGCACGCAACGCTTCTGCGTTCGGTGCCGGCCGCGAACAGTCGTCTCTCCAAGCCACCGGAAACGATCCGCCTCGTATTCAGTGAACAGGTAGTTCCGGAGCTGAGTCAGATTTCGCTCACTGCGCCGGACAGCAAAGCGACCGTGCTCAAGGTGGCGAACGATCCACACGACGTGCACATCCTGGTCGGTCGGGTCGGAGAGTTGGTGAGCGGACCGTACAAGGTCGTTTGGCGCGTCTTATCAGCGGACGGTCACCCAGTCAGCGGGAGTTTTGCCTTCACGCTGGAAACCGGAAATCCTCCTAAGCTCGCGCCGACGAGCTCGAGCACCGGGCCAGCCTCCCGCGATTCCGAAGCAGGCGACACTCTAACGGCTTCATCCGGAACGCCCTCGACAACAGATACAAAGCCGATTCCGGTTGTCGCCTCCGTACTTCGCGGAACTGGACTGGGTGCTCTGATGGCCGGACTCGGCCTTCTCTTCTTCGGTCTGACGGCGGGCGAGAGTCGCAAGCTTGCTCCAAAGGCGGTGATCGTCCGTTTGATCGCCCTCGGTGCGATCCTTCTCGTCGCCCACTTGATCGCGTGGCTTTACAGCATTTCCCTAACAGCAGGTTTGAGCAGCGATTTCGTCGTGTCTGTTCTGGGGTCGACTGTCGGCAGGGTCGAAGTCCTTCGCGTGGCGCTTGCGCTGCTGGCACTCCTGGCAATCGCGGGCGCGCGGCGCGAGATCCCCGCTCTTATTCTTGGTGCGGCGTGCCTGGTGGTGAGCGGTGGCGTCGGTCATCCCGCAGCGATTCACCCTTACCTGAGCGTTCCGGCAAAGATGGCGCACCTGCTTAGCGCTTCTCTCTGGTTGGGCGGACTGCTTTGGCTAATGTGGCTGGCTCGATGTGACGACAGCGCCTGCCGGCGCGAAGCAAGCCGCGTCTCATCTGTCGCGCTGATTACCGCGATCGCGATCTTTCTAACCGGCTCCCTCGAGACGATACTGTTTCTCAACTCGCCCGGTGATCTCATTCATTCCCAGTACGGCAAGTTGGTGTTGGCCAAGTTTGTCGGGCTTGTAATCCTCGTCGGGTACGGCGCCTACAACAGATTGCGGTTACTGCCACGTCTCGAGGATCCAGGCACGACCACCAGGCTCTCGCGATCGGTGAGACAGGAGCTTGTTATCGTGACGTGCGTGATACTGATCGGCGGATTCCTGGCCTACGTTCCGACCCCGCCCGCCCCACAGTCTTCGCTTTCCGCTCTCACAGGACGGTCACCATGAGAAGCCGATCCGCACGCTCGACTCCTTCTGCGCTCCTGCCCTTGCGCACCTTGCTGGTTTTTGCCGCAATTCTGGTGGCACCCTCGATTGTGTTTGCACATGCGGTGGTGTTTCCGAAAACTTCAACCCCCGGAGCTTACGAGAAGTACGTCCTCC
>Ga0193723_1000456_pt1 | contig 16115 bp, 20 predicted proteins | sample H2m2metaG_FD_143042 | JGI IMG/M metagenome (GOLD analysis project Ga0193723, IMG submission 143042) | Soil microbial communities from a riparian zone of the East river system, Colorado, United States - H2m2 | ecosystem: Environmental > Terrestrial > Soil > Riparian zone | place: USA: East River...
CGCGGCGCCTGGAAGCGGCAGGGGCCGCCGGAATCATCGGCAGCCTCTGGTCACAGGGCTGGGGCGTGCAAAAGATCTTCACCGCGTATACCGACCGTGCGCCCGTTCTGGATATCGCGTGTGAGGACTACGGGCTGTTGTACCGGCTCGCGGAGAACAAACAGGGCCCGGTCGTCGAAGTGACCGTCGAGTCGCAGCCACTCGGTGAGGTGCCGGTCTTCAACGTGGTCGGCGAAATCAAAGGCAGCCAGCTTCCCAACGAATACGTCATGCTGTCGGCACATTTCGATTCGTGGGACGGCGGCTCGGGGGCGACCGACAACGGCACCGGCTCGATCACGATGCTGGAGGCGATGCGGATCCTGAAGCAGGTCTATCCGAATCCGCGCCGCACGATTCTCGTGGGCCACTGGAGCGGAGAAGAGCAGGGACTGAACGGCTCGCGGGGGTTCGTGAAGGATCATCCCGAGATCGTGAGCGGGCTCCAAGCATTATTCAATCAGGACAATGGTACGGGAAGAATCGAGAACATGAGCGCGTCGGGATTCCCGGAAGCGTCCGCGAGCCTGGCGCGCTATTTGGCCCGCGTGCCGGCCGACATCACGCGCAACATCAAGTTCGGCTTCCCCGGAAATCCGAGCGGCGGCGGGACGGATCACGCGTCCTTCGTCTCGTGCGGCGCGCCAGGCTTTGGCCTGGGCTCCGGCGACTGGGACTACGGCCGCTACACCTGGCACACCAATCGCGATACGTACGACAAAATCAGCTGGGACGACGTGAAGAACAACGCCGCGCTCGCGGCGATGCTGGTCTATCTGGCGTCCGAAGACACGGTGCGGATGTCGCGCGAGAAGCGCACGGTGTTCGCACTGACGCCGAGCGGCCAGCCGGGCACGTGGCCCGAGTGCCGCGACGCGCAACGGACGACACCGCCGCTCGTCCCGGCGCCGCCGCCGCCCCCTGCGACCCCGCGACCCTGAGGCGAGGAGTCCCACATGTTCGACATGGATCGGTGGCTCAAACGACTATGGCTGATCAACGGCGTGCTGCTCCTCATCCTCCTGGTTTTGGGCACGGGCACGCTGCTCGTCACCTGGTTCTCGGGAGCGTTCGGCGGCAGGAACGCCGTTGTCGCGCCCGACGCGACCGGCGGTGCGGCCGTCAACCCGCGAGCAGTGCGTTACTCGCCGCCGCGCCCGATTTGGGGCACAAAGAGTCGGATCGTCGTCGTCCGGTACGGCAAGGGGCAACAGAGATCGGGGATGGGTTTCTCATCGTATGAATACCGCGACGACGATGGGCCGGTGGTCAACTTCCTCTTTCTGACCGGGACGGCGCCGGGCCGCGTCCTGCTCGACAAGCCCGCATATGTGGGCGATTACGACTATCCGAGCAGCAAGGACGACTCGCTCCAGCACTGGGTGACTTACCGGATTGCCTTCGACGACAGCAACGGCGACGGACGGCTCGACTCCGACGACCGCGGCGATCTGTACGTGAGCGATGTGGACGGATCGAATCTCCGGCGCGTGCTTCCCGCCGGGATGCGTCTGCTCGATGAGCACGAGGTGGGCGACGGGCGCCACCTGATTGTCACGGCGCTGCAAGTCCCGAAGGATTGGCGCGGCTCGGACGACGAGCTGTCACAACGGGCATTTCTGTATGACGTAACGACGGGAACCACGACGCCGTACGCGGCCCTCGATTCCCTCGTGCGGGATGCTGCCCGCACGCTCGCGCGCCCGTGAGCTTCGCGGATCATTTTTCCGGCGTCTCGGCCGCCTACGCGGCGTTCCGGCCCCGCTACCCGGACGCGCTATTCGACTTTCTTGCGCAGGTCGCGCCGGCGCACGACGACGTGTGGGACGCGGGCACGGGCTCGGGCCAGGCCGCTGTCGGGTTGGCGCGGCATTTCAAGCGCGTCGTCGCGACGGATGCCAGCGCCAACCAGATCGAGCACGCCACCCGTGATCCGCGAATTCAGTACCGGGTCTGCCCCGCCGAAGCATGTGACTTGGGCGATCGATCCATGGATCTCGTCACGGCCGCGCAGGCGCTCCACTGGTTCGACCGCCCACGCTACTGGGCTGAGGCGCGGCGCGTCCTCCGGCCCAACGGCGTGATCGCGGTCTGGACCTACGTGATGCTTCAGATCGCACCGCCGATCGACAGGATCGTGTACCGCTTCTACAAAGACGTCGTGGGTCCGTTCTGGCCGCCGGAACGACGGATCACGGAGGAGCGTTACCAGACCATCGAGTTTCCGTTCGCTGAATTCGCCGCGCCCAACTTCGTGATCGAGCAAGCCGTCACCCTCGATGACGTCGCCGGGTACGTGCGCACGTGGTCGGCGACGCACGCGTTCATCAAGCAACACGGCGAGGATCCGGTGGAACGTCTCGTAACCGAGCTCGCTCCCGTCTGGGGCGATCCACAGCAATCACGGTTGGGGCGCTGGCCGGTGGCCATGCGGGTGGGGAGGATCGAATGAAAGACTGGATTACCAGGGTCATCGTGCGCGAGCTGAAGGCGCTGCACCGCGAGATCGAATCGTACCCGAGCGAGGACGACCTGTGGGAGATTCCGGACGGGATCGCAAATCCCGGCGGCAATCTCGCACTCCATCTCGCCGGCAATCTTCAATACTTCGTCGGTAACGTGCTCGGCAAGAACGGCTACGTGCGCAACCGCGACGCCGAGTTCGCCAGCCGCGACGTGCCGCGCGCCGAGCTGTTACGCGAGATCGACAACGCGATCGCGGCCGTGGAATTGGGGATGAGCAAAGTCAGCGAGGCGGATCTCGCCAAGCCGTTTCCCGAGAAGGTCGGCGGCGTGAGCTCGTCCACGGGCGCGTTTCTCGCGCACTTCGCGACCCATCTCGCCTACCACCTCGGCCAGGTGGACTATCACCGCCGGATCATGACGCGTGAAGGGAAGACCGTGAAAGCGATGACCCTCACGGAGCTCGAAGGGAAGCCGTCATGAATCAGCGCGACGTCGGACGTCCCGAGCCCGACGAGATTCCGTCGCACTATGTCGGCTATATCAAGCGCGTGCCGGAGCTGGATCCCGTGATCGTCTGCGCCGAGCAGATCGAAGAAACGGCCACGCTGTTGCGCCCGCTGTCGGAAAAAGACGCGACGTATCGCTACGACCGCGGCAAGTGGAGCATCAAGGAAGTCGTGGGGCATCTCGCGGACGTCGAGCGCATCATGGCCTACCGGGCGCTGCGGATCGCGCGGGGTGACACGACACCGCTGCCCAGTTTCGACGAGAACGCCTATGTCCCGATCGCCAAGTTCGATACGCGATCGCTCGCCGATCTCGTCGGGGAGCTGCGCACCGCACGGGCGGGGACGCTCGCGCTGCTGCGCACGTTCGACGCCAACGCATGGCGCCGCCGCGGGACGGCGAGCGGCAAGCCGGTGAGCGTGCGCGCGCTCGCGTTCATGATTCCGGGGCACGAGCGGCATCATGTCGAGATCCTGCGAACGCGGTACGGCGTGGGAGGCGCGGCGTGAAAGTCGGCATCCTGGGCACGGGGCAGGTTGGCCAGTCACTCGCCGCAGGCTTCAAGAAGTACGGCCATGAAGTGAAGCTCGGCCACCGCGACCCCAAGCAGTCCTATGCCGACGCCGCGAAATTCGGTGAGGTCGTGCTCCTCTGCACGCCGTGGTCCGGAACCGAGAACGCGATCAAGCTCACCGACCCGAAGAATCTGGCTGGGAAGGTCGTCATCGATGTCACGAACCCGGTCAAATCCGAGGAGAGTGAGGCGCCCGCGCTGGCGATCGGGTTCACCGACTCGGGCGGCGAGCAGGTCCAGCGCTGGCTGCCCCAGTCGAAGGTCGTGAAAGCGTTCAACATCGTCGGCAACGACCTGATGGTCGATCCCAAGGTGCCTGGCGGCCCGCCCGACATGTTCATTGCGGGCAACGATGCCGCCGCGAAGCAAACCGTCGCGCAAATCTGCAAGCAATTCGGCTGGCCAGTGGTCGATATCGGCGGGATCGAGGGTTCGCGCTTGCTCGAGCCGCTCGCGATGCTGTGGGTGGTGGTCGGCTTCAAGCTGAACCGCTGGGAGCAGGCGTGGAAGCTGTTACACAAGTAGATTAAGCCCGGCTCACAACAAGGACATCGGCGTGGTCATTGCACTGGTTCTTGCCGCACTGATGCAGCAGCCGGCGGCACCTCCCGCAGCCCCACCCGGGCCGGCGGCGCTCGAAGTCGGCGCCGTCGCACCCGACTTCGCGATCCCCGGCGCTACGCGCTTCGGGACGCTGAAGAACCTGGTGCGGCTCAGCGACTACAAGGGGAAAACGGTCGTTCTCGCGTTCTTCTTCAAGGCGCGAACGAAGGGCTGAACGATTCAAATGAATGCGTACCGTGATAAGTACGCACAGGTCTTCAACGATGGTCGCAAGGTCGTCATCATCGCTATCAGCGCTGACGTAGACACGGCACTCGCGTCGTGGGCACGAGACGCGGATTATCCGGTTTTGTTCGGGAGCGATACCGGCTCAGCGGTGGGAAAAGCGTACGGCGCCTACAATGCGCAGTACAAGCTCGATAACCGCAATCTGTTCGTGGTCGGACCGGACGGAAAAATCGCCTACAGGGCGACGCCATTCCGGGAGATCGATCCGACGTCTTACACCGACCTCGGAGCCGCGATTAGTAAACTGATTCCCGTAGATTCAACAGCCCGCTAACAGGGCGGCAATGGCGGCAGGGGCGGCAGAGTCCTACTGAGGACTCTTTGCCGCCCTTGGCGTCCCTGCCGCCTTTTGGAGCGCAGCCTCGATGTCCTGGTCCTCACCGACGCCGGTATAGACGACTTTTCCGGTGGCATCGAGCACCGCGATGTACGAAGTCGAAGGCGCTTGAAACGCCCGAACCGCGGCGCCGTTTCCATCCCACAAGAACGTGAACGGCATCGGATGCTGCTCGAGATGACGCCGGACAGTGTTCTTGCTCTGATTCACCGCGACCGCCACGACGATAAACTCCGCGCGATCCCCGAACTTCTTCTGGGCTGCCTCCATTCGCGGCAACAGCTCGGCGCAGATCGGGCACCACGTCGCCCAGAATTCGACGATGACTGGCTTCTTGCCGATCCACTTTGAGAGCGCGACTGAATCGCCGGTCAGACTTTCGAGAGTGACCGCAGGAGGGGTCTCTCCGACAGAAATCCCAATAACGTCCTGAGCACGTGCCGGCGCAGGAGCCATCACCAGCAGCGCCAAAAACCACGCACCACGCACCACGCACGCCTTTACCATACTTGCCCTGCCTTCACGAAATAGTATTCAGCCATGAGCAGTAGAACCACGCCCGCCGCCCTTTTGATCCATACCATCCAGGCGCCGGCGCGGGGGAGTGCGGCGAGCGCACCCGAGAAGAACCCCACGACCACGAGCAGGGCCGACATACCCAGGGAGAACACGAACAGATAGAGGAAACCGAGCACCGCGCTGTGCGTCGTTGCCACCCAGGTGAGCACGGCGGCGAATGCCGGTGCCCCGCACGGCGCGGCGACCAAGCCCGACGTCGCACCCAGCAGGAAGACTGCCGGATACGAGCCGCCCCCCAGGTTCCCCACCCAGGCGGACAGCCGCGCGGGCAGCCGCACCGGAATGACCTCGAGCATCGCGAGGGCGAAGACGAGCAGCAGGTTTCCGATGATGAGCCGGGCCCAGAAGCTGGCGCCGATCGTTCCGAACAACGACCCGGACATCCCGGCGATCATGCCGAGCAGCGCATAGAAGAGCGCGAGTCCCGAGACGTAGGTGAGCGTCAGGCCGAGCGTCCGGCGGCGCGTTCGTCCGGGGGCGTTGACGCCCGCGAGCGTCCCGGCGGTGATCGGGATCATCGGGTAGATGCACGGATTGAGGCTCGTCACCACGCCGGCAGCGAACAACAACCCCACGGCGAGGAGCGGTTGATGTTGCAACGCGTCGGAGATTCCCACGGCGGGATAATAACGCATTCCGCACAGTGACGAGCCGTCGCAACCGTGAATTCCCGCGTATCTTCAGACTGCATCCTCACAGGAGTTCGTATGAAGACTCTGGTCCTGGCCGCTTTGGTGATCGCGCCGAGCCTCGGTGCCGCACAGCAGTTCACGCGGCGCGCGCCCATCGCCACCGTGTCGGCTCCGGTCATTCTCGATACCACCGGCTTGTACCTGGAACGCGCCGCCCGCGTGGGCGAAGACGTGTTCGTCACCGGTCAACCGACCGAACGCGCGCTCCGCGAGCTGAAAGCGCAGGGAGTGACGACGGTCGTGAATCTGCGGACGCCGGAAGAGATGACACGGAACGTCAAGTTCGACGAGGCGGCGCTCGTGGCGTCGCTCGGGATGCAGTATGTCTATCTGCCGGTGCGCGGAAACGACCAATTCCCGTACTCTCCAGAAACCTTGACGAAGTTCGCCGATGCCGTCGGCAACGCGAAGGGCAAGGTGCTGTTGCATTGCACGGTGGCGTGGCGGGCGAGTCACCTGTGGGCGGCGTACCTGATCAACCGTGGCATCCCGGTTGACTCGGCGCTCGCCAACGCGCGGGCGATCAATCTCATGGACGACCACCGTATGGGGTCGAACGGGCGCCAACCGGTCGAGGACTTTCTCGACAAGACGCTGCCGACGCTAGGCCACCCGCCGCGTTAGCGGGGGTTGCGGGGGGGGGGCGTGAGTCGCACCGCACTGCTGGCAGGCGCGACCGGTCTGGTCGGCAGTCACGTCCTCGAGTTTTTGCTCGCGGAGGCTCGTTGGTCACGCATCGTGACGGTAGGCCGCCGCACGATGTCCCGGAAGCACGAGAAGCTCGAGCAACGCGTAGTGGACCTGGGTGAGCTCGAGACCGGAATCAACCTGCCGCACGTCGACGACGTGTTCTGTTGCCTGGGCACCACCATCAAGCGGGCAGGCTCGCAGCCGGCGTTTCGGCTGGTCGATCACGACTTCGTGGTGGGATCGGCCCGGGTCGGCCTGCGCGCCGGGGCGACGCAGTTTCTGCTCGTCAGCGCAATCGGCGCCGATCCCGAGTCCCGCGTCTTCTACAGTCGCGTCAAAGGCGAAACGGAAGCCGCAATCCGCCAACTTTCCTACCAGGCCATCCAGATCTTCCGCCCTTCCGTCCTGCTCGGCGAGCGGCCCGAGTTTCGGCTCGGCGAGCGGATCGCCATGCTCGGCGCACCGGTGCTGACGGCGTTGCTCTTCGGCCGGCTGCGGCGTTATCGCCCCATTCAGGCCGCGACGGTCGCGCGGGCGATGGTCACGATTGCGCACGAAGCGCCGCGCGGCCCCAACGTGTTCGAGTACGACGCGATGCGTGCCGCCACGGCATGACCAGCGATCCATTCCTCGCCGCGGCCATCGCCGAGGCGGAACAGGGTCTCCGCGAAGGCGGCATCCCAATCGGATCGGTGATCGTGTCGCAGGGCAAGATCATCGGAAGGGGACACAATCGCAGAGTTCAGAAAGGCAGCGCAGTACTGCACGGAGAGATGGACGCGCTCGAAAATGCCGGGCGGCAGCCGGCGGCGGTGTACCGCGAGGCGACGCTCTACACGACGCTGTCGCCCTGTGCGATGTGCAGCGGTGCGATTCTGCTGTACGGGATCCGGCGCGTCATCATTGGGGAGAACAAGACGTTTAAAGGCGAGGAGGTGCTGCTCAAAAGCCGTGGAGTCTCACTCGAGGTGCGTCAGGATCCCACCTGCATCCGCATGATGACCGAGTTCATCCGGACGCACCCCGAGCTGTGGAACGAGGATATCGGCGTCTAGCGACTCCGCCGAACAACCATGGGGCCGTTCGTCGTAACGACGCGAATCGGCGGCCCACCAGTTCCGAGCGTCGTTGAGATGTGGTCTTTGACCCGCCCGCTGATCGTCACCGTCATCGGGAAGCCCACATCCATCGGCCCGTTGACCGTACCGAATTCGATCTTCGCATTGTAGTTGTCGGGAATCCTGAGCGATGCCGGTCCGTTCTGCGTCTCGGCGTCGAGCCCAGTGCCATCCCAGCGGGAGCCTACCAGCTCGATCGTGAGCGGCCCATTCTGCGCGCTCGCATGGACGTCACCGCCCACACCGGACAATGAGAGTGGCCCGTTCTGCGTCTGGAGATCCATCCGCCCCGACACGTCCTCGACCGATAGCGGACCGTTCTGTGTCGACAGCGTCAGGTCGGTGCGCCGCGGCACCATCACGAGGAAACTGACCGACCAGTTCTGGTGGCGGCCGTAGGGGCCGCTGCCCCCGGTGGCGCGGATGGTACCACCGGAAGCCTCGATCTTGATGTCGCGGGCGATCGCGTCAGCATCGCTGTTGCTGCGGGCGTTGACCTGGATGCGCGCGGTGATCGCGATGCTGTCGGAGTTACTCCAGCCGATGATCTCCACCCCGCCGTTCATGCCGGGATCGATCGTGAGCGTGCGACCGGTTGCTTTCATCCCGGTTTCACGGATCTCGCAGTGGCGCGCTCGGGAGCCCCAATCGCCCCACCCTTCGCGGCAATTGGAGAGCCATTCGTCATCGCTTTCCTGAGCACGCAGTGTACCGACGGGAAGAACCAACAGGGCAAGGGCGGCAGCGGCGAGGTAACGTGTCATGACGGGCTCCGGAGTATCGGGTGTATACAGGGTTCGACACGCTCTACGGTGGAAGGGTTGCCGAGATTCGTCTAGATTGAGGCTATGCGCCCAATACTCCTGCCCATCCTCGTCCTGGGACTAGCTGCCTCGCTACAGGCCCAATCCACCCGCCTGGACGCCGAAGTCGACCGCCGCGCCGCGCAGATCCAGGACAAGGTCCTGGCCTGGCGCCGCGACATCCACGAGCATCCCGAGCTTTCCAACCGGGAAACCCGCACCGCCGATCTCGTCGCGCAGCACCTGCGCGCGCTGGGACTGGAAGTGCGCACCGGGGTGGCACATACGGGCGTGATCGGCGTGCTGCGCGGCGGCAGGCCGGGTCCGGTCGTCGCCCTGCGCGCGGACATGGACGCCCTGCCGGTGACGGAGGAGGTGGACGTCCCGTTCGCGTCCAGGGTGCGCACGACATACAACGGCCAGGACGTCGGTGTCATGCACGCCTGCGGCCACGATGCGCATACGGCGATCCTCATGGGTGTGGCCGAGGTCTTGGCAGGTATGCGCAAAGAGCTGCCAGGGACGGTGAAGTTCATCTTCCAACCCGCGGAGGAGGGTGCGCCGCCCGGTGAGACCGGTGGCGCGGAAGTCATGATCGAAGAGGGCGCGCTCGAGAATCCGAAGCCGGCGGCCATTTTCGGTCTGCATGTATTCCCCTTCCCCACCGGGGAGCTGCGCTACCGCCCCGGCGGGACGCTGGCAAGCTCGGACAGGTTCTGGATCGTCGTGCGCGGCCGGCAGACCCATGGCGCGCAGCCCTGGGCCGGAATCGATCCGATCGTTGTTGCCTCGCAAATCGTCCTCGGCCTGCAAACCATCACGAGCCGCCAGATCGACGTGACCGCAGCACCCGCGATCGTCACCGTCGGCGCGATCAACGGCGGCGTGCGGTTCAACATCATCCCGGACAGCGTCGTGATGCTCGGGACGATCCGCACGTTCGATGCCGCCGTGCGCAATGACATCCATGCGCGTGTGCGCCGGACCGCGGAATCGATCGCGCAAAGCGCGGGGGCGACGGCGCGAGTCACCATCGATACCGGCACGGCGGTGACCTACAACGATCCCGCGTTGACCGAGAGCATCGTACCCACGCTGCGCGCGGTGGCGGGCACGAACCATGTCGCTCTCGCGCCGGTGATCACCGCGTCAGAGGATTTCTCCCGTTATCAGCAGCGGATTCCTGGGGTGTTTTTCTTCCTGGGGATCACCCCGCCGGGAACGGACCCGTCGAAGGTCGCGCCGAACCATTCGCCAAGGTTCTACGTCGATGAAGCGGCGCTGCCGGTGGGCGTGCGCGCCTTGGCGCACGTGGCGGTGGACTATCTGAGCGCGCGTCACTGACTCTGTTGTCGGTCATCGGTCATCGGTCATCACTCATCGATTCTTGCGATTATTTGATGCGAAGGCGCATTGCGTGGTTTAGAGTCTGAAACGATCGATCACGATCTTAATGACCCGTTCGCGCCCTGAGGTTCGTCGTGCAGCCGTTTCGAAAGCTTGTCGTTTGGCAGAAAGGTCACGAACTGGCCCTCACCCTGTACAAAACCACGAAGACGTTCCCAACCGACGAGCGCTACGGGCTCACGTCCCAGATTCGTCGGTCAGCAGCATCTATTTGCGCCAATATTGCCGAGGGATGTTGCCGTCAAACTCGGCGAGATTTTGCCCGCTTCGCTTACATTGCCTTGGGATCGGCCAGCGAACTGGAATACCATCTGCTCATGGCTGCAGACCTCGGGATACTAAGTGAGGAGTGCTACTTGCCTTTGGAGCGATCAGTGACTCAAGTGAAGCGAATGCTTACAGGTCTCATCCGAAGACTGACGACCGACAACCGATGACAGAATCCGTACGTGTCGACCGCTGGCTGTGGGCGGCGCGCTTCTTCAAAACGCGCGCTCTTGCGGCCGCAGCCGTCGCTGGCGGGAAGGTCCAAGTGAACGGAAGCCGCGCAAAACCGGCCAAGCAAGTCCAGATCGGCGACACCCTGCGCGTGCGGGTCGGACCGTACGAGTGGATTCTCACGGTGAGTGCCGTAACAGAGCGGCGCGGCTCCTCGCGTGACGCGCAGCTGTTGTACGACGAATCGCCCGTGGGTCGTGAAGCTCGCGAGCGGCTGGCGGAAGCCCACAAAATCGCGCCGGCCCCCACCTATCAAGGCAAGGGCCGGCCGACCAAGAAAGAGCGCCGCGAGCTGCAGCGGCTCGAGGAGGGTGAGGGCTAGAGCTTCTGCAGGTGCACGCTGCCCGATCCCGTTTCGACCGAGACGCGCCCCTTCCCGTCCCCCAACGTTCCCGTGACATGATCGTGTTCGATGCGGCGCACTTGCAGCGTCAATCCGCCGAGGTCGATGTCGCCGCTTCCCGTATCGAGATCGACTTCCGCGCCGGCCGTAGGCGGCACTTTGAGCGTGACGTCGCCCGAGCCGGTCTCGATGTGGACGGAACGGAACACCGCGACGAGTGCGACATCCACGTCGCCGCTCCCCGTCTCGAACGACAGGTCGTCGCCTGACGACGCGGTCGCGTCGATGCTGCCCGATCCGGTCTCGACGTGGACGGTGGGAGCCTTCGCATCTGTCAGCGTGACATTGCCCGAGCCGGTCTCGAGCTTGAGGCTTACGCCGTCAACGCCCGATACGGTGATGTCACCCGAGCCACTCGAGAGGCTGATGTCACCCGAGCCCGTTCGCAGGTCCACGTTGCCGGAGCCGGTCTCGACCCGCAGCGTGCCGCGGGTGCGATCGGCCGCCACATCCGCCGAGGCGACCCAGACGCGAATCACGCCTTCGACGTTCGAGACGAACGCTTTCCCGACGCCGAGGTACAGGGCGACGTTCTTGCCCTTCGGGACGCTCACGCGCAAATCGGCGTAGGCCTCGAGCCCTTCTCGCCCGCGCCCCGTGATCCGCACCTGATGGCCGTCGCGGAACCAGCCACCGCGGTCGTGGCGTCCATGTTCTTCACCGAATGTCCCGTCATCCCGGACACGCAACGTCGTGTTCCAACCACGGCCCCACTCGGGCATCGAGATGACGTCGTCGGGATAGATGATGCGCAGCGTCTCGCGGCCGCGGAGCGGGCCCGACTGCACGTCGAGCTTGGCGGCATCGGCGCCGCCGCGCTGGATCTCGACGGTGACGTCGCTGCCGGAGCCGGCTTCGACGTGCAGCTCACCGACAAGGTTGTAGACAGCGACGGAATCGCCTTTCAGGACCTGACGTGAGGTTTGTGCAGCAGCAGCGACGGACCAGAATGCAACGAGGGAACTGAGCAGCAGCGAACGAGCGAGCATAGCGGCTCCACAAGGAGTTGGCACTAGTTGGATAGCGAAATGGGTCCAAGGGTTGCAGCTTTGAACCATATGCAAGATTGGCTGATTTGGTTTCTCCTGGCGATCGGTCTCTTCGTCGGAGAGATGTTCACGGCGGGATTCTGGTTGGCGTGCCTGGCGGTCGGGGCGGCGGTGGCGGGGGTGGTCGGCCTCATCCCGGGGCTCGGATTCGTCACGCAGGGCGTCGCGTTTGCCGTCTCCAGCATCGTCAGCATGGCGGGGCTACGCCCGGGGTCGGAGCTGCGGACGGGGGTCGACGCCTTGCTCGGCAAGACGGGCATCGTGACGGAGCGCATCGGCCCGGGGTCCCCCGGTCGGGTCAAGGTAGACGGCGAGGACTGGCGGGGCGCGTCGTCGGACGCCACGGCCATCGAGCCGGGCACGAATGTCACCATCATTCAGGTGGACGGAACGACCTTGATGGTCGAGAAGGAGCTTTAGCGATGGGTCCCGGCACGATACTCGTCGGCGGCGTCGTCTTGTTCGCCGTCGTCCTCATCTCCAAGAGCATTCGCGTCGTCCAGCAGGCGCAGACGATGATCATCGAGCGGCTCGGCAAGTATCACAAGACGCTGGCGTCGGGAATCAATTTCGTTCTGCCGGTGATCGATCGTCCCCGCGCCGTCGATTGGCACCAGACGATCATCACGCCCGCAGGCGACAGCTACTCGCGCCGCTTCCGCACCGAGCGCATCGACCTGCGCGAAACCGTCTACGTCTTCCCGCGCCAGAACGTGATCACGAAAGACAACGTCGTCGTCGAAATCGACGCGCTGATCTATTCGCAGGTCACCGACCCGGTCCGGGCCACCTATGAGATCGCCAACCTGCCGGATGCGATCGAAAAGCTCACGCAGACGACGCTGCGCAACGTGATCGGTGAGATGGAACTCGATCACGTGCTGTCTTCCCGTGACCAGATCAACGCCAAGCTGCGCGCGATCCTCGACGAGGCGACGCACAAGTGGGGCGCCAAGGTCAGCCGCGTGGAGCTCAAGGATATCAACCCACCGCGCGATATCCGCGACGCGATGGAGAAACAAATGCGCGCCGAGCGGGAACGCCGCGCGACGATCATCACGGCCGACGCCGAGCGGCAATCACGCATCCTCTCGGCGGAGGGCATCCGGCAATCGGAGATCAATACCGCCGAAGGTGACAAGCAGGCCAAAATCCTGCACGCCGAAGCGGAAGCCGCGGCCCGCCTGAAGGTGGCGGAAGCGGAAGCCCAGGCGATCGAGCGCATCACCGCGGCGATCAAGGGGACGGGCGGCGATCCCGCGCAGTACCTCATCGCGATCCGCTACATCGAGACGCTGAAGGAGATGGTCTCCGGTCAGAACAACAAGGTCGTGTACATGCCGTACGAAGCGACGGGCGTGCTCAGTTCGCTCGGCGGAATTCGGGAGATGCTGGCGCCAGGCCCGTCCGACAAGAAGGGATGACCGCTCCACTCACGGTCCTCACCGAAGAAGAACGGATGTTTCAGGGCGCGGTGCGCGACTTTGCCGAGAGCGAGGTTCGCCCGCGGGTGCAGGCGATGGAGCAGGCCGCGCAGCTCGACCCCACTCTCATCCCGAAGTTCTTCGAGCTCGGTCTCATGGGGATCGAGATCCCCGAGCAACTTGGCGGCTCGGGCGGATCTCTGTTCATGACGGTGCTCGCCGTGGAAGAGCTGTCCGCGGTGGACGCGTCCGCGGCGATCTTCGTGGACGTGCAGAACACCCTCGTCAACGCGCTGCTGCTCAAGTGGGCATCCGACGCCCTCAGGCAGCGCTATCTGCCCAGCCTCGCGACCGAGGTCGCCGGCGCCTACGCGCTCTCGGAAGCGGGCTCGGGGTCGGACGCTTTTGGGCTCCAGACCAAAGCGACAAAACAGGGCGACACGTGGCTCCTCGACGGCCGCAAGCTCTGGATCACGAACGGCGCTGAAGCGGGCCTGTTTGTCATCTTCGCGAACACCGATTTCACCAAGGGCTACAAGGGGATCACCGCGTTCGCGGTGGAGCGCCATTTCAAGGGATTCAGCGTCGGCAAGAGGGAAGACAAGCTCGGCATCCGCGCGTCATCCACTGCCGAGCTGATCCTCGATCATTGCGAAGTCCCCGCGGGCAACCTGATCGGCGAAGTCGGGAACGGCTACAAGGTGGCGATCGAAACGCTCAACACCGGGCGGATCGGGATCGGGGCGCAGATGATCGGCGTGGCGCGCGGCGCGCTCGAGGCGTCGCTCAAGTACGTGAAGGAGCGGCAGCAGTTCAACAAGCCGATCGCCGAGTTCCAGGGCGTCCAGTTTCAGTTGGCTCAGGCGGCCACGGAGCTCGAGGCCGCGCGGCTGATGGTCTACAACGCGGCGCGCCTGGAGGATGCCGGCGAGTCGTATACGAAAGAAGCGGCGATGGCGAAGCTGCTCAGCTCCCAGGTCGCCGAGCGCGTGACGTCGCTCGCGGTGGAGCTGTTCGGCGGATACGGCTACACCAAGGAGTATCCGGTCGAGAAATTCTACCGCGACGCAAAGATCGGGACGATCTACGAAGGCACGAGCAACATGCAGCTCAACACGATTGCGAAGCTGCTGCTGAAGTGACCTGGATCACGCAACTCGGCTCTTCTATGGGGTAGCATCCTGACCCTCCAGAGGAGGCTCATCATGAAGCGCTCACTGTTGTTTCTTGCCGGTCTTCTGGTGCTCGCCGCAGCGCCCCCCCCGGTCGCTGCGCAGGGGCACGGTCACAAGAAAGAGTTCGAAGTCGCCCCAAGCCGCGCCGTGTCGGTGACGCGGCAGGTGCTGGTGCATCAGGGCTACGAGGTGATCACGATCGAGACGGTCGGCAACGACCAGGTCGTGTATTACCGTCGCGGCAACATGGGGCGTGGGAAGGGGAAGGGGCCGAAGATGAAGATGATCATCCGGCGCGTGGAGAATCGCGTGGTGTTTGTCGACACGCCGGATGTGGTGTTGGTGGACATCAATGTGAGATTGAGGTTGTAAACCCTCAGACAGGGCATCGGACCGGCCGCCGGGTGACAACTCGGCGGCCGGTCTTTGTTTCTACGGCTGCACCACGCGCACTTGATCGTCGGTGAACGTCGGCACGTAGACCTGCCCCGTAATCGGATTCACGGCAGCCGCTTTGGGCGCCGGCCCCACTACCAGTGTCGCGGCTACCGCCAACTTGCCAACGTCAATGAAGGAGACCGTGGCTTCACCGCTGTTGCCGACATAGACCATGCCGCGATCGGAATCGACGCCCAGACCCTCGGGCGCCAAGCCGACCGGCAGGCGCTGCAACTCCTTCGCCGTGGACATCTCGATAACGGACACCGTATTCTCCGCGCGGTTGGTCGCGTAGAGCAGGTTGGTCCGCACGTCCACCGCCACACCGTACGTCCCCGCCGCCCCCTTCTCGCCGATGATGGAGATCATCCCTACGAACTTCACCGCCTCGGGATCGAACACCGCCACGCCCAACGTCGGGATCGCGACGTAGACAAGCCGGTCGTTCGGGTTGAACGCGACGCCCATCCCCGCGGCCATGCCCTCTGGGAACGGAATGCTGGCGATGATTCCATTGTCCTTGCCATCGATCACGGCCAGTGTGGGCGGCGTGAGCCTCTCAGCGTCTCCCCCGACCGCAACGAAGATTCGATTCGACGCTTCGTCCACGGCGATCCCCTTCGCCTCGCCCGCCAGAGGAACGACGGCCATGATCGCGGAGGGATCGCGATCGTCGAGCACGACCACAGCTCCGATCAGTGTCGCGAACGTCGTGACGTATACGCGATTGGCGGGACCATCGACCGCCACGCCAAACGGCTGGTTCTGAAGGATCGGGAACGGCGTGATCTGTCCCTTGCTGGGATCGAACACACTGATCGTGTTGTTGATGCCGGGGATGTACACGAGGCCAGTCGCAGTGCTGAACGCCGCTGAGACGGGTTGGAGGCGGTCGTCCCTCACGGCCGCGATCACCCCGCCCACATCGAACGGCTTGCTCTCTGCGCTCGCAAGGCTGCCTGACGTCGCGACCAGCGTATAGCCAACGCCCGCTGAGTCGATCCCCAAATCGGGGAATGTGGTCACGCCGTTGACTGCGCCCACGTTCAGCGTGCCGGACAGGT
>Ga0193723_1000457_pt1 | contig 16111 bp, 14 predicted proteins | sample H2m2metaG_FD_143042 | JGI IMG/M metagenome (GOLD analysis project Ga0193723, IMG submission 143042) | Soil microbial communities from a riparian zone of the East river system, Colorado, United States - H2m2 | ecosystem: Environmental > Terrestrial > Soil > Riparian zone | place: USA: East River...
TTTCGAACGCGAAGTTGGCGAGCGCCGCGAGCGCGAATCCCCACACAATCATCCCCGGACCGATGGTCGTGAACAGCGCCACGCAAACGATGCACAGCAGCGTGAACGCGACGAACGCGCGCTTACGCTGGCCGGCACGGTCCGCCAGCGCGCCGAGGACCGGGCCCGTCAGCACGACCGCGATCATCGAGACCGAGATGACCCGGCCCCACCACAGGTCCCCCAGCCCCCGTTCGTTGCCGACGATCGAGGTCGTGTAGTAGATGCCGAAGACGGTCGCGACGATGACTGCGGAGTAGGCGGAGTTCGCGAAGTCGAACAAACACCACGCGAGGATACGGGTCACGGCGGCAAAATGGCGCCACCGAGGAGCCTCCGCTAGCTTGCACGCGTGACGTGGATGGTCTATCTGCTGCGCTGCCGCGATGACTCCCTCTACACGGGGATCACGAACGACCTGGCGCACCGCCTCGCCGCCCATCGGGCGGGGAAGGCGAGCGCCTATACGCGCTCGCGCCGGCCGCTGCGCCTCGCGTATCGTGAGGTGGTGTCAAATCGAGGCGCGGCTCTGCGGCGCGAGGCAGCCATCAAGCGGCTCCCCCGAGAAAAGAAGCTGGAGCTGATTAGGGCGTGAGACTCGGCCGGCGCGACATCCTTGGTGCGGTCTTCGCCCTCGCGGTCGCGATCGTGTGCGTGCGTTTAGGGGTCTGGCAGCTTGATCGTTTGGGACAACGCCGCGCCCGCAACGCGGGTTTAGCGGCTCGGCTGGCGCTCCCGCCGCTGGAGGTGGTGCGGGGGACGCCGCCTGACTCGGCGCGCCAACGGCGCCTGATCGCTCGCGGCGTCTATGACTTTGCCCACGAACTGATCGGGCCCGGTCGCAGCTTCGATGCCACCCCGGGCGTGGCGTTGGTAACCCCGTTGCGACTCGCGGATGGCTCGGTCGTGTTCGTGGACCGAGGTTGGGTCCCGTCTCCCGACGCGGCCCACGTCGATCAGACACTGTACCGCGAGGCCGACACTGCGACCGTCGAAGGATTGGGGGTTATCCCTCCGCCCGGCCGCTACGACGTACCGTTCATCCTCCAACAGTCCGGCACTTCGGCCCCTCGCGGGCTCCCCCGGCGCTGGCCGTCACCCGTATTGGACGACGGCCCCCACCTTTCCTACGCCATCCAATGGTTCAGTTTTGCCTTGATTATCGTGCTCGGGACGAGTGCACTGCTGCGTAAGACTACCATTTTAGGCTCTTCCTAGCGATATTCCGCGTCCAGCAGCCCGCAGTGTGCGTACACTGATGCACACCCTGCGGGCGTTTCATTCCGCAACGAAGGAGTCTCCATGGCGGCAGCCCTCCCCCTGAAGCGTCCCGTGAAGGTTGGTGAGTTGGTGCGGCGCCGGCTGCGTGAATTGAAGCGTACGCCGCGCGAGCTCGCGGAGGCGGTTCAGGTGTCTGAGATCTATATCGCTGACCTCGTCGCTGGGCGGCGCGTGCCGCCGGCACCCGGGCGGATGGATGTCTACGCCCCGATGACCAAGTTCTTGAAACTGCATCGCAACGATCTCCCGACCTGCGCCAAAGCGGAGCGCGACGGCACGACGAAGAGCCGGCGCCGCCCGCACCCGGCCGTGCGGGATCAGATGCTGGCGCTGTGCTGCGATCCCGCCCGTGCTCGCGCGTTGAGCCGGCGCCTCATCCGCAAGGACGGCGTGCCGCTCGAGCGCGTGATCGTGGGGCGGCTGCTGGAAGTGGCCCAGGGATTCGTGCGCCGTCAGCTCGATGACGACGTGGGGATCCGCATCGCCGCGAGCCGCGACGGGTGCACGTACCTCGAGAAGCGCATGAAGCTGATGGAGTTTTTGGATGCGACGCCCGAGGGGCTGACCCCGGCTGACTGCGAGGAGTTCGTGCGGCCCCGCATCGCCGCGTGGGAGATCGAGTTGGATACCAACGCGATGCGCATTGTGCTGCGCTCCCAGGAGCCGGCACCACGGCAGGTGAGGGCGCTGAGCATCTGAGGTACGGGAAGGTGTAGGGGCACGGCATTGCCGTGCCCCTACCGTTTGGTCGTACCGGTAGTTAGGTTGCACCCCGTAGTTCATCGAACCGCGAGCTGGCTTCCTTCCGAAGGACGATCCCGCTCAGGAGCGGGTTCCGGCGCTGTACACACGCCCGGTCTCATTCCCCAGGTTCACAACTAGCGAAGTTGCGACGTGGTGACACATGGTCACCCGCAGCGCGCGTGTGTGTAGTGAAGGAGTACCATGCCATTTACAGCCTTGGGCTTGATGCCCGAGCTCGTCCGTGCCGTGGCCGATGAAGGCTACGAGCACCCCACCCCCATTCAGACCGAAGCGATCCCCTTGGCCCTCGCGGGCCGCGACCTGATCGGGTCCGCTCAGACCGGCACCGGGAAGACGGCGGCCTTCGTGCTGCCGATCCTGCAGCGCCTCCAGGCTGGGGCGCGCGGCGTGCTGCGCGCGCTGATTCTCGTCCCGACGCGCGAGCTGGCCGAACAGGTCGTGACCAGCATTCGCGCCTACGGGCGCCACACCCATCTCAAGGGTGCCGCCGTCTACGGCGGCGTCGGGATGGAGCCGCAGACGCGCGCCCTGAAGCACGGCGCCGACATCGTCGTCGCCACGCCCGGTCGCTTGCTCGACCACATGGAGCGCGGCCACGTCAACTTCTCGAAGCTCGAAGTGCTCGTGCTCGATGAGGCCGACCGGATGCTCGACATGGGGTTCGCCCCCGACGTGCGGAAGATCCTGAACGCGCTCCCCCACGAGCGGCAGACCATGCTCTTCTCGGCGACCATCTCGCCCGAGGTGGACGCGTTGGCGCGACGGGCCCTGAACGGCCATGCATCGGTCGAGATCGGGCGTCGTGCCCAGCCGGCTGACGGCATCGAGCACATCATCGTCGCGGTGGACAAGCTGCAGAAGCGCGGCGCGCTGGGATCCATTCTGAAGGCGAAGCCGGCGGGTCAGACGCTCGTCTTCACGCGCACCAAGTACGGCGCGGATAAGCTCGTCACCTTCCTGCGCCGCGAAGGCATCGCGGCGAACGCGCTCCATGGCGACAAGGCGCAGAGCCAGCGGCAGCGCACCCTGGACCAGTTCCGCTCCGGCGAAGCCGAGATTCTGGTCGCGACCGACATCGCGGCGCGCGGCATCGACGTGGACGGCATCCGCATGGTCGTGAACTTCGACGTGCCGACCGACCCCGAGGTGTACGTGCACCGCGTGGGGCGGACCGCCCGCGCCGGGGCGCAGGGTCTCGCGTTGACGCTGATCTCCCCGGACGAGTGGCTACTGATGGCCGACGTGGAGAAATTGATCGGCAAGGGATTCCCCCGGGAAGTGATTCCCGGGTTCGAGCCGTCGGTGGCGCCGCTCCAGCCGAAGGCGCAGCGCGCCGAGGCCGCTCGGCCCGAGCGCTCGCTCCGGCCGCGGCGCGGCGGCAAGAAGCGCCGCTAGGCGTCAGCTCTTCAGGTTGCGGACGAAGTTCGCGACCGGCATCGCCGGCAGCGTGATGAGCCGCACGCTGCCGCGCGAGGCAAGTTCCACCGACACGCGGGCGATCGTCTCGGTGTCGGGGCACTCCACGATGCTCACGAAATCGTAGAGGCCGAGCACTGCATATTGGGCGGTGACCTTGGCCCCGAACCGCTCGATCTCCTTGTTGACCTCCTGCAGGCGCTTCGGCTTGGCCTTCAACGCCTTGGCGCCGTCGTCGGTCAGATTCGACAGCAGGATATAGGTAGGCATGTGGGGGGCGCCTCCCGACGCCTCAGGTCCGTTTCTCGATGGCCACGTAGTCCCGCTGCGGCGAGCCGATGTAGACCTGGCGCGGGCGCGCGATCTTCTGTTCCTTGTCGAGCAGCATCTCCTGCCACTGCGCCAGCCAACCCGGCGTGCGCCCGATCGCGAACAGCACCGGGAACATGTCGATCGGCAGTTTCATGGCTTCGTAGATGATCCCCGAATAGAAGTCCACGTTGGGGTAGAGCTTGCGGGAGACGAAATACTCGTCCTCCAGCGCGATGCGCTCCAGCTCGAGCGCGATGTCGATCAGTGGGTTCTTGCCCGTCACGTCGAACACCAGCTCGGCGGTGCGTTTGATGATCTTGGCCCGGGGATCGTAGTTTTTGTAGATGCGGTGCCCGAAGCCCATCAACCGGACGTCGCCTTGCTTCACGCGGTGGATGTACGCCGGGATGTGTTCGATCGTGCCGATCTCCCGCAGCATCCGTAGCACTTCTTCGTTCGCGCCCCCGTGCAGCGGTCCGTACAGCGCCGCGGCCGCCGCGGCCATCGCCGAGTAGGGGTCGGCGTGCGCGGACCCCACCCCCCGCATCGCGCTGGTGGAGCAGTTTTGCTCGTGGTCGGCGTGCAGGATGAAGAGCATGTCCAGCGCCCGCTCCAGCGTCGGGTTCGGGATGTACTTCACCTCCGTCGCCTTGAACATCATGTTGAGGAAATTGCCGGTGTAGCTCAAGTCGTTGTCGGGGTAGGCGTACGGCATGCCGACCGTGTGGCGGTGGGCGAACGCCGCCAGGGTCGGGGTCTTCGCGATCAGCCGGAAGATCTGGTTGCGGCGCGAGGTCTCGTCGGTGATGTGCTTCGCCTCTGGGTAGAACGTGGACAGCGCCGCGACGGTGCTGACGAATACACCCATCGGGTGGGCATCGTGGTGAAAGCCGTCGATGAACTTCTTGATGTTTTCGTGAATGATCGTGTGGTGCGTAATGTTGTAGACCCACGAATCGAGCTCCGCCGCGGACGGCAGCTCCCCGTGGAGCAGCAAGTATGCGGTCTCGAGGAAGGTGCTCTGCTCGGCGAGCTGCTCGATCGGGTAGCCGCGGTATCGCAGGATCCCCTTGTCGCCGTCGATATAGCTGATGGCGCTGCGGCACGACGCGGTATTCATGTACGCCGGGTCGTAGCTCATCAGTCCGAAGTCGTCCGGCGACGCCTTGATCTGGCGCAGGTCCGCCGCCCGGATCGTTCCATCCTGGACGGGGATCTCGTACGACTTTCCGGTGCGATTGTCGACGACCGTGAGGGTGTCCTTCGGCACTGCGATGTCCTGAGTTGAGTGCGGGGGAAAGATAACCTGTGGCGGCGAGGGGCGGGCTTTCGTATCTTGGCGAACCGTGCCTGACGCGCCACCGTCTCGCCCCAGCCTCTATCCCACGCGCTCCAGCGCGGGAGCCCTGCTCGGACAGCAGCTCGCGGGCCGCGGATACCAGTCGTGCATTCTGCTGGGGATCACCCCTGAGGGCGTCGAGATCGCGGCCCACGCCGCGAAGGCGATGGGCGCCCAGTTCGACGTGATCGTCGCCTCGTTCATCAAGCTCGGCTCGAACCTCGCGCCGATCGGGGCGATGGCCGAGTCGGCGCCCGCCGAGATGGATCCCGATTTTCTGCCCGGCATGAACCTGCTCGAGAAGCTACAAGCGGCGATCGACGAGTCGCGCGCGCGCGTGAAGCAGGACCTCGTTCTGTACCGCACGCAGCGTCCCGTGAAAAACCTCCAGGGCCGCACGGTCGTGATCGTGGACGGGCAGATCGTGTATCCGTGGAAGGTACTGGCGGCGGCGAAGGCCGCGGAGCAGCTGGGCGCGACGCAGGTGATCGTGGCGGCGCCGGTCGCGGCGGCCCCGGCGGCCGACCGCATCCGGGCGCGACAGTATCCGCTCGTCTGTCCCAGCGTGGTGATGGAAGCGGAGGGGCACCCGACGCCCTACGGCGACGGCGGAGCCGACGCGCCGGAGCGGTTGAAGAGCATCATGATTGCGCACCAAGCGGCGTAGCCCAGCTAGCTGTCCAGCTCCACCATTCCCCGCTCGAGCCAGCGATGCTCGCCCTTCAACACATCCTGGGCGACTTTGTACGTCGGGACATCTTCGTTGCGCCACAGCCCCGCAAACTTCGAGCGGATGCGTCCACGCGCCTGACGGCAGAACACGTCGGCCAGGCGCACGGCGCGCTCCCCACTGGCGTGGTCGCGGCCGAGGAGCCAGCGGGCGCGCGCGCACGTGGCGGCCATGGCGAATAGTTCGGCGCCGACGTCCACCAGGCGGAAGAGCACCGCCTGGCGCAGCTCGAGCTTCGGTCCGAAGCGGATCATCGAATGGAACACGCCACGCGCGAGCCGCCGCGCGTTGCGCTCGACGAAGCGGACGTGGCGGGCGAGCCGGCCGAACTCGGCGTAGCGCGGCCAGAATCCCCAGCCGAGCCAGCGCGATGGGTACCACCAGCCGTAGAACAGGGCCGAGCGGCCCAGCCCCGCGAGGCGTTGCCCCAACGTCTTTCCGGGCATCACCACGTCGCCGGCGACCTGCAGGTGCTTGTCCACCGCCTCGCGCGCGATGAACAGGTGCATGATCTCCGACGATCCCTCGAAGATCAGGTTGATGCGGAAGTCGCGCATGATGCGCTCCACGGGCACCGCCGGTTCGCCGCGCGCGCGCAGCGAGTCCGCCGTCTCGTAGCCCCGGCCGCCGCGGATCTGGAGCGTGTCGTCGATGATGCGCCAGCCCGCCTCGGAGTTGTACAGCTTGGCGATTGCCGCCTCGAGCCGGATGTCGTACCCGCCGCGCTCGGCCATCGCACCGCACAGCTCGGCGACCGCTTCCATGGCGAAGGTGTTCGCGGCCATCGCCCCGATCTTCTGAGCGATCGCGTCGTGCTGGCCGATCGGCCGGCCCCACTGCACGCGCTCCGCCGACCAGCGGCGCGAGATCTCCAGGCAGCGCTTGCCGGCCGCGACCGACGAGATCGGGAGCGTCAGCCGCCCCGTGTTGAGGGTGATCAGAGCGAGCTTCAATCCCTTGCCCTCGCCCCACAACAAGTTTTCCTTGGGCACGCGGACGTTCGTGAACCGGATCACCCCGTTATACATCGCCTTGAGGCCCATGAAGTGGCACCGATGCGCGACTTCGACGCCGGGCCAGCTGGTTTCGACGATGAACGCCGAGATCTGCCGCTTTTCCTTGCCGCGCACGAGCTTGGACGGTGTGCGTGCCATCACGACCATCAGCTCCGCTCTGGTGCCGTTGGTGCACCACAGCTTCTCGCCGTTGAGAATCCACGCTTCGCCGTCGTCGCTCGGGATCGCCATCGTCTCGAGCGCGGCGGGGTCCGAGCCGACCCCCGCCTCGGTGAGCGCGAACGCGGAGATCGCGCCCTTCGCAAGGCGCGGGAGGTATTTCTTCTTTTGCGCATCGGTGCCGAACATCTTGAGGGGCTGCGGCACGCCGATCGATTGATGGGCGGAGAGCAACGCGGTGATCGAGCCGTCCACGGACGAGACGAGCTCGATTGCCTTCATGTACGAGAGCTGCGACAAGCCGAGCCCGCCGTATTCGCGCGGGATCTTGATGCCGAAGGCGCCGAGGTCGCGCAGACCCTGAATGACCGCGTCGGGAATCTCCCCCTCACGGTCGATCTGGTCCGAGTCGACCTTCTCGCGCAGGAAGCGCTCCAGCTTGTCGAGGAATGGCTTGGCCCGCGCGACTTCCTCGGCGTCCTGCTCCGGGTACGGATGAATGAGTCCCATCCGCAGGTTGCCGAGGAAGAGGTCGCGGACGAAGCTCGGCGCGGTCCATTCCTGCTCGCGGGCGCCCTCGGCGACGTCGCGCGCCTCGTCCGCGCTGACGGATGACGGAGGGGGGCGTTTCGGTTCGGCGGTCGTGGCCATACGCCTAATCTATGCTGGTGGACCCGCTGGTAGGAGGCGCGGCCGGAGGGCCAGAGCGGCCAGCGCCCCGCCCGCCAACCCGCCCAGGTGCGCGACGTTGTCGATGAACGGGTTCGCCAGACCGGTCAGGATCTGCCAGCCGGCCCAGACGAGCAGCACAAATCCAATCCGCTTGTCGCGCACGTAGAACCGATCCTGGTAGCGGTACAACAGAACGACAACGGCTGCGATCACGCCGAAGATCGCGCCGGAGGCGCCGACCGATGGCCCCGGGCCAGCCGCGAGGCTCAGCAGGCCACCGGCGATGCCGCTCGCGAAATACACGAGGGCGGTGCGCGCGCCCCCGAATGCGTGCTCGCACGCGAGTCCCACGATGTACAGCACGATGACGTTTCCCAGGACGTGAGCGACGCTGCCGTGCAGGAACATGGCGCTCACGATGCGCCACCACTCCCCGGCCAGCACCCGCTCGCGCACCAGCGCGCCCGCCTCGACGATCGTCTCCCGGTCAGCGAGCGCGCCGGCGGCCAGCTCCCAGCCGAACATTGCGACGTTGGCGGCGATGAGGAACAGGATCAGCGGCGGCGCGTGCCGTATGCCGCGCTCGAAGTCGATCCGCCCGCGACCACTCTTGTCGCCGCCGGCGAGCATCTCCGGCGTAATGGTGAGCGGCTCTTCGCGCGGGACTCCGCCCGTCACCGCCGCTCCCCGGTATCGAGCATGACGCCGAGCGCGAGCGCGACGCGCCGGTCCATCAGGCGTTGCGGGTCGCCGCTCATGTCGAGGACGTAGCGGTCGAGGATCGTGAACTTGCGTTTGAACTCGCCGATCACCTCTTCGCTGTCGGGGCGGAGGATGATGAAGTTGGTGCGGAGCAACCCGAACAGGGGACCGAGGAACCGCCGCAGCAGCGACAGGATGACCGAATCCTCTTTGGCGACGTACTGCCGCCGCCCGTCGGGACCGTGGATGTCCCAGCGCTTGCGAATCAGGTTGGTGAGGATGTTCTTCGCGAACCGGGCGAGCGGCTTCCCACGGAAGTCACGAACCGTGTACGTCGCCGTGATCGGCTGCCACTTCTTGTCCTGGAGAACCTCGAGCAAGCGGTCGCGCTTCGAACCGTCGCGGTAAAACGTGACGTGCCGCTTGGCCGACAGCGGCACGCCGACGGCGATCAACGCGACGAACGCGAGCACGGTCCCGAGGATGAGGAGAATGGCCCGCGCCGCGCTCCCGACCGGCGTCTGCTCGGCGATGAACACGAACGCGACGAAGAGAAGGATCGCTGCGGCGAACGCAGCGAGGACGGCTCCGAGATTCTGGAGCAAGTGCGCGGGCCGCTCGATGTAGATGATGTTGCTGCCCTTCTCGTCTCCGACGTCGTACTTCTCGGAGATCCTGAGCAGCTGTTGGCGCAGCAGGAAGATGTCGCGGTCGAACACGGGATCCGCTTGGACCTGCATAGGCACACCGGCGCCGGGCACCCGATTCTCGCGCCCGCACTGCGGGCATTTTACGAGCTTCCCGGCGAATTCATCCTTGAGCTCGTACGACGTTCCACACTGACAAGTCATGCGTACCGACATGACGGCCTCCGGACGGTGCCAGACGGCGAGAGAGTGGGCGCGAGGAAGCTTACCGTCCCACGACGAAGGCGGCTAGATTTGCGTCGCCATCTTCCGGAGCTCTCGTCCATGCGCCGTTTGTCGCTGCTGCTGACCATCCTCGCGGGGCCCCTCGCCGCGCAAGGCACGCCGCCCGCGTCTCCCCCCTCCCCGCCGATCCTCATCAAGGCGGGCCGCCTCGTCGACGGTCGTTCGGCACAGGTGCAAACCAACGTCGGGATCCTGATCGACGGCGAGCGGATTCGCGCGGTCGGTCCCCTGGCGTCGGTGCAGGCGCAGGCGCCCAACGCCCGGGTGATCGACCTGTCGCAGATGACGGTCCTACCGGGCTTCATCGACGCCCACACGCACCTCTTGCTCCAGGGCGACATCACCAACCAGGAGTATGAGGACCAGCTCCTCAAGGAATCGATCCCCTACCGCGCCATTCTCGGCGCCCGCAACGCCCGCATCGCGCTCGAGCACGGCTTCACGACCCTGCGCGACGTCGAAACCGAGGGGGCGATGTACGCCGATGTGGACGTGAAACTCGCGGTAAACCGCGGCGAAGTTCCGGGATCGCGTGTCTTCGCGTCGACCCGAGCCATGGCGCCGACGGGGATGTATCCGATCGGCACCCCGAACTGGGAGATCGAGCTGCCGCACGGCGTGCAGACGGTCGACGGCGTCGATAACGCCCGGCTCGCGGTGCGGGAGCAGGTGCAACACGGCGCCGATTGGATCAAGTATTACAGCGATCGCCGCTATTTCTTCACGCCTGACTCGGTGTTGCACAGCTGGGTGAACTTCACCGACGAAGAGGCACGGGCGATCGTGGATGAGACGCACCGCCTGGGCCGCAAGGCCGCCGCCCACGCGATCGGGTCGGACGGGATCGCGGCGGCGCTGCGCGCCGGTGTGAACTCGATCGAGCACGGCGATGGCCTCACCGACTCCCTGATGGACGTGATGGTGCGCAACAACGTTTACTGGGTGCCCACCGTGACCGTCGGCGTCCACGTGATGCCGCGGGGCGGGGTATGGCCGGCGCTGGTCGCACTGGAGCGCCGCGCCTTCGGCCGCGCGCTCCGCAAGGGCGTCAAGATCGCGCTCGGCACCGACGTCGGCGGATTCCCGTGGACCGAGATCAATCAGGCGAAGGAATTCGAGTACTACGTGCAATACGGGATGACGCCGATGCAGGCGATTCAGTCCGGCACGTCGGTCGCCGCCGCGCTGCTCGGTCAGGAGCAAAACCTGGGCGCCGTGGCGCCTGGACTCTACGCCGACCTGGTCGCGGTGTCGGGCGATCCGTTGCGCGACATCACGGAACTCCAACGCGTGAAGTTCGTTATGAAGGGTGGCACGGTATACCTTTCCCAATAGTGCGGCGCGCGCTCGGAGTCGTCTTCTTCCTTATTATCGGCGCCGCCGGCCCCGGCGTGGGGCAGATGACCCCACCCGGCACCGGCGGCGTCGCGGCGTTGGCCGGCATTCTCGAGCAGCTCGGTACCAACAAGCGAGTGCTCATGATCGGCGCCCACCCCGACGACGAGGACACGCAGCTGCTCGTCCTGCTGTCGCGCGGGCTCGGGGCGCAGGCGGCCTACCTCTCCCTCAGCCGCGGCGAAGGAGGGCAGAACCTCATCGGGCCCGAGCTGGGCCCCGGCCTCGGCATCATCCGCACCGAAGAGCTGCTCGCCGCCCGCGAGCTCGACGGCGCCCGCCAGTACTTCACCCGCGCCTACGACTTCGGATTCTCCAAGTCCGCCGACGAGTCGTTCCGCTTCTGGCCGCGCGACTCGCTGCTCAAGGACGTGGTCGACGTGATCCGCCGATTCCGGCCACAGATCATCGTCTCGGTCTTCGCCGGGACGCCGGCCGACGGGCACGGCCAACACCAGGTGTCGGGGTTGCTCGCGCGGCAGGCGTTCGACCTGTTGCGCGACTCGACCTGGGGGCCGGTGAAGCTGTACCGCTCCACACGGTTCGACTCGGCGGCCAGCAACCTCACGCTTCCTGCCGGCACCCTCGATCCCGTCATCGGCCAGTCCTACTACCAGCTCGCGATGGCGAGCCGCAGCCGCCACCGCTCGCAGGACATGGGGCAGTTACAACGTCCCGGACCGAGCAGCGTGCGGCTCGCGCTGCTCGCGACGCGCCCGGGACCCTCGGGGATGGGGGGTGGGGGGGGGCTCTTTGCCGGCGTGGACACCACCGTGCATGGCGCCGGGATGGACCGCTACGCGGCGTTGATCGATTCGGCGCGCGCCACACTCAACCCGTGGCGGCCAGGCACCGTGCTGCCGTACTTGAGCCGCGCCCTGCGCCTCCTCGGTTCGGTCGATGCCGACCAGCGCGCGTTGCTCGAGCGCGCCATCGCGATCGCGGCCGGGGTCACGATTGACGGGACGACCGACGACGGGATCGTGACGCAGGGCCAGCGCCTTCAAGTCGAAGTGACGGTGTGGAATGCGGGCGACGCCGCGGTACGGGTCGACAGCCTCGACGTGCGAGCGCCCGCGGGGTGGACCGCGGAACGCCTCGATTTCGGCGGCGGATCGCTGGGTCCCGGCAGCGTGAACACGCAGCGCTTTATCGTCGGCGTCGCGCGAGACGCCGAGCGCACTCAGCCCTATTTCCTGCGCCGACCCCTGACGAATAGCGGAGGGCTCTACGACTGGACGGGCGTCGCAGCGGACGTGCGCGGCCTGCCGTTCGAGCCGCCGCCGGTCGAAGCCCGGGTGCGACTCACGATCGCCGGCGAGCCGGTGACGCTCACGCGAGAGGTCGTGTACCGCTACCGCGACCAGGCGATCGGCGAAGTACGGCGGCCGCTCTTCGTCACTCGCGATTTCGACGTGGCCATCGCGCCCGACGAGGTGCTATGGCCGGTCGATGGTGGTGGCAAGGAACCGCGACGATTTACGGTGACCGTGACGAATCGCACCCGCGGTCCCGCCACGGCCCGGGTGACGTTCACCGCCCCGCGCGGGTGGCCCCCAGTACCTGCGGAGAGCGTGGCGTTCGGGCGGGAGGACGAGACCCGGAGTGTGACGGTCGCGCTGTCTCCTCCGGCGCAGCGTCTCGCGCCCGGGGCATATGAGCTGCGAGCGGCGGCGATCGGCGGCGACGGCCGTCGACACGAAGGGGCGCTGCAGGTCATCGACTACCCGCACATCCGGCCGCGGGCGATGGTGCAGGGGTCGACGGTGCAGATCCGCGCCGCACAGATCGCCCTGCCGGCGCTCTCGCGCGTGGGTTACGTGCGGGGGGCGGCGGACCGTGTACCCGAAGCGTTGCTGGCCGTCGGCGTGCCGGTCGAGCTGCTCGGGCCGGACTCCCTCGCCCGCGGCGATCTGTCGCGCTACGACGCCATCGTCATCGGCAGCCGCGCCTACGAAACCGATCCCGCGCTGGTCGCGAACAACGCGCGCCTGCTCGACTACGCGCGCGCTGGCGGCCTCTTGCTCGTGCAGTACCAGCAGTACCCCTTCGTGGACGGCGGCTACGCGCCGTATGCCCTGCGGATCGCCCGTCCGCACGACCGGGTGACCGACGAGACGGCGCCCGTCACCCCCCTCGATCCGGCACACCCGGTCTTCCACTATCCGAACGAGATCGGCGCCGACGATTGGCGCGGGTGGGTGCAGGAGCGGGGTTTGTACTTCGCGCACGATTGGGACTCGACCTACGTTCCACTGCTCGAGACCCACGATCCCGCGAGTCCCGAGCTGAAGGGTGGCTTGCTCGTCGTCCCGCTTGGTCGGGGCACCTACGTCTACACGGGTTTGAGTTTCTTCAGACAGCTGCCGGCGGGTGTGCCGGGGGCGTATCGCCTGTTCGCGAACCTGCTGGGCCTCAAGAGAACAAGTGTTCCGTAACCGTATCATCGTGCTCGCGGTCCTCCTGGCCGCCTGCTCGCGGGACTCACGCACCCCCCTCGTCATCTACTCGCCGCACGGCCGCGATCTGCTGACGCTGTTCGAGCACCGCTTCGAGGCCGCGCATCCCGACGTGGACGTGCGCTGGCTCGACATGGGCTCGCAGGAAGTGTACGACCGAATCCGCTCGGAGCGCGCCAACCCGCAGGCGGATGTGTGGTTCGGGGGCCCGTCGCTGATCTTCGCGCTCGCGGCGCGCGACTCGCTGCTCGACTGCCACCGACCGAGCTGGGCGGAGGCGATCGCGCCACGTAGCCGCGGCCCAGGGGATTGCTACTTCGCCACGTACGAGACGCCGGCGGTCTTCTTGTATCCCGAGTCGCTGCTGACGCGCGCCCAGGCGCCGCAGGACTGGGACGACCTGCTCGACGTCCGGTGGAAGGGCAAGATCATCATCCGTGATCCGGTCGCGAGCGGCACGATGCGTGCGGTGTGGGGCCTGATCATGAGCCGCAGCCTGCGTGCGACGGGCGACACGACGGCGGGCTGGGCGTATCTGCGGCGGCTCGATGGACAGACCAAGGAGTACCTGCAGAACCCTGCCCTCGTCAGCGAGAAGATCGCCCGGCAAGAGGCGCTCGTTACCGTGTGGGACCTGCCCGACGTGCTGATCAGCCGGCGGCGCGGGATGCCGGTCGGCTATGTGTTCCCGCGCAGCGGCACGGTCGCGATCGAAGACGGAATCGCGGTGGTGCGCGGTAGCAAGCACGTGGACGTGGCGCGCGCCTTCGTCGAATTCGCCGGCAGCCCCGACATGCAGCTCGCCGCCGCGCGCGAGGTGTACCGGCTCCCGGCGCGGCTCGACCTGCCGGCCGACTCGCTCCCCGACTGGGTGAAGGACGTGCGGCGCCAGATGGTCGTGGCCGACGTGGATTGGAACCTGCTGGCCGAGCGGGGTCCGGAGTGGATGCGGTGGTGGGACCAGCACGTGCGCGGGACCGGCCGGTGAGCGCCTTCCTCGAAGTACAGCACATCAAGAAGCAATGGGCCCATACCGTCACCGTGGGGCCCATCACCGTGGACATCGCGCGCGGCGAGATCATCGCGCTGCTGGGACCCTCGGGAAGCGGCAAGACCACCATGCTGCGCCTGCTCGCGGGCTTCGAGACGCCCGACGGGGGGCGCATCGTCGTCGAGGGCGAGGACGTCACCACTGTGCCGCCGGCGCGGCGCCGCTTCGGGATGGTGTTCCAGCACTACGCGCTGTTTCCCCATCTCGACGTGGGCGAGAACGTCGCCTTCGGCCTCCGCGGCCAGGGGGACGCCGCCCGCAAGGCGGCGGACGCGCTCAGGCTCGTGGACCTCGCCGGGTTCGAGCGCCGCAAGGTGCAGGAGCTGTCGGGGGGGCAGCAGCAGCGCGTGGCGTTGGCACGCGCGCTGGCCCCGGAGCCGCGGGTACTGCTGCTCGACGAGCCCCTCTCGAATCTCGATCCCGCCCTGCGTGAACGCACGCGGCGAGAGCTGCGCCAGCTCATCAAACGGGTGGGCATCACCACCGTCTTCGTGACGCACGAGCAGGAAGAGGCATTCGACCTGGGCGACCGCGTCGCGGTGCTCAACGCGGGTCACCTCGAGCAGGCGGGGGCTCCGGATGAGCTGTACGAGCGCCCGGCGACTCTCTTCGTCGCGACCTTCGTGGGCCGCGCCAACGTGTTCCGCGGCGCGTCCGCTCGCGCGCTCGGAGGGGGAGAGGGAATCGTCGTCGTGCGGCCCGAACGGCTGCGCTTTGCTGGCGTGGGGCTTCCCGGTGTCGTGCGCGAACGCCGCTACACCGGCGCGGCCGCGTTTTTTCTCGTCGAAAGCGAGGCGGGCGAGCGCTTCGAGGTTCTGGCCGAGCCCGACGCCGCCACGGTGGGCGACCGCGTGTTCGTCGAAGCACAGCGGGTCATCCGTTTCGCGGAGAACGGTCGATGACCCGTCGCAGGGCAGAGCTCGCCGGGGCGGGCCTCGCGCTCCTGCTCGCGTGGCTCGTGCTGTTTCCGATTCTGGTCGTGGCCCGGGACGCCGCGGACGGCACCGCGCTCCGGGCCTTCATAGACCGCCCGGGAGAATGGGCGGCGCTGTGGGCCAGCGTGTGGATCTCGCTCGTGAGTGTGGCGCTCGCGGCGGCCATCGGCGTGCCGCTGGCCTTCTTGTTCGAGTGGTTCGATTTCCCCGGACGGAAGACGCTCGGCTCGCTCGTCGCGCTTCCGGTCGTGCTCCCGCCGCTCGTCGGCGTGATCGCGTTCCTCTTCCTGTACGGGGAGTCGGGCTTTATCGCGCGCGCCGTGCAGGCGCTGTTCGGCTTGCGAGAGCCTCCGTGGCGGCTGCAGGGACCCGCGGCGATCCTGCTCGTCCACGCCTACTCGATGTACGTGTACTTCTATCTGTTCACGCGGGCAGGGCTCGCCAAGCTCGATGTCTCGATGCTCGAAGCGGCCCAGGCGCTGGGGGCGGGCCGCTGGGCCACGATCCGTCGCGTCGTGCTGCCCCTCGTGCGCCCGTCGCTGGTGGGCGCGGCGATCCTCACGTTCATGACGGCGTTGGGCTCCTTCAGCGCGCCCTACATCTTTGGTGGTGGCTTCCGCGTGATGACGACCCAGATCGTCGCCACGAAACTGAACGGCGACCTGCCCCTCGCCATGGTCGAAACGCTGGCGCTCGCCGTCGTGGCGGTGGCGGGACTGCTCGTGCTGCGCCGCACGGAAGGAGACGACATCCTCGTCGCGCTCGGCAAGGGAATCGCGCCTCGTCCCCGGCCGATCCGCAGTCCTGGGGTCCGTTTACTGGCCACTGTGGCAGGATGGGGATTCGCCGTCCTGCTCTTGCTGCCGCACCTGACCCTCGCGCTCGTCTCGCTGGTGCCGTACGGCGCC
>Ga0193723_1000458_pt1 | contig 16104 bp, 12 predicted proteins | sample H2m2metaG_FD_143042 | JGI IMG/M metagenome (GOLD analysis project Ga0193723, IMG submission 143042) | Soil microbial communities from a riparian zone of the East river system, Colorado, United States - H2m2 | ecosystem: Environmental > Terrestrial > Soil > Riparian zone | place: USA: East River...
CGAGCCGGTTGTTCACCTTGATGGGAAAGTTGAGCGGATCCTGGTTGCTCTGGTTCCGCACCTGATAGATGCTCTCCTCCACGGCTCGCGCATCCGCGATGAGCTTCGCGGCCGCAGCGCTCAGCCGCCCGTCGGTTGACTTCTTGAGACGATCCTCCACCTGACTCCTGACGTGCCGGATCTGAATGATCGCGGTGTTCGCGGCGTTCACCCGGTCGCGCACCTGACGCGAGAAAGCGTACTGCGCCTGCAGATCGGCGTCGCTAACGCTCGTGATCCAGCGATTCCGCTCGACCGAGAGCGGGGCCGTGAGCGTTCGGCCGTCGGCGGTGAGGCGTACCATGTAGCGACCCGGCGGCGCGGCCGGCGCGTTGCTGCGCACGCCCCACATGATCATGCCGGGGAACGTGACGAACGGCTGCGTCCGCAAATTCCACGGGAGCTGGCTCACGCCCGCGGCGAGCGGCAGCCACTGCGTCCTGTTCCGGGGCCCCTCCCCTCCTTCATCACCGCTCCCCTGACGCGCCCCCTGTTGAGGCGGTGTGGTGTCGGGCTCCCAGGTGCGCAGCACCGCGCCCGCCGAGTCGAGTATCTCGAGCCGAGCGGTGCGCGGTTTGTCTTTGAGCCACCAGCTCAGTGTGACGCCCGGGCCGGAGCGCACTGCCACCGGCGGCGTGAAGAGCCACGCTTCCGCGCTGAGGCGCTCCGCCGTCCCCTGGCGCAGCGGCGCGATGTTGTCGAGCACCCAGAAGCCGCGCCCGTGCGTGGCGATCACCAGCTCGTTCCCCTCCACCACGAGGTCCGCCACCGGCACGTCGGGGAGCCCGGCGTTGAGCGGCCGCCACTCAGCGCCGTCGTCGAACGAGACGTAGACGCCGTGCTGCGTCGCGGCATAGAGCAACCCGCGGCGTGTGGGGTCCTCGCGCACGGCGTGGACGTAGGCGTCGGGCCGGATGCCGCTGACGATCGTGGTCCACGTGCGGCCGTAGTCGGCGGTCTTGAAGATGTACGGCGCGAAGTCGTTCAAGAGCGGCCGGCGCACCGAGACGTACGCCGTCCCGTCGTCGAAACTGGACGCATCGATCTGGCTCACTCGGCCGAACTCCGGCATGGCGCGCGGGGTGACGTTCGTCCACGTGGTGCCGCCGTCGCGCGTGACCTGGACGAGCCCGTCGTCCGAGCCGGTCCAGATGACGTTCACGTCGCGCTTCCCCGGGCCCACGGCGAAAATCGTGGCGTACACCTCGGGGCCGTTCATGTCGCCCGTGATCGGCCCGCCGGACCGCTCGAGCGTCCTGGGATCGTGCCGCGTGAGGTCGCCGCTCACGGCGCTCCACGTCTTGCCGCCGTCCCGCGTGCGCCAGAGGCGCTGCGACGAGACGAACAGCGTGTGCGGATCGGCCTTGGAGAAGATGATGGGGAACGTCCATTGCCAGCGCTCCCGGATGTCCTTGGCGGGCTCGCCCGAATAGAACCACGGATAGGGATTCACCTCGCGCGACGTGCCGAGCACCCGGTCGTAACGGTCCACGTAGCCGCCGTTGTTCGTCCCGGCATAGAAGACGTCGGGGTTCAGCGGATCGGGCGCGATGTACCCCGGCTCGCCGCCCCCAGCCTCGTACGACACCTCCATCCCACCGAGCGTCAGGTCGCGCGGCCGGGGGGGGGCCGCCGGAGCGGCGCTGTCCTTCGGAGGCGGAGGGGCCGCAAAGGCCACCGCGTTCCAGTTGAAGGGCGTGCACAGCGTGCTGTTGTCCTGCTGCGAGCCACACACGTGATACGGAATGTGCGCCGTCGTGATCACGTGGTAGAACTGTTCGGTGGGATAGTCCTCGGCCGTCCAGCTCTGCGCCGTGTCGCTGGAGACGGCGGCGCCGCCGTCGTTCCCCACCACGAGATGGGCCGCGTCGTCGGGATCGATCCACAGATCGTGGAAGTCCCCGTGCGTCCCATTGTTGACGGACTTGATCGTCTTGCCGCCGTCGGTGGACCGGAACATCGTCGTGTTCTGCATGTAGACGACGTCCGCGTTCTTGGAATCGGCAAAGACGTGCGTGTAGTAGAACGCGCGCTGCCGGATGGAGCGGCGATCGTTGATCAACGCCCACGTGGCGCCGGCGTCTTCGCTGCGATAAAGCCCGCCGCTGTCGTTCTCGACCAGCGCGTACACCCGGTTTGAGTTCGCCCCGGACACGGCGACGCCGATCCTGCCGACCATGCCGCGCGGCAGCCCGGGGTTGCGCGTGATCTCGGTCCACGTCTCGCCGCCGTCGGTGCTCTTGAAGAGCCCGCTCCCCGGTCCACCGGAGGACATCTGGTACTCCTTGCGGTACGCCTCCCACAGCGCCGCGTAGATCACGTTGGGGTTGTGGCGGTCGATTGCGATGTCGATCGCCCCGGTCCTGTCGTCGCGATAGAGCACTCGGCGCCACGTTTGGCCGCCGTCCGTGCTCTTGTAGACGCCGCGCTCGGTGCTCGGCACGCTGTACTTCCCGAAAGAAGCGACGAACACGACCTGCGGATTGGTGGGGTGGATGCGGATCTTCGCGATGCCGTCCGACGCCGTGAACCCCACGCGCGTCCAGGTCTTCCCGCCGTCCGTGCTCCGATACACGCCGTCGCCCGGCATGATGTTGCCGCGGATGCACGTCTCGCCCGTGCCGATGTAGACGACATCCGGGTTGGTCTCGCTCACGGCCACCGCGCCCACGGAGGCGCTCTGGATCTGACCGTCGGTGACGGGGAACCAGTTGTTGCCGCCGTCCGTGGTTTTCCAGAGCCCCCCGCCCGTAGCGCCGAAGTACGCTTCCCTCGGCCTGCCTTTGACGCCGCTCACGGCGATCGAGCGACCGCCGCGGTCGGGGCCGATGTTGCGCCAGCGGTAAGCGGCGAAGAGCGCCGAGTCCGTGCGTTGCGCGGCGAGAGGCGCGGCAGCGCCGAGGAAGAGCAGGCAGAGGAGTCGTGACATGTTTTACCTAGGGTGTTGCGGAGTTGCTCACGAAGGCCAAACGCTTCCCGTCGGGCGACCACGACGGGACGTTGATCGTCCCCTGACCGCCATACAGGTAGGCGATGACGCGGAACGGTCCGCCATGGATGGGCATCAAGCGCAGCGACACGTGCTTGTAGAACGGATGATCGTTCGGGTCGACATCGGTGCCGAAGGCGATGTACGCGATCCACTTGCCGTCGGGCGAGATGTGCGGGAACCAGTTGTTGAAGCCGTCTTTCGTGATCTGTTCCTGGCCGCTCCCGTCGGGTCGCATGCGCCAGATCTGCATCCGTCCACTGCGCGACGAGTTGAAGTAGATGTACGCGCCGTCGGGCGTGTACTCCGGCCCGTCGTCGAGTCCGGGCGCCGTCGTGAGACGGATCTCGTCCCCACCCGCGGCGGAGATCTTGTAGACGTCGAGCGAGTCGTTGCGCTCGCCCACGTACACGAGCCAGCGGCCGTCGGGAGACCAGCCGTGCAGGTACGATGGGCCTTTCGCCGTGATGCGCTTGGGCACGCCACCCGTCGCCGGCACCGTGTAGACGATCGATGCGCCACTGTCCTCGACCGCGTGGTTGCTGATGGCCATCATCCGGCCGTCGAACGAGAGGACGTGGTCGTTGTTGTTGCGCGTCGCGAATCCGGTGTTGATCGCCGTCGGCGTGCGCGTTGCGAGATCGAAGTGGTAGAGCCGTCCCTCCTGTACGTAGATCAGCGCCTTGCCGTCGTGCGTCCAGTTGGGCGCCTGAAACGAGCCGCGATAATGATGAATGACGGTGGCGTTTCCGGTGGCGACGTCGAGAATCTCGAGGCTCGAGCCGAGGTAGTCGCGGTACGGGACGAGCGTCTTTGGCGCGGGCGTCGTGATGCGGACGTTGCTGAACGTGGCGCGTTCGGTGACGGTGTCGTTGTGCGCGCATATGAAGAGGCCGACGTAGACCGTATCGGGGAGTGAGACGCCGCTGAGCCGAGTCGTGACGAGCGTGTCGCCGAACTGGGCGACAGTCATGATGTATTCGCCATCGCGCCGCTCGAGCTGGATGACGGCGTCGGCATCGGGCAGGCTGTCGGCCGATTTCTCTTCCTCTGTAATCGCGCCGGCCTGCCGCCGGAACTGAAGCGACGTCAACCCGTCGCCGTGCAGCGCCGCGGTGACGTGCGGGCCGGTCGGATCGAGCGACGGCCGAATCGTCCAGCCGATCTTGCGGTGCTCTTCCACTCCCCTGCCGATGAAGCGCGCCCGCGTCGAGAGAATGAAGTTGCCGGTCAGGCGCTTCCAGACGAAATGAAAATCGTCGCGCGTGTCCCACATGTTCTGCCCGGAGCCCGCGACGGTGTACGTCTGCTGCCGCGCGTCGTACGAGGCGGAGCCTCTTGCTCGACCTACGTCTGAGTGCGTGGTGAAGAGGCCGACGGGATTCTGCGCGAGCACATCGCCGTAGAGAGCGGCACTCAGCACGAGCGGAAGAATTCGCATGGCCGTTACGGAGTCCCGGTAACCGTGAACGTGTACTGCCCCGAGCCCATCTCCACCACGACATCGTTGCCGCGTTGCCGTGCGCCGCGCACGCCGCCCGTGGCGGTGAGGGCGCGACCCCCTTCCCGCACCTGGTCGACGCGAGCGTCCCACAGCGTGACCTCCGCGGCCGTGTTCGCCGGGACGGTCACATCGAGCACGAATCGTCCCCCCCCTTCGACCTTCCACGCAGACTTGAGCGTCCCGTACTGCGTCTCGAGGGACGCGCTCGCACTCGTGAGGCCCGCCCCCGGCCGGGGGGCAATGCGTGACCGCCGGTACCCCGGCGCCGCGGGGTCCAGGTCAATACCGCCGATGTTCTGGTACATCCAGTCGCCCACCGCGCCGAACGCATAGTGATTGAACGAATTCATCCCCGCGTCTTCGAACGAGCTGTCGGGGCGAATGCCGTCCCACCGCTCCCACATCGTCGTCGCCCCCCGCGTGATCGGATAGAGCCACGATGGGTAGGTGCGCTGCATGAGCAACTGGTACGCGAGTCCAACGTGACCGCTGGCGTCGAGCACGTGCAGGAGGTGCGGCGTCCCCAGAAAGCCCGTGGTGAGATGCTGGCGGTATTCCACGTCCTGCGCGAGCCGCGCCGCGGCAGCCGGCGCGAGCGAATCCGGCAGCAGATCGAACGCCAGCGCCAACGTGTAGGCCGTCTGCGTGTTCTCACCTACGCGACCCGTCGGCGAGACGAACTCGCGAATGAACGCGTCGCGCACCGAGCGGAATAGCGCGCTGTACCGAGCCGCGTCGTCACTGCGGCCGAGGACCCGCGCCGTGCGCGACACGAGGTCCGCGGAGTGGGCGAGGAATGCCGTCGCGATGAGGTCCGTGCCCGTGGTCGCGCCCGGGTACGACGGATCCGTGCTGTGGAGCGCGAGCCAGTCGCCGAACTGCCACCCCGGTCGCCAAATCAGATCGGGACCCGCTCGGCGGCGCGCGTAATCGACCCAGGCGTGCATGCTCGCGTACTGGCGCTCGAGCAGGCGCCGGTCGCCGTAGGTGAGGTACATGGTCCAGGGAATGATCACCGCGGCGTCGGACCACCCCGCGGTGCCGGCGAACTCCGTCGAGTCGCCGCCGAGAGGGTTCGGAATCACCCACGGCACGCTGCCGCTCTTGTCCTGATCGGCCGCCACGTCGGCCAACCACTTCGCGAAGAAGCCGGAGACGTCCATGTTGAACGCGGCGGTGCGCGCGAACACTTGCGCATCTCCCGTCCATCCCAGGCGTTCATCGCGCTGCGGGCAGTCGGTCGGCACGTCGAGGAAGTTGCTGCGCTGACCCCAAACGATGTTCCGTTGCAGCTGATTGAGCAGGGAGTCCGACGTGACTAGGCTCCCCGTCGGTGTGAGATCCGAAGACACCGCGATGCCGGTGATGGTCGTCGAGTCCGCCGGAGCCGGCAGGCCGGTCACCGCCACATACCGAAAGCCGTGGAACGTGAAGTGCGGCTCGTACACCTCGCGACCCTTCCCGCTGAGTGTGTAGTGGTCCGTCTGCGCCGCTGCGCGCAAGTTGGCCGTGTAGATATTGCCGTCCCGGTCGAGCACTTCGGCGAAGCGGAGGGTCACGGTCGTCCCGGCGGGTCCGCGGACGCTGAGGCGCGCCCAGCCGGTGAAGTTCTGACCCAGGTCGAACACCGTTTCGCCCGACGGGGCTCGACGGATGCTCACCGGTGGCAACTCGCGCACGCGACGCACCGGTGGCGACAGGGAGGCGACAAGCAGTGTCGGGGGCGGATCGACGACGGCCACGGCTCTCCAGCCGTGATCGTCGTACGGCGCCGCGGACTCCCCCCCTCCCGCCCAGCCCTGCAGCTCCTGCCGCGCGTCGTACGATTCGCCGCCGTAGATGTCCGAGGCGAGCACAGGGCCAGAAGCGGTTTTCCAGTCGGCATCCGTTGCGACGCGCTCGGTGCGTCCACTCGCGTAGCGGATCTCGAGCTGGGCGCGGAGCGCCAGCCGCTGGCCGTACAGGTTGCGCTTGCCGAAGAACCCGAGGTGCCCGCGGTACCAGCCATCGCCGAGCATGGCGCCGACGACGTTGGCGCCCGGACGCAGCAACGCGGTGACGTCATAGGTCTGGTACTGGAGGCGGCGCCGGTACGAGGTCCATCCCGGCGTGAAGAACTGGTCGCCGACGCGTTGGCCGTTGAGATACAGCTCGTAGAGGCCGAGGCTCGTGACGTAGAGGCGAGCCGATTGCACGCGATCCTCAAGGCGAAAGGCGCGGCGCAGGAGGGGCGATGGCGCTGCGAGAGTATCCGCTGACGTCGACGGCGGGCCGATCCAGCGCGCCGTCCAATCCGCGGGCTGCAGCAGTCCCGTCTCCCAGAACGCGACGGGACTCCACGGCGAGGCGGCGCCACTCGCGTCCCATACGCGCACGCGCCAGAAGTACCGCGTCCTGGAGACACCGGGGGGACCGGCATAGTCGACGAATACCGAGGCGTCGGAGGCGATCTTCCCGGAGTCCCACGCGAGGTGCGCCCCCTGCGTCAGGCTCACTTCGCTCGTCGCGACCTGCAGCTGATACGCGACTTGCATCGTGTTGCGCCGGGTGCTGGTGATCTGCCAGCTGAGCCTCGGCTGGACTGCATCGATGCCGATCGGGTTCGTGAGGTATTCGACACGCAGTGCGCCAACCGTTGGGCTCTGAGAGAGCGTCAGTGCCAGGGCGATTCGCAGCGGCAGCTCGGTCACCTGGCTTCGCCCCAATTGGGAAACGCGCTGAGACCCGGAGGGAACGTCAGCTGGGCCTCGCCCGTGCCATCCGCGTTCATGACGAACAGCTGAAACTGCCCCCGCCCGCCCACGCGCCGGTGGAACACGATCTTCTTGCCATCGGGCGACCACGAGGCCGTCAAATCGGGGACGTCGTTGTTGGTGAGCTGCACCTGCCCCGTACCGTCCGCGTTCATGATGCAGAGCTCGAAGTCGGGCCCGCCCCTGCGGCAACTGTAGACAATGCGCTGGCCGTTGGGTGACCAGGCCGGCGCGCGCTCCTCCTCGGTGTTGTTGGTGAGGCGCGCCGGCGTTCCGGTTCCGTCCGCGTTGATCGCGTAGATCTCGGCGGTCGAGGAATTGATGGGGTTATCGGTGGCGGCGTGGCTCGTGAATACGATCGTCCGGCCGTCGGGCGACCAGTCGGGATCGTCGTCGATCGCCGCCGGACTGTTCGTGATGTTCTTCGGCTTCGCCCCGTTGCTGAGGCTCAGAACGAAAATGTCGTTGTCGCTCGTCGCCGCGCCCGGGTCGGGCTTTATCGGCCGCCCCGTGCCCGACGCGGAGGCGTGGAAGGCAATCTGCTTGCCATCCGGAGACCAGGTCGCCGAAGTGCCGCGGATCAGGAACGTCTGTCCGCTGCCGTCCGCGTTCATCACGAACAGGTCCGTGGTGTTGAAGGGCTCACCCTCGGTGCGCCGCCGATTGCTGTCGAACACGATCCGGCTGCCGTCGGGCGACAGCGCGGGGAACCCGTCGTACGCGGCGTTCTCCGTCAGGCGCCGCGCGTTCGTGCCGTCGCCGTTCATGACGTAGATCTCGGCGGTGAGCAAGGCGCGTTGCGGATCGATCGTCGTATCGGTCGTGGAATCGTGGCGCGTGCTGACGAAGGCGATCGTGGAGCGCAGCGGGGACTGCACGCGCGCGGCGAGCAAGAGGAGGGCCGAGACTCCCATGAGCAGGTTCGTCATGGACACCACTCTACCGCCCCCTTTCACATCTCGCCATCCAATCGCGGCTTGGACCGTTGCGAGCGCGCTACATAGCCTTTCGCCGCCAGCGGGGTACGTGGGGCGGGAGGTAAACGACCATGAACGATTCCACCAAGTTGCTTCGACTCGTGGTGCCCCTGGTCGTCGGCGGCGTCGGCATCGGCGGCGCCGTGCTGCTGGGCGGCAGCCACGAAGAACGCACCGTGACGCTGCCGAGCGGCGCCGAGATCACGGGCGCCCTGAATCACCCGCTGTCAACCGATCAAAGCCGTGTCGGCGACGCCGTCGAGCTGCAAACCGTGGGCCCCATTTGGGTGCGTGACGATGAGACCATCGCAGCGGACGTCACCCTTCGCGGCACGGTTACACACGTCAAAGGCGGGGGCCGCATCGCCGGCGCCCCGGAACTGGCCGTACGGTTCACCGAGCTCGTGGTCGACGGCCACAGCTATCCGATCTCCGCCGACGCGTTTGAGGTCAAGGGAAAGAGTGATGCCAAGGAGAGCGCGCTCGAGATCGGCGGCGGAGCCGTCGTCGGCGGAGTCCTGCGCGGCGTGAAAGGCGCTGTGGTGGGGGCCGCCATCGGGACCGGCGTCGCGGTCGCGACCAAGGGCGACCAGCTCACGCTCCCGAACGGTCAAAAGCTCCAGATCCGGCTGACCAGGCCCGTCACTGTGCAGTATCGCCCGCGCCAGACGGACAAGACGACGTCGTAAAAAGGGGGGCTACCTGCTCGTGCCGGCGATCCGACACGAGCAGGGGCTTCTACGGGATCCCTCGGCGCGTCGTGAGATAGGTGGCGAAGGTGCCGAGCCAATGCCCTCCGGCGTAATGCTCGCCCGTCACCGCGGCGAGTCCACTGGCGGCATGCGTGCGCGCCGCGGCCATCAGGGCACGCCTGCGCAGATCGCCCGCGGGCAATCCCGCCGCGATACCCTCCAGCATCCACGCGCGACTGAGATTGAGGCCGTCCAGGTGCGCCAGCTTGCCATCCGTCTTGTCGGTCACCACGCCAATCGGCAGCCACGCGTCCGAATTGGTGATGGGTAGGCGCGGGAGGAACGTCGTCAACCACGCGGCAAATTCGCGCGGGGGCAGGACGCGGCGCATCACATCCGCCTCGGCGAGGCAAGGCGAGAGGAAGTCCTGGCCCGACGGTTCGTAGTTGATCGGGCAGTCGCGGTCGTGAAAATGGAACTCACGAGCCTTGGCGACGACCATCGCGGCCAGCGCCGAGTCTGTGCCGCGGGCGTAGTCCAGGATCAACCCAAAGGCGAACGCGGTTTGCGCATGCTCCCCTTCCCGAATGGGATAGGCGAGTTTCGGCAGCCACGCCTTGAGCCGCGCGACCACCGCCGCTTCGAGCGGTCGCAGCGCCGCTGCCAACGCCGCCGCGTCGGGCGTGTGTGATGCGCGGAGCTCGGCGGCCAGCTGCAACAGCCAGGCCAAACCATAGGGGCGTTCGAACGTTTCGCGTCCGGCGCCATTCAGGTACTCGACCTCGCCGGCGATGCGGGCCGGCGTGAGGTTCGCCTTGAGAGCGGCGACCGCGTCGGTCGCGAAGGCCGCCTGGGGATATTCACGGACCAGGCGCGCCAGGAGCCAATGGCCATGCACCGACGAATGCCAGTCGTAACACCCGTAAAACGCGGGCGTCAGCTCATGCGGCGCCTTGATGTCGTCGGGGGAGTTCAGGACATGCGAGATCTTGTTCGGGTATTCCTTCTGGACGCACGCGAGCGCCAGGGCCGCAAACCGTCCGGCGGTAGCCGCGTCCAGCGGGTCCGACGCACGCTGCGCCCACGCGGATGCCGTGGGGGCCACCGCGGCCATGGCAAAAATCACGATGGATCTCATCAGTCTTGGGCCGGGCGCCCCCCGAAGCAAACGATATAGCCATCGGGGTCTTCGATGCAGAAGTCCTTCGTGCCCCAGGGGGTCGCCGCCAGCGGCTTGATGATCTTTGCCCCGTTCGCAGTGCACTGCGCATAGAACGCTTCGATGCCGTCAACGCCGGCCGCCGCGTCGAGATGCTCGTTCGCACGGCGGTGTCGGCGCTCGTCGGCGTTCTTGGGCGCTTCCTTCAGGTGGAGCTCCAGCCCGTCCATCTGACCGATCGCGTAAAACCCCTCCCACGGCTGGCCGAATGTGAAGCCGAGCTTTTGGTAGTAGCCGATCGAGCGGGCCACGTCGTCGACCAGGAACTGTGGAGCGAGGGATGTCAGCCGCGGCTTCATCAGCCGCTACCGGCCTATCATGAGGAGGATCCCCGCGACGAGAGCCAGGACCGCCTCTATGGTTCCGAGCCCCCTGAAGCTAAGCCCCACGAGCACCTCGAGACCTTGAATCACGAGCCAGACGCCCAGGAGAAGCATGCCGAGATTCTTCGTGAGTCTCATGATTGCGCTCCCTGTCTAAGGGTCGAGGAAATGACTAGCTCAACACTACATAGGATACGATTGCGAAAACCACCAAGGCAAACCAGAACCCGGCGATGCCGAGCCCGATATCCACGATCTTGTGTCCCTCCGGTCGGCGCAGCGCGCGGAGGTGCAGGATCAGCGCCACCGCCGCGCCGCCGAACGCGGTCGGCACCAGAACGCCTTCGGTCCCCGCCAGCGTGACCCCGGCAATGACTTCCACGATCGTCGCGCCGACGAGCAGTGTCCCACCGTACCTTCGCCGAACCAGGCATAGCGGAGTCACGAATACGACGCCCAGCACAACGAAGGCGACGGGCACCAGGGGTCCCGAAGGGAAGATCTCGTGAAGCAGGAAGAGCGCTAGGCCTCTCATTGCAGCGCCCGCGCCCACGCGTCGAGGTTGAACGGCCGGCCGAGGAACGCCCGCAGCGACGCCATCGCCGGCCGGGATCCGCCGGCATCCAACAGCTCGCGTCGATACGCGTGCACCATGGTCGTGTCGAGCAGCCCGTGGTCGAAGCGACTCAGGATGTCCTGCGAGATCACGCTCGACCAGATGTACCTGTAGTACGACGCCTCGTAACTCGACAGGTGAAAGAACGTGTCCTCGGGGTGAATCTCCGCGTCGGGCAGGCGCACGTCGACGCCCTGGGGCTGCGACGCCGCGAAGGTCGCGCGCACGATCGAGTCCACGCGATCGGGAGAACCATCGTGCAACTCGAGGGACATCCGCGCCCGCCACTGCAGCGCAATCCCGGAACCCTGCGGGGCCGCCGCGGCCATGCGCACGAGGAGACTGTCGGGAGCCGGCGCGCCGGTCTGATAATGCCGCGCAATGCGATGCAGCACGGCGGTGTCGCGCGCCCACTGCTCGAACAGCGTCGACGGCACTTCGTCGAAGTCGGCCTCGGGCGGCGCTCCCGAGGTCCAGTAATACGGCCGCACCGAAAGCATCACGTGCAGCAGGTGCCCGAACTCATGAAACAACGTGACGACGCCCTGCGGCCCCATCAGCCCCGGCTCGGCGCGCGGTACCATGCCGCCCAGGATCACCGCCTCGACCGGAGGCCCGCCCCGGATGCCGCCGCGCAGCACGCCCGTCGAGGCCCCCTGCACCGACCGGCCAGGGCTCGCGCGCAGGTCGAGATACACTTTGGCGATCAAGCGGCCGCCGTCGTACACGCGATACGTCTCGACCGTCGGGCTCCACCCCGGACTGTCGGTCGCGGGACGGACCTCGAGTCCGAGCAGGTCGCGCGCCAGTCCGAACAATCCGTCCCGCACCTGCGCATACGGGAAGTACGGACGCAACGCGGGGCCCAACCCGCCGGCGCCGAGCCCTCGCACCTGCGCTTCGGTGAGGTCGCTCATTGCCAGCGATGGACGAGCGCCCCGGCGCGCGTCGAAGTCCCGCCGCGCCGCCGGCGTCGCCATGCGCTGCAACGCGCCCAGAAAGGCGCGCACGCTGTCGGGCGAACCCGACATGTAGGTCTCCAGCTGGTACGAGGCCCAGGACTTGTAGCCGAGCAGCGTCGCGAGCGCGCGGCGCGCGCGGAGCAGCGTGTCGAGCACCGCGCGGTTCGAAGGCGCGCGGTTCCACACGGCGACGAGCGCCCGCGCCCGCGTGGCCGAGTCGGTCGCCTGGCGCGTCACCGCCTGCAGCTCCTCGCCGACGACGATGACCTCGCCCCGCGGTCCCCGCGTCCGCGCGGCGATCCAGTCCGCTCCCATGCCGGCCAGCTCGGCCTCGGTCCCGAATGCGAGCGACGTCGTGTCGGCTGCGATGTTCGCTTCGAAGCGCTGCTCGAGCCGAGTCAGGTCGCTCCGCAGCGCGGCGATGCGCGCCCGCGTGGCGTCGTCCCGGTCCACGCCGGCGCGGCGAAAGGCCGTGCGCTCCTCGAGGAGATACTCGCGCGTTTCCGCGTCGGCGTTGGTGGTGTCGATCGCGAGAATCATGCGATACACACGGGGATCGAGCCGCAGGCCGCGCGTGAACGCCTGGAGCCGCGACTCGGCGCGCTCGCACGCCGCGCGGATGGCAGAGTCGGGATGTGCGCGCCGCAACAGGCTGACGACGCGCGTGCCGTTGACGCGGCCCCGCATCGCGTCGTAGGGCCGCAGCGTGTTCGCGACCGTGCGTGGCCCCCGCGCTCGCAGCAGTAAGTCGAGCTCGTGGTTCGCGGCCGCCAGATGCCGGTCCATGTACCCGTCGATGATGGTGGGCGTCAGACGGTCCAGCGGCAGGGAATCCTGCAGGGTGAGCGAGGCCACGATCAGCAAGACGTGCATACGGACCTCCTACTCGAACACGTACACGCGCTCGCCCTTGAACTTCTTCTTCTCGAGATCCCAGGGGAAGAAGATCACCACGCGGAAGGCGACCTGCTGGCCCGTCCCTCTGCGATCGAGCCACTTCCCCGTCTGCTTGCCCGTCACCTTGGCTTCCTCGCACACGCCCTGCGGCCCGATGACGATGTTCTGCAGATCGAAATGGATGTCTGGAATCGCCGAGATCAACTCGGTATAGAAGCGCACCGCGCCGGCGTGGCCCTCCCAACGCGTCCCGCCGGGAAGGACCTCGTAGACGCAGTCGTCGGTCAACGTCGCGATCAGCCCTGCGATGTCGCGCCGGTCCTCGGCGATCGAGTGCGCCTTCCACAGCTCGCGCACCTCGTGATAGACCTCGCGGTTGACCTCGCGCGCCAGCATCTCCCGGGCGTCCACTATCCCTCCCAGCGCTTCGTGAGCGCGATGTCGATCTCAAGATGATCCAGGATCCGCTGCACGACGAAGTCCACCAGGTCGGCCATCTTCGCCGGCTTATGGTAGAAGCCCGGCATCGCCGGCAGCACGATCGCGCCGGCCTCCGTCGCCAACGTCAGATTGCGCAGATGCACCAGCGACAGCGGCGTCTCGCGCGGCACGAGAATCAGCTTGCGGCGTTCTTTGAGAACGACGTCGGCCGCGCGCTCGATCAGCGAGCGGCTCGTACCATGTGCGATCGCCGCGACTGTGCCCATTGAGCAAGGACACACGACCATCCCCGCGGTTTTCGCCGATCCCGATGCCGGACTCGCGCCGCGGTCTTTGTCGTCGAACACGCGGATGCTCGACCAGTCGCCACCCGTGGCCTTGGTCAGCTCGCGATCGTCCTTGATGTCGCACTCTTCGGTGAGGAGGCGCCAACCGTGCGGCGAAATGAGGAGCCAGGTCGGCACGTGGTGCGTGGCGAGTATCTCAAGCAAACGCACGGCGTAGGGAGCGCCCGACGCGCCCGTGATCGCCAAGATCGTGGGGAGGACGGGGACCTTGCTCATCGCCCAATCACCAGGACGATCGCGCGATCAGGCTCGCCCGCCGCGGGCGGCAGCGCCAGCGTCACTCCCGCCACCGTCTCGGTGAAACGCACCGGAGCCTTCCCCGCCAAAGCGTACGCCGAGCGCACCCGAGCGCCGAGGGGTCCCACGGACAACAGTGGATCGGGCCAGTCGAGCACGTGCACGAATACCGTGTCGCCGCGTCGGGTCGTCGCCCCCCAGCTCCTCGGCGCCACGGGCCCGGCGCGCGTGGCGTAGATCGATGGTCCAAAAACCTGGAGCCACGTGCCCAGCGAATCGAGCCGCGCCGCGAACTCCGGGCTGATCGTGCCGTCGGGACGCGGGCCGATGTTGAGCAACAGATTGCCGCCGTTGCCGGCCGCGCGCACGAGGTAGCTCACCAACGTCCGCACCGACTTGAAGTCCCGGTCCGTGATGTTGAACCCCCACGAGCCGTTCATCGTGAGCGACGTCTCGAGCGGCACATCCTCACTCACATAGCTCGTATTGAACCCCGCGGTATTGGCGCCGGGAAGATCCTGTTCGAAGGTCTGCACGTCCTCGCCGGGCCGCGGCCGCTGGTGGTGGTTCGGAATCACCAGCGCCTGGGGCTGGAGGCGATGGATCAGCGCGTACGTCGAGTCGAGATGCCAGGGCGCCTCGGACTTGTCCCACATCCCGTCGAACCAGATGCCGCCGAGGGGCCCGTACCCCGTGAGCAGCTCCGTCAGCTGCGCGTTCATGAACGCGACGTAGCGGTTCCAGTCACCCGCTTCCGGGCGGCCATTGTCCCACGCCGTCTGCCCGCGCGGCCAGTAGTCGGGATGATGCCAGTCGAGCTGCGAATAGTAGAAGAACAACTTGATCCCGCTGGCGCGGCAGGCGTCGGCCAGCTCCTTCAGCGGATCACGCCGGAACGGCGTCCAGTCGACGATGTTGTAGGACGTTTGCGCCGTCTTGAACATCGAGAAGCCGTCGTGGTGACGCGACGTGATCGTGATGTAGCGGACGCCGGCGCGCTTGGCGAGCGCGACCCACGCCTGCGCGTCGAACTTGGTCGGGTTGAAGGTCGTCGCCAGCCACTCGTACTCACCCACCGCGATCTTGCGGTTGTGCATCACCCACTCGCCGGCACCGAGCTGGCTGTAGACACCCCAGTGAATGAAGAGGCCGAACTTGGCGTCGGCGAACCAGCGACGCGCCGCCAGCCGTTCGGCGGACACCGAATCGCGTCCCTGCGCCAACGCGAGGAGGAGAAGGAGAGCGTTCATCTGCCGCGACGATTCGGGGTGACGGTTTTCTTCGGATGAGCGGGCGGCCGTGGAGGCGGAACTGCGTGTGACGGCGTGGAAATGCGTGGTGAGGCGTTGCCTCCGCCGTTCCACGCCTTCCCACGCCTCTTCACGCCTTTCTTTCTCATATCACCCGATCCACCATCGCGCCCAGAAACACTACGATGCTGACGATTCCGTTGGCCGTGAAGAATGCAGCGTCGAGTCTCGACAGGTCGCCCGGTTTCACGAGTTGATGCTCCCAGGCGATAAGCCCGGCTCCGATGCCGACGCCCAGGTAGTAGGGCCAGCCTAGCGCTGCTCCCCAACCGAAGAGGAGTAACGCGGCTACGGAGAGCCCGTGCAGCAGCTTCGCCACGAAGATGGCCCGCCCCTGCCCCAGCCGCACCACCAACGACTTCAGCCGCTCGGCGCGATCGAACGCCTCGTCCTGCAGCGCGTAGAAGATGTCGAACCCCGCCACCCAACAGGTCACCGCCGCGGCGATCGCGAGCAAGAGCCACCCCGGCTTGCTCCACGCCCCCGCCACCGCGAGATAACCGCCGGCTGGCGCGATCGCGAGCGAAAAGCCGAGCCAGAGATGCGACCAGTGAGTGAAGCGCTTGGTGTAGCTGTAGCCCGCAATCCACGCGAGCGCGAAGGGCGACAACGCCAGGCACAGCGGGTTCAGCGCCCACGCAGCGCCAACAAACACCGCTCCCGCAGTCAATACGCCTCCCCACGCCTGCGTCAGGCTCAGCCGTCCAGCCGGGAGCTCCCGACTCTTGGTCCGGGGATTCTTGGCATCGAGGACGCGGTCCGCGATGCGGTTGAACCCCATGGCGACGAACCGCGCGG
>Ga0193723_1000459_pt1 | contig 16099 bp, 13 predicted proteins | sample H2m2metaG_FD_143042 | JGI IMG/M metagenome (GOLD analysis project Ga0193723, IMG submission 143042) | Soil microbial communities from a riparian zone of the East river system, Colorado, United States - H2m2 | ecosystem: Environmental > Terrestrial > Soil > Riparian zone | place: USA: East River...
CGCAGAGATGTGCATGGCACTCACCAGCACGAAACCTTCACGCACCTCGCTCACCTCCACTTCCTTCATAACCGCTTCAGTTATGTCGATGATCTCCTGTCGCCGCTTCGTGTTGAACCAGAGGTAGTGAGTCCGCGCCTTCATGAATCCCCCGTGTCGAATTGTCACAGGCAGACCGAATCCCTAAATTGGCCTGAAATATGGCGCTTCCCTTCAGGCGGCGAATCTTCGTCATCCTCGTCGTCATGACCGTCGTGCCGACGGTGTTGGCGGTCGCCGGGTGGGTGGTGTCGATCCGGCGTCTGTTGCCCGCCGCCGGCGCCCGTGCCTCCACCGAGCGCGTCGCGGCAACCGCGCGCTCGCTGCTCGAGGGCGTGGACACGCTGCACCTCACGGTGCGCGAGCGCACGCTGCTGCGCCAGCATCTCGACGAAGTGTCGGCCTCCGTCAGCCTCGCGCGCCGCGCCGAAACGTTCCTGCGCTATTACACGGCCGGTTTCGCGGTGGTCATCCTGCTGCTCGGCGCCGCGGTCTTGTACGCCGCCGTCAACCTCGCGGGCCACCTCTCGCGCCAGCTCTCACGCCCGATCGACGAGCTGGTCGGCTGGACGCAGCTGATCCGGCGGCATGAGCCGCTGCCGATCGGCGGTCAGACCCGCGGCGCTCCGGAGTTCGAGTCGCTGCGCCAGGCGCTGCGCGAGCTGGCCGCCGCGCTCACCGCCGCGCGGGAGCGGGAGCTGGAGGCCGAGCGGCTGCGCACGTTCCGGGAAGTCGCGCGCCGCGTGGCCCACGAGATCAAGAATCCGTTGACGTCGATGCGGATTGCGGTGGATCAACTCGGGCGGCCGGGCGGCCTGACGGCCGGACGGTCGGAAACGGCGATCCAGGTGCTGACCGCGGAAACCGATCGCCTCGAACGGCTCGCGAAGGAGTTCTCGGAGTTCGGGCGGCTGCCGGAAGGGCCGCAGAGCGAAGTCGATCTCGTCGAGCTGCTCGAAGAGCTCGGGCGCACCGGCGTCCCCACCGGCGTCCGCGTCAGCGTCCACGCGAACGGCGGACCCCGCTCGCTGCTGGGCCACTACGAACCGCTGCGTCGCGCCTTCGCGAACCTCTATCGCAACGCCGCGGAGGCCATGAAGGGGAGCGGCGTGATCGACGTGACGGTAACCGGCGATCGATCGGGTCTCGCCGTCACCATCGCGGACCACGGTCCCGGCATCCCCGCCGACCTCCGCCAGCAGGTGTTCGAGCCGTACTTCACGACCAAGGATGACGGCACAGGTCTCGGCCTCGCCCTCGTGCGCGTCACGCTCGAGGCGCACCGCGGGTCGATCAGCGTGAGCGAGACTCCCGGTGGCGGGGCCACGTTCGTGATCGTCTTTCCTCCACCAAACTTCTCCAACCTCCAACCTTCCCCAACCTCCTGGTGAGCCCTCGCGTCCTGCTCGTTGACGACGAAGCCAACATCCGCCGGATGGTGGGGGCCCTTCTGCAATCGGACGGGTTCGACACGGTCGACGCGCCCGACGGCAACGCGGCACTGGTGCGGCTCGTCGAGGACGCGCCCGATGTGGTGCTGCTCGATCTCATGATGCCGCCTGGCCCGGACGGTCTGGCGACGCTCGAACAGATCCGCCGGCGCGCGCCGCACATTCCCGTCGTCATGATGAGCGGCAAGGCCAATCTCGCCGACGCCGTCCGCGCGACGAAACTCGGCGCCTTCCAATTCCTCGAGAAGCCCCTGACGCCCGAGGCCGTCCTGGTCGCGCTGCGCAGCGCGCTCGAGCTCGGCCGCACCGTGGCGGAAAACAAGCGGCTACACGAGCAGCTGGGCCACGCCGATCCGCTGGTCGGGATGAGCGCCGCGATGGAAGAGCTGCGCGCGCTGATCGCCCGCGTTGCGCCGACCGAGTCGCGCGTCTTGATCACCGGCGAGTCGGGCACCGGCAAGGAGCTGGTCGCCTCGGCGATTCACCGCCAGAGCGCGCGCGGCAACAAACCATTCGTCACCGTCAACAGCGCCGCGCTGCCACGCGATCTCGTCGAATCGGAGATGTTCGGCCACGAGCGCGGCGCGTTCACCGGCGCGACGGAGCGCCGCCAGGGCCGCTTCGAGCTGGCCGACGGCGGGACCCTCTTCCTCGACGAAGTCGGCGATCTGGGCCCGGAGGCGCAGGCCAAACTGCTGCGTGTCCTGGAGGGTGGCGTCGTCGAACGGGTCGGCGGCGAGCGGCCGTTCGCGGTGAACGTCCGCGTCATCGCCGCCACCAACAAGGATCTGCCACAGGCGGTGCGGCAGGCACAATTCCGCGAGGACCTGTGGTTCCGGCTGAACGTGTTGCCGATCCACATCCCGCCGCTCCGCGAGCGGGCGGAAGACATCGCGCCGCTGGTGCGGCATTTTGCCGAACGCTGCGGCGCCCGCCTGGGGCGTCCCGTCAAGTTCGACGCGGGAGCGGTGCCGCTGCTGACCGCCTACTCCTGGCCCGGGAACGTGCGCGAGCTCGCCAACATCGTCGAGCGCCTGGCGATCCTGGCAACGGCGGAACTCATCACCGCGACAGACGTCGCGCGAGTGCTGCCGACTGACGGCACGGCGCCACGCCCCGCGGCCGACAATGGCGCTGACGCTCCGTGGCGTGACATCGCCCTCGCGGAAACGCTCGACCAGTACGAGCGCGAGCTGATTGCGAAGGCGCTCTCCGCATCCCGCGGCAACGTCGCCGAAGCCGCCCGCCGGCTGCAAACCGACCGGGCGAATCTGTACCGCCGTATGCGCCGTCTCGGCATCGAGCCTCCACTGAAAGCCGACCTATGATCTCTCTCCTGTTAGCACTGGCGACCGTTCAGGACACGACGATCGTGATCCACCCCGACAGCTCGAGCGTGACGCTCGAAGCGCGTGCACTGCCGCGGGTCGTGTCCGATGAAGTCATCCGCTTCTACAACGACCCGGCAACCACGCGGCTCGTCGGCCGCACGCGGCTGCCGCGCGGCAACGAGTGGCGCGGCAACGTCGCCGTCCGCAGCGGTCCGGTGCTCGTCGCGGGCCGCGTGCAGGGCTCGCTCGTCGTGATCAACGGCGACCTGATGTTCGAGACGGGCGCGGAGGTGACCGGCAATGTGATCGTCGTCGGCGGGATCGTGGACGACACCGCGAAGGCGCGCATCGGCGGCGAAGTGCGCCAGTACCGTGAGCCCCTGCTCTATCGGCTGCGCCGCGAGGGGGACGAGCTGGTGTACGCGCCGAACCTGCGGCCCCGGCTGTTCAACCCGGGCGCGCACGTGTCGTGGGGCGACGCGGACTCGCGCTCCTCACTGACGATCGCCACCGGCGGAACCTTCAACCGCATCGAAGGGCTGCCAATCGTGTTCGGCCCGCTGTTCGATTGGAAGCTGCAGCAGAACTTCCGGATGCGTGTGGACGCGCTGGGGGTATTCCGGTCGGCCGGCGACCTCTCGGACAAGCGGAGCGATCTGGGCTACATGTTCCGCGGCGAGCTGCGCTCGGGAGACGTCCGTCCCGTCGGCGTTGGGTTGCGCGCGTTCGATGTCGTAACGCCAGTCGAGGATTGGGGACTCCACAACGCCGAGATCGGCTGGGGCGCGTTTCTGTTCGGGCGCGACTACCGCGACTACTTCCTGAACAAGGGTTGGGCCGCACGCACATTCGTACAGCCCGAACGGCAGATCGCGCTATCGCTCGAGCTGCGCCACGAATGGCAGACGAGCGTGGCCAATCAGGACCCCTGGACGTTGTTTCGTAATTCCGAGATCTGGCGCCCCAACCCGCCGATCGACGAAGGCCACTTCACGACGATCGCCGCCGGAGCCGTGCTGGACACCCGCAACGACCCCGAGGACCCCACGTCGGGGTGGCTGATCCGGGCGGCACTCGAGGATTCCCGCAGCAGCGACGTCGTACCGCACACGGGCGTCCCAACGTCGGTCCGGGATTCCATTCCGAACCCGGCGTCGTATCGATTCGACCGGATGTTCTTCGACATCCGGCACTACAGCCGTATCAGTCCATCCGGTCGGATAAACGTCCGGCTGGTCGGCGGCGGATGGGTCGGCGGCGACCCGCTGCCGTTGCAGCGGCGCCTCTCGCTCGGCGGCCCCGACCCGATGCCCGGCCATCCGTTCCGCTCCAGCTCCTGCAACAACGCATTCACGGATCCGGCGTTCACGCAGGCGCGCGTGGCGGCTTGCGATCGCGTGATTGCATTCCAGACCGAGTACCGCGGCCACGTGAAGTTCAATTGGAGTTACAACGCATCCAAGGACGACCGGACCGATGGCGATGAAGGGAGTAGCGGGCCGCGGTTCTTCTGGCTGGAAGGGCTCGACGTGGTGGTGTTCGCGGACGCGGGCCAAGCGTGGCTCGTCGGCAACGGTCCCATGCGCTTGCCGGCGGGGCGGATCCCACGGTTCGATAACTGGCTCGTGGATGCCGGCATGGGCGTCGATTGGGGCGGACTCGGCGTGTACATAGCCAAGGCGGTCACAACAGGCGAACGACTGCGTCTCACGGTCCGGCTCGATCACCGGTTCTAGCGTGCGCCTGCTTTGGTGGGCGGCCATTGCGTTGGCCCTCCTCCTCGCGCCGGAGGTGGGCGTTGCGCAGTCCCCCACGCTCACCGTCACGCTGCAAAACACCATCCCGCGCGTGCGCAGTACGGGCCTGCTGGCCGACGGCAAGTTCGTCGGACTGATGCGGTCCGGTTTTCCGCTGCGACTGCACTACCGGCTGGAGCTGTGGCGCGTGCGCTCCGGCTGGTTCGATCAGTTCGTGCGCGAAGTGAGCTGGGATGCGGTGGCGCGCAACGACCCGCTCGCCGACGACTTCGTGCTCATTCGTCAGGGCGGCGCGGTGAGCCGCTACGCCACGCCGGAAGCGCTCGCGGCCGCGCTGGAGATCCCCTACACGGTGACACTGCAGCCGAGCAGCTCGTCGAGCGGGCGCTATTACTTCGTCGCGCGGCTCGAGGTCACGACGCTCAACGACACCGATCTCCAGGAATTGTCGCGCTGGTTGTCGGGGGACGTGGGTCCGGCGGTGTCGGGCGACGGCAGTGTTGGTGAGGCGCTCGCGCGTGGGGCGCAGCGCGTGTTGGTGCGGCTCGCGGGGTTGCCGCGTCAGCGGCTCGAGGCTCGGAGTCCTACGTTCCGAATTGGCGGTCAATAGCCGCCCGGATGTCCGTGAGCGACTGACCGCGCGCCGCCATCCCGCTCGCCAGCATCGCTTCACCCATGCAGATGTCGCAGTACGCACCGTGATTGGACTCGAAACACGTGAGCAACGAGCGGTGCCCCGCGTGTTTCGAGCAGTCGCAATGGCAATACACGCCATCGAGCGTCGGAGCGGCGCGCCGTGCCGCCGCATATGCCTCGAGCGCGCCGGGATTCCGCGGAATGGCAAAGTCGGGAAGGATCTTCTCGGCGGTGATGCCGGGCCGCGGGGTCGGATGAGTCGATCCGCCCCCCCCCCCCGTGGCCGGTCTTGTCAGGAAGACGACGCCGACGAGCGTAGCTACGCCCGCACCTGCCGCCACCCAGGCTGCTTTCGCCACTAGAGAGCCTCGAGCGTCGCCAGCACATCTGCTCCGTAGAAGAGCCGGATGTACTTCGCCTGCGTCCGCGTCAGACGGCGCACGGCCCACGAGAGGTGCACGAAGTGCGGCTCGTGCGGCGCCCGGAGGGGATGCATGCCCACTTCCTCAGGCAGCAAGTTGCCCTTGCGCGTGTTGCAGCTCGAGCAGGCGGTCAGGACGTTCGTCCAGGCATTCGTGCCGCCCCGCGAGAGGGGCACGAGATGGTCACGCGTCAGGCACTCGCGCTGCCGCAGCTCCTGTTGCGAGCGGCCGCAGAACTGGCAGCGGTAGTTATCGCGAGCGAACAGGAACGTGTTGGTGACTTGGCGACGGAAGCGGCGAGGGACGTGGACGAACCGAACCAGCCTGATGACAGCCGGGCGTGGTACCGCCATTCGTTCGGAATGAACCGGCGTGCCTTCCGCCTCGACCACCTCAGCCTTGCCATCGATGACCAGCCGCAGCGCCCGGCGCACGGGCACCATGGTGAGTGGCTCAAACGAGGCATTCAAGGCGAGACAACGCATGCGATATGCTAATACCGACGGGCAACTTGCGGCAAGTAAGGCGTTTACGGGCTCCCAGCGGGCTGGAACGAGCGCCGCAGCTCTTCAATTTGCAACTCGACGGAGGCCCGGGACGCACCTCCAGGCGTGGCACGGCTTTCGACGCTTTGCTCCCATGTCCCGAGCTGTGCGAGCGCGGGTCCCAGGGCCGGATGAATCTCCGTCGCTACCCTGGCCGGCACCTTGTCGAGCGTCACCCCCGCCTGCTCGGCGGCGCGAACCAGTTTCCCGATCAATCCGTGGCTTTCGCGGAACGGCACACCCGCCTCGACGAGGAGGTCAGCGAGATCGGTGGCGCGCATCGCCGGATCGAGCGCCGCCGCCATGCGGTCCGCGTTCACCGTGAGCGTGTCGATGGCCCCCGTGACCGCGGGGAGCACCATCCCCAGCGTGTCGCACGCATCGAACAACAGCCCTTTGTCTTCCTGCAAATCCTTCTGATAGCCGGCGGGAATGCCCTTGAGCGTCGTGAGCAACGCGACGAGATCGCCCAGCATGCGTCCCGACTTGCCTCGCGCCAGCTCGAACACGTCGGGGTTCCGCTTTTGCGGCATGAGGCTGGAACCGGTACTGAAGCTGTCCGACAGGGTGATGAATCCGAACTCGCCACTCGCGTAGGTGATGAGCTCCGCGCCCAACCGGGACAGGTGCGTGCCGACGAGCGCGATCGCGAACAGCACGTCCGCGACGAAGTCACGATCGCCGGTCGCGTCGAGCGCGTTGGCGGAAATCGCGCGGAAGCCGAGCGCCTCCTTCAGGAGGACGCGATCAACCGGGAAGCCGGATCCCGCGAGCGCGCCCGAGCCCAGCGGCATCTCGGCCGTGCGCCGGCGTGCGTCGGCGAGCCGCTGGCGGTCGCGCACGAGCGGCCAGGCGTGCGCGAGCAGGACGTAGGCCCAGCGCACCGGCTGCGCACGCTGGCCGTGCGTATAGCCGGGCAGAATCGCGTCGAGACCATCCTTCGCTTTCGCGACGAGCGTCTTGCCGAGGTCCGCGACGGCCGCGTCGAGCTCGTCGATCGCGCCCAGCGTCCAGAGCCGCAGGTCGGTCGCGACCTGGTCGTTGCGCGAGCGCCCGGTGTGGAGCTTGCCGGCCACGGCGCCGACTTCGGCAAAGAGCAGCCGCTCGACGAGCGTGTGGACGTCCTCGTCGGGCGCACCGACCGCGGCACCGTCCGCGAGCTTGTCGGCGACGCGATCTAACCCATCGAGCAGTTGAGATTCTTCGCTGGGGCTCAGCACGCGCGCGCGGCCGAGGGCGTGCACCCACGCTTTGCTGGCGAAGACGTCCTGCGGCCAGAGCCGGTGATCGACGGGGAGACTACGGTTTAACGCATCGAGCGCCTCGCTCGGTCCGAGAGCGAACCGCCCGCCCCACATGTGATGCGTGTCAGCTTGCTGGGACATCCGTCCGCTCGGCGGCCAGGCCGGCGGCAATTCTGCTCGCGAGGCCGTACAGCTTGATGAAGCCCTCGGCGTCCTTCTGGTTGTAGACGTTGTCCTTGCCGAACGTCGCGTACGACGGCTGGTACAGCGCGTACGGGCTCTCGCGGCCGGCGACGATCACGTTGCCCTTGAACAGCTTCAGCCGGACGGTGCCCGTGACGCGCTCTTGCGTCGCGGTGATGAGGGCGTCGAGCGCTTCGCGCTCCGGCGTCCACCAGCGGCCGTCATACACCAGGTCGGCGTAGCGGAGCGCCAGCTCGTCTTTCATGCGAAGTGTCCGGCGGTCGAGCACCATTTGCTCCAGCTCGCGATGCGCGGCATAGAGCACGGTGCCACCCGGAGTCTCGTACACGCCGCGCGACTTCATCCCGACGAGGCGATCCTCGACGATGTCGGCACGGCCGACGCCGTGTTCGCCCGCGACTTCGTTCAGTTGCTCCAGGAGCTCGACGGGTCCAAGGGGAACGGCATCGACGCTGACGGGATTGCCTTCCTCGAAACCGATCGTCACGACGACCGGCTCATTCGGCGCCTCGAGCGGATTCTTCGTCATCACGAAAATGTGCTCGGGCGCTTCCTGCGACGGATCTTCCAGGATCCCGCCCTCGTGCGAGCAGTGCCACAGGTTGCGATCGGTGGAGTACGGCTTTTCGGCCGTCGCCTGCACCGGCACGCCCTTCGCGTGGACGTAGGTGATCAGATCTTCGCGGCTCTGGAATTTCCACTCACGCCACGGCGCGATGACCTGCAGCTCCGGCGCGAGCGCCGCGTACGTCAGCTCGAAGCGAACCTGATCGTTGCCTTTGCCCGTGCAGCCGTGCGACACCGCATCGGCGCCTAACGCTCGAGCGACCGCGACCTGATGCGCGGCCGTGATGGGCCGCGCCATCGATGTGCCGAGCAAATAGGTGCGCGCGTACACGGCGCCGGCGCGCAACGTGGGGAACACGAAGTCGCGCACGAATTCTTCCCGCAGGTCCTCGATGATGCAATCTTCGGCGCCCGAGCGTTTCGCCTTTGCGATCAGGCCGTCGAGCTCGCCCAGCCCTTGCCCCACGTCGGCGGCGAAGCAGACGACGCGCGCGCCGTATTGCTCGCGCAGCCACGGGACGATGGCGGAGGTATCGAGCCCGCCCGAGTAGGCGAGCACGACGAGAGGGCCGGTTTTGCCGTTGTGCTGTTTATGCATATGGGTGCATAAAAATACACCAGCCTATATCCAATGCGCAAGGATGGTCATGGTAGGGGCGCAGCATGCTGCGCCCCTACACCATTCACCAACCGGCGCCCCTGTAGCCTACCATCCCCATCCCTGCCGGTACTGTGGCTTGACGTACTCCTCCGCCACGCCAGGCGTGAGCACCGCACCCGTGGCCGGGTTCACGTCGATCGGCTGCGCCGTACGGACGGCCAGGTTGCCGAGCAGCACCATCTCCGTGAGTGGCCCTGAGTGGTCGGGGATGTTCGATCCCGCGGGCGTGCCGCCCTTGCAGGCGGCGATCCATTCGGCGTAGACGCCTTCCGTACGCGGATACTTCTGCGCCACGGGATGCGCGGTGACCTCGGCCTGTTTCGCCGCATCGAGCAGCTTCGGATTCTCACCGTAGATCCCCGCGATCAGACGGCCGCCATCGCCGATCCAGAGCTGCCCGCTCGTGTCGAACGGCCAGGCATTGGGATCGGTGATCTCAGGCGGGCGGGGTGGATAGAGACTGCCGTCGCGCCACACGACCGTCACCGGCCCTCGGCTACCCTTGGCCGCGAACGAGTACGTGATGCGCGAGCACGCCGGCGCGGTTTCCGCAAACAGCTTGGTCGACTCGGCTTCGACGCGCGTCGGATAGCCCAGATTCAGCGTCCAGAACGACGCGTCCATCGAGTGGCAGGCGATGTCGCCGAGCGCGCCCGTGCCGTAATCCCACCAGCCGCGCCATTTGAACGGCGCGTACGCCGGGTGGTACGGCCGCGCCGGTGCGGGACCGAGCCACAGATCCCAGTCGAGCGTCGCGGGGGTGTGGTACTCGTCGAGCGGCCGCTCGAGCGCCTGCGGCCAGATCGGCCGGTTGGTCCAGAGCTGGATCTCGCGCACGGTGCCGATCAACCCGGCCTCCACCCATTCGCGGATCAGCCGCGTGCCTTCCTCGGCGTGCCCCTGATTCCCCATCTGCGTCTGGACTTTGTAGCGCCGCGCCGCGTCCTCGAGCTGCTTCACTTCCCACAGCGTGCGCGCGAGCGGCTTCTGAATGCGCGTGTGCTTGCCGAGTTTCATTGCCATCATCCCGGCGACCGTGTGTATGTGATCGGGCGTCGAGACCGTGACCGCGTCGATGCTCTTTCCTTCTTTGTCGAGCATCACGCGAAAATCCTTGAACCGCTTCGCCTGCGGAAACGCCGCGAATGATCCCGCGCCCTGTTTGTCGTCGACATCGCACAACGCGTAGATGTTCTCGGTCTTCCCCACCCCGCGCACATCGTTGGCGCCCATCCCGCCCACGCCGATGCACGCGATGTTCAGCTTGTCACTCGGCGCGAGGCGATTGCGTCCTCGCGCGCCCAACACGTGCGGCGACACGATCGTGAACGACAGGCCTGCTGCGGCGACGTCGCCCACAAACTCACGGCGCGAAATGGGATGCGAGTGTAGGGGCGCAGCATGCTGCGCCCCTACCTTTGGGCCTCTGCGGGACTGTTTGCTCATGGCAACACTCGAATTTTGATGTTCCGGAACGCGACCACGTTACCGTGATCCTGGAGTCCGATGTGACCCTGCGCGTTTTTTCCGAAGCGCAGATGCGGTTTGAACTTGCTCCCCGCCAGCTTTGAATCCCAATCGCGGCTGCCCAGCTCGAACTCGACCATCTTGAAGCCGTTCAGCCACTGTTCGACGTGATTGCCGTTGACCACGAGCCGCGCGGAATTCCATTCGCCGCCGGGGTGGACGTGCCCGGGCGGCGCCGGATAGAGATCGTACGCCGCGCCCGCCGACGTCAGCGGCGACTTGCCGTCGGGATGTTTCGCGTCATCCAGGACCTGCATCTCCGGCGCGTTCCAATAGATGGCATCGCTGTCTTCGCTCGCGCGCCAGAAGACTCCGCTGTTGCCGCCGATCTCGATCTTCCAATCGATCGTCAGCTCGAAGTTCTTGAACTCGTCGGTGCTGATGATATCGCCGCCCGCGCCGACGCGCGTGAGCGCCCCGTCCTGCACTTTCCAGCCGTCGGAGATCGTCGGCTTTCCGTAGTCGCGCCACCCCGTCGTCGTCTGTCCGTCGAACAGCAGCTTCCAGCCTGCTGCTTTCTCTGCATCACTGAGGGAATTCTGGACGGTGGAGGATGGTGGAGGGGCTGGAGGTTGTGATTGAGCTTTGCAGGAATTCGTGCCGAACAGAAGCGCAATGACGGGCCAATACGTTTTCATGCGGGGAGTCCTGCGAGCTCTTTCAGCCGCGCCTGCACGGCGCGGCGGCTTCGCTCGCTGCGAGTGATGACGAGGATGGCATCATCGCCGGCGATGGTGCCGATGATTTCGCTCCAGCCGGCGCCGTCGAGCGCCAGAGCCAACGCCTGCGCGCCGCCGGTCGTCGTTTTCAGGACGAGCAGCGGGCCGACGCCTTCGACCGAGACGAGCATGGTAGGAAGCAGCTGCTCCAGATGCTGCCGCACGCCCCCCCCGGCGCCGCCTTCCGGCCCGGCGGCGTAATGCGAACCGCCGTCGGGAGCCGCGACCTTCGCGAGTCCGAGCTCGCGAATGTCGCGTGACAGCGTCGCCTGCGTCACGTTGTAACCCTCGCCCTTGAGACGCTCGCGCAGCTGCTCCTGGCTGCCGATCGTTTCGCCTCGGACGATCCGCAGGATCGCCGCGTGACGCTGCGTTTTCATGGGGCGGAAATCTGATGCACGATCCGGCCGCTGACTACTGTCAGCAGGACGGTCGGACGGCCGGGCGGCCGGACGGCCTGAATGGCGAGATCTCCTGCTTTTCCAACCTCCAATGATCCGATCTCGGCGTCCCAGCCCAGCGCCCGCGCCCCTTCTATTGTAAGCGCGCGCAGCGCGTCGCTCCCGCTAAGACCCGCGGCACGGGCTTCAGCCCACAAATCGAGATCTCCCACGCTCACGACCGAGTCCGTACCGAGTCCGACCGGGATCCCCGCGGCGCGAAACTCGGCCAGGGGCGCGCGGCCGTGCCGGTGCGCGGCGTTGGAGCGCGGGCAATGGGCGACTGAGGCCCCGACCTTCCGTAATAGTGTGACATCGCTGTCGTCCACTTGGACGCTGTGAATGCACAACGTCCCACGTCGCACGACGGCACGTTGCACGAGGTAGGCGACGGGCGAGCAGTGTTGCGGCTCCACCATGATGTCCCGCGCCCGCAGCGCGGTGGCGAAGGGTCCGTCCCCGTCGCGTACCAAGCTGGTCTCGTCCTTCGACTCGGCGACGTGCACGCCGATCGGGAGATGCTCGAGCCGCGCGAACTCCGCGACGGCTTCATACAGCGTCGCTGAAACGGTGTAGGGGGCGTGCGGCGAGACTCCCAAGCGCAGCTGCGGAGCTTCAAGACTGCGAAGTTGGTGAACAGTCGCCTGCAAGTCTGCCATGCTTGCGGCGCACTGCTTGGGATCGGGCCCAAACACCTCCTGGTACACGATGCCTCGTCCGCGAAGGTCGTGGAGCGCGCGCATGACCGCCCCGGTGCTTCCGGTCTCCGCGACGCACGTGACCCCGCGCGCCCAGCAATCGCGGATACCGGCCACGGCCGCCGCGTAGAACGCCTCCGCGCTGGTCGGCTCCTTCAGCTCGCGAATGCGGCGCACCCAAGTGAGGAATTCGGGCTCGTCGTGCTTCGCCCCGCCTCCCAAATGCGTGAGCTCCAGGTGCGTGTGGCAATTGACGAGCCCCGGCATCAGCTCGGCGTCGGGAAACTGCAGCGCCGGGACGCCCGCGGGTGCGGGGACGCGGTGGTTCGGACCGACGGCCGCGATCCGGCCGTTGGCGCCAACAAGAACGGCGCCGTCCTCGAGGGACGGCGCCGTGACGGGATGGACCCGGCCAGCTCGGATCCGGAGCAAGTGGTTAGGGCGTGACCCCAACGCCGAACGGTGAATGCACCTGGCACACTTGCGACGGCTCGGTGCCCGGATAGAACCACTCCCACCGCCGGACCTCCAGCGGGCAGAACGGCGTGGCGAGGAAGCCGTTCGACCAGTCAACCTCGCGCGTGACGAGATCGTCGGGACGCGCCCAATCGCCCGGCGATGGACGCCGCTCGTACACGTCGCGCATGAATTTCGTCCACGCGGGTGCCACGATGCGCCCGCCGCCGGCGTTGTTCATGATGCGCTTCTGATAGTCGTAGCCAACCCAGATTCCTGTCACGATCTCAGGCGTGAAGCCCACGAACCAGGCGTCGGTGTAGTCGTCCGTCGTTCCGGTCTTGCCGGCCATCGGGATGCGCAGCCCACCCACCGCCACCGCGGCCGTGCCGCACCGATGGGGACCCGAGCCCGGCTGGCAGCGCATCACGTCGCGCATCATGTCGAGCATGAGCCAGTTGTGCTCGGGGTCGAGCACCTGCTCACGCTTCACGGTGGACTGATACAGGATATTGCCCTGGCGGTCTTCGATGCGCTGGATGCCGATCGGCTCGACGCGCGTGCCGTTGTTCGCGAACGCCGTGTACGCCGCGACCAGCTCGATCGGCTTCACCTCACGTGCCCCAATATGAATGGACGGATAGGGTGGCAGTGGCGTCGTGATGCCGAAGCGCCGCGCCTCACCGATCACAGTTTGTTCGCCGAGCGACATGCCGAGCTTGATCGTCGAGAGGTTGCGCGACATGTACAGCGATTGGCGCATCGGGACGAGACCGAGCGTCGTGTCGTCGTAGTCCTTCGGCTGCCACAGCGAGCTGTCGAGCTGCATGACTGGCGGATTCAGCGGCGAGTCGTCAAGCATTTCCGTGACCGGATGCCCCGCGCGGATCGCGGCCGAGTAGACGAACGGCTTGAACGTCGAGCCCGGCGGCCGCACCGATTGCGTCACGTGATTCCATTTCGAGTCACTGAAGTCGCGGCCCCCGACCATCGCCAGGATGTTGCCGGTCTTGGCATCGAGCGCGAGCAGCGCGCCCTGGAGATACTGGGCGTACGGGGTCTGTTCGTCGGGCGCGGCGCGGCCCTGTTCGATGTACTGGCGATAGGACGTGCCCTCGAACTTGCCGTTCGAGAAGACGCCCGATTCGATCTCGTCGAGCTGCGACTCGAGCGACTGCTCCGCCGCCTCCTGCATGTCGAGGTCGAGCGTCGTGTAGATCCGCAGGCCTTTCTCGTACAAATCGCGGCCGAAGCGCGGCTCGAGGAACGACGTGCGCAGCCACTCGACGAAGTACGGCGCGACGTCGCCGTAGTTGGTACGGCGGGTCGTCAGGACGAGCGGATACGCTTTCCAGAACTCCGCGTCCTCGGGGGCCAGGAATCCCTGATCACGCATCAGATTCAGCACGGCATTGCGCCGCAGCACGGCGCGATCCGGATGCGTGCGCGGATTGTAGTTCCCCGGCGCCTTGGGCAACGCTGCCAGCGTCGCGGCCTCGGCGACGTTCAGATCGCGCGCCGATTTGCCGAAGAACACCTGCGACGCGGCTTCCACGCCGAAGACGTTGGGCCCGAGGCTGATCTGGTTGAGATACAGCTCGAGAATCGTGTCCTTGCTGAAGTTGCGCTCCAGCTCCACCGCCACCCGGGCCTCGCGCAGTTTGCGCGCGATCTTCTTCTCACGGCCGAGCCGCTCGGGGAAGACGTTGCGCGCGAGCTGCATCGTGATGGTCGAGAAGCCCTGCGTGTAGTGCAACGTCAGCACATTGGCTTTGAGGGCGCCGAGGATGCGCCAGTAGTCGATGCCGTTGTGCTTATAGAACCGCTTGTCCTCGACGGCGACAAACGCCTGCCGCACGTAGACGGGGATCTGCGCGAGCGGGAGCACCGTCCGCAGCTGGATTCCGAGCTCACTGATGAGCCGTCCATCCGCTGCATAGACTTTGGAGGTCTGCTGCTGGACGTTGCGGTCCTGGCCCGGATCCAGCCGCATGATGCTCGGGCAGCGATCTCCAGCGCAGACGCGGGTCCACGAGCCGTAGGCGAGGCCGCTGCCGTACAGCAGGGCCAGCACGGTCGTGATAATCGCCCGGCGCCGCTGGACCGGATCGTACCACCAGCGAATGAAAACCGGGCGGCGAAGGGCGGCGGAGGGCGGCGGAGGGGGCGTCGAAAAGGCCATCTGTAATACAACCTAATGAGACGGTAAATTCGCCGCCATGACAAAGGCTAACGTGTTGCAAGAATTAGAGTGGCGCGGCTTCGTCCAGCAGGCGACGCCCGGCCTCGACGCCCACCTCGCCAAGGGACCGGTCACCGCGTACTGCGGATTCGATCCCACCGTGCCGTCGCTGCAAGTGGGCAATCTCATGCCGCTGATGCTGCTCGCCAACCTGCAACGCGGCGGGCACCGCCCGATCGTGCTGATGGGTGGCGGCACTGGATTGATTGGCGATCCATCCGGGAAATCGAGCGAGCGGCCGCTGCTTTCCAAGGAACAAATCCGCGAGAACGTACGACGCATGCGTGATCAGTCGGCGCGCATCCTGGAATTCGGGGCCGGACCCACCGCCGCCCTCCTGCTCGACAATGCGAAGTGGCTGGTCGAGCAGCACCTGATCGACTTCCTGCGTGACATCGGGAAGCACTTCACGGTCAACGTGATGCTGCAAAAGGAGTCCGTAAAGGCGCGGATGGAGAGCGGCCTGTCGTTCACCGAATTCAGTTACATGCTACTCCAGGCGTACGACTTCCTGCACCTCTATCGCGAGCGCCAATGCACGCTGCAAGTCGCCGGCAGCGACCAGTGGGGGAATATCACGGCCGGCGTGGAGCTGATCCGCCGCGTCGAGAATGCCGAGGTGCACGCACTCGTCTCGCCGCTCGTGACCCGGGCATCGGGACAAAAATTCGGCAAGACCGAATCGGGCGCCGTGTATCTCGATCCCGAGATGACGTCGCCGTACAAGTTCTACCAGTTCTGGATCAACGTGGACGATCGGGACGTGGAGAATTACCTCAAGCTGTTCACGTTGAAGGCGCGCGCCGAAATCGAGGAGCTCGCATCTGAGCAGAAGCGCGATCCCGCCGCCCGGCCCGCGCAGCGCGCACTCGCCGCCGATGTGACGACGCGCGTGCACAATGCCGACGTCCTGCAGAGCGTGCAGGCGGCTTCCGCAATCCTGTTTGGCGACGAACAGGCCGAGGTCCATCCACAGGTGTTCGACGTTCTGGCGGGTGAGATTCCCACGATCGTGGTCGAGGGCGACGCCGACGTCATGCTGGTCGATCTCGTGGCCCGTTCGGGACTCGCCAAGTCGAAGAGCGAAGCACGGCGCAGCATCGAGCAGGGCGGGATTTACGTCAATCAGCAGCGCATCAATGACGTCGCGCGCACGATCG